>ENA-OPMG01000024-OPMG01000024.1-human-gut-metagenome-genome-assembly--contig:-NODE-24-length-86536-cov-4.243233_pt1 | contig 86536 bp, 94 predicted proteins | sample MGYA00241522_ERZ501741 | MGnify/ENA primary metagenome ERZ501741 (study PRJEB25962, sample SAMEA2042616) | human gut metagenome | biome: human gut; feature: human-associated habitat; material: faeces...
CGTTATTTTATAATAATTCTTTTAAGTAATTAGGAAGTGCAAATCTTGCATTATGGTAATCTTTATTATAAATTTTGCAAGTTTTAGTAATTGCCTCTCCTCTTCTTTCATCCCAGTATGACAGAGGCTCTACTGTTTCAGAACAGAAAGCCCAGGCCCAGTAGCCGCCAGGATATGTTGGAATATTGGATGTGTAAGTTGCACAAATCGGAAAAACTTTTTTCAACAAAGTATACATTTTTTTTATTTCTTCTTTGTTAACAAAAGGAGATTCAGATTGTGCTGCAACAATACCACCAGGTTTAAGCGAACGTTTTACATTTGTATAAAATTCTTCTGTAAATAAACCTTCACCAGGTCCCATAGGGTCTGTTGAATCAATAAGAATAATATCAAACATATTTTCTTTGTTTTTAATATATTCAATTGCATCTTCAACTAAGATTTCACATTTCGGATTATCGAGTTCACATGATATGGTTGGAAGATACTTTTTGCAAGCATCAATAACCATGCCATCAATTTCGCATAAAATAACTTTTTCTACAGTATCATGTTTGAGAACTTCTCTAACAGTTCCCCCATCTCCTCCGCCAATAACAAGTACTGTTTTTGGAGATTTATGATGCATCATTGGTATGTGTGCAATCATTTCGTGGTAATGAAACTCATCACCTTCTGTAGTCATCATTAAATCATCTAAAGTTAATACTCGTCCTAGTGTTGAATCAGATTCAAAAACTTCTACTTTCTGAAAAGGTGATTGTTCGCTGAACAATGTTTTTTTTCTTTTAATGGCAATTCCATAACCGCCAGGTGTTATTTCTTGGTAAAATTCTGTCATAGTTTTATACTCCCTGCTAATATGTGTATATGCAGGTGGAATACTTCCTGTCCTGCTTCTTTTCCTGTATTAATAACTGTCCTATAAGACTTTAAACCAGCCGCTTTTGCAGCTTCTTTAACAGTCATCATAAGTTTTCCCAGTAAAATTTCATCATTTAGTTCATTAAGTGATTCAACATGAATTCTTGGTACCACAAGTAAATGTGTATCTGCTTTAGGATTAATATCCTTAAAAACCACAGCATACTCATTTTCGTATACAAACTCAGTATTGAAATCGCCGTTAATAATTTTGCAAAAAATACAATTATCCATGCAATTCTCTCCTATAAAAATAATACATATATTGTAACAGAAATGTTTAAATTTATAGAGTATATCTTAACGAAACTTATAGATTACCTTACTTGTTATACATTTTTCCTTTATTTTAGCGTAAAGAGTTAGTAATAAAGAAAGGAGAGTATAATGACGACAGTAGAACCAATAAGAAATAAAGATGAGATAAAGAAAGTAGAGAAAATTCTAGCCCATCAAAGCCAACGCGATTTGGTATTATTCACTTTAGGTATAAACAGCGGCTTACGCATTTCTGATATTTTGGCTCTAAATGTTGGAGATGTTAGGATGAAAACATATATCCAGCTTGTTGAAAAAAGACAGGTAAAACGAAGAAGATACCAATAAATGCAAAATTAAAACCAATGTTTGATACATTTACGAGTAAAAGAGATTACGATGAACCTCTTTTTCTAACAGCATTTAATAATCGATTAAACCGAATAGCTGCATATACAATTATAAAAGATGCCTGTGCTTCTGCCGGAATTGAAGCTCATATAGGGACACATACAATGAGAAAAACTTTTGGTTATCATCATTATAAAAAGTTTAGAGATTTAGCTTTGTTGCAAAAAATTTTCAATCATTCTAATCCACAGGTTACCTTACGTTATATTGGAATTGAGCAAGATCAGATAGAAGATAGTTATACGAATTTTGTTCTTTAAGCATCTGAACAACATAACATTTTATCAAAAATGTTATGCTTCGTATTATTATTGATTTTCAGACATTTATTATATGTTAATTTTCTTTAAAAATAGGCTAAGTGGCTAATAAGTTATGCATTTGACTACTAGCTTATTCGTGCTACGATAAAGTTGTAGCTAGGGCATTCGCGTGCTTATAGATTAACATAACATTTTTGATAAAATGTTATGCCAAAATTGTATTTTGATAAATAATACTTTTTTGATAAAATGTTGAATAGAAACTAGAAAATGATGCTGAGTTAATTTTGGATATGGAAATCCATTATACTGGAGAAAGATTAGATGGAGCAGGTTTTATACAAAAAAGAAATTGAAGAAATCAAAGACAGCGGATATTTGAGAAAAGATTCGACCATAACTGATGCTTTAATTGATAATTTCTATAATAGTATATTAAAAAAAGATGAGAAAAAAATTTTAGAACTAGCTTTTTCTGAAAACATGCATCAGGAAGATTTGGATGATTTACTGAAAATTTGGGACATTGAAGTAAAAGGCGGGGCAAAATCGCTCATGCTTGCCTATATAATGAAAATGCATCCGGAGATGAAATTTACTTCATATGAAGAACCACGATTAAAAGGACTATTAAATTTTTATAAATTTAGTAATATGGGCATAATTTCTCATTATAAAAAGATTTGTAGAGCGTTAAATGCAGAGGGCATTACCCCTATGATATTAAAAGGTGGAGCAATGAAGTTCTTGAGGCCAGAACTTCCTAGAATTATGGGCGATATTGATATACTTGTTCCGGACAATGTTTTTATGAAATCTGCAAAGATAGCTTGCTCTTTAGGATATGTTTTTTATGATATCTATTCTCATTCAATTGATATTCATAAACCTGATTCGGATTCCGGAGTTTTAGATATACATAGATTTATTTTTATGGGAACAGGACACGAAAGAAAACTTTTGAAAAATCTTTTCAAACGCTCAAGAGAGGAAAATGTTTTCGGGGTTAAAACTCTAATTCCGTCAAATGAAGATATGATGTTTATTTCTCTTGTTAATCTTGCAAGAAATCTGCGTGAAAAAACAAGTCAGGCAGGACTCATTTATACTATATTTGATTGCAAGTTTTTACAAGAAAGTAAACCGGATTTTGATTGGGAAATTGTCAAAGAAAATGCAAGATTAACTAAAACAGAAGTACAAATGAATTTTGCAATAAAATTCTTAATGAGAATCTCTAAAAATATTTTTCCAGAAGCATTACAAAGTGATGTGCTGTTTGAAAAAGAAACAATAGAATATTCAAATATGGTTATGTTTAACAGGTTTTATTTGGAGGATTTAAGAACTATTTGCCATCCTTTAAAAATGCAAGATTTATTTATAAAACCTGCAATTTGGAGTGACTATTTTAAATATAAACCTAAATATTTTGGATTGAAGCTTTTAAGAAAGCATCCCAAATTAATTGAATGGTTTATAAAAGATTTGAAAACAAAAGATTATAATTTCGAAAAATAAGGATAGCTTAATGCAAATTAAAGATTTAACAAAAGAAGAAATAAGAGAATGTTTCAACAATGTACAACAATATTTAGAAGCCAAAGATATAAAATGGATTAAATACTTGGATTTAGGTTGTAAAGTTGTAAGGCTTATAAGCTATAGTGAAGAGTTTTTATCTCACGTGGAAAAACAATTGACATTTGTTTTGCGTGACAAGGCACCAGCATACGATGCAACGTTAATATTATGGAAAGAAACTGATTTTGAGAATCTACCTGCAAAAATTTCTGAGAAATTTAATCCGAAAAAAAACATGCGTTTAAGGATAGAAATGCTATACAGTAAACAAAAAAGTTTGAAATGGTGTAGTGTTTTGGATAGAGATTTCTCAAAAATTAAACCGGCCATTGATATCCAAATTGAACGAGGTTTTTTTGTTGGTAATGATAAAGAGAAAGATACTTATTATTATGGTGTAAGAAATCTTGATCCGGAAGAATTTATTAAAGAAGGACATTTGTTTGTACAATTCCTTAATAACATTTTGAAAACAGAAACTTCAAATCTAGTGCACGGTGCTGTAATAGGATTAAATGGAGATGGAATTTGTTTTTGTGCAAGAGGGCAGAGAGGTAAATCAACTCTTTCAGTATTATCAATGATGAAAGGCTTTGAGTACGTTTCAGATGATTATTTGATATTACATAAAAAAGATAATCAACTTTTATCAAGTCCGATTTATTCTATAATTACATTATCTCCGGTTATGTATAACAGATTATATGATTACTTAAATGGTTCTCAATTTGTTTCAAACAATGCGAGAAAGGATAAATATGTTTTCAATATTTCTAATTTCCATGATACATTTAAACAAAACTATCCGATTAAATTATGTATATTCCCAGAAATTGTATCGGATAAAGAGCCAAGTATTAAACCATGTACAGTTGAGGAAAAGGGCAGAGCAATTGTTCAGCTAATTCAGTCTACGTTAATGCAAACTCAAGATTTGTCAGAAAATTGGACTGTCAAAAAGATGATGAATATGGTTAAAGATTTGCCTTTCTATAAATTAAATCTTTGCTGGGATATTGATAGAAATACAGAGTTTCTGCGTGAGTTTATGAATAATTTTAGTCAGCAAGAGCATAGAGTTATTAATACTCCAAAATTTGCAATTGATATAACGTTTGATTTAGCTAATATTTTGAATACAGAAACAGGAATAATTTATTCTATGAGTAGATTAACAACTGCTGCTTACGAACTTTTAGCGCAAGGTTATTCTAAGCAATCTGTTTTACAAGCATTAAAGAGAGCAGGGAATGTAGATGTATCGGAAATAGAAAAAGAATTTGATTTGTTTATTAATGCTCTTAAAGAAACAGGTATACTTGTCGAATTTGGAACAAAAGATGCTGAATTAGAGATAAGTACAGAAAAATATGAATATGAATGGGAATATAAGATGTCATTCATAGAACATGCACAGGAAGAATATAAACAATTAATTAAGGAGAATAAAAATGAATTATGTATTAAATGAAGAAAAAATGTTTGCTGATGTAACAGATGGTATTGCAATTATTATTAACTCAGAAACTGGTATATATTATGGTTTAAATGGGCTGGGTACAGCGGTATATGAAAATTTGATGAATGGTTCAAGTGTTGCTGAAGTACTTTCTGCTTTGAAATCAATTTCAGGTGTTCCTGCTGACATAGAAGCTAAATTAAATGAGTTTATAGCAAAGCTGGTAGATTTTGAATTGATAATGGAAGGTCCTTCAACATCTGCAGAAGCAAATTTTGATAGTTCCGTAGCGGCAGAAGAAAATTTCGAAATGGTTGTAAATGAATATAACGATGCTCAGGAATTGTTGCTAGCAGATCCAATTCACGAAGTTAAGGAAGAAACCGGCTGGACACCGGAAAAAGATTCTATCGGATATTCAAAAGATGAAACTCGTGAACGTGAAGAAAAGATGGAAGTATAGGTTTAAAAAGTGTCAAAGGTTTCAGTAATAATACCTGTTTATAATACGGAAAAATTTTTAAGAAAATGTCTTGATAGCGTTTGTAATCAAACGCTTCAAGACATTGAAATAATCTGTATTAATGATTGCTCAACAGATGGGTCATTAGAAATTTTGCGTGAATATGCTGGAAAAGATAATCGTATTAAACTTATCGAATTATTTGAAAATGGTGGTGCTGCAAAAGCAAGGAATATAGGTATTGATATAGCTCACGGTGAATATATAGGTTTTGTAGATTCTGACGATTTTGTTGATTTGGATTTTTATGAGAAGTTGTATAATAAAGCTGTAGAAACTGGTGCAGACGCTGTTAAAGGAAAACTTTATTTGTATGATATAAATACTAACAAAGTATATTTGGAAGCTTGGATTGATATAAATGATTCTGTAAAAAAGAATAAGGCAAATTTTTATTTTACATTTACAACGGCAATTTATAAAAGCAGTTTAATAAAAGAATATAACATTAGATTTTTAGAAGGTTTAATTCATTTTGAAGATCCATATTTTACGATAAAATCTGCTTTATATTATAAAATTTTGCATGTCGTAGATGATGCATGTTATTTTTATACTAATAATTTAAACTCAGTTTCAAGGTCTAAAGTTACTCTACAACACGCAAAATCTGTTTATGAAGGCGCAAAAAAGGTGTTGGAGTTAATTAACAGTGCTAACATTGGTGTTGAACACTACAAAATTGTTTACAATTTTATTTTAAAACAAGTTTTAGAGTGGTGTAATAAAAAAAATTGCAATGATACTATAAATACTATGGGAGTAATGGCTTTTATACATTTACTTGATAATTGCTATTATAAAAAAGATTGTTTTACATATCACTTTTTACAAAAGAAAAACGATGCAAAATGTGTGTTAATAAATACTTTAAGAAATAAGATGAAGGGAGAATGTATTGGCACTAATTAGCGTAATAATACCTGTTTATAATGCCAGTGCTTATCTAAAACGTTGTTTAGATAGTGTTTGTAATCAAACGCTATTGGACATTGAGATAATTTGTGTTAATGATTGTTCTAATGATGATTCTTTGCAAATATTAAATGAATATAGAAACAAATATTCTAATTTGAAAATTATTGATTGCAAGCTTAATGGCGGGGAATCTAAAGCTAGAAATATCGGTTTAGCTCATGTTACAGGTGAATATATAGGATTTGTTGATAACGATGATGAAATTGACTTAGATTTCTATGAAAAATTATACAATAAAGCCATCACTACCAATGCTGATATTGTAAAAGGAAATGTAATAGAAACTTCAGTAAATGGTGTTAGCTCTTTTTCTCATATAAACAATGAAATAAGTGAATCAAAATGGTGTTTTCATTATGAATGGTGGAGTGCAATATACAGAACAAAAATTGTGAAAAAAAATAATATACTTTTGCTGGAAGGATTTCCTTTAGGTAGTGATGTATATTTTTTACATAAAATTTTATTTTATGCAAAAAAAGTAGAGCTTGTAAATGATGTTTTCTACCATTGGATAAGAAGAGAAAATAGTGGTGAATCAGTGATTCTTCCTTATGAAAAAATTCAATCAGCTTTAAGAATTTTTAAATTTATTCAGGATGATATTAATACATGGTATAAAAATAATCAGCTTGATATAAAAAATTATAATTATATTTCAAAAAATTGTTTGAATACAGCATTTAGTTATATTTTTAGAAATAGTAGCACTAATTGTAGAAAAATATGCTGTGAATATGCTAAATTATATTATTTATCTTGTGTTGAAAAAAAAGCTTTAGAGGAATATTCTATGAAAGTCAATCCATATTTATTTTCATGTCTTAAATTTGATAAATTTGATAAATTTGTTTCAAAAGTGTTAGAGTTGAAGGATTTATCAATGTTGGATAAAAAGAATATTTTCACATTATTAAGACTGCAAAAGGGAAAGCAAAATGTATAAAGTTTCTATTATAATTCCAGTCTATAATGTTGAGCAGTATCTTGCTCAGTGTCTTGATAGTGTTATTAATCAAACATATAAGAATATTGAAATAATTTGTGTCAATGATTGTTCATTGGATAATTCCTTTAAAATTCTTGATGAATATTCAAAAAATGATAAAAGAATAAAAATAATAAACAGAGAGAATAATGGTGGTTTGTCCGCTGCAAGAAATACTGGGCTTGATAATGCTAGTGGCAAATATATTTATTTTCTTGATTCAGATGATTGGATAGATTTGGATTATATAGAAAAAATGTTAAATGCTGCGATAAAAAATGAGGTAGAGGTTGTATTAAATACAAATATCATAGAACATAAATTAAACCAAATCGAACAACAATTTGCGGAGCATAATACCCAAAATTTTATAAAAGATACTTTTTTGGATGCAAAATTTTGTGTTTGGAATATTATATGGAATAGCTGGGCATATCTATGGAAAAAAAGCTTTTTAGATAAAATTAAGGTTCGTTTTCCAGAAGGTTATATCAATGAAGATATGTATTTTCAAGCAATTACATTAATTAATTTAGACAAAATATATGTTATAAGAAACAGTTCATATCATTATGTGATTCGGGATGATAGCATATGTGGATTACAAAAAAATAACAATTTAAAAATTTTTAAAAATTTAATTAAAATAATGAATAAAACAGTTGATTTTTTACAAAAAAAAGCTTTATTAGATAAAATTCAAATAAAATTATTCAGTTATATTCCATTAGATGGTATAGAAGAATATAGAGAAGAAATTATTTTGGAATTAACAAATTATTTTAAGAGAATAGAAAAGAATGTTTTGAAAAATAAGTCACTGTATGATGCTGCTCAGTATGCCTTATTTTATGATGTATTGTACAATCCAAGTGTTGTTAGAATTGAAAAATATCATAGAATAGCTATATTTGAGAAAGTGCGAAATATCAAAAATAAGTTAATAACGGACTGTAAAATATGTAATTTAAAATAATTTAAAGAAGGATTTATTTAATGAGTTATATACCGATATTTTTATCATCAGATAATAACTACGCACCATATATAGCAACAGCAATTGCTAGCATTTGTGATAACACAAAATCATTTTGCAATTTCTATATTCTTGATGGTGGTATTAGTAAAGAAAATAAGTCTTGTATAAATTCACTTAAAAAATTTTTTAAAAATTTTTCAATAGAATATATAACTATAAATCTAGAAAAAGAATTTAACTCAATAGAATATAAAAATGTTGGTAATTATATTTCTTTATCTACATATAATAGATTTTTAATTCCTAAACTAAAACCACAATTAAAAAAGGTTTTATATTTGGATGTTGATATTGTAGTCTTAGGAGATATTCAAGAACTTTATAATGAAGACTTAGAGGGTTATGCACTAGGTGCAGTATGGGAACAAACAAGAAAATATTATAATTCAGATACTAAAGAATTAATGGGACTATCAGAGAATTATAAATATTTTAATGCAGGAATTTTAGTTATTGATGTTCAAAAATGGCTTGATAATAATATCTTAAAGGAATTATTTTATATAGAAAAAATTTATAGAGAAAATGTATTACATGCAGATGAAACATTGTTAAATAAATATTTTGATAATAATTATAAAATTTTACCCATTAAATACAATTACACTGATTATGATACCATTGTTGCACCTATAAAAGATATTGTTATTAGACATTTTGCTACAAGTATAAAACCTTGGCAGATAAATCCGAATACCGTAGAATTATTATGTCCTAATTTGCAGGATTTTTGGCACTATGCAATGATGACACCATTTTACAATTGTTTATTGCAAAAATGCCAGGATGAAAATTCTCAAAAACAAATAAATAGGAAATTACAATTACAGAAAGTTATTTTAAAGAGCTTTATTCCAAAAGTGAAAGAACTTTGTTAATTTTAATTATAATGTCCGGTCAATATAATAGTTTATGCATAATGCATCATCCCTAACTTTGTTTACTGCATAAGCACATTTAAGCCCAGAAGGTTTGTTATCATTAATTAATATCCTTTCTCCCATCGGCATGTCTGTTAAAATCTTATCATAACGTAAATTAATTTTATCAAGAAAGCTTTTTAAATTTTTTAACTCATGATGTGTTCTAGATGTTAAGAAAATAACTTTATCTTCTTTGGGTAACTTTTCAAAAAACTCAGAAACACCTTCTAATAGAGTATCGTATCCATCGATTTTATAGCCATTATGTTTTACAATAGTTCCATCTATGTCAAATATCCAAGTTTTTGCCAATGATGAAAGTTTTAGCATTTATAATACCTCTCCTAATTTTGCAATTCCATTATAAAATGCACCACATATTGAGTCGTAGTCTTCCCAAGCGTAGCTTGTCAAAGAAAGCCAAATTATAGCATGAAGCAATTTTATTTTATTCTTGTTAATATTTGGTAAACAATCAAAAAAATAATCTTCCATATCAGCCCAATTATTAGGTTTAATTGCCAACTCAACATCGTCTTTTTTTATATCTAACGAGAATTTTTTCTTATTGAATTGGTCATATTCCCCTTTTATTGAATAGTATAATTTTGCCCAGTCATAATCTGTATCTCCGTATAATTTTGTATTTCCGAAATATCCTCTCGGATCGATTAGTACAGCTTTCATATTAAATGTGTCAAACATTAAATTTGAAAAGGTACAGTCACCATGTATTAACCTAAATTCCTTCGGGTAGTAATCGGTAAGGGCCTGCTTTAACTCTTCTTTATTAAAAAGAACATTTTTATAGTATCTTCCATTAATTTTTATAAATTCTTTATCACTGAAGGGAACTAATTTCTTAATTTTATCAAGCCTATCAAAGGTTTTGTTAAAATAAATATTTTCAGCATCTTCTATTACAGAAGGCTTGGCATCTTCAAGATAATGAAGCTTATTTAGTGCATCAATTATTTTTTTTAAAACATCTTGTTTTTGAGTTTTCGTTAAGCAATCATATTCATAAATATTTTTACCGGTGACAAGTTTCATTTTTAATGGCTCATAATCATATATCTCCGGTATATTTTCAAAATTTAAAGTTTTTAAATGTTTATACCAACCGACTTCATCTTTTGAAATTTTTTTGCCGAGGTCATTTATTCCGGTTTTGATTACTGTATTTCCATCTATTTGAATTTTATTAAACGGACGGCATCTCAATTTATTATCTTCTAACTCACTGTATGTAAGCATCGTGCCGATTTCTTTAGCACCATTTAAAATAAGTTTTTTAAAAGAAATATTTTGATTTTTTAACCAAGGTACCAATGCACCTTCGTTTGGCATATTTTTTAATACATTTTTATTTTTAAATACAAAAACCCCCGCTACTCCATTTTCTTTTGAGGTTTTTTTTATAAATTCATTATCTATAAAAGACCAACGACATTCGAAGCTATTGGATATACCGATATAATTTTCATCTGTAGCAGGAAAGTTAAAACAATCTGCTAATATAATGTCACACCAAGTTATTATAACCGGTTCGTCATTACTTAAATATTCTATAGCTTCATTTAGTCCAGAAATTGTACCTTCGTTTTTTGCTTTAATTATTTTGTATTTGTATTCAGAAGCAAATGTCTCTAAATACTTTTCTAAAACATCAGCTTTATAATCCGCAATAATTATAAATTCTGTTTGAGGGTATTTCTTTAATGTATGAAAAATTAAAGGAATGTTATTTACCGGTACAAGACATTTTGGCTTGTTTCTGGTAAGCCATTCGAGTCTTGTGCCTCTCCCTCCGGCTTGAATAATAATATGTGTTGGATTATTTAGCATTTATTTTTTCCTTTCGTAATGTTAAATAATGTTCATATATCTCTTTTTTTCTTAAATAAACGTCGAAAGTAAAATAAAAAGAATAATCGATTATATCTTCTATAGAATCTAAACATATTTTTTTACACTCTGTTGATATAGGAATTTTTCCGATAGTTTGATCTTGGAAAAAATAAAGTATTATAGGCATGTAGATGAAACCTTCTTTCCAATGATAAAATAAATGTCTAATATCTAAAAGATGTCCTGCTAAATGTACAAAATGGGTATTTTCAAAATAAAATGAACCTATTGTTTTATCACCACAATCTTTTAAATATTGTGTAAATAAATCGATATTTGATTGGCCTGCAGTCATTTCATAATAATTTTTTACCCAATCAAAATTATTTATTTTTTTAGATTTACAAATGAAATTTTCAGGATTTCTTGTAAATGTAATTCCATATGTCCAACACTTTGAATCTGAAGCACTAACATGCATATCTAAAGACATTATTTCTTTATTATTCTCTCTTGAATATTTTTCTAAATTTTTCATTAAAGAAACAATAGCTGTTGGTTTTTCAAAAAACATTGTATCATCCGCATCAATGTTCCAAAATTCTTTGATATTATTTTTCTTTGCATGAAAAAATGATGTATAATGCGCATATGCAGCTTTGTACCAAACTTTAGAACTAATATTTTTTAAATTAATTTCTTTTTTTATAGACTTAATATCACTTTTAATAAAATTTATACTTCTAGCATTCCTGAAATAAATTTTTTGAAGTATTAGAGTTTCAAGTTCTTTTTTATCACAGATAAAATATATATCAGCACCATATATTATCGCAACATCTACCCATCTTTGAATATACATAAAGGTATCATCTGTAATACGATTTACTTTTAGGTAAAATGGTGGAAGCGGAGGTGTGTATATCTTCTTATATATATATATATATATATATGGGTTAAATGATTTACTGAATGATATTCTTTTGCTTATGGTTTTTTGTAGACCATTGACTTTTCGGGAAATTTTTTCAAATATAGGTTTATCAAATATGTAGTATTTTTTTATTCGTATATCATTACTTAAATAGTTCGTTATTTTTTTATAAAAAGTCATAACTGGACTCCTTTTAAAGGTTTATTCTTGGTTATTACTTTTTGGTAATAGGTAAATCCCATAAATCTATATTTTACTGTAACACAAAAATCGTTATAATCTAAAGAGTATTTTTTTCTGAAAACTTTTTTTCTTTTGCACTTAAAGGAAGCTGCAATTTTGCTTGGTAAATTATCAAAAATTAAATACTTAGTCACTGCATGGTTTCTGTATCCAACGATATCATATTTTTCATTCTGAAAATGTATAGGGTAAAATTTTATTTTTAGCCCGTGGGTAGCAATAATTTCTGCTATTGTAGAACAAAGAGCTCCTTCTCCTCTTGTTTCAAATACTACAAGATATTTATAACCCTTTAGGATTTTTAGCAAAATATCTTTATTAAAAGGTTGAATTCTATAGGCTGAATATATTGTAGGGAAATCAATTCTTTTAGCCAAATCTGCCAGAAAGCCATTTAATGTTAAGAAATTAATTGCATCTCCAGAAGATATTAAGCAAAACTCATTAGAAGCATTTATAAGTTTAGAAAAACCATCCATTTTTACAGCTTTTTCATTATAATTATCATTGCTTTCTGTAACAGCAGCAATAAATTTGGGAGATTTTGAATGGAATGTGATATCTATAACTTCATTTAATTCTTCTTTTGTATAAGGATTATAGATTTCTAGGTTTGGTGTGTTTTTTAGTATAGCAAAGTCATCAACTGAAATGTGTGAATATCCTCCTTCCATAGGAATAATATTTGTTGAATAACCTATGAAGTTTATATCTGCATTTGAAAAGCAGGCCATTTTTACTTGGTCAAGGGCTCTATGGATTAGAAAAGCGGTCATCATCAAGCAATAAACTTTTTTCCCTTTTAAAGCAAGACCATTAGCAATAGAAACTTGATTTTGTTCTGATATACCACAGGCAATTATTCTATTTCTAGCATCTTTTACCATATCAGGAAAAAAGGCTAAATCCAATCCGTCTCCACAAACAATATATATATTTGTGTCTTGTAGAGCTCTCTTTTCTATTTGTTCGAATAATTCACGGTAATTAATCATTGTTAATTCCTTCCATAATTTTTTCAAATTCGTTGTTTGTATAAGGGTGATTATGTAGATATCCAAAACCGTGAATATCACTTACAAATAAACATTCTTTACCTTTGATTGTATTTGCAACAATACATTTAGGTTTTTTAGTTTCAATCAATAATGCTTTTTCAATAGCATCATTGTTATGACCATCTACCTCTATTACATCTAAACCGAAAGAAGCAATTTGTGCAATACAATTTGAAGAGCTATCAATAATATTTTTTGTATAATCTCCACCTTGAATCCAGTTTCTGTCTATGATAGGAATAACATTTTTTAGATTATTATGCCCAATAAACATAAAAGCTTCCCAACAAGAACCTTCTTGAAGTTCTCCATCTCCAATAATTACATATACTTTGTTATTCTTATCTGCAAGCGCCATTCCTGCGCCTAAGCCCAATCCTTGCCCCAATGAGCCATATGAAGCATCAACTGCTGCGTATGGCTCATCTGCAACTTCATTAAAGATATCATGACCTACTGACGAGCCATCATAAAACCATTCTTCAGCTGCCCCAGTGGGGATTAGACCAAATTCTTCTAAAACACAAAGCAATCCTAATTTACAATGTTCTTTTGACAAAATTACCTTATCTCTATCAATAGATTTAATGTTATCTTGTTTTATATTTACTATTTTGGAGTATAAAATGTATAAAATATTCAAACAAGAGTAGCAGGAAGGAACATGTCCAATCTTGTGTTTCCGTGCAATATTTGCTATTTGACGTTTCAAATCTTTGATTTTACTTTTAGTTTGCATTGAATGCATGGGTTACTCCTTGTTTTTTAGTTTTTCATGTAATAATTTTAACATTAGTTTTGTTTTTGTTGAATCTTTTTCTATTATATTTAAATAACAAATTTCTTCATGTTTAACTTTCAACGATTTATTTAAACTTAATTTATAGCAATAAAAACCAGTTAATATTTCCATTATATATGCTATATCTCGTATTTCTCCAGATTCTTCAACAAATTTAGCTTCAATGCTGTTGTTATTTTTAAAACCAAATTCTTCTGGTGTTTTCTTTAATAGATAAAATAATAAAGGAAAAATCCATTCGCAAAATTCAAAAAAGACATTTTTTTTCATTACGTACATTTCATACATATATGCAGAGGTTTGATTTAAGTATTTATCAAGTTCTTTACTGTCTTTCGGATGAACATGCTTTAAAGATTCAATTAATAAATTTAAAGTCTTTTCTCCTTGAAGCTTTATAACATGTTGTTTTATGTTAGGACCTGTTTTAGAAAAATCAACGCGATATGGTATGACACAATCATACATTTGTAAGTCTTCCAAAAACTCAGGTTTAAATAATCTTCTGTAACCAAAAGAGCCAAAGTACTTTGGAGAATTGATTTTATCGTAGTTTTTCCACGCTTTATAAGTGCCAGTTAAAAAGCCAACTCTACGGTTTGTAGCAGATATATTCCCTTCAAAATCATTGTCATAAATGCAGTTAGAATTAAGCCAAATCAAATCAGCTTCAGAGATAACTCCATCTTTTGAATATTCTGTTGCAATTTCTCTTCCAAGATGTATAGGAGTTAGAATTTTAGTTTTATATAAAAAAGATGGTTTTATATAACTTACAAAAATTTTAATTAAAGGATTTTTTTGCTCACAGTTTAAATTATCATAAAGTTTATATTCATCAAGTAATTTTTGTTTCATTTCAGTAATATATTTTATATAATTTACAATTATTCTATAAGAGAAACGGTTTTTTGTCAATAAAACAGAAACTTATGTTTTGCCTGTATAATATTTAAATGACAATATTATTAGTTTTTGATAAAATAAATAAAGATTTAAATTTTAGCAAAGGAGTTAAAATGTATAAAACAAGAAAGATTTCAAAAACGTTTTATAACAGATATTTTGAACTAAATGCTATTAATAGGTTAGGAAATGAACTTTTTCGCTTTATGAATTTTAAAGAAGGAAAGTTTATAAATCCGATGAAAAAAGATGAATACATAAAGCAATATGTAGAGGAAGAAATTCAAAATTTTTATGAAAAGCATGAATTGAATATTCCGCAGATTGAGTTCTGTTTGACTACGCAGTGTTCTTTAAAATGTAAGGATTGCTGTGCTTTAATGCCGAGTTTCAATCAAAAAGGACATATAAAAATGTCTGTTGATGAGTTTAAAAAGTCTTTAGACCAAATTTTAGATGCTGTAAATTCAATAAGAAAATTAATTATACTAGGAGGTGAACCTTTGTTAAGAGCGGAACTTCCAGAGTTGTTAGAATATGTAGCTAAAAAGGAGAAAGTAATCCATATTGCAATAGTTTCAAATGGAACAATGATGCCAAATCATAAGCTCATAGAAATACTAAAAAAATACAATAAAATAAATTTTTATATGAGTAATTATATGGGAAATCCAGATATTGAACCGATTCTAAAGTATGACAAAATTAAAGAACTGTTAAAGCAAAACGGGGTGAAATATCAGATGATGGAAAGTTGGGAATGGTTTAAAGAACTTGGTTTTGCGAAAGAAAAAATATCTGAAAAAGCAGGAAAACATAATTATGAGACTTGCCATAGAACAAAGTGTATGCAAACTCTAGATAGAAAGATTGATATTTGTTCAAAGGCATTTAGTGGAAGAAATTTAGGACTAATTGAAACTAAAGATTATATAGATTTAGATAAAACTAAAAATTTAAAACAAGAGTTGATTGATTTTTACCAAAAAGATATGGTAGATGCATGCGAGTATTGTCTTTTATCTACGCAAAAAGTTTCTCCTGCACTCCAGTTGGACGAAAGTGAGCCACAATGCAAGATTTAGTTTCAGTAATAATTCCTTCATATAATGGTGAAAAGTATATCAGAGATACGATTAAAAGTATCAAAGCGCAGGGTGTATCTGCCGAAATCATTGTAGTTGATGATATTTCGACAGATAATACTGTTAACATTGCTCAAGATATGGGTTGCCGTGTTATTGTGAATACAGAACACAAAGGTCAGGTTGCGGCAAAGAATACAGGAATTCGTGAAGCAAATGGCAAATACTGGTTGACAATTGATCAGGATGATATGCTGACTGAGGGGGCTTTAAAAAGACTTATGGAAGAGTTTGAAAAAGATCCGGAAACTAAAATTGTTATGGCAAAATTAAAAGATTTTTGTTCGCCTGATACTCCAGAGCAAGTAAATTATTGTAAACAAAAACCCTTCTATGGTATTCTAACGGGATCAACATTGTTTAAAAAAGATGTTTTTGATATAATTGGATTCTGGCAGGAAGGCGTCATCACTGGAGATGTTATTGATTTAACAACAAGACTCCTCAAAGCCGGAATCTCTATAAAGAAAATCGATTTTATTTCTTGTGACCGCCGTATACACAGTGCAAATTATGGTAGAACTAATCAGAAAGATGAATATAAGGATTATGCAAAGGCACTCAGGGAAAGATTGAAAGGATTAAAAATGCAAGCTAAATTTATCAATAGGCCTGAAACCCTTGTGGCTGGGGGGAGAGAGAGAGAGAGAGAGAGAGAGAGTAATCTCTCTAGATGAGTTTAAAAATAGATATAAGGAGGCAGCTTAATTATGTGTCCTTTAATATCTATTATTATTCCTGTAAAAAATGGAGCAAATTATATAAAACAAGCTCTTGAGGCTATCCATAGACAAAATGTTAATAAAGAAATTATTATTGTTGATGATGGCTCTACCGATGATACGGCTGATATAGCCAGAAACTATGATTGTACCATAATTAAAAATGAAATATCCCAAGGACCTGTAAAAGCAAAAAACGTAGCTTTACAATTTGCGAAAGGTGACTATATAATGTTTCACGACCATGATGATATTATGGAACCTGATATATTGTATGAATTATTTCGAAAATTGGAAGAAAATACTGATGTTAGTGCTGTGATGGCAAAAGTTAGGGATTTTTATTCGCCGGATTTATCAGAAGAAGAGAGAACTAGGACGCAAATTAAAAAAGAACCTTATTATGGACTTTTTACTGGTGCGGTTCTCATAAGAAAGAGTGTTTTTGAAAAGATTGGATTATTTAATGAAAGCGTTACAGCTGGAGAAATTATCGATTGGCAATCGAAAATGTACGCTAATCATCTAAAAATAAAAAAACTGGATTTTGTTGCTACAAATAGAAGAATTCATTCTTCTAATTTTGGTAAAACACAGCAAAAAACTGAATTTAAAGATTATGCAGCTTTATTAAGAGCAAAATTAGGAAAGTAGGATTACATGCTAGGATTAACAAAACAATACAAAATCTCGGAAATCTTTAACAAACGTTATTTTGAACAGAATGCTCAAAATAGAATGGCTATGGAAATGTTAAAGTTTATGTGGTTTAAGGAAGGTAAATTTCTTAATCCAACGAAAAAAAATGAAATCTTAAAACAATATATTGAGGAAGAAAAAAAAGACTTTTTTGAGAATAATAAATTGAATATTCCTCAATTAGAATTTTGCATTACGACTAAATGTACACTAAAATGTAAGGATTGTTGTGCTTTAATTCCAAAGCTAGATAAAATTAAACACAGTGAAATGTCATTTGAAATGTTTAAGCATCAACTAGATAAAATATTAGACGCAGTAGATTCAATTAGGCATTTTGTTATATTAGGCGGAGAGCCATTAGTTAATTCTGAATTACCTCGGATGCTTGAATATGCTGCCAACCAAGAAAAAATATTTTTTACACAATTAATAACGAATGGAACAATGCTACCAAACAGAAATCTACTGGAAATTATTGGCAAGTATAAAAATAGAATATATGTTTATATGAGTAATTATGCAGAAAATCCAGAGTTAAAATCTATCTTAAAACAGGAAAAAATAAAAGAATTGCTTAAAGAACATAATATAAAACTTCAAAAGCCAGAGAATTGGGCTTGGCTTGAAGAAAAGGGGCTAAGTGACATAGTATTTGATGGTAGTGTGACAAAGCAAAAGTTCTTTAATTGCTATAGAACAAAATGTAATCAAGTCATGAATGGGAAGTTGGATATTTGCTCGAAGGCTTCGGCTGGCAGGGAAATGCAATTATTTGAAGATGATAGTGTTGATATTGTAAATTCAAAAGATTTACGACAGGACTTGATTGACTTTTATCAGAAAGAGTATATGAATGCTTGTAAATATTGTATTTTAACAGATATTCAAGTTCAGCCGGCATTACAACAAAATTAATATACTAAAGATTACGGCCTGTAGTGGAGAAATTCCATCACCATCAGTATTATAATTTTGCAAGAATTTATTTAGATGATATAATTGTCGAAGTGAGGGAGTATAAGAGGTAAATATCGATAATGAAATTAAGCAGCACATCGGCACAGAATTCTTTTAAATACGGATGGTTATTAGCTAGAATTTTTCCTTATATTAAACCATACATGTTCAGGATAATTTGCGGGTTTTTAGTCGCAATTCCGTTGGGCTTACTCGATGGTATTACTGCATTTGCGCTTAAACCTTATATGGATTACGTTGTTGGAAAGCAAGACTGGGTGTTTCATGCAATGGGGTATGAATTTACACTAACATGGCAGCTTTTTGCTTTTATAATCCCGTTTGGTGTAATTCTGTTTGCTGCTTTCCAAGGCGTGTTAAGATATTTAAACGACTATATTTCAGCCTGGACTTCTCAAAGAATTACTAACGATGTTAAAATGGATTTATTTCATAAGTTAATCTATATGGATCCTCAATTTTTTGACGAAAATCCATCCGGAATCGTTATTTCAAGATACATGAGCGATCCACAGACTGCTTCTGCAGGTATTGTCGATCAGATTAAAACAATTACTACAAGTTTGTTTGGTGCATTGGGACTTGTGGCTGTTATGCTCTATAGTTCTTGGAAACTAGCTTTAATTGGTGTTGCGGTTTTATGTGTTGCTTTTATTCCGGTTGCTCTTATTAGAAAGAGAATAAAATCAGCTTCTAATAAAAACATGGTAATCGGCGGTAACATAACCACAAATATCAATGAAACATATAACGGTAATAAAGTTATGGCCGCATATGAATTGCAAGATAGGCAGGAAAACTATTTTAGAGATCAAATCTGGGAATCTTTCAATGTAAACATGTCATTAACAAAGCGTTCAGCTTGGATGAGTCCTCTAATGTATGTAATTGCATCCTGCGGTATCGCAACAGTACTGGGGTATGGAACTCACTTGATAACTTCAGGACAAATGACTGCAGGTGCGTTTGCTTCTTTTGTTACTTCGTTGCTGCTTCTTTATAAGCCGGTAAAAACTCTCGGTAATACTCTGACAAATATTCAAAATATCTTTGTTGCAATGGGAAGGGTGTTTGAATTATTTGATTTACATCCGGATATTCAAGATAAAAAAGATGCGATAACGCTTAAAGGTTTAAATAATAAAGTAGAGTTTAAAAATGTCTGTTTTGAATATGTACAAGGCCATCCTGTGCTTAAAAATTTGAGCTTGACTGTAAATAAGAATGAAACTGTTGCCATTGTCGGTAATTCAGGTGGCGGAAAATCAACACTGGTTAATTTATTACCGCGTTTTTATGATATTACATCAGGTTCAATAACAATCGACGGTATTGATATAAGAGACTTGTCGCTGCATTCTCTTAGAAGCCATATTGCAGTTGTATTTCAGGATAATTTTTTATTTTCTGGCTCTATCAGAGAGAATATATTGATGGGAAATCCTGAGGCTACAGAGGAAGAGCTTAATCAGGCTATAGAGTCGGCTCACCTGCAAGAAATGATAGACGAACTTCCGGATGGAATTGACACTATTCTTGGAGAACGCGGTATGACATTATCCGGCGGTCAGCGCCAGCGTGTTGCAATAGCAAGAGCTATGATTAAGAGTACTCCTATTGTAATTCTTGATGAGGCAACATCCGCACTTGATAACAAATCAGAAGCTATTGTGCAAAAAGCTCTTGATAATTTGATTAAAAATAAAACAGTATTTGTAATTGCTCATAGATTGTCTACTATCAAGAACGCTAATAGAATTGCTGTTATTAATGAAGGTGAACTGGTTGAGCTGGGAAACCATGATGAGCTTATGTCAATTCCTTCCGGACAGTACAAGGCTCTGTATGAAATGCAATTTAAAAAAGAGGAAGCTGCAGTATAAATGAAACTTTGTGTTATAGGTACGGGATATGTAGGATTGGTAGCAGGAGCATGTCTTGCAGATATGGGAAATGATGTTATCTGTGTGGATAACAATGAGGAAAAGCTAAAACAGCTTGAACAGGGGTTTATTCCTATATATGAGCCGGGACTGGATGAGCTGGTAACTTCAAATGTATCAGAACACAGGCTAAAATTCTCTTCTGATTTAGATGATGCTGTAAAGAAGTCAGAAGTTTGTTTTATCGCAGTTGGAACTCCGCAAAGGGAAGATGGTTCTGCGGATTTGAGCAGTGTTTACAGCGTTGCAGAAGCTATTGCCAAAGCAATGAATGGATACAAAGTTATTGTTGATAAATCTACAGTTCCTGTGGGTACTGCTGATGAAGTTACAAAAATTATACGCGAAAATACTCAATTTGATTTTGATGTTGTTTCAAATCCAGAATTTCTAAAACAAGGTAATGCCGTGGATGACTTTCTTGCACCTGACCGTGTTATCATTGGTTCTGATTCGCCTCGCGCTACGGCGATAATGCAGGAAATTTATTCACCATATTTGAGAACGGCAAACAGAATTGTTATCATGGACGTTAAGTCTGCAGAAATGACAAAGTATGCAGCTAATTCATTTCTGGCTACTAAAATTTCGTTTATGAATGAAATAGCAACGCTTTGTGAGAAAGTCGGAGCCAACGCTGAGAAAGTAAGAATTGGCATGGCAACTGATATGAGAATAGGCAGTAAATTTTTATTCCCCGGTGTAGGCTACGGCGGAAGTTGTTTTCCTAAAGATGTAAAGGCTTTGATTCAGACCGGCTGTGAGCATGACTGCGATATGATGATTGTGCAGGCAGTTGATAAAGTTAATAAAAGGCAAAGAGCAAACTTTGTATCAAAAATCGTAAATAGATTTGGAGAAGATTTAAAAGGGCTTACATTTGCAATTTGGGGTTTAGCATTCAAACCAAAAACCAATGATATGAGAGAAGCTCCTGCTATTTATGTAATAGAAGAGCTGCTTAGACGCAGAGCTGTTGTAAAAGGTTTCGACCCCAAAGCAATGGACACCGCAAGAACTCTTTTCGGCGATAAGGTTATGTATGCCCAAAATGCCTATGATGCTTTATCAGAAGCCGATGCAATGCTGCTTCTTACAGAGTGGAATGAATTTAGGCGGCCGGATTACGATAAGATGGCAAAGCTGTTGAAGCAAAAAATTATTTTTGACGGCAGAAACCAGTACGATAAAGCAAAACTAATCTCAAAAGGGTTTGAATATTATAATATAGGTGAGTAATTATTTCACAGGGCGCATATGGAAATCGTATAAATCGGATTCATACATTATCCAGCAGTCAATTCCATTTTTATCTGCAACCTGCTGCATACGTTCTATATATTTCTGTTCCTTTTCGGGTTTTTCAACAATAAGAACTATACCGGGTTTTCTACAGGTTTTAATGCTGTAATAAAGGCACTGTCCAATACTTTCGTATACTTTATTAGCAAAATCAAATTCTATAGCATGGGTTTTAGTCAGACAATCAACACGGGTTTTATCATTGAGTCGATATTCCTTTACTCCAAGAACTTCACTGCACCACTTGCTTTGATACTGAGATTCGTTATGAAGTCTTTGAGAAGCGTAAAGCGGTAATGCTAATGAAGAAAAAATAAAGATAATAAAAGTTTTAAGTCTGATAGCCTGCATTTCAGTTTATATAACCTTTTGAGGTATTTTAGCATATGGAGAATACTAAGTAAACTCGGGTACTTGGCTTATTTTTATAAGGGCAGGAAATTAGTATAATAATAAAGTATGAAAAAGATATGAAAGGGAATTTTAAATGAAAGATGTTTTTGTGTTGCTTAACAACAATATAAGAGAGCTGTTTCGCCAAACCAGCTTTTGGATAGGAGTAATAATTGTATTACAAGTTTTAATGATATGGCTTATCATATATGTTTATCTTGAGTTAAGTGACAGCAATTATCATTTTTATATGAATACAAAAACAAGTATGGAAAGTATACACCATGTCAAGATTGATAAATATGACGGCAGTTTTGAGCGTGAGCTGTCTACAGAAGAAAAACTAATCCGTAAGCAAAATCAAAGATGGCACTTAAGAAAGCTTTTTAAGTAGTAATTATTCAATATGTCCGAATAACAGCCAGTCAAAGTTTGTTTTTGAAAATCTGGTCTTTATCTTAAGCAATTCTTCTCCATTAGGGTATTTATTTTTCATAACAAATTCATTCAGTCTTTTTTCGGATATATCCAAGAATTTGGCAAACTCTTTACTGTCAAGGATTTTAGAAGCGACCTGAAGCATGAGCATACGTTTGCCCCACTGGTCAAAATCGTATTGAATGCCAAGGTTAAAATCCGGCAAGAGTTCTGGTTCTTTTGCAAGCTCAGGTTTGTATATGGAAACTCCATAATATTTTTCGATTTTTTGGAGTTCAGATACAGTAATCTCACTGTTATTTTTAGCCCTTTTGCTAATATTAGCTTTGCCGCAATCAAGAATTTTGGCAAAATCAGCGAGAAAAATTTTCTGATTAGTTAAATTTTGTAAAGTATCTTGAAGCTCTAAAAAATTCATGGCTGCCTATCGGTATACTAATACTTGACTATTTAGTTTACTTGTGGTATACTTTCTTTGTAAGCAAAATAGTTTGGAAAACACAATGTTAACGCATGGTGTTTAAATGTGATGAGAAAGAATGTAGTTTCTTAAGTCAACAAAAAAATTATACAGAAAATGGCGGTAAAAAGCAATTATTCAATCGTCTATTCTAAATAAACATAAGGATATCAGTATGATAGGGGATGCGCACCATACACCCTTTCACATGGTGCGCAGTACACCCTTAGGAGTAGAAACGGCTGACAGATAAATAGTAAAAACGAGTTTTTATTAACGCATACAGGGCAGTATGCGCAATAAGGATTTGTCTAGTCTGTTGGATGCCGTTACTCTGGCATCCTTTCTTTAATATTAGGGTTTACAATCTTGTTTAGTTTTAGTACAATATTAATTAACGCGAAGAGGGGTGTCCGAGCGGTTTAAGGTGCAATCTTGGAAAGGTTGTGTAGGAGCAATTCTACCGTGGGTTCGAATCCCATCCCCTCTGTTTTTAATTTTAAAACTAATGGTTAATAAGGAGAGATGATGAAAAAATTAAAAGGGTTCACACTTGCTGAAGGGCTTATAACTCTGACTATTTGTGGAATTGTTGCTGTAGTCGCATTGCCCGGATTGATGGCAAAGAGAGATATTGTTGAACATCATGCTCATTTACAGAAAGCTTATGCAGAGTTAAATGACTTTGCTTCATATTTTCAGGCGGATCACTCAATGACAGCTTCTGAATATTACCGTATAAATGGGTCAACAGAGTTTTACAAAGAGTTTGGAGATTATCTGGCGACTATGTCTAAGGTAAGTGATTGGCGTCATGATTCTGATTCATCTGTTACCAAACCTTATGATTTTTATACACTAAAAACTCATGCAAAACAGAATTGGCCGTGTGATACGACTGGTATAAGATCTGATTCTTTAGGACGATTAATAAGTTTTGATGATGCTCCTAAAGAAGGGTATAATGGGCCTAGAATTTGTATTGATACAAATGGGCAAAAAGGACCAAACACTTTTGGTATAGATATATTTTCATTCCTGTTTACAGTTGATGGAGAGGTAATTCCGGATGGACAGGAGCATCCAAAGAATTGGTATGGAGGGCAAGGAATTGCCTGGGAGGCCGGTGCTATCAAGGGTGCTGCAAATTGTTACAATCATGTTCAAGGTATAAACTGCGCATATTACGCTATTAATGATATTAGTCCGCTTGATAGTTCAAGAACATATTGGGAGGATTATATCGGACGAAAAGATTACCAGAAATAATAAAAAAGGATTAGATATTAATCTAATCCTTTTTTCTCATACCAAAGTTATAGATTTTTTGCATAAAATAATCATCTATTCTAATGATTTATTTTCTTTTTAATATTGTTAAGCTATAAATGTAAAAGAGTCTGAGAATAAAGAAAGGAATAGTATGTCAAAAATTAACAACGTAGGTTTAAACCTTGGGCAGAAAATTGCTAATCCGTTCAAAACATCTCGCAATATCACAACCCCAAATCCGTTCAAATACTCAAACTTTGAGGGGAACAGTTTGCCATTTGCCGATGTTTTCGACGGATTTGAACAAAAGAAAGTAAACAAATTGAAGATGATTTCATCTTCTGTTGCAGGCAGCATGACTAAAATGAAGTCTTTACTTCCTGAATCAATCGTAAACTTTGTAAACAGAGTTAGAGGCGGTATTTCAAGTGCTTGGAACTACGCTAAAAATACAAATATTTCTGATATTGCCGGTATAAAAAATATCTCAGAAGCTTGGAATAATACAATGAGCATGGATGTTGCTGACATTGGAAAAGGTCTTTCTAATTCAATTTCCGGTCTAGGTAACAGCATTTCAAATAAAATGTCCTTCTTGAATAAAGACGTTACTGATATTGGAAAAGGACTTGCTGATAAGTGGAATTCTTTAATTAGCAGTGTTCATCACAACAAAATCACAAAGGATACTCCTGTTCAAGATTTAAAAGCTATGTGGGAACATGAAATTAACCTTATGTCTGAAAGAGAGGCTGCATAATGAATAAAAATATTGCTGAAATTATTGATGCTCTTACAGCTCATGAAGACACAAGCTCAATTCAAGTTCTGGAAGAATTAGGTACTAATTCTCCTGATAATGAAATTAGAGAATACACATCACGTGCTCTAGTAAAGAAAAATTTGCACGATTCATTAAAAGTTGTGATTATCAATCAAGGTAAAGGTATTAATGACCTTTCTCCTGCTGTTGCTATGAGCACTATTAATGAAATTCTTTCTTTAAAAGATAAATCAGAAGTTATAAAAATTTTAGATGATACAATCAACATGCACTCTGATGAAGCTGTAAAAGAAAATGCTCGTTCAGTAAAATCTTTATTGGCTTTGAGTTAATTATAGCTGGATTTAAGAAAAAAAAAGAGCCGTTAAGACGGCTCTTTTTTTTCTCTTACACCTATTTACCTAACAGGAAGTTGAAGCCCATTTGGAAACCGCAACCGGTTCTTCCGGCATTTCGTAGAACTGCTTGCAGATAACCGGAGAAGCGGTCTGTAAATCTCTTTGTGAAACCGATACCATACTGAATATATCCGCGTTCCATTTCAAGTTGAGGAAGACCAACATTACCAGCCTGTCCACCGACTGCACCGTTTACATTGTACATATATTGCAATGTTCCGTAGATACTGAAAGTTTCTTTTTCCCATATTAAGTTAATACCAGGTGCAACATTAACTCCATTAAGCATACCGGCCATCATTCCCATTTGACCGTAATCAGAGTGCCAGTTTTGCTGCCCGAAGAAATTGTATGCTGCCATAAAGTTAGGCTGCAATACCCAATCTCTATGAAATCTCCAATTGTAAGCAAATTTAGTAGCAGCACCTGCGAAGTAATTAAATGTATTATCAGCGTGTCCTCCTACATTCATTACATTGTCATATATGCCGCCATATACTAAACCTCCGATAATCCAGTTATTTTTATACCATGTTCCGAGGAAACCAGCCTGTCCGCCATTCTGGTAAGCTCCAACTCCCGGGTAAGTCTGATGGGCTCCATTATAGCCAATATATGCTGTCGGCATAAATTTCCAACCATTTTTTAGTTCTTTTAACCCGAAGTCAGCACCGATTAAAGCACCATAAGAGTTATTGCCGACTCTGCCCAAACCGGAAAGATTCATGTTCAGGTTTTCAAAGTTACCATACATTTTGTACCATAGTCCACCGTCTTTGCGGGAATACTGGTATGGTGCAAATAATGGATTTGTTGCTGCATATCTGTTTGCCATTAATCCTGAAGAAGCAACACCTCCATCCTCATCTTTAAAGCTAGGAAGAACCATCGAATGAGTGAAGAGCATATCATCAATTGCTAACTGGTTTTGCCATTGTGCAATTGTTGTAACCTGACCTCTGAATACATGAGGGTTAAACTTTATCATGTCTAAAGAATAGAATGCTCCGGCTCCGCTGCCATGCTGATTAAGTTGATACCAGCCGATTGGAGTCAAGGTTGCATCTCTTGTTATTTCTATATTGCCTTCAAGAGCTTCGCCATCAGGGCCCATGAATATATGGTCAAGAACGATATTTCTGTCAATTGGTGCATCCCAGCCAAATATATCTCCGTTTAAGCTCCATTGATCAATTCTTGCAACACCATCACCAGTCATTTTGTCTACCCAGAATTGGTCATTACTTGTAATCTGGTTGCTTCTTGCATGAATATCAATATTGAAGTTCGCTTGATTTGTTATATTGAGCTCTCCGATAGACGACATGTTTCTTTCGCCGTTCATAGTATGGATTAATGCGTTTTGAGTTGCGCCGTCACCGGAAGCTATTATTTTGTCTAATTCAAATGTACCGTTTTTAACAACAAATGCAGAGTTTTCATCTATTTTCATATTACCGCCGGTAATATGAGCATTAACTGTATTTAATACAGAATTATTGGTTATGTTAATATCACCGCCTGATATTTCACTTTTTTCTCCAAGTGTTATATTTGAAGTGTTATTAATATTTGTAGTACCATCGCTTTGAATCAAAGCCGCAGTGCTTGACGACTGTGTTACATTATCTGTATTAATAGTACCGCCCTGATTATCAATAGTGCCATTCCATTTATCCGCTTTATCAAGGTTAATCTCAGCACTTGCTAATGTTAATGTCGCATTTTTTTGGATATCAAGGGCAACTGCATCTGCAATAGAGCTGCTGCCATCAATTGTCATTTTTGAATTTTCTAACAAATTCAAATTCCCAGATTCTGCTTCAATCTTAAAGCTTGGATCTTTAGTGTTGCCATAATTGAGGGTTCCATTATCTTTTAAAGATATTATAGAGTTTGAGTCAAGGGTATCATTATCATCAATTCCGACAATACCTTCGCCTGTAATATTAATATTACCGCTTGTTTGAATAGCAACTTCATTTTCAATATAGCTGCCAGTGCCAATATTTAAGTTGCCTGTTCCAGCTATTAAATCACCGCTGTTACCGTGAAGTGTTCCATTTGCAGTCAAGCCGCTTACATCCAGTTTGCCTCCATTGAGAGAAACTGTTCCATTCCAGTTATCGCCGCTATTAAGCGTTACTTCTCCGCCATTATTAACATTTAATGTTGTTCCGTTAGCAATTTCCGTTGTTACATCGCCGGCAATAGAGCTTCCTTGGCCGATTGTAAGTGAACCGCTTCCAACAGTAAGTTCTCCAGTATCAGCATCTAAGATACCGTTTTGTGTAACATTTGTTGTCAGCTTTCCGCCGTTAAGGCTTACTTTTCCGGCCCAAGTGTCATTTGAGTTAAGAGTAGTTTCTCCGCCTTCAAGCTTAAATTCACCGTTTTGTGTAATATTTACAACAGCATCCGCAACAACGTTTCCGCTTTCAAGAGTTAAGTCAGAAGCAGTGCTGGAATTACCTATATTTATAGTTCCTGTAACATTGTTACTGCCGGCAGCAAGATTGTTTCCAGTTCCAATTGCATCAATTGTGCCGCCAATGTCTGAACCGGAACCGGTAATTTCTAAATATGACCCGTTTTCAAGAGATATAGTACCATTGTTAGCAATAGAGCCGGCACTTATAGAACCGCCTGTGTTGGTAAGTTTACCATCAACTGTAATTTCACCTTGAGTAATATTTCCGGTATTGTTACCGTTGTTAATATTAAGGTTTCCGCCTCCTGTAATATCAGCACTATTCGAAAAGCTATTGTTAGCAGTCATGTCACCGTTGTTGGCAAAATTACCGTTAATAGTAATATTATTCTGACTAATAACTCCTGTTGTGCTGTTTTCACCGCCGCCAATTGTAATACTTCCATTACCATCTAATGTACCGTTGTTAGTAATTGTATCTGTTACCACAGTTCCGGCATTAGTAAATGTTTTATTCTCACTATTGGTAATAGCAGAAGCTATAACAGAATTATTGTTTGTGAAGGTTCCGTTATTTGTAATTTCTGCTTTGTTTTGATTAGTACCGATAGTACCATTGTTAGTGAACGTTCCTCCGTTGGTAATATCTGCAATAATACTTCCCGTGTTTTCAAATGTACCGCTGGTTTCCAGAGTGTCTTGAGAAATACTGCCTGAATTAGAACCATTGTTAACAATTAATTTTCCGCCGTCACCAGAAATGTCACCAGAGTTTGTGAAGTTATTGTTAGATGTAATTGTACCGGTATTGGTATAATCACCATTTATTGTAACGTTATCCTGGGTTATATTCCCGCTGTTATTTCCGGTTGTGGCTGTTAAGCTTCCACTACCTGAAATAGTTGCAGAGTTATTAAACTCATTTGCTGTAATACTATTGTTATTAGTAAGTGTCCCACCAGTAATTGAAACAATATTCTGAGAAATTGTTCCACTGTTAGTACCCCCGTTAGAAATAATTAACGAACCTGTATTACCTGTAATGCTGCTGGAATTGTTTAAACTTCCTGCATTAATAGTACCATTGTTGGTAACAGAGCCTTGATTAATAAAAGACTCTGCTGTTATTTCTTTCCCGCTGTTATTGATAAACTCTTTACCGGTTTCGTTTGTAATAGTTGATGCAATTATAGAACCATTATTAGTAAATGTTCCTTTATTATCAATAGTACCTTTATCTGATGAAGAGCCAATGCTGCCATTATTTATGAACTTATCATTATTAATAATTTCATCTGAAATTATACTGCTTCCTGAATTATTATTAAATGTGCCATTGTTTGTGAGTTTATCTGTTGTTATTGTTCCGGCAGTTGTTCCATCTCCATTGTTGAAAGTCCCGCCTGTTGTAACTTCATTTTGAGTCATACTCCCGGTATTAGTACCGCCCTGATTTGCACTAATGCTGCCTTGACCTGTAATATTACCAGTATTGGTAAAAGAACCGTTTGAGGTAATTGTATTGTTGTTCTCTAAATTTGCAGCAGAATTCGTAAACTCCTGAGATGCCGTAATAGAACCAGTATTAGTGAATTTATTACCGCTGATATTTACAATCGCCTGAGAAATACATCCTCCGTTTGAACTGTTGCCAGTGCTATCTTTAATAATTAAACTACCGTTACCTGTAATATCAGAAGATGCATTTGTAAATTCTTTATTTGCGGTCATAGTACCGTTATTAGTATAATTTCCGGTAATTTCAATTGTATTTTGTTCGATTGTTGTTGAATTGCTGCCTCCGGCCGCAATTAGCTTACCGGTACCGGTAAGCTGTCCTGAGTTGCTAAAAGTTGTAGCGTTAATTGTTCCGCTGTTAACCAGTGTACCACCTGTTATGCTGACAATATTCTGCTCTATTGTTCCATCATTTATGCCGCCACTGCTAATTTTAAGGCTCCCTGACGCTCCTGTAATAGAGGCCCCAGACTGATTTCCTATTTCTTTTGTTACTATACTGCTGCTATTGTCAATAGTCGAGCTATTGGTTAACTTTGTATTAACAGTCAAGTTAGCTTCATTATTTAGTGTTCCAGCATTAACAACATTATCATATGTTGCTTCCTGGCTAATTGTTTCGGTTGAGCCAGAAGAGATAGTCAAATCATCCGCAAAAGCTATTCCAGATGACATTGCGCCAACAAAAGCTGTAACACATAAAAGCGTCTTAATATTTTTTCTCATTTATTTAAACTCCAAAACTTAATTCCATAAAAATCATATCAAAAATATGTGGCAAAATAGGTATATATTACAAAAGATTTACAAATCAAAACCTCCGTTTCAAAACTTGGAAACGGAGGTTTTGATTTGTATTTAAAATTTTTCAACAAACAATTCGAAATAACCTTGCGGATGGTCGCAAACCGGACACTTACATGGTGCTTCTTTTCCGATTTGGGTATGTCCGCATTTTCTGCAAACCCATTGTGTAACTTCCTCTTTCTTAAACAATGCTCCTTCTTTTAGCAGCCCTGCAAGTGTTTCAAATCTGTGGGAATGTCTTTTTTCAATCTCAACAATATTAGCAAAAAGTCGTGATATTTCATCAAAACCTTCATCTTTAGCAATTTGTGCAGATTGTTTGTATAGAATTTCCCACTCTTCTCTTTCTCCGCTTGCAGCAGCAATCAGATTACTGTAGGTATCACCATAAGAAAATGGATAAGTTCCGTTAACCTGAAAGTGTTTTGAGTCCGGAATTTGTTTATAAAATAATTTGGCATGTTCTTTTTCATTTTCAGCAGTAACTAAAAAAATATCGCTTATTTGTTCATAACCTTCTTCCTTTGCTACTTTTGAAAAGAATGTATACCTATTTCTGGCCTGTGATTCTCCGGCAAACGCATTAACCAGGCATTGTAATGTTTTTGAATGTTCTAAATTCATAATACCCTCCCTGTAAAAATAAGAATATAAGAATATATGGATGAATTTTACTCCCCTGACGGGTAAGAAAGTCGGGTAATTTTCTCTAACTAAAGTATTAGAATAAATTAAATATTATGTAATTTACGATTGTTAAAAGCCTCTGTTTATAAGGGGTTAAACTCTGTGTCTACTCCATATGGAGTATTCTCTAACTAAAGTTGTAAAGTTATAAAAATTAGTGCCGTAGATATAAGGGAAAGGCAAAATAATTTATTGAAAGGAAATTATTATGGGATCAACTTCAACGATTACAATTAACACGAATTTGTCATCCCTCACATGTCAAAAGTATCTTAGAGATGCAACCAAAGGCATGAACACAGCAATGGAGAGATTATCTACCGGCTTCAAGATAAACTCTGCAGCGGATGACGCAGCCGGTTATGCAGTTTATAACGGCATGGAAGCTAAAATAAGCGGTTACGATATCATTGAAACAAACGCTCAAATGGGATTGGATATGTTAACAACTCAAGAAGGTGTTTTAGATATTATTAACGATTATTTACAGAGAATTAGAGATTTAACCATGCAGGCCGCTAACGGTACTTATGGTTCCGCTTCTTTAGATGCTATCAGTCTTGAAGTTCAGCAGAGAATGGATGAAATTAACCGTCTTTGTGAAATTACTGACTTTAACGATGCATATCTATTGGATGGCTCAAGAACTGAAGATATTAACCTGCAGGTAGGTTTGTATTCTGATAAACGATGTGTTATCAAGATGGATGCATTCCTCTTTGCTAGCGCAAAGTCTACAGTTATAATGGGATTCAAATCTACGACTAAAGGCGGCTATATTAATTTGAACTCAAGTACAGCTGATGATACTTATGAGTATAGAGCAAGAGAGCTTAATCCTGACGGTACCCCTAAAAAAGATGCTCAGGGAAATCTGATATATAAATCAGGCTCATATGAATCTGCACTTGCAGCTGCTCTTGCAGAAAATGGTGTAATCACAGCTGCTGATGGTGATGCAACTATCAATAAAACAAAAGACGGAAGTTCTATTTCTATAACAAATATGTGTAATGCAATTTATAGAAATGATTCATCTGCTCGTGAATTCATTGACTACATTGACGAAGCAATTGATAATGTATCTCTTAGATGTACAAAAATCGGTGCTTACATGAACCGTTTAGAATCCGCAATTGAGTCAACAGATATTCAGAGAGAAAACTTAACCGAAGCTGTTTCTACAATTAAGGATGCTGACGCAGCAACTGAATCTTCAAACTATATTAAATATCAGATTCTTCAGCAGGCAACTGCAACACTGCTATCAACAGCTAACCAATTGCCTTCAATAGCTTTGAACCTGATTTAATAAACTTGTAAACGTAGAGAAAATAATAGAGATAATAAAGGTCCTTTCAATGACCCTCAGAGTCGTGCGCTCTGAGGGTTTGCCTTATGCTACGCACGTAGACATTGGGCGGCTGGTTTAGTGCAACTACAAGTATGTATTAAGACTCCAAGCCCGCCTTTAGGTGTTACGCATGTTGGTTGCAGCCCTATATTACCGTTTTCAAATATTCAATAATATCATCTGACTCATACATCTGTATGTTTCTATCAGTATCAACCAAAAACGGTACCTGTCTTTTTCCGCCCATTTTAATTAAGGCTTCTTCTGAGGGTTTGTCTGTAATATCAACTTTATTGTACTTAACTCCTTTTTCGTCAAGAAATGACATAACCTTGCGACAGTATGGACATGTTTCCAGGATGAATAAATCTAACACTTTGACCTCCTTTTATTTAAGTTTAAACCTCTGGTGTAAAAAAACATTCCCCAATAATATATAGTTATGCTGGATTTCTATTTACCCCCATGCTAATATAAAATGTGCGAGGTAGATATGTTAAGACATTTTTTAAATTCAAAAATACACAGAGCAACTGTTACAGATGCAAATTTAAACTACGTTGGCTCAATAACGATAGATGAAGAATTTTTAGAAAAAGCAAATATACTGGAATGGGAAAAAGTTGAAATCCTTAATATAAATAATGGAGAAAGATTTCAAACCTATGCAATAAAAGGTGCAAGAGGTTCCAAATGTTTCTGCTTAAATGGTGCGGCTGCACGTAAAGCACAGCCGGGTGATAAGATTATCATTGTTACATATGCAGAACTGACGCCGGAAGAAATCAAGACTCATAAGCCGACAATTGTTCAAGTTGGAGAAGGTAATTCAATTGTCAGGCAATAATATTTCAAAACTAAAAAAGAGTAAGAAAAAGAAATTCACAATCAATATTAAAAATATGGGTGTCAATATTGATAAGAATGAATACTATGAGATAGTTAAATCAAACTCTGCTTTTCCTGAAAGAGGACTTTAGTCCAAAATATGTACACCTGTTGAGCTTCCTGTTCCAAAGTTATTGACACGATAGCCTTTGCCGAAAGGACTGGAGTATCCTGTTGTAGATGTACTTCCGAATGTAGATGGAAATTGTGTAGTCGTAAAACTTGAGTTACTGGAGAAAAAAGGGTCATCATCAAAAGATGAATTAAATGACGGCGTAAAGCCGGTAAGTTGACCTCCGAAGAAATTTCCAATATTTCTTATTAAAGATGTACGATAGTTATTTTTAGGTCGCGATAGTATTGCATTTCTTACGTTATCGTACCTTGTATTAATGTCGCCTTGCTGTACAGCACCAAATGCTTGCATTTCAAGTCTTTGTAAACGTTCCAGGTCGCTTTCGCGTGTAAAATTCCTGTTTAATGTGTATTGTTCAAGTGCGCTAAGGTCAGAAAATGAACTTCTTCTTGGATGGAAAAATCTTCTCTGATTATAAGCATTATTGTAGAAATTATTTGGTCTGTAATAAGGACGTCTGTTATTATAGTATCTATTTGGCGGTCTGTGGTAATGTCTGTTGTTAAAACGATTATTATACACAGGACGTCTTGTTACTATTGTGCGTGATTCGGCTAAAACAAACAGCGGGTTTAATAGGGCTGCTGATAAAATTAATAAACTTAAAAAAACTCTATACATAAAAAATCCTCCAAAATGATATTAATAAACTTGGAAAATTTTGTGTATCGTCTGGGAGAGCAGGATTAAGTGTCTAAAAAGATTAATTTTATTATAATATTACCCCTTGCAAAAATCTTGAAATTCTATTAAGATATATGTATAAATATTAAGAATTTCAAATTTTTGTAAATTACAAGGTTAAAGGTGGTCGCATGGCAGAGAATGAAGAATTGCAAGAGACGGGTTCAGAAGGAGAAGCACGTCAAAAGATATTAGTAGCTGATGACGAAGCAAGTATCAGAAGAATCTTAGAAACTCGTCTTAAGATGGTCGGATACGACGTTGTAACAGCTGAAGATGGTGAGGAAGCTGTTGAAGTATTTAACAAAACAAATCCAGATTTAGTGGTGCTAGACGTTATGATGCCAAAGATGGATGGTTATGGAGTAACTAGAGAAATCCGTAGAACATCAGATGTTCCGATTATAATTCTGACAGCATTGGGCGATGTTTCAGAAAGAATAACCGGACTGGAACTTGGTGCTGATGATTATGTTATAAAACCATTTAGTCCAAAAGAGTTAGAAGCTCGTGTGAAAGCTGTATTAAGAAGAACTATTAGTAAGGATGTGATTATTCCATCTTCATCATCTTCTGCTTCAGGATCAGCTGCTGGTGCTAAAGGTGGTAAGAATATTATTACAACTGGTGCTATAAAAATTGATACAGCAAGACGTCAAGTTTATAGAAAGAATGAACGAATTCGTTTAACAGGGATGGAGTTCAGCTTATTAGAGTTGTTAGTTAATAACTCCGGTCAAGCGTATTCCAGAAATGAAATATTACAGCACGTATGGTCTTATCCAGCAGATCATAGAATTGACACAAGAGTTGTTGATGTGCATATTTCACGGCTGCGTTCTAAGTTGGAAGCAGATCCAACCAATCCTGAATTAATATTGACGGCACGTGGTATTGGATATATGTTCCAGAGAATAAACTAGAATTCATAAAAGACGCTTTATAAAGCGTCTTTTATTTTTGCTATTGCGAAAAAATCTTTATTTGTTATACTAAAATATGTCGGAAACATGGCGCCTGTCGTCAAGCGGTTAAGACCTCGGATTGTGGTTCCGATATGCATGGGTTCGAATCCCATCAGGCGCCCCATTTAAACTAAGAGCTTCGTTAAGAGGCTCTTTTTTAGTTATAGTGAGCTTTTTCAGGGTTGTAACTTTGTTTTTTAACGAGATTTCTATATTTTTAGCCAAATAGTCTAAAATAGCGTTGTTACTTACCTTTGGTAGGGTTGTAACTTTTTCGGTGCATAATTTCAAATTATCTTTAACTATTCTAAGAGCTTGGAATATTGGTTTTAATTTAACAGTTAATTTTTCGGTTTCGGTATCGTAATCAACATTGTCGCATACTAAGCGTAGTAATCGTTGCTTATTTTCAATACTAGCATTTTTGTAAGTATCGCCAACGTTAGATAAAAATTTCATAAGTGTATCTAGGTTACTATATACAGTCTTGTTTACTATTGAAGCTGTCTTGATATTTTCTGTTAACAGGTCTTTTTCCTCATTCCATTTCAACATTTGATGATTAAAGTCATCATCACTCAAAGGAGAACGCCCCAGCAACCTTTCTTCATTTGATTTTTGAATAAGTGTATTGAGTTCAGCTAAACGTCTTGAATTAGTTGCATACACTTGATTTTCAGTAGAATAAATTTCATTCAAAGCCTTTACAAGCTGCGGTTTTACCAATTCCACAATTTTTCTAGGGAAGTGAATTTCAGAAAAAATACTGTTAAAAATTTCGTCTAAAGTTTCTTGTTTTATACCCTTAATATGTGAATGAACTTGTTTTTTGTTATGGCACTTATAGTAGATATAATCACCGCTATTGTGTGCCCCTTTAGCGTGATAGGCAGTCAAATAACAACCACATGTACATTTTATAAATTTTACATAGGTCTTATCGGTGTGTTTAGTATTGGGTTTTCCGTTATTTCTACGCATAGCCTCAACTTTGTTGAATAGTGATAATGGTACTATTGGGTCATGAACACCCTGAATTATCCTGTCTGTACCGTCGTCATTTTTACCATATTTAATTCGTCCTGTGTACACAACATTTTTAAGAATATGTTCAATTTTTCGCACTGGGTAAGGTTTACCGTTTTTATCTGTAAATCCTAATTTTGCAATTTCTATACCTACAGATTTCATGGTATATAATCCTGTAGCATACAATGTGAAAATTTTTAAAATGAAGTCGGCTTTTGTTTCGTCTTTTATAATTACTCCACGCCCGTTAATTTGTTTATTTATGTATCCGATAGGAGCTTTTCCCATTAAATATCCTTGCTGGGCTCTGTGTAGCATTGTTGCTTTAGTACGTGCTTTTGTGTTATTAACTTCATCAGTAGCCAGCCCTAAGTAAACTCCTATTAAAACTCTTGGAATTTCTCTTATGTTTGGGAATTGAGTTGTAGACACGATTGTCATATCTAATGACTCAATTAAACTCATTGTGTACGTGTAAAATTCAGTATCACTGCGACTAATTCTGTCAAGTTTCCAGCAAATTATTGCGTCAACTTTGTGGGCTTTAATGTACTTATGTAATTTTTGAAGTTCTTTTAGCCCCTTATAACTAGTACCTGTTTTTCCATAATCTTCAAAGGTTTCAAGTATTGTATAATCATGATTTGAAGCCCATTTATAGGCTTCGTCTTTCATCATGTCCATACTTAAGCCACTCTCTGCTTGTTCAGATGTCGAAACTCGACCATAATATACAGCTTTTTTAGTCATTCTGTACCTCACTTGTTCTTTCAGTACAAAATAACTCTACCATAAAATTAACAAGGTCGGTTACATCTCTTTCATCTAAAGTTGGAATGTAATCATCGACAAAAACTACAATTCCGTTAATTGTTTTCCCCATTCGTATTGCCTGTTCCGATAGGCAACAAAACAAAACCCACTTGGGTTGAATTATTCCTATCACTGAAACAGACTTAGCCTACAAATAGGTCTTACGTGGGATTTACTATACCCTAAGCCATTGACCGTTTTTATTCCACAAATTAATTGGAGCTTATTATACGGTGTGCGTTCACTAATGTACGACACGATTATATCATCTCTTTGAGATTTTGTAAACTGATTTTTGACTTTACAGTTACATCAGGTCAATCATACTGTTAATTCTGATTAGTTTATCAAGCTTACAGTTATTTAATTTATTTCCGATTAAGATTTTTATTTTATCAAGGTCGGCTTGCGGTTCTGGTAATAATAATTCAACTGGAGCAATGTTGAACTCATTACAAATTTTGTCAATAGTTTCAGCAGTTGGTAAATATTTGTTGTGCTCTATGTTGCGATAACCTTGCACGCTCATGCTGATTTTCTCTGCGAATTGTTCTTGTGTAAGTTTATTCTTTGTTCTTAAACGTTTTATGCCATTTGTAATTAGTTTCTGATAGTTCATATTACTATTGTTTCTTATTTTGTAACGATTTAAAACTAACTATATAGACAACTAGCTACTACAATGCTATGCTTGCAATGAGAAAAGATAAGGCGGTAAATTATGTCTATTAAAAGAGAATTATGTTGGATTTTTATACCTGCAAGTGTTGTATATATTGGAACTATTATTTTTCAAACAGGCGACGAGGTTATAAATAGTTTAATTTGGGGATTTGCAATATATTTTTATAGAATATTTTTTAAAGGGATTGGGTTTTTGATTAAAAGTGTACAAAATAAAGAACGGCAAAAACATTTAAAACAAAGAGATAGAAAATACAGCGAAAACAAAGTACATTCTGCCTTAACAAGATATGCTGAAAGACATAAAGCAAAAAAAGATTTGACAAACTGTAAAGAAATACTGTTGTCTGTATCATCAAGAATAACTTTTTTTGCTGATGATATAAGAAAAGAATTTGGTCTGTATAAAGAAATTAAAATTTTTAGTGACAAAGTATATCAAATATTACAAACCCTTGCTGACGACAAACTTGATTTATTCTTTGAAGATTTAGAAAATGACCGATTGCCTCAATGTTTAGAAAATTGTTATGATTTGGGCATGTTTCAATCCTATAATTTTGAAGATTTAGTCAAAATAGATTTTGTTGATAAATCTTATGTCGATAAACATCGTACTTATACTATTGAAAGCAAAGCCGATAGTGCTTACTTTGGTGCGTTAATTGGCGATATACTTAATAATAATGTATTTGATAATTACGATGTAACGGGAGCTATTATAGGAGCAAGTGGAGAGCGAAAAATTACAGAGAAAATCCGAAAGACAAAATCGGTGTCATTTGATGTTACTATGTATTTCAATAACTTGAATACCCCCGTACAAACTGTTACCGTGTATGATGAAACGAAACTTCGAGAATTGCTTGGAGTATTAGAATACATTATCAACAATAAGTAATAAAATATTATAAATAATATTTTATTTTGAATAATGAGCTAGGCAATATATATTCTTTACCTTTGCCATTCATGCAATTTGTACAAAGTGCTCTATAAGCTTTGTAGTTGTGTCCTAATGCACTTTTTTCAAACAATACAAAGGCTATTTATATTATTACATGAATTTTTAAAAGAGGAGATAAATCAAATGAGTACAAAAATTCATGTTAATTTTACTGTTTCGCAAATAGTGGCGGACTGGTTGACTATGCTAAAAAAGGAACGTCATATAAACCGTTCAGCATACGTCAATAATTTAATTCTAGAAGATTTGAAAAAAGAGGAGAAAAGAGAAGATGAAAACAACTAACACAACTATTTTAAATGACATCATCAGAGGGCTTAATAGACGCAAAAGGTTAAAAGGTGAAGATACGCCTACCTGTGCGGTTATTCGTAACTGTATTGAGGCATTATTTGAGCTTGATGTGATACAGGAATATTCTAATTACAATACTGCTCTACGTGCTACCATTGGCAATGTTAAAGAACTGATAAGGCGTGAATTCGGTCGAGTTGGACGCTATGAATGGGAGTTGTTAGAAAAATTCTCTCGTGAGCTGTGGGTTTATGGTGAAAAGGCTGATTATAATGAGGTGTGTACAAATGTCTAATACTGAGATTATGCAAATTAAAGGGTGGCGTGCTCGTGCCTGTGCTTTTATCAAGATAAAGATTATTAATAGTCAAGACCGCATACTTGCGTTACAAGCTGTTGAAAAGATAAAAATGCCTCTACATTTGGCTATGGGTTCAACACCTGATGAATTAAAAAACAAGTTCATCAAAAAGGTTATAAGTGCTGTAACTACGGCTCTTAATACTGATAAATATAGTACAGTCATAGCAAGTATGCAGCTATAAAAAATCTACGGGAAAAGCGAAAATCTCTGTATAAACGGCATGAAAAAATACTAACTTATTGTAATGGCTTTATCCAAAAGAGGTTTGCTAGGTAGGAATATCTAAAAAGTAGCAGTCATACTCGTTTTGAGCATGCCTGCTACCTAAAACATAATTTTTAAGATACAGGAAAAGAAAGTATAAAGGGGGATTTATGCACTGGTCTGATAAGTATTTAAAAGCATTAGCCAATAAAAAACAACTGATAGGGGATAAGGCGTTAAGAGATGTTCTCTTAAATCAGTTCAATAGTTATCCAGTTTTACAAGAGGTTAGATTTAAAGGGTTTACAGCTGATATATTGCTCATTGATACAGATAATAAAACTTTAGTTGGCATTGAGGTTAAATCTGACCGTGATACACTTTATCGGTTAGAGGAACAGTTGAGAGGGTATCTCAAATACTGTAATTACGTACTTGTTGCTACCACACTCTCACACAAAAAAGAGATTTTGAAAATTTTGAATAATCCTGAATTTTCAAATATTGGTTTGCTTATGTACAACATGTATAATGAGGGCAAAAGGTTTCAATGGCTCAAAGACGGACATGAAAATGAGGTTAATGGTGTTGGCTGTGATTGGATTAGTAAAAAACATCAACTTTATCAGTGGTTGTATTTGCTTGAGATGATTTGGGGAGAACAGGCATGAAAACATCTGTATATATCAATAAAGACAATGAGCAAACATTAAAAGACTTGATAAAAGCTAATCCAAAACTAACAACCTCAAAGATAATTAATGAAGCATTAGCTGATTATATGAACAAATACAATTTTGACACGGCTGAATTACGGTGTAAGCCTAGTTATAGGCTTGTCGTGTTTCGACTTCATAAAGAAGTAGTGCGGTTACTGGTTCAGCTAAAAAAGAACTTTAACGCAAAGGCTGTCAATGAACTTATTATGTACTTGGTTATAGGAGAATTCAACAAACAATCGGGGCGCAAAAAGTTTCCAGACCGCGTATACATTGGTTTAGAATACATTAACAAGCAAATTCAGACACTATCTCAAAAGGCTGACTTGTTTAAAATACCTAAAATCAAATAGGCTATATGTATTGACATTACTACATAGTAGGTATATTTAGGTATTACCTTTTTACTTTGTTAATTTTATTAAAATAAGCCAAAGTATAAGTATAGCAAGTATTTTGCGGTTCGCAAATTCAAGGTTAACATAAAATTAAATTGTCCATTAAGGACTTACCCTGTAAGGACTGGACAATTTAACCCCTCTTTGAATAACACTTGCAAAGTTGATAGAATTTACCCTGAGGAATTGGGATTACTTCTTTAATAACTTTTATCCCGTCCTTAACTTCGACATAGGCAATAACTCGTTTTCCGTTATCATCAAGCATTGAACGGATTTTACCTGTTTTCCAGTCTTTGTAATACTCATCTTTCCATTCATTGGGGAATTCAATGTTATTACCCTCGACTTGCTTAACCAATTCATAGAATTTACTACGACTGATTGTTTTTTCATCTCCTGTGCTTGTCTTATAGGTTAGTTTTTTTAGTGCGTCTGTTGCTGTGATTTTTTCGGATTTCCAATCTGCGTAAATTTCATTCCAGTTTTTAAAGGTTTCGGTGGTGATTTCAGGAGTTCCCATTTTTCGTTTCTTTTTGTTGCTGTTACCTGCTCGTTTTGTCTGTATTCCGTCCTCTTGCCTCATCTTTGTAAATGCTCGCTCGGTTTCTGCAACCCATGCTAGTAGGTCGATAATAATTGAGTTAATAAGTTTACCAGTGAGGTTATCAGAATAAACCTGTTCAAGTATTGGTAATTTAATTACTCGTAACTGGCATGCATATTTCCCTGTAATTTTAGCATATTCGTTTTTTAAGTAGGTAAAATCTCGACTGATACGGTCAAGATTATAAACATAAGCTATTGAATGCGGGTTATCCTCTAATCTTTGTAAAAAGGCTTTATATTGCGGTCTATCAGTTGGATTGCCTGCCCCTGTCATCTTGTCGGTATAAATATTATCTTCGGGAACTCCTGTCTTAATTAGTTCTTGTATCTGCATTTGTAAGTCTTGATGACCTGTACTTACTCTGGCATATCCAAACTTTTTAACTTTGTTCATGTTCTATCTCCTGTAAGTAGGAGGCTTTCGCCTCCTACGCTATTGAAAAACGTCTGCTTGCTACTTGCTTAATAAAGGTATTGTACAAGTCATTGTGTAACTTTTTAAATGTTGTAGTATCGAAACGGTTTGAAAGAACACTTGTAAATCTAATAATAACATTACCTAGATTTAGTTCTTCGGTTTCCCTAGCTTCCATTTCTTCTTTGATTAGGGCTTCACGTGCTGTAATCATAGCTTTTAATTCATCTGCTTTAGCGTAAAGGTTTTGTAATTCTTCAACTGTTAATCTGATTTCCGCATTTCTCATTGTCATATCTCCTATTTGTTATCTTTCGTAACTAAATAATACAATACTTGTTTGTAAAAGTCAACAGTTTATGCACATGTTTGTAAAATCATGTTAAGACTTTTATATACACTTATTTAGGTAAAATTTGAGTGTGCATAAAAGTATAGTTTTATGGACGATTATAATAATGTTACTTTTATCAAGCCCTTTTTCTCCCGTTTTTGCGCATATTCAACAATCTTTTGTGTATTTCCTGCGGGATTATGGCAATATGTTATTAGATAGTCGCTATGTTCAACCATTTTGCGGTTAGCTTGTACTATTGCAAGTGGTTTCGGTACTGTTTCCATTCCGTCGGGGTACATTGTACCGTCAAAATCTATAGGGGTTTCTGCTTGTTGAATAAGAGCGTAGGGAGCAAGCAAATATAACTTGATATTTTTATGACGTTTTTTAGCTTTCCTTAAAACTTTTTTTGCCAAGCCGTCAAAAGAGCCGTAACGACCGACGGTAAAAGTAGTGACACAATACTCTTTGATGTGTTGTTCTACAACATCTGCGAGTTGTTCTGTGATACTTGTAGGTGTGTATCGATTACCCATTAAAAAACATGTTTTCTCGTCCATAATTTTTATTTGTAGTTCTCCATGTTATAAACGTCTACAATAATTAAGTATAGTACAAACATGTCTATATAATTAGTTTTGAATTCTTTTTAAATAAGCAATAATCATAATTATGGGTTACAGAGAACTAATAACTAATGGTATTAAACGTATACGAACAGCTAGCAAGCTGACACAAGAACAGTTTGCAGAAAAGATAAACATGAGCGTTCAGGGGTATAGAAACATTGAACACAATCGTTACTTACCAACAGCAGAAACCATCGACAAAATCTGTGAAGTATTCAATATCACACCTGTTGAATTACTGTTACCTGACCCACAAAGCAATTTATTAAAGATTAAAGAGCTTATAAGTAATAAACTCGATAACTATGAATTAGATAAGTTGATACGCATTAACAGTATGCTTGACTTAATGTGATAATTTATTAAGCATAGCGTAACATCTCATCTATTGACAAATTTTCAAGCTCTTGTATTATGATATTGGCAAGTGGTTGTAACGAGAACACATCACTCGCCCCATTTAAACAAAAAAGCACCATTTGGTGCTTTTTTGTTAGGTATATTTATAATACCTCAGTTAGTCTGCAGTTGGTTGAGCATTTTAAACCTGTTGCAAAAATTGTATGTTACAACTATCTTATATTATTTATTGCAGAATTCAATTCACTTAATGTATTATATACCGACAAATCCTTATTTTCCATTACGACTTTGTCTATATCTGCATATAATGATTGATTGGTGAAACCGGAGGTATATAGTCCTCTGTAATCTTTAATGCTAAATTTATCCTTTTCATCTCTTAATACTGTTACTACATTTCTTCTTTCATCTAATATAATAAAACCTTTGTTAAACACTTTTGTTTTGCTTCACTATCTATATGAATTATAATATCTAGCATTCTATCAAAAATACAATTATGTATGATATCGCTATTAGCAAACTTTAATATAATATCTTTATTAAATTGATTAATATCTCCTGCTAAATCATCAATCGTGGAAATGGCATATAAGTGTGACTCAGATGTTTCGCTGTCATTGGATTTTAATTTATCAATATTATTTTGAACGTAGGTTTTGTATATTTCAAAATTTCCCGTATTAAGATTATATAATTGTAAATCTTTTTATCAGGTAAAAGCATATCTTCAATCATTTTTTTTTTGGGGGGGCTTCTTCATCTGTCTGTGGTTTTGCAGAAATTACCCCCAAACTTGTAAGAGCTAAACCTGCTCCAACTGCGGCCAGTTTCTTTAAAATGATTTTGTACTGCTTTTATAGATTGTTCTATTGTATTAGTAATTGCTTTTGGCGGATATTGCTAAAAATTAGTACTATAATAATTAGTATTTACATTTATTTTTGCACTATTCATACACTATTATTTACAAAAGTTTATAAATTAACTCGATAATCACAATAATATTAGTGATACTTATTATACAAAAGTCTCATATCTTCATCTGTGAGATATTGCATTGTTGGTAAATCATAAGGGTACATTATGCTGTTATTACTATCTGAATGGCCTAGACCTATTGCATGGCCAGCTTCATGAAGCATAACACCGTAAATATTATCTTTAGGTCTTGTTACAAGCGCACGTGTATATCTCCCGTTTTCATAGCTTCTTTTATATTGTTTGGTTCCAATCGTTACATATGCTTTATAATATTGTCCGCCTCTTGTCATCATCTCTGTACAACCTACTGCATGCACGTCATTACAATTTGCTACAAAGTCGACGAATTCAACCTCAATATTTGCATTTGCAGGACTGTCAACAAATTTAAAGCGTACAAGAGACCTTGACTGTTGCTGCCAGGACATAAACGCCTGCTGCATGAGTCTGCTCATGTTGCCATATTCCGGAATATAAACATTAATAGGTAAAGATACCCAGCGGGGGCGTTCTGCGGCAAATGTACATATTGTTAATGTTAAAACTAAAAATAAAATCGCAAAACACTTTTTCATACAATTGAATTATAACATTCGGTTATCAATGCTGTCAAACAGTACTTTCTGGTAATGAAAAAAAAGAAATGATAGCATATTATGTATTTATGGAAAAAAGAGATGATATATATAAAAACCGAGGTTTAAATGAATACGGCGACGTAGAGTTTGCGGATAATGTTAATAAAAAGTATCCTATTGATACTCCCGAACATATAAGGGCTGCATGGAGCTACTTTCATATGCCTAGAGATTATGAAAAATATTCAGTAGAGGATAGAAAAATAATTACAAACAAGATTGTAGAAGCGTGGAAAAAGAAGATTTCTAGGGAGGGGCCTCCAGAAGCGTAGAGGTTTATCCGCTAATCAGTGACAAGCAGTTTGAATCATTGAATGCTTGTAAAGATGGGTTTATCTGAATAGCAGTAGAGTAATCTTTTCTAAAGCCCTCAGTATCTCCAAGTTCTTTTCTAATTGCTGCTCTATAATAATAAGCGTCTGCATATTTAGAATTATTTTCGATAGCTTTGTTCAAGTCAGCAATAGCACCTTGTAAATCTCTGAGTACACATTTTTGCAGACCTCTTATGTAGTAACTCTCTGCAAGTTTTACATTTGTAGTAGGACTCTTTTTTATAGCAGTTGTAGTAATAACAGGGGCAGAAGGAACTTGGACTGTTGCGACCCCGGCAGTTATTGTTCCGGCTGCAATTTTTTCCTGCGGAACTACAGTAGTTTGTTTAGGCTTTACACTGACAGGTTGAGCGGCCTGCTGCACAGAAGAAACTTCCTGCTTTTTAGGCTTTTGGTAAGCAATTTGTTGTGAAATATCCGGTTCTTTCATCGAAGCTGCTTGCTGTGCAGCTGGTTTAATTTGAACTTTTGGAGTTGATAATTCTGCAACTCTGGTATCTGTTTTAGCCTGTACCGGATTTGTATAACTTTGTACAACTCCTCTTATGGTTGGTATTGCTGCAATATAGCTTTCATTAGATAACAAAGGTTTTACATTTTTTATAAAAGTTTGATTTTCAGCAAGTGCAATTGCCTGATCTAAATCAATAGCCGCACCTTCATTGTCAAAGTATAGTTTTTTGAGACGTCCTCTGTTAGCATATGCAATACTGTCTTTAGGGTTTAACGCTATTGCCTGAGTATAATCGCTTAAAGCACCTACATTAAAGTTCATTCGTTTTTTTACTACACCTCTGTTATTGAACGCTTCAGCATCCTTGGGATTTAATTCTATCGCGATGTTGTAATCTTCAAGCGCGCCTTTATTATCGTCGAGCATATATTTTAAATTAGCCCTGTTATAATATACATCTGAGTAGTTTTTATTAATTTCTAGCGCCTTTGCATAGTCTTCCATAGCGCCATTAATATCTTTCATTGCAACTTTTAATACACCCCTGTTGTTGTATGCATATGCAAAATTTTTGTTTATAGCAATGGCTTTATTATAGTCAGCCATTGCACCATCCTGGTCATTAATAAGCTGTTTTATATAGCCTCTGTTAAGATACAGTTCAGGGTTATTAGGGCTGAGCTCAATAGCTTTATCAAAGTCTTGAATAGCTCCTTGAATATCTTGTTTAAGAAATCTCATAGAAGCTCGGTTTGAGTAAGCGAGTGCGCTATTAGGCCCTTCCTGTATTTTTTGCGTGTACGTATCAATAGACCTCTCAATAGGGGTTTGTGCATTAGCTGATGGAATAATGACAAGAGTCAGCATTATTGCCAGTATTAAGCTTATTGGTTTCACGATACGTACTCCTTTGCCAAGTCGAATTTGATTAAATACTAACACATAATAAATCTATATCAATAGAATGTAAAAAAATATATACATATGGTGATATAAACAAGGGTAATTGTTGTATTAACTAAAGGTTTTTATGCTATACTAAATTCATTAGATGCCGATGTGGCTCAGGTGGTAGAGCAATTGATTCGTAATCAATAGGCCGGGAGTTCGAGTCTCCCCATCGGCACCATACTTTCTTCTTTGCACAATGAGGTTAGTATTATTAAAGTAAGGATATTTGACTATGAAAATTTCTCCAGTTAAAAATAACGTTGCACCTAAAATTTTGGTTGATAAATCTATTCAAGAGCCATATCTCGGATATTTAAATCAGGCAAGCGGCGTTATAGAAAACTATTTAAAATATGAAAAAGATGTAGGACAAATTTTTATAAAGAATGGAGATTTTTGGGGTAATAATACCGATAAGATACTAACTGTTAGTAGAAAAACTCCACGCTTTCAAACCTATATACAAATTCTTAAGGAGTCGGATATTCCTTTTTTACGTTTGGTTTATCAGGCTGTTCAAATCTCTGTTGAGTACATGAAATAAGGATATATTATGAAAGTTTTACTATTAAATGGAAGTTCTAACAAAAATGGATGTACTTTTACAGCTCTCAATGAAGCTGCGAAAACTTTAAATCAGGAAGGCATAAAAACAGAAATTTTTCAGCTTGGTAATCCAGAAATCCGTGACTGCTGCGGATGTCAAGCATGCAGAAAGCTTGGAAAATGTGTTTTTGAGGACGGGCTTGTAAATGAATTTATAGAAAAAGCAAGATCCTTTGACGGGTTTATTTTTGGAACTCCTGTCTACTATGCTCATCCGTCCGGCAGAATTTTATCTTTTCTGGATAGAGTTTTTTATGCAGGAAAAAATGCTTTTGAATTTAAGCCGGGTGCTGCAATTGCCTCTGCCAGAAGAGCTGGTACTACTGCAAGTTTTGATGTGCTGAATAAGTACTTTACAATAAATAATATGCCTGTTGTTTCTTCAGGGTATTGGAATAATATTCATGGTCATACCGCAGAAGATGCAATTAAGGATTTGGAAGGCTTGCAGGTTATGAGAACTCTGGGACGTAACATGGCGTGGCTTCTTAAGTGCATTGAATATGGAAAGCAGAACGGTATTGAACGACCGCAGCTTGAAGAAAAAATTTATACTAATTTTATAAAGTAGGAAAAATATGAGAGACGAATTATTATCAATAATAGAAAAAAACAGCCGTATCGGTATTAATGAGCTGGCCGTTCTTCTGGGCGAAGAAGAAATTAATGTTGCAAATGAACTTTCTAAGCTTGAGCAAGAGGGTGTTATATGCGGATATCATACTTTAATAAACTGGGATAAGACTTCTATAGAGAAGGTAACAGCATTGATTGAAGTTAAAGTAACTCCTCAGAGAGGACAAGGTTTTGACAATATTGCAGAAAGGATTTATAACTATCCTGAGGTTAAGTCTGTTTATTTGATTTCAGGCGGCTTTGATTTGCTTGTAACTTTGGAAGAAAAGTCTTTAAAAGAAATTTCTAGATTTGTTTCTGATAAACTTTCAACTCTGGATAGTGTCTTAAGTACAGCAACACATTTTATCCTTAAAAAATATAAAGACCATGGTACTATTTACGATAAAAAACATGAGGATACAAGGGAGATTATTACACCATGACAAAGCCTCTTTCTGATGTAGTACAAAACCTGAAACCTTCTGGGATCAGAAAATTTTTTGATATAGTGAGCGAGATGAAAGACGCCATCTCTTTAGGGGTTGGAGAACCTGATTTTGATACTCCATGGCACATTAGAGATGAGGGTATTTATGCACTTGAAAAGGGCAGAACCTTTTACACATCAAATGCTGGATTAAAAGAATTGAGAGAGGAAATCTGCAATTACCAGAAAAGAAAACAGGGAATTGATTATGATCCATTAAATGAAGTTATTGTGACCGTAGGCGGTTCTGAAGCTATAGATATAGGCTTGCGGGCAATGATTAATCCGGGTGACGAGGTTATAATACCTCAGCCTTCATATGTTTCGTACGAACCATGTGCATTGCTTGCCGGAGCAAAGCCTGTAATTATAGATTTAAAACCAGAAAATGAATTCCGATTGACGTCAGATGAACTGGAAGCTGTCATAACTGATAAAAGCAAAGTTTTAATCTTACCATTTCCTAATAATCCAACAGGCGCAATTATGGAACGCGCGGATCTGCAAAAGATTGCAGAACTTATCAAAAAGTATGATTTGTATGTAATGTCTGATGAAATCTATGGTGCTCTGACCTATAAAGGCGAACATGTTTCTATTGCAAGTCTGGAAGGGATGAAGGAGCGGACAATTCTTATTGATGGTTTCTCAAAATCTTATGCAATGACTGGCTGGCGGCTTGGATATGCCTGCGGTCCAAAAGAGATTATTAAACAAATGACAAAAATTCATCAGTTTGCTATAATGTGTGCACCAACAACCAGCCAGTATGCCGCAGTTGAGGCTTTGAGAAACGGGGATGATGATGTTAAAATTATGAGACAGGCATATAACCAAAGACGAAGATTTTTGTTGAATGCATTTAAAGAAATGGGGCTTGAGTGTTTTGAACCTTTTGGAGCTTTTTATGTGTTTCCTTGCATAAAAGAATTTGGAATGTCTAGTGAAGAATTTGCTACGAAGTTTTTAGAAGAAGAACATGTAGCAGCTGTTCCTGGAAATGCTTTTGGGGCAAGCGGAGAGGGGTTCTTAAGAATATCTTATGCATACTCTCTGGATAATCTTAAAACTGCTATGGAAAGATTGAATAGTTTTGTAAAAAAACTAAGAAACAATATTTCATAATTACCTTTTTGTGGTATAATGGAATGATATATTGGAATTAAGAGAATGCTAAAAAATATTAAAGATTTTATTTGTATGCACTTAAATTTTAAAGTGTATAATGTAACAGTCGCAGCAATCATAGCTGCGCTTGCGATTGCACCTTGCGTGATGTTTTTACCTGAATCATATGGTTTTGAAAATGGTGTATTGGAAAATTTGCAGCTTATAGTTTTATTTTTAGGATTTATTTTTGCTCTAATGGCAAAAGATAATAAAAAGTTTTTTTATTTTGTAGCAATGATTATAGCAGTTCTTGCTATAAGAGAGGTAAATTGTTTCAGAACCGTATTTTTTGCAATACCCGGGGAAATCAATGAATTTTATACCTGGGATCAGATTAAATTTGGCTGGCTGTATCATCCGATTTACGGGCTGTTTATTGCATATGTTGCTTTTTATTTCTTAAAAAACAAACTATTCCTGACTGCTTGGGAAATGTTGAAGAATATCAAACTGCCTGTTTGGAATATATTGCTTATGCTATCTGGTATGCTGCTTGGTGTAATCGCTGAAAGTGTATTTGCAAATACTCTTTTTGAAGAAAGTGCTGAACTGCTTTTCTATTTATCACTTACTGGCATTATATATTTATATGTCTTTGATAAAGATTATAATCTTTGAACAACAGCATTTGTGAATTCGCTGCAAGAAGCATTTCCGCCTATATCAGCAGTTTTAATACCTGATTTAAGTGTTTCAAATACTGCTGACTTAATTTTTGCAGCGGCAGTTGTTTCTCCTATAAAATTAAGCATCTCAATTGCAGACATAAGCATTGCTGTTGGATTTGCTTTATCTTGTCCGGCTATATCAGGTGCAGAACCGTGAACCGGTTCAAATACCGCATAATCTTTTCCGATATTTGCGCCCTGAGCAATACCAAGCCCGCCGACAAGACCGGCGCATAAATCTGAAACAATGTCACCATATAGGTTTGGTAAAAGAAGGGTATCAAACTGGTTAGGATTTTGTACTAATTGCATACAGCAATTATCAACCAGAATTTCTCTGAAACCGATGTTTGGATATTTTTTCGCAATTTTTCTGGCACAATCCAAAAATAATCCGTCAGAAAGCTTGCAGATATTTGCTTTTGTAACAACACAAACTTCTTTTCTATTATTTTTAACAGCATAATCAAAGGCAAATTCAGCTATTCTTTCAGATGCTGCCCGGGTAATGATTTTTATGCTTTCAGCGGTGTTTTCATCTACCTGTCTTTCAATTCCGGCGTATAAATCTTCTGTATTTTCCCTTACAACAACTATATCAACATTTTCATATCTGGTTTCTATGTTTGGAAGATTATAGCAGGGACGCAGATTAGCATAAAGATCAAGTTCTTTCCTTAATTGTACATTAACCGAGCGGAAACCTTTGCCAATAGGGGTTGTAACCGGTGACTTTAACGCGATTTTGTTTCTTTTTACCGAGTCGATTACCCTTTGCGGAAGCGGAACGCCTTCTTTTTCAATTACGTCTGCTCCTGCAGTCTGGATGTCCCAGACAATATCAACTCCGGCAGCTTTGATTATTTTTACAACTGCATCTGTAATTTCCGGTCCGATTCCGTCCCCTTTTATTAATGTTATATTATGCATCTTGACTCCATTTAAGTTTTGTTAGCTGGTATGTCACACTTTCTCTGCCACATTTACGCCTTTCGCTTCTAAGTATGCTTGAATACCTTTTGTTAATTGGTCAGGGCAACTGGTAGGTCTGGCTCCGCAAGGTATACCGCTTAATTTAGGAACGATATCATTAATATTCATACCTTTTATGAGAACTCCAATGCCGCTAAGATTTCCATTGCATCCGCCAACAAATTCAACATCCTGAATAATATTGTCTTTTATTCGCATTTGCATCATCTTGCAGCAAACGCCTTTTGGCTGATATTGTACTATATCAACTCCGTTAACTTCTTTTATTTGTATATTATCGCTCATCATTTTATATTCCTCATTAGTAATTGTGTTTCTAACACTAATTATATCACTTTGTTTTATCATAATCAAATTTTCTCCTTGTTTTGTGTTATCATAAAAACTATGGCAAGTATAACAAAAATAGGTTTCTGGGGTTACCCGCACCCTGATATTATAAAAAAGACTAAAGAAGATTATCCAAACGCCGAATGGATTGATTTGGATATTGATTTTTATTATCCCAAAACAAATATTTTGCCCGAATCATATTGCAAAATTATAAGAAATATTATAGATAATGCAATGTTTCTAAAACCGGATTTGATTTTAGCACCTATTGGTAAAGATAAATGTGATAGCGGCTGGTTTGCATCAAAAATTCTTGCAGATATGGGATTTAATGTAATACAGACTATATTTGAGGATTTGGAACCGAAAAGAGAGTTAAAAATTTGTACAAGCAATTTACCTTTATATGATAAGATTACGCGAATAACAGGCAATATAATCGATGCTGTTGATCAGAATTTACCCCAAATTCCTGCAGAATTTGGGTTTTGGGGAGTGCCTCCAAATGATTTAGAAATCTTGAAACTTTTTCCTGACACAACTCACGTATACGGCTGGACAAGATGTGTTGAAGCAGGTACACCTGCGGATTTGGATTTGGAAATGTATGTAGATGAAAATGTTCCAACAGTATTTTATGCACAGGCTTTTTGCGCAAAGTCACAGCTTGCTAAATATCTGGCAGATAAGTACAATGGACTATATGTCGATATTGATGACTATGCTTCAAATTCAATTAGTGCAAAGATTGAGGCATTTTTACGCCTTAGCTGACTTTTGTTTCATAACAGCATCTATAAGCCCTTTGAACAAAGGGTGCGGTCGTTCCGGTCTTGATTTAAATTCCGGATGGAACTGGCATGCTACGAACCAATCAAGATGAGGAAGCTCAATTATTTCAGAGAGCATTCCGTCCGGTGACATCCCTGAGAATACTAGTCCTGCTTTTTTTAGCTGTTCTATGTAGTCAGTATTAACTTCGTATCTATGTCTATGACGTTCAGAAATCTTGTTTGCACTGTATACTTCCTGTGCTCTTGTACCTTTTTTTAAGTTGCAGTCATATGCACCTAACCTCATTGTACCGCCATAACCCTTAACATTTTTTTGTTCTGTCATTAAATCAATTACAGGAACTGCTGTATTTTCATCAAATTCAGTAGAGTTGGCACCTTTAAGTCCGGCTGCATTTCTTGCATATTCAATAACAGCACACTGCATACCAAGACAAATACCTAAAAATGGTATGTTATTTTCTCTTGCATATTTTATAACGTTTAATTTACCTTCAATACCCCTGATACCGAATCCTCCAGGTACAACCACTCCGTCAACGTCGCTTAAAAGTTCCTTACACTTACCCACGTCAACGCAATCTTCTGAATTTATCCATTTAATTTCGGTTTTGACATTGTCAGCATATCCGGCATGTTTGATAGATTCCACAACTGATATATAAGCATCAGAAAGCTTTGTGTATTTTCCTGCTATTGCAATTTTGATGGTGCCGGATGGATGGTTAATTTTATCAACAAGTTCGCGCCATCCGGTTAAGTCTGCTTTTCTTTCAGGAACCTGTAAAAGTTTCAATACAACATCAGCAAACTTTTGTTCTTCAAGTGCAAGAGGAACTTCATAAATACTCTTCATATCTCTGCATTCAATTACAGCTTCTTTAGAAACCGAGCAGAACAAAGCAAGCTTGTCTTTTTCTGTTTTTGGAATTGGTTTAGAAGTTCTGCAAACAAGAATTTCCGGCTGCAAACCGTAACTCCTCAAAAGACTTACGCTGTGCTGCGAAGGTTTAGTTTTTAATTCTCCAGAGGTTGGAAGATATGGAAGCAATGTACAGTGAATGTTTATCGCATTACCAATTCCGGCTTCTGTTTTGAACTGCCTTACTGATTCGATAAACGGCAAACCCTCTATATCACCAATTGTACCGCCGATTTCAATGATTTGAAAATCCGGTTTGAAATGTTTTTGAGCCTTTACCAATCTTGATTTAATTTCATTTGTTATGTGCGGAATTACCTGTACAGTGGCTCCAAGATAATCTCCTCTGCGTTCTTTTTGAATAACAGTCTGGTAGACGCTTCCTGATGTAACATTACTTAACTGGGAAAAATTTGTGTCAATAAATCTTTCATAATGTCCTAAGTCTAAATCTGTTTCAGCTCCGTCATCAGTTACAAATACTTCTCCGTGTTGAAAAGGGCTCATTGTTCCCGGATCAACATTTATGTACGGGTCAAATTTTTGTATAGCAACAGAATAACCTCTTGCTCTGAGTAATTTCCCTAATGATGCGCCGATAATACCTTTTCCCAATGAACTTACAACACCGCCTGTAATAAAAATATATTTTGTCATAGTTGAAACTCCTTAATATTATTAACTCTCCCTATCCCGTATCCGGAAGAAATGCAACAAAAAAAAGAGGGCAAGAAGCCCTCTTTAACTAATTAATTTTTGGAACTCTGAAAAATCCGTTTTCCTCATCCGGAGCGTTTTTCATAAGTTCTTCTTTTGTTTGTTCATAATATACTTCGTCTTCTCTCATTACATTTACAAAGTCAATAGCGTGAGCCATTGGTTCAACGTTTGATGTATCAACTTCGTTCATTGCATCAACGTGTTTTAATACATCGCCCAGCTGCTTTGTAAACTTTTCTTTTTCTTCTTCCGTTAATTCCAAGCGTGCCAATTTTGCTACGTGTTCTACGTCTTTTATTGTAATCATAATTTTCCTACTCCAATAATAATTATTTTATATTATCACAAAATTTTTTTCGGGCAAACAATATTTTCTTTTGTAAGTATAATTTTTTTGAGACAGTTAAACTCACCATCTTCAAGCTGTACTGTTATATAGTTTCTTGTAACACCTTTGAATTTACCGTTCTTAGCCGGACGTTTTTCAATCAAAACTTCCTGTTCTGAACCAATGTTAGATTTGAGAAAAGTATTGATTTTTTCTGCTGAAATTTTTTTTATAATCCCTGCTCGCTCTTCTTTAATCTTATCCGGCAAATGACCTTCCATTTTTTCAGCAATGGTTCCCTTTCTGATTGAATATGGAAATGTATGTATCTGGCTTAATTTTGACTTGTTCAGATTTTCTACTGTTGTTTGAAAATCTTCATCTGTTTCTCCTACAAACCCTGCAATAATATCGCTGCCCAAAAAAGGTTTATCAAATCTGGATACAATATCTTCAATCTGGTCTAAATAGTATTCTACTGTATAGTGCCTGTTCATACGTTTTAATGTTCTATTGCAGGCAGATTGTAATGATAAATGGAAATGCGGACAGAATTTTTCACTGTTCTGCAAAAAAGTTAGTAATTCAGGTGTAATTTCATGCGGATTTAGAGAACCTAGACGATAGCGCGGTATTGAGGTTTTTGTTTCGATTTCTTTTAGTAGAGGAAGTATATTCTTATCACCCCACAAACCAATATGAATGCCTGTTAAGATAACTTCTTTATACCCTAAGTCAGAATAACGATTTATTTCATTAATAATAAAATCAGAATCAGCGCTTCTTGATTTCCCTCGCCCGTATGGAATAATACAATATGAACATCTGTTATCACAACCATCTTGAATTTTTAGGCTTATTCGGGTTTTGGTTGTATCATTAAGAGTTACTTTGCAGAAATCTGTAGACTGCATAAGATCTTTAACTGAAAACACTTCGTCCTGTAAAATCAAATTTGCTAAACGAAATTTATCCTCGTTGCCATAAACATAATCAATAAATGGCTCTTCCAAAAGCTTTTCTTTTTCTATCTGCGCAATACAACCTGTCAGAATTGTTTTTAAACCCAGACTGTGCGCGTGTCTTAAAAGATACATTGCTTCATTATCACTGGTCTGTGTAACTGAACATGAGTTGAGGATGTAATAATAAGCATTTTTTAAGTCTTTGACCTGACTAAATCCTGATTCAATAAGTTTTTGAGCAACAATCTGCCCCTCAAACTGATTTGATTTACATCCCATTGATTTGATGTAGAAATTTTGCATAGCTTGTCGTTGCAATGCCAGCACCTCTATACTCTTCCATACATATCTTCGTATCTGATAATATCTTCTTCAATCAGAGGGTCACCCTTTTGAACTTCAATAATTTTTAGGTTATCTTTGTACGGATTCTGGAGTGAATGTACCGCTTTGAGAGGTATATCAATACTGTGGCCGGGACTAAGAATTAATTCTTTTCCTTCCAGAATAACTTTTGCCATACCTTCCAATACCACCCAGTGCTCACTTCTGAAGTTATGCGACTGTACAGATAATTTTTGCCCCGGATTTACCTGTATCATTTTTGTTAAAAATCCATTGCCCTGTGCAAGTACTGTGTAATAGCCCCATGGTCTGTAAACAGTTTTATGCACAAGGTGGGTGTCATCATTTTGTTTTTTTAATGTTTCAAAAATCTTTTTAACATCCTGCGTTTTATCAGATTTACACGCAAGAATTGCATCTTCAGTTTCTACAACAACAACATCTTCAAGTCCGATTGTCGCAACGAGTTTTGATGATGAGTACATAAGAGAGTTTTTAGAACCTTCATCTAAAACATGACCGATTTTTACATTGCCGTCTTTATCTTTAGGACTTACATCATAGATAGATTTCCAGCTCCCCAAATCATTCCAGTCGCTTTCAAGCTTAACGAGTGCTATCTTATCAGATTTTTCCATAACTGCATAATCAATAGAAATTGATGGCATTTTGTCATACTCTGTGAACGGAATTTCATCTGATTCAGAAAAATCAAAGTTGGAAAGTTTTGAATAAATTTCAGGAGATGCTTTTGCCAGTTCTTCCAGAAGTACAGACGCTTTGAACATAAATATTCCGCTGTTCCAGTAGTAATTCCCTGCAGAAACATATTCACGTGCAAGTTTTTCATTTGGTTTCTCTACAAATTTATTTACTTTATAACCGCGTTCAATATGTTTGTCTGTAACATTCACGTATCCATATCCTGTTTCAGGGTAAGAAGGTTTTATACCAAATGTTACAATGTAGCCAAGTTCTGCAATCTTTTCGCCTTCTTTAACGGTCATAACAAATTTATCTGTATTATTTATCATATGATCGGAAGGTACTACGAGAATTACGGGATCTATGTTGAATTTTTCTATAATGTATTTAGAAGCAAGCGCAATGGCCGGTGCTGTGTTTTTCGAAATAGGTTCTGATAAAACTACAGCCTTGTCATACATTGATGAAAGCTGATATTTAACATTAGATAAATGTTTTACACCTGTCATACTTATAATATTAGAAGCCGGCATGCATTCAGAAACTCTTTCAAAAGTTGCTTGCAGCAAACTCTCAGTGTTTTGAATGTTTAGAAGCTGTTTTGGATATAATTCCCTTGACAAAGGCCATAATCTGCTTCCTGAACCGCCTGCTAAAATTAATCCATACATCATAAATAAATTCCCTCTTATAACTCCCTGCTTCAATTCTAGCATAAATAAAAAATAATTGTAAAATAATTCAAATATGTGGTAAAATACAACACAAGGCAATGTTATTTTATGAAAATTTACTATAAGGCTACGTATACTTATAAAATATACAGGATGTTTTTGTCCGAATTGGAAGGGTTTGTAACAACTCTAGGTAATATTGCGCTATTGGGCTTAGAGTTTTTTAAAGGATTAAAAACCTTTCCAACAACGTACAAATCTATAATGGAGCAAGCTTCGCGTTTTGGTGTTTCATCTCTGCCTATAACATTGTCTATTGTCGGCATGACATCTGTAATTATTGCCATGCAGATTGCAGGAGAGATGGTTAAACAGGGCGCCGGAAATTATGTTGGTATGCTTGTTTCAATTCTTATGGTAAGGGAAGAAGGTGTTATTATGGCAGGATTTGCAATAATTTCTATGATTGGTTCTTCTCTTGCATCAGAAATTGCAACAATGAAAGTTACGGAACAGATTGATGCAATAAGAGTTCTTAGGGTAAATCCGGTGTATTACCTGTTTACCCCGAGAGTTATTGCGGGAACCTTGATGATGCCGGTTGTTGTAATTGTTTCATCGCTGTTTGGTATTCTGGGCGGTGCAGTTGCTTCAAATCTGGCTTCAGGGCTTACATACAAGGCATACTTTGACTCTGTATGGTTCGGTCTGAATATGCATGATTTAAATGTGTGTATTCTAAAGTCTTTGGCGTTTGGTTTTGTAATAACATTAATAAGCTGTTCTTGCGGAATGGAAGCAAGAGATGGTGCAAAGGGGGTTGGTATTGCAACAACAAAAGCTGTCGTCTGGTCTTTTGTTGCAATTGTAATTCTGGATTTAATCTTTGCAGCAATGTTCTTTTATTAATAAATGACCGGAAGGTTGCTCAAAAGGAGTGCCGGTAGGAACAAAACAAATTAGTAGTATAACGGAATGCACTCCGCCCAAAGGATGAAAAAATGAGTATAGAAGTTAAAAATTTAGTAAAATCATTTGATAAAAAAGTTATTTTAGATGATATTTCATTCAAAGTTGATGATGGAAAAATTTTATCTATAGTAGGTTTTAGCGGCTCCGGTAAAAGTACTGTGTTAAAACTTATAAGCGGATTAATTGAAAAAGACTCTGGAGAAATAAATACTTCCGGAGGTGATATTGCAATGGTTTTTCAGTATTCAGCGCTTTTTGATTCGCTTAACGTCTTTGATAACATATCTTTTGCTTTGCAGGAGAGAAAAGATTTGAGGGGTAAATATACAAGAAAAGAACTTGAAAAAATAGTTGCAGAAAAACTAGAGCTGGTAGGACTTTCAGGTATTGAAGAACAATTTCCATCAGAGTTATCAGGCGGTATGCAGAAACGTGTAAGCTTTGCCCGTGCAATTGTTACCGAGCCTAAAATAATACTTTATGACGAACCAACAGCCGGTCTGGATCCAATTTCATCTACACTTATAGAAGATTATATTGTTCGTTTGAAGAATGAAACAAATGCCGCTTCTATTGTTGTAACTCACCAGATGTCAACAATAAGAAGAACAGCCGATTCTGTTTTGATGTTGTATAATGGACATGCAGTTTTTGAAGGGACTCCTGAGGAGCTAATGGAACAAAAAACTCCATATACTAAACAGTTCGTCACTGCTTCAATCGACGGCCCTATGAAAATGCTGGGTTAGTCAAACAAAGAAATTATTATTAACAAAAAGGAAATATAACAAATGAAAATGTCACCATCATTTAAAGTAGGAATATTAACACTTGTAGCATTGATTATACTTCTATTTACTGTTTTGTGGATAAAGGGGCGTTCTTTTTCTTCAGCAGAACGAATTGAAGTCCATTTTAAGGATGTAAATGGAATGCGTCCGGGCTCCGGTGTTCAAATGATGGGACTTCGTGTAGGACAAGTAGAAGAAATTATACCTGTTGTTGATGGCGAATCAAGTTATGTAAAGATGAAATTTGTTATTACAGAACCGGGAATTACAATACCAAAGGCATCAATGCTTTCTATACAGCAGTCAGGTCTAATCGGCGAACAGTTTTTGGAAATCACTCCTCCGCGGGTTCGTTCTGTTTATATTCCTGTTGTTGGAAAAGAGCTTTTATCAAATGATGCTCCGGTTGAGATTAAATTAGATGATAAATATTATGATGTAGGTAATGTTAAGAAATCTCAGATAATGACTGCGAAGCTTGTTCCAGATGAGTTAAAGGACTATATAAAGACAAATTATGCTTATAAGGTAGACTATGTGGTAAATCTTCCGGGACTTATCATACCTCACTTTATGACCGGTAAGATTGTTACAGAGGATGGAGTTAAAAAATTGAGAATCGCTCCGCTGGATAATGCTCCGCTTCCATATCCTCAGCAAACTTCTCCATATACTATAATTGAGCCTATGAGAATTGCTGATTTTATGGATTTGCAGTACAAAGCAGCAGAATCTTTAACAGAAACAAACCGAATTATTAATGAATTGCTGAATGATAGTATGATTGCAGAAATCAGGCAGTCCGTAACTAACTTTAAGGATTTAACAGCTCAGGCGACAACAACGCTTGCTAAGACAGAAAAGCTTATAGAAACATCAAGAAATGATATAGATGCTGTTCTGTGGATGATGAGTGATGTTTCTACAAACTTTAATAAACTTGCGACTAATATCAACGGAATTATTGGAGATGAGAAGTTCAAACCGATGATGTATGATACAGCAGAATCTATTTCAAATCTTTCTAAACAGCTGACTCCAATTCTCGGGGCAGTCGATGCTAAAGCTTTTGGTGAAGACTTAAATGCAGTTATGACTAATTTGAATGAAATTTCAACTTCTGTGAACAAGATGACAAAAGATGAAAACCTTAAGACGAAGATTGAAACTTCTATTGATAACCTTAATGTAACAATGTGCGAAGTGTCAAATGCACTAGAAACAATTAATGGTGAAGATGGCGATAAAGAAGGGTTAAAACAGATTGTTGAAGATACATCAGAAACTGTGGCAAACCTTAAGAAATTCTCAGAGAAATTGAATAAGAGATTTTTACTGTTCAGACTGATGTTCTAGGGTTAAATATGAAAATTGGTTATGAAGACTCGGGCTTCATAACCAATTTATAGGTTTCGATTTCAAGCGCATCTGCTATAGCATCAAGTTTATCCCAACGCGGAATTTTCTTGCCACGCTCGATTTCAGACAAATAGTCCGTTGAAATATCACTAAGCTCACTAAGTGCTGCTTGTGTTAATCCACTTTTTTTTCTATATAAAACGATATTTTTTCTAATATTTTTAGCCGTGCTATTTGCCATAGTTGTATTTTAGTGTTATGCTGTAGAAAATGTAACAGGCTTATAGCACGGAAAAAGGATAAAAAATGAAAAATGATAAAAAGAAAAAATACTTGAAAAAATCTTTGAAATTTCGACTAGAAGGTATTTTAGAGATATCAAAAGAAGTCAATTCTACAATGAGTGTGGTTTATTCCTACTGTAAGAATCGTAATGATTCGGAAACAGTTGATAATATTTTGCATATGCTAAAAAGTGTTGTTGAAAAAACAGACGAGATTTCGTTTAATATATGTCAAATATTAGATGATAATACAGAAATAGTATCGGATTTTATTTCAAAAATAACTCCACTTAATTATGATGAAGTAATAGTTGATGACTAGTTGCGAATAAAAAATTTATAAACATCTATGTCTAATGCTTCCGCAATTTTTATCAAACGTTTAATGCTTGGTGTTTTTTTCCCACGCTCAATTTCTGACAAATAATCTTTCGAAATACCAGAAATTTCACTAAGTTTTTCCTGAGTGAAATTTTTCTGGGTGCGAAAATATTTTATGTTTTTTATAAGTAATTCGATTGTACTATTTGTCATACCGAAATTTTAATAATTATTTATACTTAATGTAACAGGCAAATAGCACGGTAAAGATATTTAGTTTTGTAAACAATCTGGCCGAAAATGTATGCAGGGATTATGTTTGTTGTAGAATACCTTTTGGGAGATTTAGTGTGATGTTAGATAGTGCAGTAAAATTTATTGAGGAAAAAATAGGAGATTTTAAACCTGAGATTGGTATAATACTTGGCTCTGGGCTTGGTGATTTAGCAGATGAGTTCTGTAAAATTTCTATTCCATATTCGGAAATTCCAGGATTTGAAACTTCTACAATTTCGGGACATAAGAGCAGACTTGTATTTGCAGAAATTAACGGCAAGAATATTGTTATGATGCAGGGACGTTTTCATTTTTATGAAGGACATCCAATACAAAAAGTTGTATTCCCTGTGAAAGTTATGAAGAAAATCGGAGTTAAGACTCTAATTGTTACAAATGCCGCAGGTGGAGTTAATGCTGATTTTAAGCCTGCTGATTTAATGATTATAACAGACCATATTAATCATATGGGAGTAAACCCCCTTATAGGGTCAAATGACGCTTCTATGGGAGAAAGATTTCCTGATATGAGCGAAGTTTATTCTCAAGAGTATGTGGAACTTGCAGAAAAAGCCGGCAAAAAACTTGGTATTGATTTACAAAAAGGTGTTTATATAGCGCTTACCGGTCCTTCATATGAAACTCCTGCCGAGGTGAAAATGGCTAGAATTCTAGGTGCTGATGCTGTGGGGATGTCTACTGTACCGGAGGCAATTACAGCTTCCTGGGCAGGGATGAAAGTTATAGGGTTAAGCTGTATATGTAATTCAGCTGCCGGCGTAAGCACTGTAGGACTTTCACATGCTGATGTTATTGAAGCCGCTGGAGCCGCAAAAGAAAAGTTTAAAAAATTGGTAAAAGAAATTATAAGAGAACTATGAGATTAGATAAATTTTTAAAAGTTTCAAGATTAATTAAGAGAAGAACTGTTGCAAACACTGTTTCAGAAATGGGTCGTGTGCTTGTTAATGGCAATCCTGCAAAACCGGCTAAACAGCTGAAAATTGGTGATGTTATTGAAATTGAGTATTCAAACAGAGTGGAAAAAGTGGAAGTAATTGTTATTCCAACGGGAAATGTAAGCGTGCAGGAAGCATCGAGCCTGTACAAAGTTATAGAGGAGTAAATATGCCTGTAATAAATGAACATTTTACAATAAATACACAGGGAAATAATGATATTATAAATATAACAAAACATGTTCAGAATTGTGTTTACCAGCACGAACTTAAGGATGCCCTAGTTTGTGTATCAATTCAAGGCAGTACATCTGCTGTTACAACTATTGAATATGAAACGGGGCTTATACAGGATTTAAAAGAGGCTCTTGAAAGAATTGCTCCAACAGGAGCGGAGTATCATCATGATGAAATCTGGCACGATGGTAACGGTTACGCTCATGTCCGTGCGGCAATTGTTGGCAGCTCTGTTAATATAGCTTTAAAAGACGGACTTTTGAATTTAGGCACCTGGCAGCAAGTTGTATTGCTGGATTTTGATAATAAACAGCGCTCTAGAAATATAACAGTGCAGATTTTGTATTAATATGTTAATATAAATTTATGTTAAATCTATACATCACATCATCAAACCGCCGCGAGGGTAAGACTTTTTTGACAGCAGGACTTGCTGCAACAATGCAAAGTCTTGGATACTCAACAACTGTTTATAAGCCGATTCAAACAAACGGGATTGAACGTAACGGTTTTATGCAGTCACCTGATTTAACTTATGTAAAAACAATTGATCCATATATCAACACTCATTTTTCTTATTTGTATAAATCTGATTTAGAACCGCTTATAGCATCTGAACTTGAAAATGAACCGATTGATATAGAGCTTATTTCAAGAGAGTATGGGAGAATTTCAAGCACATCCGACTGTACACTGCTCGATGGTGACTGCGGAATTTTAAGTCCAATAGCTCCAGCTGTTCAGACAGCTGATCTGGTAAAAAAACTCCAACTTCCGCTCCTGTTTGTGGTTACACCACGTGAGGATTCTATTAATGATACACTTCTTTCTATTTATACTGCTCAGGAAAAAGGGCTGGAAATAAGAGGTGTGATTATAAATAATATTAAGGATGATTGTCCGAAAAATCTATTAAATGCTATTCCGAGGGTAATAGAGGAGTATACTAATATTAAAATACTTGGTCTAATATCACATATTGAAGGGAAAATATCTCCGGAAGATTTAATAACAAGTATCCTTAATGGAGTTGATATTGAAAGTATTTTTAATGTAAAGATTGAAAAACTGGAATTATGATAATTACTGCCGGAATCTATAAAGGGAGAAAAATTACTGCTCCTGACGAAAATATTACAAGACCTACTTTATCAAAAGTCAGGATGGGAGTTTTTAATACTTTATATTCAATACTTGGAGATTTTGAGGGTAAATCTTTTCTTGATGTTTTTGGCGGCTCGGGGGTAATGGGGTTGGAGGCTCTTTCGCGCGGATTTGAGGGTGTAACTGTTTTCGAGAAAAACAGAAAAGCGGCAGATATTATAAGAAAAAATTATAACCAGCTCGGGTTGAAACCTGATTTAAAAATAGGAGATAGCTCTAAATTAATAACCAGACTGGATAAGGTTTATGATGTGGTATACATTGATCCCCCATATATGAGTAACTTATATGAGAGTATCCTAAAAAATGTAACCGGAGGAATTATAGTTGTTGAGGGAATAAAAGATATTGGCTTTGAAGGGTTAGAACTCATTAAAACGAAAAACTACGGCGATAAATCTATTAATTACCTTAAAAACATATCGTTTTTCAAAGATTTGTAAATTTTTGTAACACTTGTCTAATATATTTGTTATAAATTTTTAATTCTGTGGAATTAAGAAAATATAGGATATGAAACGAGGATAATTATGCAAGGAAGTGACAAAAAATCAGTGAAAACGCCCAGTATAATAGTAGGGGGGGGGGGCTAAAACGCTCTCTATGAGCGGATTTAAGCGTTTATCTCTGGCTGCATGTGCAATATTGCTTACTCTGTCATCTACTGCTGAAGCACAGGATTTATCTTCCGGATATACACTTACACGTGTGGATGAGAAGGGTGAAAATACAATAACTAAGTTTGAGTGGAATTCAGAACTAAATAAGATGGTTCCAGTATATTACCGTGTGGATTTGGTTCAAAAAGAATACGGCTCAGGTAAAGATGTGAAATACTTTGAGTGGAGTGATGATAGAATATTTGAGGAGATTTCGGTTCCTACCGAAGGAAAAACAACCATTACAGCAGGATATGACGCTTCCAACCTGCAAGAACCACTTGTTGGGTCTTCTTATATTGAAGACGTAAATGGTGATTTTGTAGAGAATGATGATGTTATGGGCGGTGCTATTTATAATATAGATTTTATTAAGAATATAAAAGGCAACTTTATTGCTAATAGCGCTAGCTTGGGTGGTGCAATCTTTAATGGTGGAAAATTTTCAGAAATTTCGGGAAATTTTATAGGCAATAGTGCACGGGATGCACATAATGCTGCAGGTGGAGCTATTTATAATAGAGTGACACCTAATCCGGAAAGCGTTTTAGAATCTTCAGAGGCAGAGTATTCTGAAGCTGCCTTCAATATAAGCGGTAATTTTATAGGTAATTCTGCAGTGGCTTTGTCTGGGGCTGATCCTGTATCGCTTGCATTGTATGCCCTAAGCACAACTGGTATGGGTGGTGCAATTGCTAATAATGCTAGTATTGGTAATATTACCGGAAACTTCATCGGTAACTACGCTTCTGGGGAATATGCCTATGGCGGAGCGATTAGTAACAGAGGCAATATTGACAACATCACAGGCGATTTTATTGGGAACTATGCGGTTGGCTCTGGGGAATATGCCGAAGCCGCAGGCGGTGCGATAGCTAATTCTTATGGAGAAATAAAAAACATTACGGGCAACTTTATTGGAAATAATGTACAAAGTGAAGGTTTGGCTGTCGGCGGAGCGATTTCTAATGAAGATTTAATTGGTGAATGGGATTATGATGAAGGGAAACTTGTCAGCGGAACCGGTATAGTTAACTCTTCATTTTACGGTAACTATGCAAAAGCAGACGGTGAAAATGCTTTGGCTGCCGGCGGAGCTATTATGACATTTACAGACCTTAATATAGTAGCCAAAGACGGATATACTTCTGTCTTTAGCGGTAATTATACAGAAGTCAATGGTGAACGAGATGATAATGCAATTTATGCAGGGTATGGTTCGACCATCAACTTTGAAATGAAAAACGGCGGTAAGTTTGTTATGGCCGATAATATCCGCGGTGATGCAGCTCCGCAAGACGCTAGCTTAGAGCGCATAACGGTGCTGGAGAGTTATAAAGTCAATATAACCGGGGATAATATAGACAATACAGCATTTTATATGCTCAATGATATGTATGATGCTGATTTGACTGTCGGTCAAACCACCTTGAATACAGTAAATGACAGTATCCATACTTATGACGTTAATAATTTTACCCTCTCAAATAATACTAAAATGGTAGTTGATGTAGATCTTGCAAATGAAACAATGGATAGATTTCCTTCCAATGGTTATGGCGAGCATAATGGCGACCTTATTGTTTCGGGGATGAATCTTTTATCAGATTCAAAAAGCGACAGTGCAGAAATCTATTTTGCCGAACAGGGGTTGAAAGATAATGTCTTGAATGGAACCGGAGAACTTCCGGACAAATATCAGACAGCTTATACTCCAATATATAAATACAATGTAAATTATGATAACCGAGCAGATGGCGGATATTTTGTATTCAATCGCGGCGGTCTAAACTCTTCCGATAGTTTTAACCCTTCCGTATTATCCACTCCGGTAGCGAATCAGGCCGGCAGTCAGGCAGTAATCAATGAAACCGTCCGATTTGCGTTCCAGCATATGGATTTGTTCTCTCAATTGCCTTTTAATCAGCGAATGGCCATCATTAATAACAATCGGTATGCCATAAGTGAAGGCTCTCCCAAATACACACCCGAGCTTGAAATGATAAACAAAGGTTTCTGGGTCAAACCATTTACGAGTTTTGAAACAATCAATCTTAATAACGGGCCAGACGTAGATGCGATTACTTATGGCACTCTGGTCGGTTTTGACAGCAATTTTAAAGAACTGAAACGCGGGTGGTACAATGTTCAATCGATTTATGGTGGTTATAATGGTTCCCAATTGAGTTATGACGGCGTAGATACGACATTAAACGGCGGAGTCCTTGGTATAACCGAAACATTCTACAAAGGTAATTTCTTTACGGCCTTGACCGCAACCGCCGGAGCCAATGTCGGCAGCAGCAAAACAATGTATGGCAATGAAGACTTTACAGCACTTCTGGCCGGCATTGGCTCAAAGAGCGGTTATAACTTTGAGTTTAAGAATGGTAAATATATCTTACAACCAATTTTGTTTATGAACTATTCATTTGTAAATACCTTTGATTATACGAATGCTGCCGGAGTAAAAATCGACAGCGACCCTTTGCATACATTCCAGATAAATCCTCAGTTGAAATTTATCAGTAACTTAAAGAACGGGTGGCAGCCCTATGCAAGCGTAGGTATGGTCTGGAATGTATTGAATTCCTCAAAAGTACGTGCAAATGATGTCATCTTACCAAAAATGAGTGTAGATCCTTATGTAGAGTATGGTGTCGGTTTACAGCGCAACTGGAAAGACCGTTTCACAGGTTTTGCTCAGGCTATGGTTCGTAACGGCGGTAGAAACGGTGTAGCTTTAACGTTTGGTTTCCGCTGGGCAATAGGCAAGGGGGATGACCTGTAAGTCGAAGATATTTTACCTTACTATCTAATATGAAAAATTTTTAGCTTCAACTAGAATACTAACACACATTTGGTTATAGGGGATATGGCGTGTTAGATTTAGAGAAAAGCAAAAAGTTTATGAATTTAAAGTTTGAAAACTTTGTTGATACATTGCAAGGTGAGGATATTTTGGCAAAGACTGACAGGCTTGATGAAGTTCTGTCCAGCGGAATTATGACAGGTAATGAAGCTTTAGGTATGGTTACTATGAATAAAGTCAGTCCTGAATCCGACATTAGAGAGAAAGATGGAAAAATTCATAATGTAATAATGCTAGGCTCTAATTCTTATCTTAATCTTTCTACTCATCCTCAGGTTATGGATGGTGCAAGACAGGCCCTAGAAGAGTTCGGGTATGGTATGGGGGCAGTATCTAATTATGCTGGTATTACTGATATACATAAAGAATTGGAAGGCAGAATTGCAGAATTTTACGGGGTTGAAGATTCAATAGTGTTTCCTAGCGGATATGGTGCAAATGTTGGTATTGTATCAGCTCTTTGCAGCAAAAACGATGTAGTAATTAATGATGCAGCAAATCATGCTTCAATTTTTGACGGGTGCATGCTTTCAGGTGCAGATATTAAAGTTTATCCCCACAAAGATATGAGATATTTAGAGCGAATTTTATCCCGCTTGCCGGAAGAGAAAACAGGACGATTGATAATAACTGACGGTGTATTTTCGATGGATGGAGATATGGCACCTCTTGATAAAATTGTTGAACTTGCTCAAAAATACCGCTGTAGAGTTATGGTTGACGATGCTCACGGGGTTGGAGTTGTTGGGAAAACGGGGAGAGGAACTGCTGAATATTTCGGGGTTACAGGTAAAATAGATTTGAATGTAGGAATGCTTAGCAAAGGACCTGGTGGTCTTGGAGGGTATTGTGCCGCATCAAGAAAAGTTGTTCAGTATTTAAGACTTTATGCAAGAAGTTATTTTTTCTCGACAGCTCTTCCAGCATCTGTTGCAGGGGGCTTAAACGAAGTGTTCAAACTGCTTGCTTCAGATAATGCAGGCAGGGAAAAGTTATGGGAAAATATAAATTACTTGAAGCTAAAGCTTTCGGAAAAAGGGTTTGATATTGGAAACTCTCAGTCTGCTGTAATTCCTGTTATGATTTATAGCGAGCCTGTATTGTTTGAATTATATGACAAACTCCGTAGAAACGGAGTTTATGTCAATATTGTTACTTATCCGGCTGTTAGAAGAAAAGAATGTCGTATGAGGTTATGCGCTATGAAAGATTTAAATTTTGAGCAAATAGAAAGAGCTGTGGATATTATCGCAAAATATGCGCGAGAATATAATGTAATATCTTAATTTTCCAGACTTGTAAATACACCTGTATTTATACTATAATAATCTCTGAATTAGAGAGGTTAAAGGTGGGAAGATATCATTTTATAGCAATCGGCGGAATAGGGATGAGCGGTCTTGCAAAATATTTGCTGGAAGACGGGCACACTGTTTCCGGCTCCGATATTGCTGATTCAAAATATATAGATAAATTAAGAGAATTAGGCGCACAGGTGAAGATTGGCCATAATGAGGCTAATTTATCTGATGATACTGATATAGTTGTAATAAGTACGGCAATAAGAGAAAATAATCCGGAATTAGTTAAGGCTAGACAACTTGGTATTCCTGTTTATCATCGCTCTGATTTATTAGAAGAAATTGCTAAAATAGCTCAGCAGAGTGGCAAGTGCTTTATTGGTTTTTCCGGTACTCACGGAAAAACCACAACGAGCGGACTAGCTTCTTTTGTTTTGGACAAAGCAGGACTGGAGCCATCTTTTGTAGATGGCGGAATTATTCCAGATATTAATACTAATGCACAACATCGGGCTGGAAAATATTTTATAGCAGAATTAGATGAGAGTGACGGTACGATTGTTAAATATTCGCCTGATATTCTTGTAATTAACAATTTAGAAGAGGATCATATCGATCATTACAAGAATGGTATGCCCGATTTAGTAAAAACTTTTAATCAGGAAATAGCACAATCAAAAAAGGTTTTAATTAATAATGACAATGCCGGAACAGCTCTTCTTAGCGGAAATTTTATTACTTTCGGGCTAAAAGATGCAGACTACACGGCAAAAAATGTTGACAGCGAAACTATTGAAATTTTTCATAACGGATGCCTGCTTACCACTATAAAAACGCAGCTAGCCGGTATTCATAATGTTTATAACACACTTGCTGTTGTGGCAGCTCTAAATGAAGCAGGGGTAGAGTTAAAAAAAATAGCACAATATTTTTACCCCTTTACAGGTATGGGCAGACGTTTTCAAAAAGTTTGCGAGTTTAATGGAATTACTGTGTATGATGATTATGCTCACCATCCGACTGAGATTAAGGCTGCATTGCAGGCTGCTGCTTCGAAATTCGGTAAGGAAAATGTTGTTGCTGTCTTTCAGCCTCACAGGTTTACAAGACTTCAATCTTTGTGGAAAGAGTTTCTTACAGCCTTTGAAAATGCCGGCCGTGTAATTGTAACTGATGTTTATGCAGCTTCAGAAGATTCGATAGAAGGAATAAATGGTGAAAATTTCGCAGCTGAGTTATCTTGCGAATATGTATCAGGTAATATGCAGGATGTGGCTCGAAAATTAATGCCAAGCTTAAAAAAGGGGGACGTTGTAATCGGACTTGGTGCCGGTACAATTACTAATCTGGGAAAAGAATTATGCAAATTAGAAACAATTTTGAGATAAAAAATTTGACAACATACAAAATAGGAGGTAAGGTTAAAACACTTTACCTTCCGGAAACTCTGGAAGAGTTGACATCTATTCTTAGAGAACTGGATGAATACGTTGTCCTTGGAAGCTGTTCTGATGTTCTTTTTTCTTCAAACGGCTACAGCGGTAATGTAATTATTACAACTGAAATGAAGAAGTTTGAGATAAGAGGAACAAAAATATATGCAGAATGCGGCGTAAAAGACCCAATGCTTGCAAAAAGCGTTAGCGAAGTATCATTGAGCGGTCTGGAGTTTTTAATAGGGCTTCCCGGTACAATAGGCGGCGCTGTTTATATGAATGCCGGTGCACATGGCCAGTGCATTGCAGATACGCTTGTTTCTTGCTGTCTTTTTGACTGTGAAACAAAAGAAGTGGTTTACAAAAAGAAAGAAGATATGCAATTTTCATACAGGCACTCACTTTTACACGATAAAAGGTTCATACTTCTTTATGCAGAATTTGAATTAAAACGTGCTCCTCTGGAGGATATCAAGGCATTGATGGAAAGAAATCTTACTTTCCGTAAAACAGTCCAGCCATCTTTAGCTAACCCTAATGCAGGAAGCGTTTTTAAAAATCCCGAGAATGATTCTGCCGGAAGATTGCTGGATAAAGCTGGTGTGAAAGAATTCGAAGCTCCGAATGTTAAAATTTGGGAAAAGCACGCTAACTTTATTGTTAATAAAGGTGACGCTACATCAGAAGATGTTCTGGAAATGATGGTAAAGATGCACAATGCTGTAAAAGATACTTATACAATAGAATTAAGACCGGAAATCATATTTATCGGGGATAAAACAGAAAAAGAGGAAGAATTATGCAATATACTATATCAAAAGAAGCAAAAATAGCTGTACTATGCGGCGGAATGTCTTCTGAACGCGAAGTTTCACTGCGCTCAGGAAAAAATATTCTTGCAGCTCTTAAACGCTTAGGGTATGCAAATGCTGAAATAGTTGATGTCTCTGAAAATATTATGAATGATTTAAAAGGTTTTGAATATGCCTATAATACCCTCCACGGAAAATACGGTGAGGATGGATGTGTTCAGGGAGTTTTAGAAATTATGAAAATTCCTTATACAGGCTGCGGGGTTATGGCCAGTGCAATTTGTATGAATAAAGAATTCACAAAGCGTATTCTTAAAAATACAAATGTACCTCTTATAAAATCTGCTTTTTTGCTGCCTGGTGACAATCCGGTGAAGAAGGTTATGGATTTAGAATATCCTATAATGGTAAAACCTGTTTCAGAAGGTTCAAGCTATGGGATGAGTAAAGTTAATTGCGATGGCGAGCTTTTTGACGCGGTAAAAGAAGCCCGTAAATATAATGCAGAAGTTTTGCTTGAAGAATTTATCGATGGCTTCTTTGTTACTGTAGGAGTTTTGGAGCGTGATGGCAAGCCGTTTGCAACTGAAATTTTAGAAATCAGAACAAAGACAGAGTGGTATGATTTTGATGCAAAGTACACCAAAGGGCTTTCAGAATTTATCGTTCCTGCAACCGGACTTTCAAAAGAAGCTTATGAACTAACACAAAAGTATGCTGTCGAGGCTCATATAGAAACAGGCTGTTCCGGTGTTTCAAGGGTTGATTTTATGGTAAAAGATGACAAACCTTATTTCTTGGAAATTAATACAAATCCGGGTATGACTGATACAAGCGATTTACCAGCTCAGGCAAAGGCTGGCGGTATAGATTATGACAATCTTGTTTTAATGATACTTAACAGCGTAGGATTGAATAAATAATGTCAAATGAGGATATACAGCATCCAAAATATCATCAGAACCGCCGTCTGCAGCAGGCTAAAATGCAGAGAAAGGTTCGAAAATCTCAAAGGCGTTTAAGCCAGTTGAGAGCTTTGTGGCGTTTGTTTATAATAATATTTTTGATATTCTTAGGTGTTGTAATCCTTAAACTTCCGCAGTGGCGGCTTCATAGAAATGCTTTTGACAATTTGAGCAGTCCTGCTCTTGAGATTACTAATAACAGGATTGTGCCATCACAAAAAATTCTATCTGCACTTAGAAGAAATCAGGTTTGTACAAAGCCGATTTTTCTTGTTAAGACAGATAACCTTAAGAAAAGTATAATGCAGCTTGAACCGGTAAGGGATGTTTACATAAGACGTTTCTGGTTTCCTGCAAGGCTGCAGATTATTATAATTGAAAGAACTCCGCTTATAACAATTTCTCCGGATATTAATGTACCGCCTATTGCATTTTTCTCTGCTGATGGAAAGCTTATTGGAAGAGATTATATGCCTTTGAGTCCTGATTTTAAAACTGTAAAGGTTATTACATATGGAAGCGGAGATGATTACAGAAACTGGGATAAAGCAAAAGTCAATAATTTTAAAAAATTAGCAGCAACAGTTGAGATGGACTCCGGTGAAACTGTTGAATACATAGACTATAGAAACCCAAAAGATGTTTATGTGAAAATTCCTACAGTTAATATCAGATTGGGAAGCTTTAATGCCGGAACGTTTGATAAAATCCACAGAATACCGTCGCTTCTTCCACAGGTGAAAATGCTTAATAAAAAGGTTAAGTATATTGATTTAAGGTGGGACACAAATTATATTAAGCTGGATGAATAGCCTGTTTTTTACGAGGATATTATGGTAAATAGTGCGTATATACACATACCATTTTGTAAATCAAAGTGCAAATATTGTTCATTTGTTTCCTATAATCGTCCTGAAATGATGAGCGGATATGTTTATGCTCTCCTCAAAGATATATCTGTAAACTATAGCGGTGAAGAACTCAAGACTTTGTATTTTGGAGGAGGCACGCCATCTTTGCTTCCTGTTGAACTTTTAGAGAAAATTATTAAGCCCTTTATATTTTCTGAGGATTATGAATTTACTTTGGAAATAAATCCTGATGATAGGGATTTAGATTATTTTAAACAGTTAAAGTCTTTGGGTGTAAACCGTTTGAGCATAGGCTCGCAAACTTTTGATGATAAAATCTTAAAACTAATCGGCCGCAGACATAATTCTGAGCAAATAACAGAGGCTGTTAATCTTGCAAAAGAAGCCGGTTTTGAGAATATAAGCGTTGATTTGATTTACGGGCTTCCGACCCAGACAATGGACTGTCTGAAAAAGGATTTAGAAAAGTTTTTATGTTTAGATATTCAGCATATTTCTACTTACGGGTTGAAAATCGAAGAGGAGTCGTTTTGGGGCAAATGTTATAATAAGGAAACTAACCTGCTGATAACATCTGATACAGATCAAATATATTTACCCCTTGATGATGAACAGGCTGACATGTACGAGGTGGTAAATGATGTTCTTGAAGCGAATGGTTTTTATCGCTATGAAGTCAGTAACTTTGCAAAAGACGGATTTGAGTCAAGTCATAACTTAAACTATTGGAATAACAATGAGTATTATGGTTTTGGCGTGGCTGCGCACGGCTATGTAGACGGAGTAAGGTATTCTAATTACACTTCTCTTGAAGAGTATATGGCTAAACCTCATATTCACGAATGCGGAAGAACACTGAGTATGCAAGAAAAACTCGAAGAAGAAATTTTTCTGGGATTTAGAAAACGTTCGGGGGTAAATGTTTCTGAGATTGACCAAAAATACGGAATTGATTTTGGGAGTAAATATAGACATATTCTTGAAAAATATTCGGATTTCATTGAAAAAACGCCTTCCGGATATACTTTTAATCTTAAAGGTACGCTTATTAGTAATATAATACTTTCTGAATTTATATGATGCTTCTTTTTAATCTTTCTGAACGGTTTTCGCTCAACAAGTTCTTAAGCTTCATAATAGCTTGAGCGTGAAGCTGAGAAATGCGTGATTCAGATACATTAATAGCTTCTCCGATTTCTTTCAGGGTCATGTTTTCGTGATAATACAGAACCATAATAGTTCTTTCTCTCTCCGGCAGTCTTTTCAAAGCGTTCTCCAATTCTTTTTTAACGTCTTTTTCTTCTAACTCTTCATGCGGAGCAAGACTATGTGAATCCTGAATAGTATCAATAATTTCTAAATCTCCGTCAGAAGAACCTTTTTTATCATAAATTGATGTGATGGTTGTATCATCAGAGAGAAGCTGTTCGACTTTTTCTTTCTCAATACCGAGAAAGTTTGCGATTTCAGTATTTGTAGCCGCACGCCCGAATTGTTTTTTTAGTTCTTCCTGAGCTTCTTTTACGTCTTTAATTTTTCTTCTGACGCTTCTAGGAAGAAAATCCTGCGAACGGATTTTATCAATAATATTTCCTCTAATTCTTACGAGAGCGTAAGTTTCAAATCTTGCGCCCATCTTTGGAGTAAATTTTTCGACAGCATCTATAAGACCTTCAACGCCGTAGCTTGAAATATCTTCATACGAAAATGTCGGCGGAAGAGCAACCTTAACACGGCCGACTACGTATCTTGTAAGATAAATGTATTGAAGGATAAGGGCATCTCTGAGTTCTTTATTTTCGTGGTCAGCAAAATACTGAGTCCACATTTCTGCCAACTCTTCATTTGTAGCTCTTTTTATTTTATTGTAAGATGTGTCTTGTTCCATCCCTCTGTCCTAAAACATGTCTTTTTATATTGTAACGTTTTGTTAAGAAAATGCTATCATTTATATAGATGAAATCTTGTAACATCTTTACTTGCAAAAAGGCAGCAGCTGCGATATTATTTTTTTAAGGGAGAAAATTATGAAAGAACAGTTGGAAAATATTTATAATTCAGCAAAGAGCGACATTGAAAAAGCTCAATCAATCAGTGATATTGATGAAATCAGATTAAAATATCTCAGCCGTAAAGGTGAATTTAACTCTATTAAAAAAGGACTTAAAGATTTATCTGATGAAGATAAAAGAGTGGTAGGAGCTCTTGCAAACCAGATTACGCAAGATTTGGAAGGGCTGCTTAGAGAAAAGCATGAAGTTTTTTACAGAAAAGAACTTAATGAAAAACTACAAAAGGATAGAATTGATATCACACTGAATGGCAAGTTTATTCCACAGGGTAAAGTTCATCCGCTTACATCTACAACAAATGAAATTGTAACTATTTTCCAGAATTTGGGTTTTTCAGTTGTATCTCCGGAACTTTCTCCAGAAGTAGAAACTGAGTATTATAATTTTGATATGCTTAATGTGCCGAAAGATCACCCGGCAAGAGATGTACAGGATACTTTCTATGTTAAAGATATGTCCGGTGTTGTGTTGAGAAGCCAGACTTCAGGCGCGCAAATTCATGTTATGGAAAATCAAAAACCGCCTATTAAAGTTATTTCTCCGGGCAGAGTTTATAGAAATGAAAATATTAATGCAAGAAAAAATAACTTTTTCCACCAGATTGAAGGACTTTATGTTGATAAAGACATAACTTTTGGTGATTTAAAGGGTGTTTTGAATGAGTTTATAAGACTTTATTTCGGAGCTTCCCGCCCAACTCGTTTCAGAAGCAGTTTCTTCCCGTTTACAGAACCTTCTGCGGAAGTAGATGTTCAATGTATAATGTGTCAGGGCAAAGGCTGTAAAATTTGCAGCGGAACTGGCTGGCTTGAAGTTCTTGGATGCGGTATGGTTGATGTTAATGTTCTTAGGGGCGTTGGTATTGATCCCGATGTTTATTCCGGCTTCGCATTTGGTATGGGAGTCGAAAGACTTGCTATGCTTAAATATGCAATTGATGATATAAGATTATTCTTCAATAACGATAAGAGATTTCTTGAACAATTCTAGCGGTGTGGTATGAAAAAGATTTTATTACTTTTTATATGTCTTTTTATGAGTTTTTCAAATACATTTGCTGCAAATACCGGATATTATATTAGCAGTGCAGAAGCTGCAAAAATTCAAAAAGAAGTCAGCAAAGTCGGTATCAGACTCCTTAATTCGAACGGTCTTAAGAATAGAACGGTATTTTTCTTTGATGCAAATAGTTCAAGAAAAGCTTATTCTATCCACAGGGACAGACAGATTATAATTTACAGAGGACTGTATGTTCTTGTGGATGATGAAGACCAGCTGGCAGCCGTTTTAGGCCACGAAATTTCGCATAGTATGGATAGCTACGATGGTATTTTTAGAGGATTTTTTCATAATTTGAATAACTTATGTACACCTAGGAAATACGAGTATAAATCGGATAAGCGTGCAGTAGACTATATGGTTAATGCCGGCTATAACCCTGTTGCGTTGATTGTGGTAATGAGTAAGGTATTCCCTCAAACTCGTTATGAATGGTGCTGTACTCATCCGCTTACTTCAAGAAGAATGATGGAAGTTTATGAATATATTTATAAAAAATATCCTGAATATCTTGTAAATAATCCATATAAAGAAAATCCTTTTTACCAGAACTTTTTATTAACATCAAAGGAAAATCGTGAAAAATTCCAGCAAAAGGTTAAAAGTAATTCAACCAGAAAAGTTCATTATTTGTAAGAAAATTCTTACACTGGTTTTGTTAATTAATATACAGGCTTGTTATTCAGCAGCAGTAATTGATGACTTTGTTGAAAATAGTCTGGACAAAAATCTTCAGATTAAGCCTTACGCTCCTTCAATTATCAATGATGAATTCGCGGAAAGTAATAAAAAATACTCTCGTATAAAACCATATGAGAAATTGAAACCTGTGGATGAGGAGCTTCCAAAAACGGTAAATAAACCGCTGAGGCGCAAAGAATTTATTCTTGAAGAGAATAGAACTCCTATTCAGATTTGTATAAAAGAAATCTATTCTTCTAAAAAGAAGCTTGAAGAAGGTTCATTTCTGGAATTTAAAACAATATCTGATGTAAATTATAAAGGAAAATTTTATCCGGCAGGAACACCTGTTAGAGCCCGTTTAGAAACATTATCCCCGCGTGGAACCTGGGGTACTCCTGCAGAGATTGTTATCGGGAATTTTTCTATTGGCGGAAAGCCTCTTTATGGTGAAATAACCAGAAACGGTACAAACAGGATATTATGGGTAAGGCCTCTGGCTATTGCGGGTGGTATCTTTTTCGGAACCGGTATTTTCTTTATGTTTATAAAGGGCGGTCATGCTAAAATTAAGCCGGACGAAATTTTTACTGTTTATTACTAAACAATTTTTCTTCAAGCTTTTGTGCTGTTTTTGTTTTAGCTAATCCACCCTGCGAAGTTTCTTTTAGAAGCGGCGACATTAGCTGCCCGGTAATCTTTAGCGTATCAACAATTTCATCTATCGGGATTTTACTCTCAACTCCGCACAATGCAAGTTCAGAAGCTGTTACAGCATGAACCGCAAGGAATGCATTTCTCTTAATACAAGGTACTTCAACAAGCCCGCATACAGGATCGCAGGTAAGTCCGAGGATATTTTTAAGTGCAAGTGCAGCCGCATTAATAACTTCACTAACATTGCCTCCGAGCATTTGTGTAAGAGCTGCAGCAGCCATAGCAGATGCGACTCCGCATTCAGCCTGACAGCCGGCAACTGCACCTGCAAGCTGAACTTTATTAGAAATAATCAGACCTGTCATACCGGCAGTGAGAAGACCGTTTATCTGCTGAGTTTCTGAAATTTTTTCTTCTTCTGCAGCTGCGATTATTACAGAAGGTACAATTCCGCAGGAACCGGCTGTAGGGCAGGCAACAATTCTTCCCATTCTGAGATTTTCTTCTGCAGTTGCAAGTGCATAAGTTGTTATTTTTTCAAAAGTTTTTCCGAAAATTGCGCCTTTTTTCTGGTATTTTTCTATAAGTTTTGCGCAATCATCTCCGCACCATCCGCTTATAGCTTTTTCTTTTGATTTAAGTCCGTTTTTAACAGCATCTTTCATTGCAAGCAAATCTTCTAAAACTTTTAATCTTACAACATCTACAACTTCTCCAAGAAGAGATGCTTCCTCTTCTTGAGCTACTTCGTAAATGGATTTATTTTCTTCTGCGCATAGTATTTGTAAATCTGAAAATGATAATATTGGCATTATTTGAGCTTTCTTATGTTTGTTACAAAAAATACATCCTTAATCTGTTTTACTTTTTCAACAGCATCTTCTCCTATCGGAATGTCTAGAGCAACATACATAGAAGCAGTTCCGCCCTTAGAGCTTCTATCACAATGGAGAGAGGCAATGTTAACTTTCTGTTTTTGTATAATTTCACTAACTGTAGAAATCATACCGGGACGGTCTTTATACATTAAAAGAAGTGTATCGTAAGAACCGTCAATATTTACAGAAAAACCATTAATACAATTAATTCTTATTTCTCCAGCACCGACAGAATCTCCGGAAATGGTCATTTTGTTATCAAAAGTTATATCTACAGAGTTCGGATGTCTTGAAATATTCTGTGCATATTCGTAGGAATACTCAACGTTTTCAACAACATCAAAGATGTTTTTAATGATAACATCGTCGACGGAATATCCGAGAACTCCAGCCAGCAGACCTTTGTCAGTTCCGTGTCCAAAGCCGGTTGTTGCAAAAGAATTATATAAGCAGAATTTAACTTTAGAAAAACTGTTTTTATAAATATTTCTGGCCATAAGTCCAAGCCTTACTGCGCCTGCAGTGTGAGAACTTGACGGACCTACCATAATCGGGGAAATTACTGAGAATAATGATTTTTGTTCCATTTTTAGTAATCATCCTCATCGTCATCTCCGCCTTTTTCTGCGTCAATATAGCTTTTCATAATTCCAAATAGAGCATTTTGCCAGTCGCTGTTTTTTTCAAGGAAGAAGTCTGCGCCACGAGCCTTACACTGAGCTTCAATTTCTTTTCTCGGAGAGGCGGTAATAACTCCAACAATAGTGTTAACACCGGCTGAAGCAGCCATTTTTTTTAACTCTGCAAGAAGAATAAAGCCTTCTCTTTCAGTTGGAATAAATAAATCCATTACCACATATTGATATTTGCGCTTTTTGAATTTATTTACAGCATCATATATTTCTTGAGAGCAGTCTATATCATAATCAAATTGTGACAATAGAACTTTTAGTTGGTATGTTATAACTCCCAAATCATCTACTATTAATATAGCGGGACCTTGCTTTTCACTATCGTCATCCGGAATACCAGGATTAATAGCTCTGCTGTAAATAGGCTTTTTTGCATTGCTGTTAAGTTCTTTTAAAGTATCAACGATATTAATCAGTTGTTTTTTTAAATCAAGCAATTCTAAATCTTTTGGAGGCTTTGAGTTGGTGATATTGTAAAAAAGCTCCAAAAATTCATCATCTAAATCAATACTTGGCATGCCATCTCCTATTAAGTCATCGAATAAATTATACCATATTGTTTAGAAAAAAGTAAGTCGTATGTTTGTATTATTCAAGTTTTGTAAATTTTAGGGTATAATTTCTGTTATGAAGAAAAGAATATTAATATTATTATGTGCAATGGCATTATCACCAGCGGTTTTTGCATCAGGAAGCCAGAATTTTTTTAAACTGCATATTTTTGACAATGACACCCGCGAGATTAAATCACTCTTAAATTCACAGGTAAGATATGCAAATAGAACAAACTTTAATAAATTTATTGCAACATATGATAAGGATTATGTAAATGCTGACGGCTTTAATCTGGAAACATATTCAAATCTGGTTAAGGACGTGTGGGATACATATGATAATATTGTTTATGGAATAAAAATTAAGGACATTTCTGTAAAAGATGACTCTGCAACTGTAGAAGTTACAGAAACTTCATATGCTGACATCCCAGTTTCTTCTACTATGGACGGTGTTTTGACAAGCGAATCGAACAGCATATACTATCTTAAGAAAAATGGCGGTGATTGGAAAGTAGCATCTGATAAAGTTTTGTCGGAAACTACATCCATGCTGTACGGTGATGCGAAGAATTTAGATATTAAACTTTCGGCGCCTGTGGAAATACAAGCCGGCAAAGAGTATACAGCTTCTCTTGAATTTACGCCGCCTGAGGACGTAATAGCGATTGCTTCTATAGCAAGTGACAAGGTTGAATATCCGCAAAAGCAGCCCAAGGAAGTTTATAGAAAATTTCCTGATGATAATATTTTGGAGAGATTATTTATATCGAACAGCGATAATGTAAATGAGTACGTTGTTGCATCAATAGGGCTTACAAAAGCTGATGTTGAGGATTTGAGTATTAAACTCAGTTTAACAGGGTTTGGATACAAGATAGTCCGTGTTAATGTTATTCCTAAATCAGAAGAGGCAGAGAATGTCAAGAACGAGTAAGATTGTATATTTTATAATATCAATAATCTTTTTTACCTGTTTCGACTTGGTTTTGTCTGATTTTGTAATCAAAAATATAGAAAAATTTCCTCAAAATTCGGTTCTGGATTTAATCTCTGTGCAAAATACCGGTGCGGCTTTCAGCATTTTGCAGGATGCGCGTGTTTTTCTGATATGTTTTTCCGTAGCTGCAATATTATGGATAGTGTTTTATACTATTAAATCAATAGAAAAATCATCTACACTAACTCTGTTCTGGGTTTCTATGCTTGTTTCTGGTATATTTTGCAACCTCTATGAAAGAATTGCTCTCGGGTATGTAAGGGACTTTTTTAAATTAAATTTTGTAAACTTTCCGGTATTCAATATTTCGGATATTTTTATAAACGTCAGTGTTTTTGCTATAGTTGTAATTATTATTAAACATAACTTTTCAAAGAACAATGAAACTGATAATTGATGAACTTACAACAGACACAAGGATAGATGTTTTTTTAGCAGAGTATATGAAAGATTATTCGCGCTCGAAAATCCAGACGGAAATAAAAAAAGGCGCTGTAAGTGTTAATTTTAAATCTGTTAAGCCTTCTTACATACTAAAAGAAGGTGATATTATAGAGTTTAATCCTATTCAAAAAGTTGAAATATTACCTGAAGACATACCTCTTTATATAGTATGGGAAGATGAAAATATGCTTGTTGTTAACAAGCCGTCAGGAATGCTTACACACCCTACGGCAATAGAAACTTCAGGAACGCTGGTTAATGCATTGCTGTATCGATACGCTGAAAACCTTTCTGATATAAACGGGGAGTTTAGGCGCGGGATTATTCATCGTCTGGATAGAAATACCTCGGGGCTTTTGATGGTGGCAAAAAATAATAAAGCACATGAATACCTTGTAAATGCCATGAAAAATAATCAGATGATTAAAAAGTATCTTGCGGTTGTTAAGGGTATTGTTGTTGAGGATGAATTTACTATCAATAAACCAATCGGGCGCAATCCGAAGCAGCCGCATAAAATGGGTGTTTTTGAAGATGGAAAAGAAAGTATTTCCGTAGTAAAAGTCCTTGAACGTCTTGAAGACGCTACACTGGTTGAAGTTCGTCTTATAACCGGCAGGACTCATCAGATAAGGGTTCATATGTCAAGTATCGGGCATCCTGTTTTTAACGATACTCTTTATGGTTTTGGAAAAATGAAAATTAAGACCGAAGAACAGGTGCTGCAATCATATAAACTCTCTTTTCCGCATCCGTTTGACGGTGAACCAGTTAGTCTGGAAATTCCGCCGGATGATAAAATTACAAAAGTCTTAAACGCATTGAGGAGAGCACTTGCATAAAATTTTGTTTTATGTCATAATAAAAGCAAGGTTGGGAGCCTTTGGTAAAAGATTTATTTTGCCGTTTTTGTATTGATTACCCGGAAAGAGTGTTTCACGTTAATGAGTGAATTTAAGTTTAATTATGATTTTTTAAAGAAAAATGCGACACCCGGCAGCTGGAGGCGCGGATACGAGTATTATCAAAAGGATATGCTTATGGAAGCATATCCGGAAAAAAACTTTTTTAAAGGTAAGGTAAAAGGAAACTATCAAGACTTTTACGTTACAGATTTAATTTTTAAGAAAAATAAGGTAGAGGCCAGATGTAACTGTCCTTTAAAAGAAGAATGGTGTAAACATTCTGTCGCAGTAGCTCTGAAAGCTATTGAAACAGGTGCTTATGAAAACTGGATGCAGGAAAAATACGGAGTTTCTCCTGATACAAGTGATACAGATACTTCGTTAAAAGAAGCTCCTAAAGGCAGCTATATATTCCACTTTAACCCGAAAAGAAGACAGAATTTCTTCTCTATTCTTGTTAGAGATAGGGCAACAAACAAGATTGTGCGTTCACTGGAAAATATTTTAAGAGCTCTGATTGATATCCAGAAAAACGACCCTTCTTTTGAGTTAAATGATGCCCAGAAATCAGAATTGGCGCTCTTCCAGATGCTTTTAAAAATCTCAAAACAGGATAAAAAAGCGGGCTGGTACGATATACCTATTACAAAATTTGCACCGGTATTTCCTTTAATGGCTGAACTTGAAGAAGTTCTGGATGAGAAAACAAAAGAAAGAATTCAATTTACGGACAATATGTGGAGCTTAAACCTGGATGTTTCTACGACAGCTATTAACGGTGCTACAAATATTGTTCTGGAACTTTTCTGGACTAGGCCTGATAAAGAAGGAATTTACCCCTTTGAAGAGGTTAAATATTTTTCAAGACAGATTAAGTGGGGAAGGTATAAAAATATAATATTCCCTATTAATATTGCAATGAATGAACTTCCGCAGAGTATTATTAAATCAACATTTACTGATTTGAAGGAAGCTGATGGCGGCAAATTTGTATACGAAGAACTTCCGCACCTGCAGGAAATAATGAATGTAACCATAGCAGAGAATATCAGCAAACTTCTTCTTGAACACAAGCCTCCAATTAATATAGTTACTCTGGGGATTGACTATGACCAGTCTTTAAAAGCATCATTAGAATTTGATTATTCAGGAGTAAGGGTTCCTTATACCAAGAGTAAAGACAAATCGCCGTATCTTTCAGTTAAGAGTCAGGAAGAAGACGGGCTTGTATACTGGATTAAAAGAGATTATGACCATGAGCAGATGGCTTATAATATGCTTCTTGCCTGCAAATTTGTTCCTATGCAGACAAATAACCTTGCTCTGGAGAAAGAAAACGCAATAGATTTTTATAATTATTATATAAAACAGGCGGGTGATGATTGGAAGTTTGAAGAACATGATGATATGAGTTTCTTTAAGCTTTTAAATGAACCGTTTAAAATGTGTGCAAAGATAGACTTCTCAGAAGAATCAATTGATAGTATGGAAATACAGATATACGGTCAGGTTGGTGATGAAGTAATAAACTTTGATGATATTTATGAAACAATTCAGAGCGGCGAAAAGTATGCACGTGTAAGAAGCCTCGGGTTTGTAGAATATCCGGCGCAGAATATTTATCAGATTATGCGCTCATTCAACTCTTTTGATGCTTATAGAAACAATGAAAACAAATTCCTGGTAAAAACTTACCGCGTAGGTCTAATTACAGAACTTAAAAATCAGGGATTTGAATTAATTCTGAGTGACAAATTCCAAAAATTCTGGGAGCAGATTTCTACATTTTCAACAACATCAGATGGTGTTGATATTCCTAAAGGCGTTAATGCAGAGTTTCGTGAATATCAGGTTAAAGGTTTCCACTGGCTCTGGTTTTTGTATCAATATGGCCTGAATGGTATTCTTGCAGATGATATGGGGCTTGGTAAAACTTTACAGGCTTTGAGTCTTTTGCAGAAAGCAAAAGAAGTTGACGGGCCTCAGCCGACACTGGTTATTGCACCTACCACGGTTGTGTTTAACTGGGAAGCTGAAATCCAGAAATTTACTCCGGAGCTGTCCTGCTTAAAGCTTTCCGGCGCGGATAGAAAAACTTTATTTAAACATATTCCGGAGTACGATATTGTAATTACAAGCTATGCTCTAGTAAGGCGTGATATTGCAAAACTCAAAAAATATAATTTTAGATATATTATTCTGGATGAATCTCAAAATATTAAGAATGCTATTTCTCAGACAGCACAGGCTGTAAAAGAATTGCAGTCAGACCATAAACTGGCGTTATCCGGTACACCTATTGAAAACAAACTCGAGGAACTCTGGTCTGTATTTGACTTTCTTATGCCGGGCTTCCTCTTCAATGTTGCGGAGTTTAATTACAGATATGTTACTCCGATTATGGAACGTCAGGATAAAACAGTTGAAAAACGTCTGAAATTGCAAATTTTCCCGTTTATCCTAAGACGTATGAAACGAGATGTTGCGAAAGACTTGCCGGATAAAGTTGAGAATATGGCTTATTGCGAACTTACAGACGAGCAGAGAGATTTTTATCTTGAAGTTCTTGACAGCACAAAAGAAGAGCTATTCAAGAGTATTGAACTTAATGGGCTTGAAAAGAGCAGAATGTCAATTTTCTCTGCGCTTCTTAGATTACGTCAAATCTGCTGCCACCCTAAACTTTATGATAAAGAACATGTGAAAGGTGTTATGAAGTCAGGTAAGTTTGAATACCTCAAGGGTATGTTAGAGCAGATTATTCAAGAAAAACACCGTGTTCTTCTGTTCAGTCAATTTGTTGATATGCTTGATATTATTAAGGGATGGCTTGAAAGAGAAGGTATTCCTTATGAATATCTGACAGGTAAAACGAAAGACAGACAGGCGGCTGTTGAGAACTTTAATAACAATCCGAATATTCCGATATTCTTAATCAGCTTGAAGGCCGGCGGTACAGGTTTGAACCTGACCGGTGCGGATTATGTTATCCACTACGACCCGTGGTGGAACCCTGCGGTTGAAGATCAGGCAACAGATAGAGCTTATCGTATCGGACAAACTAAAAAAGTATTTGTATATAGACTTATCACGAAGAATACTGTTGAAGAAAAAATTCAAAAGATTAAGGGTCGAAAACGTGACCTTGTAGACAGTGTTGTTTCTATTGATAGAAACATAACAAAATCACTTACAATGGAAGATTTGAGAGATATATTCTCTGTAGATTAATGTAAAAATTCACTTGACACTTGTACTTAACTAATATATAATAGTTATATAAGGATATGTATTAGGATATGAAGTGTCGTTTAAATCAAAAAAGCAAACAGAGCCTCAAACCCTTTTGTAGTGCGGATTTCAGCCATCAGGGGGGGGGGGCGAAACAGCCTATAAATACAAGCTTGGGGCTGGTAGACTTATTTACATTTATCCGGGGAGGTAATTTATGATTACCTTTGGAAGTGATGTAGCAGATTTGATTTTGCAGAGAACACTGGGCGAAAATACCTTAGGCTTGAATAACTCAATCAACCGTATGACAACAGGTTACAAAGTTAATCAGGCAAAGGATAATGCAGCAGGTTATTCCATAATAACAGATTTATCAAAGAAAATAAGTTCAATGCTTCAGGTTCAGCAGAATACAGAAGATGGCATCGCCTTGCTTCAGACAGCTGAGGGCGGTTTGGAGGAGGTGCAGAAACTATTAGAGCGCTTACGTGATTTAGCAACTCAGGCATCAAACGGAACTTATGATGCAGAAACCCGTGAGGCAATGCAGGCAGAGGCCGACCAGATATTGGAGCAGATATCTCAGATACGTGAATCAATAAAGTATGATAATCAGAATTTATACTATAAAGAGAATAACGTAAAGACATCAGTTACTAAACAATCCCGAATAATGAGAGCACAAGTCTTTTCCTTGTCAGCCCAATCGGACACAATAGAGGGTGCAGAGGCCTTTGCGGGAGGTGAGACCAGAACAATTACAATTGACGGTGTGAATTATACAGTTAAAAATAGACTTTCAACAGCCAACGACTTATCGTATTCGAAGGATACATCAACAGGAGAACTAACTCTAATTGCCTCTAACTTTGAGATTAGAGGTCAGGAAGATGTTTCGCACAATATTATTATATCAGGACGGTCTAATAAGGTTTATGGCGGTAAACTAAGCGATTCAATTCAAGAGTCAGCTTTAAGAGGTAATACAAATGAGTTTCATGGTGGAGACGGAGACGATATTCTAATACTCAGATCTTCAAATAGTCTTTCATATGGAGAAGCAGGAAATGATATATTAACAAGCTATGGAGCAGCAAATCATTTGTTTGGTGGCGATGGTGATGACGTATTTAATACGTATGCATCTAGTATTAGGAGTTATGGCGGAGCCGGAAATGATATTTTTAATATTGATGCAGTTAGCAATTATGTTTATGGTGAAGATGGAGATGACTCTTTTAATATAATATCAGGAACCAAGCATACAATAGACGGCGGTGGAGGTACAAATAATGTTACAGGAAATAAGGACGGCAATACATTAGTTAATGTTATAGGTGCCAATGCTTTTTCAGAAGCGTTTGCTGCTCATGAAACAAAAACACTTACTATCGATGGTAAAGAATATATTATTACAAATGGTGCAAGGGCTCAATCTTTAAATTATAAAATTACAACTTCCGGAGAAATTGAATTTAGCTCTACTATACAAGCAGCAATATCAATAAAAGGTCAAGTTGACAAAAGTCATAATGTTCGCCTGAGCGCGACTGCTATAACATTTTATGGTGGTGATATGTCAGATATCATACGCTCATCTGCTGGAGGCTGTGTTATTTATGCCGGTGGCGGTGATGATATAATTTCAGGAGTATCAGTAGATACTATTTATGCTCAATCAGGAAATAACATAATTAATGCCGGTAACTATGGACGTGTTTATGGCGGTACTGGTAAAGATACAATAACGTTAGCTAGCTATAATCAGGTTATTGATGCTTCTGGAGGGTGTGAAATAATTGCTAATGGGCATAATAACACTATTGCTGCGAAAGGGAGTAATAATACCATAACAAAGAAGGGTACCAATAACTTTTTTTCAGGTTTCGGCGATGAAGATAACGCTAAATCAATATTTTTAAGTGCAGGTGAAACCAAAACAGTTAATATCAATGGTATAAATTATACGATGAAAAATTCTTACACCAATGAACAAGCTGTTTTGTACTCTTTAAATCCAGTTATAGGTGAAATTAGCTTTTCTGCACAGAATAGTATAACAATAGAGGGACAAAACGACGTATCCCATAACGTTGCATTATATGGCTGGTGTAATTTTTATGGCGGCGAAAAAGATGACGTAATTACTCAATATGGTTGGAGTCAGTATATTTATGGTCAAGGTGGAAATGATAAAATAACCATAAATGGAAATGGTGTTGCCCACGGCGGAGATGGCAACGATGAAATTATTCTTAATTCTGGTGCTGCATATGGCGACGAGGGCGATGATATAATTACGGTTAATATAGCAAATACTGGCACAATCAACGGTGGTTTAGGCAACGACACCTATAACATCAACGCCAAAGTAACCAATCTTTCAGACACCGGCGGAGATAACATCTATA
>ENA-OPMG01000041-OPMG01000041.1-human-gut-metagenome-genome-assembly--contig:-NODE-41-length-75058-cov-3.264656_pt1 | contig 75058 bp, 9 predicted proteins | sample MGYA00241522_ERZ501741 | MGnify/ENA primary metagenome ERZ501741 (study PRJEB25962, sample SAMEA2042616) | human gut metagenome | biome: human gut; feature: human-associated habitat; material: faeces...
CTTATTCACGTAACATCGCCTCTTTTTTGCTAAAATTATCAATATCCTATTACACATTATAACACTAAATAAAAATATTAGCAAATTTCGGCATTTTAATGCTTATGAGCAAAAAAAGAGGTATCCTTTAATTAAAACAGTATTATTAAATACCTCTATATTCTTTATTACATATTATTTACTTCTTCAACTAGTAAGCCAGTACATCAGCTATTTCCTTATCCTTCATTACGAATTTCAAACAGTGGCATTTATCAACACCAACTCTTGATTTTTAAATTTTTGATAAAATTCAATAAAATTTGTATATTATAACTTTTTTCATTTTCTTCTATGAAGCATTTTTGTAAATGAAAAAGGTTGTGAAATTCTACTTTAAAAGCAGTTTTCACAACCATATTTTAAATTACTTTTTTTGATCCTTCTTAAAGAATTTATACTTAGTCGCATAATCTATAGGTTTATAATTTAAATTTTCCTCACAGTTATGCATTACCATTAAATCAGCAATAAGCTTTTTAGCTCGTTTAACTGAAAGTGGTGATTTAAGTAGCATATAGAATGGCGTTCTAGCATGAGCACGCTTGTTTGATAAATCCTTATGTGGAATTTTGGCATATTCCGCATTATTAGGATCAAGTCCAAGATATAATCTTACCCTTGATTTAGTAAAATTAATCTTTGCAATTTGATTTCGACCCTTATATAAAACATCACAAGAATTTGTAAGCTTATTAGTTACACCATTATATTTCATAAATTCATTCTTTACGATGTTATATATTTGCTTAACCTCAGGAGAAAGCTTTTTAACCTTATCAACAAAGGTTTTTCTTTCAGCATTTTGAAGCTTATAGAACCTTAAACCTTTGACAAGCTCATCAAATCCACCTTGAAGTTCTTCCTTAGCATGACTCATCCAATCCTCTTGGAATCTATCCTGATAATTTTTAACTAAGGCTTCGATTTGCTCAAGAGTTAATTCAGACTTTTCTACTGGCTCTTCATTTTCAGAATTTGTATCATCATCTGCATCGTTATCAGCATCCTCATCTGTATCGTTATCATCATCAACAGGAAGGGCATCAACATCAAGTGTTAAAGCCTTATCAGCCTCTTCTTGCTCACGCTCTTGTTCAGCCTCATCAGCTTCCTCTTCTTCACCCTTAGTTTGGATATCTCTTAGCATAGCCTCAAGTTCCTCACGCTCTTTACGTTCAGCATCAAGACGATCCTGAAGTGATTGATTTTGAGCCTTCATTTCATCCATAGCACTATCAACCTGTTCCTTTTGCTTCTTTGATAATTTCTCAATTAAAGCATCAACATCTATATTTTGTTGAGGTTGTTGCTGTTGAGGATATGGGTATGGATAAGGATATGGTGCATATGGAGGATATGGGTATGGATATCCCATAGGACCATTATTATTTTGTTGATTTTTTAAATCACGTATTTGTTGTTGTAAATCATCATAATCTCTTCTATCGCGATAAGAATCACGCTCTCTATCTCTTTCACGTTCTCTTTCGCGACGATCTCGTTCGCGTTCACGCTCAAGTTCATCAAGTTGTTCCTTAAGTCGTTTAACTCTATCATCCTCACGATTATCAATCAATTGAGTTTCAAGCTCGACAGGCTTATTCTTAGCTTGCATTTCTTGTGTCTTTTTAATAAATTCAAGCTGCTGTTGCATAAGCTCTATATCTCGTTTATGAGTCAACTCACGCTGTTCTTGTAGTTGTTGTTCAAACTTCCTTTGCATTTCAGACATTTGAGCTTTCAATGAATCTAGAGCTTCATTTTGGGTATTTGTAGTGACATTGATTGTTGTATGATTATTAGTATCTGTATCAGTATCATCTACGCCCTTCTTTTCTACTTCAACCGTTTGCACAATAACCTGTGGCTTTATTTTATCACTATCAACTGGATAATTGAATGGGAAAATAGTATCAAGGAACTGTTCGAACTTAACTTCAGGAATAGGCTTTGAGAAATAATAGCCTTGTAATAAAACCTGACGATTAACAGTTGCAAGATAGTCAAGACATGTTAAAGTTTCAATTCCTTCAAGGCAAATCTTACAACCAACTGATGATAATAGATTAATAATATTTTTGGCAATATTTTTCTCCTTGTCTGTAGCTAAGCTATTTTCAAAGAAGAATTTATCAACCTTAATAGTATCAAAACGATTTTCTGTAAGTAATGATAATGAAGAATAATCTTTTCCAAAATCATCCATAGCAATTCTAAAGCCCGCTTGACGTAATCTTAAAATTGAAGCTGTAAATGCTTGATTTGTTGATACAAATTCACTTTCCGTAATTTCAATTTCAATACTTGAAGGATTAACACCATACTTTGTGGTGATTTCAAGAAGTTGATCTATTTTTCTTAAACTATTTAATGTGAGTTTTGAAAAATTAGTTGATACGACAATGTCGTGGCCGGTGTTTTTTGCATTTTGAAGAATTATACATGCTGCTTCAAACATTTTTAAATCAATTTGACGAATATATCCATTTGATTCAAACAAAGGAACAAATTCATCAGGGAAATATTTGATTGAACCATCATCATTAATCCAACGAACTAATACTTCTCCACCAACAACTTTACCAGTTTTAAAATCAACCTTAGGTTGAACATAAGGAATAATACATCCTTCTTCCATCGCACTTTCTTTAGAAGCATTGATTTCTTCTAACTTATTTACCTTATCAAGAACGTCTTGCGAATAGTAATAAATATTACCATCCTTAACAACTGCATATTTAAGTGTTTGAATTGCAAGAGCAACCTCATCCTTAGGATTTTCAAGAGGAACCGCTTCATATACAGCACATGTTACATCAAAGGTATAATAGCCATAATTAGGAAATTCTATTTCATTTAAACGTTCAATACATTTTAAAATGAATTCCTTTACCTCTTCTCGATTTCTATCAGTTACAATTAAACCAAATTTAGAAAAGTCAATACGAGTTACAAATTCTTGTTTTTTTAGACCTTCTGTAAATACATCAGAAATTGTACGCATTAAAAGTCTTTGATTTTTATAGCCCACGTAGACCCCACCAAGGTTATCTAGCGAAAAGATAACAATAGCTGGGGAAACTTGACGAGAGTTCTTTAGTATTTTTTTCTTGCGTTTGCGCAATAATGTAACAAAACCTTCGTGGTTATGCTTAGCACTTTCAGCATCCATTAGCCTTGATAATCTTACTTGTATGATATAGTTTTGTCTAAAAGCCATTGCAGCAACAAGTAAGACTATTAATAAGGCTACAAGGACGACCACTAAAACTGTTACTTCGAAGCTTCCTATTTGAAACAACACTTTATCTAACATTATAGTAATCCTCCTTTAACTTATTTATTCGCTGCTTTTTCTTTCTTATCTGACTTCTTGTCAGCCTTTCTAGTAATCTTTCCATACTTATCCTTATTAACAGAAATTAAAATCATAATCAAAATAATTAAGACAATAATTAATAAGATAATAAGTGGGAAGAATGTCCAGAAGTCTGCATTATTATGATTACTTGTAGATTCAACATGGAAAATAACTTGTTTTGTAATTCCATCTTTAGTTGCAATTTCAATAATTACATCATCAGGATTATTTTCAATGTTTGTTTTATAAGTAATTTCTAGTTCTTGTTCAGCATTATCGCCTGTAGCATTTAAAGCTTCAATATATGATAAGAAATCAACTTCAGATGTCTTCTTCTTACCAATGTTAATATTATATTCAAGCTTGTCTACTACTTTTTCAAGAGTATATCCATCAGATTCAATTTGATCTTCAAGAACATTATAAGCAATGTCATCACGTTCTACTTCAATAACATATGCCTTTTGATGAATTCCATCTGGTGCAGTAACAAGAATTACTACTTGATTCTTACCGATATGAAGATTATCTGCACCTAATACAGTAACAACTGGAGAATCATAAAATTCATTACCATGAACTACAGTGTCATACTTAACATCTAATAAGCCAACTTTACCATTTACATTATAAACTCCATAGTAAATCTTATCAGAATTAAATACGTCTGAAATCTTTTTAGCATTTTCATCCTTTAATTCAAGTCGATCAGAACCATCCATAAGATTGCTCTTATCAGCACCAACTTGGAATACTTTTAGCCAATCAAGAGAAGCATTCATAGTTTCTTCTGGAAGACGATAAATATGAAGCTCATATTCGGTTGTAGTACCATGCACACTTGTAATCTTAACTGTAAACTTATTATCTCCTACAAGAAGATTCTTTGTTCCTGTACCTAAAATTACATCGCTAACACTTGATGAATATGCATATATATCAGCAGTCTCTTTTGTATATGGAACTCTTACAAAATACTTTGTTGTATTTGGTTCAAATGTAGTTACTTTCTTTGTATCATAATCTAATAATGCCTCACCAGTTACACCTAAATCCATTAATGTTGGATTTGCATAGTCACGATTTACAATAATAGTATAGGTTTGTTGATCTCCATTTTGTGCAATTACAGTTACATTAAATACATTTTGACCTTCTACTAATGATAGACGACCTAAATGACTATTAGATGCAATTGTTGCAGTTGGATCACTTACAATTGCAGCAATATCAACAGTTGTAACACTATTAGGTCTGCTAATCGTAAATGTCGGATTGTTTGGTGTAGTAGATGTAATTTGCTCATCGCCATCAACTGTTAAACTCTTTAAAGAATTATCAACATTTGGTTCTTCAAACTTAATAGTGATTGTATATTCCAATCCTTTAATACCACTATCACTTATAGCATAAACCTTATGAGTAATAGTTGTACCATACATAGTTGATGCAATTTGGAACTGACGAGATGCGGTTTGGACATCATTGCTTCCAGTACCATCAGTAATATAAAGTTTTGCATATGAGCCTTGTAGAATTTGTGCATTAATCGTGTATGATTTAGCACCATATGGCATTGTAATTGTATAAGGTAATTGTGTTTGATCAAATTGTTGAACATTATTTGCAGCATTTCCTTGTTGTGCAATATAATATGCATTATTTGAATCTAATACCTCAATTAAAATAATTCCATTATCGTCAGATGCATTAATAGGGCCACGTGAAATTTCTAATACATAATTTTGAGGTGTACCATCTTCAGCAACACAACTTAGAACAATTTGATAATTATATCCATTTGATGTATTTCCACCTAAAGTAAATGAATTAGTATATGGATTAGAAGATGAACCATTAATCTTAGTTGTACTCTTTGTTGGAGTTGCTTCTACGTTAATTGAAGTAGCATTTCCAACATTTGGAATATTAAATGTTCCTTCAGGTGTTCTCGTTGCAAAAATAGTTTGAGCTACACCATCAATAGTTACAACAAGCTTTGATAATGTTGCATCATTATCTAGCGCTTGACGCTCAATTTCAATCTTATAAGCATCACTTGCATCTGCTTGATTTTGACCATAAGCAACATAATATTCACTTAGCAATCTAACATCAACAGTATACTTATTAGGAGATACAGTGTTAGAAAGGTCAATTGTATAATCATATGTAGTTTGTCCATAAGAATCATTCTTAGCAACGCCTCCAATTTCAACAGTTGAATATTGAGGCTTAGTAATTCTTAATGTTAATACATTTGTTGAATTTTTAGCTGTGAATGGATATTGAGGAGTATTTGCATTAAATACTAATGAATTATTATTAATATCAACATATGTTTGATTATTTTCAAATAATTCTAGATTTGCAACATCCTTATCCTTATTAGCAGCAACTAAAACAAACTTGTAAATATTTGGAGCTACTGTTGCATCTTCAGCATTTACCATAACGGTTACAGTAACAGCCTTACCAGCACTTAGCATTACACGATATGAACTATTATCATTTGTAAGTGCAGTTAATGTTGTATCAGTACTTGTAACAGTAATTGACTTACCATTATAAGTTATATTAGTTAAATCAACATAAGACTGATTTCTACCATATTCTAGCACATACTCACCAGGAGCATATGGTGTATTACCATTATCCGGAACTGGATCTCCATTAGCACTAATTGATAATAAATCACGATCAGTACCAGGAAGAGCCTTTTTGAACTCAATTGTATAAGTTCTTGTACCAGCTGCAAGAGGATTTGCAGGTGTTGCATTTGAATAATTTTGAGAAACAACCAATTTAACAGTTATGTCATTTGTTGTGTTAATAACTGCTTCTAATGCAGAATTAAATGTATTAGAAATAGATGATGAACCAAGATAGTATCTAATATTTAACTTAGAAGTATCAATTGTATTAGAAATTGCATACTTTAAAATTGTAGAATTTACTGAATAAGGAACATTTACAACATAATTAAATGTTGATTGTTGATATATTGGATCTAATCCATATGATTTTGAAGTATCAGTAGCATCATAAACTTCAATATTATCTAAATCAGGATTTTCATCAACCCAAATATTTGTTGTATAAGTTGAATCATCACCATTTGGAGCTGTAATTGTAATTGTAACTTCATTATTTCCAGGCTTCAAACCAGAAACAATTCCTTGTGATGAATCAGTTCCGTTAGGTGTAAACGTTAAATTTGAACCATTTGGAGTTGTAATAGTTACTGTAGCATTTGGATCAGCTGGTGTTACATTAATTGGAACATCAGTTGTACCAGGCTTAGCTTCTATTAACTTATTATCAGTTCCCGGAATATCACTAATTACAACATCTGGGTCCGTTGAAGTAATATTATCAAGACCAGAATTATCAGAGGTTATTGGAACAATGACCTTAATATAATACTTTGTTCCATCAGTTTGATTTTCAGCTGTTGCATAAACCTCAAGTAAATATTCTAATGCTTGAGTTGTACTTGTTGAAACATCAAGATTATAGCTTCCATTAGTCAAAGATACAGATTGGAATGATGAATCAGTAGGTGATTTAACATTTAATTTTGGACTAGCTTTAGAACCTGCTGGTAAAGCAACATTAATAGTTGTTTTTGTATCGCCAACATCTAATGTAATAATTTCTGGATTGGTTTGATTTGTAGCAGTTGGAACTTGATTATAATATTGACCATGCTTTGAACCGCTAATACTAACATTTCCTATATCATTATTAGCATCTAATGTCGCGCTTCCTTTTATCACATTGACAGTATAAGTCTTATTACTTCCCTTCTCTGGTGCACACATAATACTAAATGTTTCAGTATTTTGACTAGCTAATGTAAGAGAGCGAGTATATGTTAGTTTATCTTTTGATAAATCATCAGGAAAATAAACACTAGATTTAGCAGACATTTTTGTAACATTGACAGTTATTATCATGGAAGTTTGAGTATAATTACTAATATTTTGAATTATTATATCATCACTATCAGGACTAAATAATATTTCTTTAGCTGGAATTGGAACTCCACCAATAGTAGCTGCAAATGTTGCTAAACGATTTTCAGTATCTCCAGTATTAAGTGTTAGATCAAATGTGTAAACATCAGTTGGAACAACATTTTGTCCGCCAGTCTTTAAATACTCAAGCTCACTTACAATACCGAATGAATACTTATTTGAGCCTTCAACTAATGTAAGCTGATTATTAACTTGTGTAGTAACTGGTCTCCAAATGCTTCCAGACTTATAATATATTCTAGCAGCTGATGACTGTAATAATAGTTGGAAGAAAATTTCTCTATTTGCATAATTAATTGTCGCAACTACATTGGTATCACCATTAGCATAGTTAAATACTTGACTACCATTTTCATCCTTTAAATCTTGTGGATTAGACCCAACAACATTATTTATAATATTTGAAGCAACAGCATCAAGTAAGCTGAAATCTCTAATTGTCTTATCTTCATCTGCAGTATAAACAGTAATTGTATATTTTACAACAACAAGTCCATCTTCAGATGTAGCAGTTACTACGATTGTTTCCTTCTTTTGAGATGATAGCTTATTATCTTGAGAAATATTTAATTTTGCATTACCAATACCTGAAATTAAATTTGCAGTTACGGTAGCAGTTGAACCATAATTACTTCCGGCACCAAGATTTAATGTATACTCTAAATTTTGAGATGATGTATACAATTGACTTGCAAAGGCATTACCATTTGTATCATATACATCTTGTCCATTAACCTTTAAATTTTGAAGACCAACTGAACCATTAGCAGGTAAACGGTTAATTACAATTGTATAAGCATCAGACCACTTTTCATCCTCAGAGTAAACATAATAATTATAAGTTTTTGATGGACTACTTGTAGTAAATGTACTCATCGTAATATTAACTATTTTTGATGTGGTTGTTGATTTAGCACCATATACCTTTGCACCAAGTGCAGTTGCATTTGCGGTAACAGTTAGTGAATTAACACTATAAGGAATATCATAAGTAAGTGTTAATGGAGCCGCAGTTCCTGGAGTAAATATTCCAGATGTAGGTGTAAGTATATTTGAGCCATCACTTACCTCAAATTGATTTAAAGTTCTATCAGTACTTCTTGTATCTGCAACATAATATTCAATGTAGTATTCTGCAGTTTGACCAGATTGAGGAGTTACAGTTATCTTAACCTTAACAGCTTGATTCTTTGTAGTAATATTATGAGTATGAGAAGCTGTATTACCATATGTTTGAGTTTCAATTGTTAGCTTAGCATGTTGGCTTGTAGCTGTAACTACAAAACGTAATATAGCTGAATTATATGGTAAGTTACTATTTATTGTATATGTATCACCGGTCCAAGTACCTGCTCTTACTACATTATTATTTGTAACATCATAAACAGTTACACTTGCGATTGAATTATCAGTATCTGCAGCCTCTCTTTCAACAGTAACATTATAAATAGCAAAATCATGTGTTACCTTATCAGTAACTCTATACTTAATACTTCCTTGATTTGTTGTACCATCGATTGCAACAGGTGTTCCTGTTGAACTTGTAATTGTATTCCATGTGCCAGTTGAAGCATCATAATATTCAAGGGTTGAGTTACTAGGTGTAGTCAATGGTGCTTTAACTGAAACAGATGTAATAGTATTTCCAAGACTATCAAGATACGGAACTTTAACCACATAATCTTTACCATTGTCTGAGTTTAAGGTAGATGAATCTAATGTACCAGTTGTTGATGTACCTGTAACAGATATTGTAGGATCATTTAATCCCGTATTAGCAGTTATCGTCTTATACACAAATTTGTAAGTAGCTTTTACATTAGAATCACTTGAAAGTAATACAATTATTAAATCAGTTGTACCAATTTGTACGGTTGTATTAGCATAAGCTGTACCATTATATGTTGAAGATACGCAATCAGCTGTATAATTAACTAAATAATGAGCTACATTTGGTGATACCCATAAATAATAAGTTCCTTCTGCTAAATCAACAAAATTAGTAACAGGGTTTGAACTTGAATTTGCACTACCCTTAGTGATAATTGGGTCAACTAGACCATCATCCTTGGTAAATGTTATATTGGTAATAATAGGCTTTCTTTGAATGTTAATAGTATATGATTTTTTTGTTGTTCCATTTTGAGCAACTGCATCAAAGGTTACTACATCATATTTACCTCTTACCGAAGAATTTAAAACTAATGTATATTCTCCATTATTTACACCATTATTAGTTACATTTGATGATAAATTTGTAATTTCACCATTGCCAGCATCAACTTTAATTTTAATTGTTGTTTGAGACGCAGCTGTTGCAGGGAAAGTAAAGTTTAAAGATAATGTGGAACTATTTAATGTGCCAGTTTGTGAAGTACCATTTGTAACAGTTACAGAAGCATCTGTATTATCTCTTACAGTTCTTTCAACATTAACCGTGTAAATCTTAGTTGCACTAGTCGAATTATCTTTTACTTTAAAATATACAGTTGTTGCATTTCCACTAGCAAAGCTAACTGGTGCTACACTACCAGAAGTCCAGTTTGATTGATTAAAACTATATTCAACTGAGCTTAAAGAAGGTGTAGTAAGCGTAGCATTAATGTTTGCTGAAGTAATTACATGTCCATTTGCATCTTTATAAGGGAATATAACTTTATATTCTGTAGCTGATGTCGATGTGACTGTTGCTGTTGTAGAACTTCCTGCTACAGTACCTGTAACATTCTTTAGTCCAACATTATCAGCAATCGTCATATAGTTAAATACATAGTCTTCAGTAGCATTATTTGAACCGTCATAGCCTAAGCTAATTGTAAAGCTTTTAGCATTAACTGTGAAAGTATTTCCAGTTTGATTACCACCATTATTAATATTATAAGATGAGCTTTTTGCATCACATGTATAGTTTACGTTAAATGATTGTAAAGAAGCTGAACCCCAAACATAATATGTACCCTTAGGTAATTCATTAAATGAACTTACAACTCCAGTTGTTGAACTTGATGAGCTTGTAGTAATAATAGGATTTGCAAAACCACCATTACTTGTAAATGTCATTCCTGTAATAATAGGCATTCTTTGTACATTTATTGTATAAGTTTTTGAATTATTTTTCGATTCGGAAATAACCTTAAACGATACGGTTGAAAAAATACCTCTTTGTGTATTACTACATGTGAATGAATATCCATCAGATGTTGGGGTAGTACTATCAAGACTAATACCATTACTACTTATAGTACTTGTATCAATACTACCTTTTCCATTATCTACTTTAACTTTAAAGGTTGTAGATGTACTTGCGGTAGCATCAAAATTAAAGTTTGCAGTTGTATTTGATTCTGTTAAGCTTGCATTCTTAGTTGTAGAATCATTTGTAGCTGTAACAGTTGTATCTACATTATCACTTAAAGCTGCACCACCTAGAGAAGCATTAAAATCACTAGGACTTTCACCATATACTTTACCACCAGTAGTTTCTGCTGCACGCATACTTTTACAGGTTGAACTAAAAGTAGTAACACCTGAATTTAACCTTATCCTTATTTTAAATATTGCATATATTCCGCTAGATATATCACCAGTTGTTTGACCAGGACCATAAAAAATTTGTGAGTTAGTTAATATTGGGGATGGTTCAGTTACTCCTGTTGTATATAAATAGTTCTCAGCGTTACCTTCAATGTAATTTGATCCAGTTGTTCTACCAGGTAAACTTGGTAATTTTGAAAACGGTTTTCTTCTTGGATTACTAATACTACCAGTTACTTGATCAGATTTATCATCTAATGTTGTATTATCCCATAACGCATTACCATCATTTGTAACATCAATACCCAAAATAGACGTAGTAGATTCAACTTCAGTACTATTCAAATCCCACACTAATTGCATACTAGATAAAGAAGTACCTATATCAATAAACGCAGTCATATAAAATTCGCCGGATGTAGGAACAGATGTTATACAATTTGAGTAATCTTCTGCCACAAATAAATCTTCGGTATAACATACTTTAACTTTCACATTAGTACCAGCAATGCTTACCCATTGATTAATATTTGTTCCAGCAGCATTAACAGTTTTATCTATCTTTGATGTACTAATAATTGAATTTAAACCAAATATAGATAAAACAATCAAGAAGAATAATATAATTTTTTTCTTTATATTTTTTATCATATTATATTCAATCCTTTCATAATATGAATAAGATTTATGTTATTTTTGAGTGACCATTAGTAATTAACAGTCACCCAAAAATTATTAAGACGAAAAAGAATAATTTTGATTATATAATATATTATCTAGATAATATTCATAATCAGGTAGTTGATCATGTGTATCCTTAGATTTTGCACCAATGTTTGTTGCATCTGCTGTTTCAATCTTTGCTTTGGTACCAGTCAAACCTGCTATGTATTTAACCGCATTTATTTCTGACTCTGTTAATTTTGTAAATTTCTTTGCAAAATCCTTAGCAATTACTTTATCAGCAGTCTCTATTATTCCATTTCCATCCAAATCACCAACCACAACAATTTCTACGCAATCAATTAAAAGTCTTGATACGCTATCATCGCTGTCATATAAAGAAATATATGATCCAGTTCCAATATAATCCGTTGATGCGGTTGATAAATCAGTACCATTTGCTCCATCAAATATTACATTTCCATTAGAATCACAAACAACAATGTGTTTTAAATTATTTACAAAGTTATTTGTTAATAAATCAGAAACAGTCTTTCTTTGAGGTAAATGGCTTAATTTATAAATTGAATTCTTTCTTTCTGCTACAGTCTTAGAAGCTAAGGCTGTATATCTATCGTCATTTGAAACATCATATGTATAAGTTAACGTATTTAAACTAAAGTCTTGTTCATAGCTTACAAACTTAACTGTAGATGAATTAGTTAACTGTAAATATGTAGGTTCTGGGGTTTTAATTTCAAATGTGAATGCAGGGTTGAAAGCAGGTGTTGTAGTAGGCATCTTATTTTGATTCATATAATCAGGATTACTTGCATTTGATTCCATTACAGATTTATAAGTTGAGTAATCACCAAATTCAAAACTAATAGGATATGAAGCCTTGCTCTTAACAACATAGTAAGCATTCTCGGTAGGATTTGATGTTGTAGGTCTCATATTGTTACCATAGAATATATCAAATGCTCCAGAAGAATAGTCAAGAACTATATCAGTTTGAGAGCCAACTAATCCTCCCCTAATTGTTACAATTGTTTTTTGATCAGCACTTGTCTGGTCATATTCAGTTTTTGCTGCAGAACCGTCAGCATTTTTAGCTAACAACAAGCTACTAGATGTCGGATTAGTAAGCTTAATGTCGTTAACATAATCTGTTATTTCAAGAGGATCTAACTGAACCATAATTTTGCAATCAGCTGTATCGCCATTTGTATTCCATGCATAATTTTGATTATCCTTTAATACTGCATCGACCTCAAATTCTGGTGTCTTTACAATTTCTTTAAGAATAAAGTCAAATTGACAAGATGGATTAGTATCAAATGTCTGCCAAGTACTATCGTAGATTGTCTTAATAACAAACTTAGTATTTGCCACAGTTAATAATGAAATTGGTTCAACCTCATAGTAATATACTTTAGTTGTAGAATCACTATATAAGTAAGTTACTGTAAAGTATAATTTTAAGTTTACACTATACTTAAATGGTGTATTAGCTGTTTGAGCAGTTGGATCATATTGCTTAAGCTCAAATCTAATTCCTTCAAATTTAGAATTGTTATCTGGATTATCAGGATTATTTTTGTTATCTGGCTTTGTTGGATTATTATCATCATTACCATCGCCACTATTTGGATGATCTCCACCATCTGGGAAGGTTGGATTAGAATTTGATCCTCCACCGATATCCGTAGATTTAATAATCTCGAAATCGCATTCATTATTGATTAAAACATAATTTTGATCATAATTAGCTTGCGATAATCCATTTACAATTCCAGGGCCTATACCTGCTTGAATTTGAGCAATTGCCTTTTGAACACCAACATTAATACAATTATAGCCTTGTGCTGGTGTTACAACCAGTGGAATTATTTCAAGATGTCCTTGTGCATCATTTAGAATTCCATATACTCGTCCAAGTGGAAGATTTACGCTACCAGTATAATTGTTTCTATGAGTTACAATTCCTGTTACACTATCCTTTATCCACTTTTCTGAAGCCCAATAAACCTTTGCTGATCTCTTTCTAATTTCAAAAGGCTGCTTCAATGATTCATACTTATCATAGCCATTATTTGTATCAGCATCTAAGCATAATGTTATTGCATATTTACCAGCATTAACTGGTGCATATGGTTTACCATTAGAATCTAATAATTCTTGGTAAGTTGCTCCATCATCTAATAGCTCATAATATCTTATGTATGGCACTCTAGTATCTCCCACAATACTAGATGTCATTTGAATATCATTAAATGTATATTGTGAACCATTATATATCATATCCTCAGGATTTGCCTTAAATGAACCCCAGTCAGTAACAATAATCTTTGATGGAATAGAAGTTATTGTTATTGTTCTAGTATCCTGGAATATATTATAGTTAGGTAATTCAATCTTAATATAGATAGTTAAACTACCAAAACTACATCCAATTGGAACATTACTCCAAGATGATGGTGGAGCACCATGTCCTAGAGGATCCTTTGAATATTGAATATAATTATCATAATCAGCGCTTTGTGTAATTCCAGATACAATAGGATAATTATACCAAGTATGAGTTATGAAATATTCTTGGCCAGTATAGATATGAGTTACATCAAAGAATTCAATATCTAAATCAGCCTTATCAATAGTAATTGTTGTTTCAATACTTATATTATAGTTATTTGAAAGAATAATTGAATTAGTATCTCCTTCTACATAGAAACCATATCCACTCTTCCAAACAAGATCAGTTAAGGTTGAACCAACAATACCACCATAATAATGACCACTATTTACAGATTTTGTTAAAATAGTACCTCTAAAAGCTTGTCCATTTACAAGACCAGATTCCTCAATTCCAGGAACCTTTTCAAATGTTGCATCTAGAAGTCTTCCTTGTTCTGAAGCAGATGATGCAAGCAATGCACTCCAAGCATTTCCATCATAAGTTTTAACCTTATTTGGAATCTTAATTACTAAATCACGAGGCTTAATTGCAAAATAAATTGGATCTGTCGCCGTATTATTGTAATTATCTCCTGAATCAAATTCTAGAGAAATAATCAAATAGTACTCACCAACATTTGTTCTATTTTGAAGAACACTATTACATTCTGCATATTGATTACCTTGTTTTACGTAATATGTATAAGTAAGCTTGCTATCTAGGTTATCTCCACCATATGATAAATAATCAATATTTGTTGGATTAGGAGTTACTTTTCCATCGTAAATCTTATTTAAATCAATACTTGGAGGAGTAATTCTAGTATCTGCCTTATCAATCTTAACCGTAAATTCATCATAATCAGATGCTGCTTGATCAAGACCTAAGAACTTCCATTCACCATTTGTATATGTTGTGGATTTTACTGCAACATAAATATGAATAGGATTTGAAGTGTAATTCTTAAATTTAGGAATAGTTGTAGAATATTCTGAAATATCATTAGTAGCTTTTGCTGAATATCTTATTTCAGCATTATCATCACCACTAAATGTAAATGTTATTGTATGATAATCACCATCATAAATTCCTTCATATTTAGAAACAACATATGGCACAGTATCATATGCAACATTTAAATTAAGATCAAGTCTAATATCATAATTGTCAAGATTTTCTGCAATACTATTCTTTACTAATAATGGTACAGAAGATGGAGTATTATTCCATTCAAAATTATTAGTAAATGCAACATCTGTATAAGAACAATTAATTGCATATAGCTTAGCATCGGGACTCTTAGCCTTAATTGCCGAGTTAAGGATAACCCCTATTGGAAGTGGGTTAGATGCAAGTGTTTGAATATAGCTTAATCCAATTACAGGAATATTTCCATCATATTTATAATTCATTGAAGCTGAGAATATAACAACACATTTATTAATTCTATAGTTAATGTAGAATTCTTTAGTTCCTTCACCAAATGAATAATTATTTTCAGCACTTGATGCTCCACTTCCTTTTAGTTTAATAACTAAACGGTAATCGCCAACATTTTTAGTCTTAGATGATAGCGGACTTACCAAATCATTTTGGCTATAATAGAATATTTCATAATTATTAGAATTAAAACTATTATTGCCAGTATTCGTAAGAATTGTAAAGTTAGGAGCTTGTTCTTCTGCATTATAAGTCAAATCAGTATCATATCCTGAAACAACAAGTTCACGAGGTGTAATTGTAAATTGCTTTTCCTCTTGAATACCCATAAAGTTAGCTGTATCACCATATTTAATAGTTACCCAATATGTACCAGCATTTGTAGGCGTAGGTCCTAAGATTTCTCCACCTCTAACACCATTATTATTCTCGTAATATTTAACCTCAACATCTTTTCCAGCACTTAGAGCCGCTGAAACAGTACCGTTAAAATCATATGTATGGAATACTGGATTTACAGGATTTCCATCATATTCCTTATCAAGCGAATCAATGCTTAAGCTATTTCTAACCTTCTTAATTTCAAATGTATATACCTGATCAAGAAGATCATTAAAGTTGGCTACTTTAGTCGCTCTTACCTTATACTGATAAGTGCCTGCTTCAGTCTTAAGATTAGTTGATGTTGTCCAAGAACCATATGTTCCTGTTGCAAAATCATATTCAGCATATTCAATATTAGAGCCCTTAGAATATCCAGTAGGTGTTACAATCCAGGCTTCAAATCTAACACCACTATTTTCATCATAGTTAAATATTCCATCACTAGGAATATTTGTTCCTAATGTAATTGTACCTCTTGTGATTTCAAGCTCGAAGTCAAAAATGAAATCATAATTATTTGTTACATCAACATTATTTGCATCACGTATCACATGGAATTCTGGACGAATATTAATAATACCCTTATCAGTTCCGGCTTGAGTATAGATACCAACAATTGAATTATTACTTATCAGCAATGCAGTAATTAGCTTATGATTATAAATACCATCAAGCAATCCTTCATCACCATTTCCCGTTTGTCTTTGAACTGAGAAATCAGATGAGCCATCATTTAAAGCACTTACAAGATCATAATTCCAGTATACACCAGAATACATAACCTGATATGGTGAGCCATTATTAGAGCTTATATGATACTTTCTTCTATCAATCTTAAAGTGGTTTTCAATAACCGTTTCTGCATAATTTCCTTGTGCAGGAATCTTTAAACGATAGATATAATCACCGGCATTTGTCACACTAGAAAGCTCTTTACCAGAAATCTTCCAATCTCCGCTTCCTTGTATTTGTTCTTGGGCAACGAAATAAGAAATTGACCATTGATTTGGAAGAGTTTCTCCAAATTGAACACCATTATTATTCTTTATTGAATTCCAAGTGTTTTCATCATATGCTATTCCATCATATATCTTATTGAGAAGATTTGAAGAAACAGTTAAGCCATCATCAACACGAGATTTAGGATTAATTGTAAATTTAGCACTTCCATAATAATTTTCAAAATGAACTAAATTACCTGAAGAATCTTGAGCATTATCGGCATAAATCATAAAGTAAACCGTATATACACCAGGAGCTGTTTGCTCATAGTCATCTAAAGTATAATCTAAATTACTAGTTGAATTCTTCTTACCATAGTGAATTACACAATATTGTGAGGAAGGATCATCTACATAATTAATAACGTTCGTACTATATTGCTTATTGAATGACGTTGCAAAACTAATTGGACTACCAGTATAATCAACCATAACATCTGGAATCTCTCTTACTGTCATCTCAGGATAATGAGCATGAAGCTTAAATTGAAGAATAATACGATAATTATATGAATTATCACTTGTTCCATTTGTTGTTTTCCATTCCATTCCAAACAAATCATTATTATAGAATAGCCATGAATTATCCACTCCATTACCTGTAGCTACAGCATTTGAGTAAAGATAAGTCATACGTGATAATTTTTGTCCTAAAGCACTATAAATATGATATTCGAACTTATCAGCGCCTAAAAGGCCTGATAATTGAATTGTATTATTTACAGTATTATTTCCGATGAAGAAGTTTTGATTAAACTGAGCAGTTGTTTCAATACTTCTAAAATCAGAGGAACCCGGATTACTATCATATGTAATATTTGTTTCATCCGTTACCTTCAAATCAACATTATAATCAAGTCTTAAAACGGCTGGAGTAATTTCAAATTCAAACATATTTTGAATCGAATCTAATGTTGTATAGTTTTGTAAATAATTAGGATTATTATCTGAATCTGATGTAATCTTTATAACATACCTACCAGCATTGATTGGTAATGTTTCAGAAAAATCAGAATCCGGAGCACCTGAAGTCTTAAAGTAAAACCTTAATAGCTTATATCTATTACCAGATGTTTCAATTCCGCTTGAATTGAAATCACCATTAAAGCCTCCACTAATACCAATCGTGGAAGTATCAAATGTCGTTCCTGTATATGTTCTATTTAAATTAGATACTGTCAAATATGCATCTGCTTGTCTAATTCTAATTATTACATGACCGACCTCTAAGCTTTCGTTACCATCTTCTCCAGCAATAGAAACCTGATATCCAACATAATATGTACCAACAACGATAAATTGTGGCTTTATAGCTGACCAAGCAGTATTCTCATATCCAACAGGGTCAACTAATGAATCGGTTGCATCATCATAATATCCCCACTTGTATTGAATATCATAGCCAGATGCATGGCTTATAACATCAACCTTTGGTGAATGATATTGATTATCAAACTTTGTATCCTCATCTGCAGCAGATACCTTAAGATCCTTGCTAATTAATGTAACTTCAACATCTCCATCACCAATTGTAAATTCAAAGTTATCAGCTACATAATATGTTTGACCATCAAATATATTTATTCCACTATCATATTTGAAATTTCCTGAAGGATCTGTAACCTTAGCATTAATATCAAATGATGTCGCTTCTCTATAGGTTCCATCCTTTGCAGCTTTAGTTTTTAAAGTTAATTCCAAATTATACCCAGGGAATGAATCCTTAAATCCAATAATATTTTCAGTATCATTTTCTGTAAATGTTTTAGACCAATTTGTTTTTAACCAAGTTTCATTAGTTATATATTTAATATTAATAATACGCTTAGTAACGTTAAATTGGATTGAATCATAATTAAGAATATAATTATTAGCATTTACTGTACTTGTTGGTAAAGCACTAACAAAGTATCTGCCAGCATTAAGCATTGGAATATTATAGCCAACACTAATACGCTTTGAATCAAATAATTCATATTGGAAATCAATTCGATTACCAAACACATCTGTAATATATGGTTTAGCATAAATATCCTTACCAGTATAAACCACTGAGGTTTCTTCCCATTGAACATTTACATTCTTAGGTATACAATGAACCTTTGCAATCTTATACCACTTGCCATTTATATAAATATCACGATCAGTTGTAGGATCACTTCCAGCCCATGCTCGATAATTTTTACCTTGTGCAATATGAATATAAACACGATAATAACCAACATCAGTTTGATCAGATAGGATTGAACCATCAATTTCATTATAATCAGAATCAGTCTTAATATATAAGGTCTCAACCTGACCATCAGATTTTGTTGTATATTTTGGTAATATGTTATGACCATTATATTCAACTTCACTATCTTGAACATAGAAATCCTTTAATTCCGCACGTTTAATTGTAATTTGTATAGGGTAGCTTCCATCATCAAGTTCTGTAAATGCAGGACGATAATTTTCAACAACTGAGTTATTATTAGCATTTATTTCAAAGAATACAAACTCAAAGTCTCCTTCCATCTCATATGGATCACCATTATTTTCACCATCAAAATCACCCTTAGCATCAGCTGATGATGTAGTAAATGTATAATTTGCCAAGCTAATATCCTTGATAACATGCCCTGGAATTAATCCAGCATTAGCTAAATTATTCTTAGAATTAGCACTTTCATCATATGTTGAGCTAAATACATTATTAACAAACCAAACACCATTTGGCATTTCAAATTTACTTTCATCATAAACCTTAAATCTCTTCCAAGGATCTGTAAGCGTTGTTTTGAAATATAAGGTTCTTTGTTCAAGTCTTATTTCCTTGATTTGAAGCACCTTACCAATGTTTGAATCAATTCTTGATGGATTATACAATACAGCATAGTAATCGCCAGCATCAATCATATAGTCTCCATTTGAATCTGGATTCTTTCTCTTTGAGTCATATAATGCAAACAAAGCATTATTTTCTGGTGTATCACTATCAAAGAAATCGTATAAATCATTTAAGCTCATGCCCAATACATTATTTAATATAGATTTCTTAAAGTAATAAAGCTTTGGCTTTTCACTATCAGTCAAATAAAGTGGTGACGTATGAATCGTATATGTTGTTCTATGCTTTTCTGCATCATATATACCACTGAAAGAATCAATATCAGTAGAAATACTAGCTTGATCAATGATGACTCTAACTTTACCACGTTTTTCTTTATAATTACTTGCTGAAATAACATAATTTAATGTATATGTTCCTACATTACGGAAGTTAATGTTAGTTGAAGAAATATCTGTTGCTTCTTCCTCAGTAACATCTCCTGTCCAGAATTTCCAAGTAATAATTCCTGGGTAGCTACTTGTTATTGCAACCTTAGCATTTTTATTAAATCCATCGAAAACAAATTTTTGCTCTTCAGGAGCATCAACATCAAGCTCTGGATAGCTTATTACAAGCTTTACATCAAATACAACATCATAATATAATTCTGGAGCATTTGTATTTGTATCAAATAATTCGAGATTTTCTAATGTAAAAGCTTCTAGCTTTGGCGTATAGCTTGGATGTAATTCCCATTGACCACTTGCTGCATTATATACGTATGTAATACGGTAAGTATATGTTCCTACTGATGAATAACGCGTTTTTATTTTAGCTTTCAATGTGTCGTTTGATAAAAGAGCTGTTACACTGAATCCTGAATCAGAATTAGTATTAGCATTACTGCTTGTATAATCAACATTAAGTTCAAATACATCAGCCTTATAATCTCTTTCTGCATCAAATGAAATTAAAACCTTACGATTAATAATCCGATATTCAATTAAACCTCTATCTGATGCTGATAAAACATAATTAGGGTTATTATAATCATCATTAAGCTTGAAATAATATGTACCTGGAATTATATGCCATGTATCAGCATTACCAGTACCATCAAAGGATGCAATACTATATGTAACAACATCAGTTGTTCCAGTCGTTACAGTATATTGAGGTACAATTGTTTCGCTCGTATATTCGTATTCTTCTGTATATTCTACAGTTAGAACACGAGGAACAATATGAAAATAAAATTCAATTGAAGTGCCTTCACAATTTGAAGTATCTGCATAGTCGATTTCAACATAGTACCAACCTAAATCTTGAGGAGCTGTCCTATAATTACCTGGTGATTTAGTACCATCACCTGCAATTATAACATCACGATATTTAATTGTCTTTTGACCATCATGAAATGTTGTTACACCTAAATCATTATATGTGACAGGGCGAGCTAAATATTCAATTTCAATTTCATCCGTATAATTAGGCTGAATATTTGTAGCTTTTTCAATAAGAATTGTTCCACTAAAAATTTTCTCTTCAAAATTATCTCCAGAAACTCTTATATAAAGTGGAATAGGTGCTCCAGTAACATTCTTATATCTTGCAATAACTGGAGAATAAACAATCTGATTTCCTTGAACAGTACCATACTCAACCTTTAATGGAATCATTTTTTCAATACCATTAACAACTTGAGCATATTGATATGATAAATCATTTGTCTCAAGAGAGCCTGTCATAACTAAGCGATCGGCTGATGAGCTAGATAAAATACCTGAATGATATTCACCATCATATTGGCCTTGATAGAAATCACAATTCAAATCTAGGGATAGAGGATTAATATTTACTGTTATATTTTTCTTAATTGGACGATATCCATGCTTTAGTATTTCAACATAAATATCATATGTACCAGCTTTTGTAAATAAATCCACTTGATAATTGGCACTACCTACAACAATCTCAGATAGGTTGTATGTTAACCAATTCTTGTTACCATCATCCATAGCAACTCTAATAGTAAGATCTTGAATATTAATTCCTGAACCTAAATTAGAAATCTTAAATCCGTGCATTTGACGATCATATGTTACATTATCAGGTGTGATTGTCATTGTCATTTGAGAGCCTAAATTACTATCAATAACCATAGGAAGATATTTATAACTTGTATTATAATTTAAAGCACTTGCCTTAACGATTATATGATAAATTCCAGCATCAATTCCAACAGGAGGAATAGTTGTCCAATTTGTTATAGAATCAAAATCAATATTACTAATATTATCTGGTGCATCAGCTAATAGACTATAATATACATCCGCATAATATGGGTTCGTAGTGACATTAATTGAATGCTCAAATCCATCATATGCAAATGTCCTATCTGCTGTATCACATATAATTTCGACATCCTTACCATTAATTTTAATTACAACGCTGTCATACTTAGTTTCATAATTATCTGCTACAAGCTTAATATATGTAGTATAGTACTCAGTACCTGAATTTGGTTGTGAATAGAAGAATGGTTGAGTTGACCAATCAACCTCTACTGCTCCATTTTCAGGATTTTGTTCACTATAATAAATATGATAATTTGATGTAGGATCTGAAACTGTAATTGTTGCATAGTGGTATGCTTGATCATATGTAAATACATATGTTCCTGATGCATCTTGATTATTGTCAGACCAGTCAACATTTAATTTATATTTAAATTGCTTAGGTAAAATTTCAAATTCACCCTTAAATACAACAACATAATTACCTGTTTGGTCACCTAAAGCATCATTGGAAACTCGCCACAATCCATCAACATAGAAATCGCCTGTAGTTGATGCTTTGTATAACTTAACAGCACTTGAAATTGACTTAAATGAACCAAATAATGAATCTCCACTTAACAAATTCAAGCTAGGTCTTGTAGAGTTTGTATCTCCTGTTCCGTTTGCACCAGACACATAAGACCAAGGCTGACCATCATACTCTTTAGAAGAAATCGGATCATCAACTTGAATAATTAAGCTACGAGGAGTGATATTAAAATCAATTCTTTCATCAAAATCCTCAAAATATTGACTACCAGTCATTTTAACTTTGACATAATAGCTTCCAATTGCACTTGGGGCTGATGCTAATTCTTGATTATGATCCTTATCATAGAATTTAAATTCCTTAACAACATTTGAATCCAAATCAGAAGGTCTTCTTAAAAGAGCATTCAATACATTTACTGGCTCTCTATCATATTCCTTATCAAGTGATTTAAATTTAAATAAACCTTTTGTTAAAACAAGTTTAATATTCTTAGTTACAGTTTCATAATTTGTTTTTTCAATTTTTAATGTTAAATCTATTTCTCCAGTACCTGGAATTTCTTTAAATATATATGTTGAGCCACTAGTATGACTACTATTTTCAGTAATTGTTACAGTTGGATTATTTGTAAACTTATTATAGAATATAGCACCTAAATTGTGCTCGTATCCATCAATTCCATACTTAATATATAATGGATCAATTGCACCTATATCATCATGAGAGAAATTCTTTTCAAATACCTGTAATGAATCATCAATTGAAATTATTTCTTGATTGTATGATTCATTACCATTAGGATTGTCAGTAGGTAAATATTCATTGATAGATAGATTATAATCAATTGTAGCATACTTAATTTCACAAGTAGCATTCAATGTAACGTTATATTTTTGAGTTTCATCCATAAAACCTAAAGATGGATCAGCATCGTTAGTTAATCGATGTGAAGACTCAATATAATATCCTGTTGAATAAATATTTGTATCCCAATTAAAATCACCTTTACGGCTTAAATTATTAGAATCAGAAGAATATGTACCCTTTTCTAGATTAGTACTAGTACTTGTAGTAATGAGTTCACCATTTAAAACTGAATTAGGCCCTAGACCATTAATTTCCATTGTAAAGGTTGGTGGTGTATCTATCCATGAGCTAAAGCCACCATTATATCGATAATAATTATGGTCCTCATCCAATGTATATTGAGAAGATATTGTAATTGTTACTTCTCCTTTTACAATCTCGAAATTTGCTGTAAATGTAGTTCCAGCCTGACCATTATATGCAAAGTTTTTACTGTAGCTTACAATTGTCATTGTACCAATTGTACCTGGATCAATCGCAACCGTATTATTTGTAGGAGTAACCTCTACAATAAATTCAGCATCCATTTTACCATATGCTTCATCGTAAATATAAGGCTTTGGGGTTAGCTCTAATCCGTTATATTTATATTCATAACGAGATGTTGCAGCATTCCATTCACCATCCCATACAATATCTGAATCAATGAAATCATATGGAGTAATTTCTACAAACAATGTAATTACTGGTACAAAGTTATTAGTAACCTCTTGGCCCTTAGTATTATAGACATGGTATCCGCCTTCCCAAACAAAGCCTAAGCCTGAAACTCCACCATTTCCATTTTTTTTATCAGACCAATATTGTCCAACATCATTACTTTCAGTTTTCAATTTTCCTTTTAATACATAGCCAGTAGGAAGATTAGGAGCTTGTCCTGAAACTGTCCATTGATCATTTGACCATCCTAAGCCATTGTATTTTACCTTCAAAATAGCATCCTTATAATCAGATATACCTTCTAAATTATAATAATAATCCAAAAATACATCTGAATATGCGCGATATCCATACCCAAATTCATTTTCAATATTATCAGATTCATTTGCTTCATGGAAAAGCATTAATTCATAATGCGTAATAGTAAATGTTTTAACTGCTGATCCATATAAAAATCCAGTATTAGATGTAAAGGTAATTGAAGCGGTACCAACATTAACATTATTACTATATCTAACAATTACATTATCAAAGCTAGGAATCCTACTATATTGATGAGTAGATGAATCATAATTATAGAAACGATCATAAATAATATCCTTTTGATTTTCTCTAACCATTGTTGGATCTACATATTTAATGCAATTTTCATTTGAACCAATTTCTATAATCCTTGGTTCAATTGCATCACCCATATTATAAGTATATGAATCACCTTCTAGTTTAAAATCAAGGGCAGACATAAGGATAGTTGGTGTTGTACCAACAAATCGCCAAGCTTCCTTATAGAAAACAATACCATTTGCTATATATACATCTTCTTTACCATATGACGTACCATAATAGTTTGTAATTGCGTTTGCATTAGCCTGAGCACCCAACGTTTCAGGTACAAAATTACCTGAAGCCGTTGCTGCAGTTGCATATTTAGTAGCTTGTGCAACAGTCATTTGGGAATAAATATAAACTGTATGTGAAGCTTCAAAGGTTAAAACTCCTGCACCCATTTCAACATAGTTTTCACCTAGGACAAATGAATTAACCTTTTCAAAGTAATTGTCTCCATATCCATCAAAGGCACCACTAATAATACCTCTAACAGGAAGACCATTATATGTTGAGGGGAAAATAACAATATCACTTAACAAATATTGCTTCAATCCTGATGACAATGTTGTAACAAACACATAATCTTCAGTATTAAATCCTACAATTACATATCCCTTTAAGTCCTCATCATAAGAGTACTTAAACATATCATCTGTATTTTGACCAATAACCATTACTGGGAAGTAACAGTTCCAATTATAGCCCCAATTAGTTGGCCATTGACTTTCTTGATAATAAACTTCTAAGTAGAAATCCTTATTGCATCCATAGAAAATTCCGTTTTTTAAATCGTCTACATTAGTCTTTTTATTAGTACCAGCAATCATTGAGACACAATTTCGATTAATTCTTAATTTTTCTAGATGTGTACAATCCTGGAATGCTCCATTACCAATTTGAATAATGCTTTCTGGTAACGTAAACGTAGTAAGTGATGAACATCCCTTAAATGCATAAGCACCAATAGTATCAATTGTAGATGAAGAATTATCAAATTCTAGACCACCAGCAACACCATTACTTAATAAAGTATAGCAACCATAGAATAATCCTTCAGGAATTTGCTTTTTTGATGTTGGTAAAGTATAGTATTCATTTAAGTTTACACCTCTAAGTGAAATACAATCCTTAAACATGTAATTAGTTAAAAATTTAATATTTTTAACACTGACTAATCTTCCACAGTCTTCAAACAAATAATTTCCAACACTTGAAAGTGCAGTATACTTTGAAAAATCAAATTCAGTTATTTGGTAACAACTCTTAAATGCTCCATTCCCAATGGATGTAATTTTAGCATTTAGCACCGTACTAATTCCCGTTATGGATGTACCCATAAATGAATAATTTCCAATTGTTGATACAGTTGCTGGTATAAAATTATCCATCTCTCCTAATGATGAGCAATTTGCAAAAGCATAATTAGCTACATTATTAAATTGAGCCTTTGGCCAATTAATCGTTGTAAGATTATTATCACAATAGAAAGAATAATCTCCAATTGTTGTAATTGTAGCATTTGGAATTGCAACTGATGACAAAGATGTCATATTGGCAAAAGCATATGCAGGAACTGAAGAGATTAAGCCCGTTATATTAATTCTTGTTAAAGATTTAGGAATATAATATACATATCCTGATTGACTAGCAACATAAGAATTACTATATGCAGTAGTTCCAAAATACCAGCCAATTGTATGTGTGTAATTATTTTGACTGTTATTATTATAATCAGCGCCAATAAATGGAACAACTAATGTATTTAAACTACTGCAGCCTGTCATACATCTACCATCTATTAAAACTAATCCTTTATTGTCAGAAACAATAGTATCTTGAATTTCAATTGTGTTAAGCTTTGTAAAAGCTCTAAATGCATAGCTAGGAATAGCCGAATCATTCGTTATTGTAATTGTACTTAATGAATTTGGTATAGATGCTGAATATGATGAATATCTCCATGACCCTGAAATATAGCAATGTTCATAGTAACCATCGACCTCCTGGCCATATGAGCCCATTGGCGCAAATAACCATACCATTGAGTTTCTTACTGCAAGATCCTCCCACCAATAATCATTACCATCGGAATAATATCCATAGTTATTTTTATTACTATTAGAAGAACCTACATCGATTCCTCTTTGTTTTCCAACAAAGGGAATTTCTAAGGTTGTTAAATTCTTGCAGCCATAAAAAACATTTCTTTGAGCTTCTTGCGTCGCTTTAGAAATAATTACATTTTCTACCATAAAGGTATTATAGAATGAGTATGTTGTTAATACAGTTTGGTGATTTAAAGTAACTGTTTTTAAGCCACTAGGAATATACCAATATTTGTTTGGTTCATTTATAATCTTAACTTGTTCTGTATTTGAAAATAAATTTTTACCAAAAATATATCCTAATTGTCCATTAGAAACGGAATCACTAGCACCAACGAATGGCAAAGACACTTCTTTCAAGCTAGAGCATCCATACATAGCACCTTCTGCTATAGTTGTAACAGTATCCTTTGTACCGGCTGCTTGTGATGACATTATTCTAATGTTTTGAATCTTTGAACAGTTCATAAACGCACCAGGCGCTACAACTGTTTCGTTTAAAATTGTTACATTAATTAAAGTTTCTGGTATAAAGAACGAATGTTTCTTTGTTGTATCAGACTCATTAGGATCTCCAGTTTCATTTTGAACAACCTGATATGCCGAGCTTAATGCTCCATCGTTTGTGCCATCAGCTAGCTCTGAATATTCACCAAAAATGTAACCGAATAATGCTTCCTTTGAGTTAGAATTACCGGCTTTACTACCAATAAATGGTAAAGTAATACTTGCTAATTTCGAGCATCCGTTAAAGGCCATACTTCCAATTGATGTAACATTAACAGGGACAGAAAAGTTTGTGAATGCCTTACAATTTCTAAAAGCTTGAGTTCCAATGCTCGTTACTGTTTGAGGCAATGTAATTACTCCAGGATTATTACTAGCATCCACAGAAGAGCTTTTAATAACACTTAAATTAATACAATCTAAGAAAGCTTTTGAACGAATTGCAGTAATGCCCTTTGGTAATGTAACCTCACTAAGGCTAGCACAATTTGCAAACAAGCTTTCAGGAATCTCCTTCAATCCTTCTGGCAAAATTAATTTTCCTTTAATTTGATTACCGTTTGAGTCGTTTATAGGATTCCCATTAAGTTCAACTGCAGCTCCACCCAATCTAGTACAATTTGCAAAGCATCCTGTTCCAATCGTACCACAATTTGATGGTAATATAGCTGTGTGCAAATTATAGCACTGATAAAATACATATTCTCCCATTGTTAACGCATCAGTAAACTTATTAGTAAAATTAGGATCATTATTATAACTAATTGTTACATCCTTAAGTACTGTCATATTATAAAATGCACGTGGAGCCACATATACCTCATCAGTTATTTCAACTGAGCTTAGATAATATGGCATATATAAATATGTAGCATCACTAGATGTGCTATTATCTGTTACCCAAAGGGTTGTACCTGCGCCATCAAAACCATTTGTATTGCCTTGATAACCCAATGTTATAGTAGGAGATTGAATAACAGTATTTCCTTGAGTTTGATCAATATACGTTGTTTTATAATCAAAGCTATAAAATCCCAAAGTATTTAAGGAAGAAACCTCTCTTCCCATCAATACTGAGCCATATCCAAAGATTGATAAAAATGCAGACTTATAGCCATCTGCTCCTAAATTTCCATCAAAATTATGATTTCCACGCTTTGTACCAACAAATGGAAGTTTCATCTCTTCAACATATCCAAGACCATTGAAGGAACCAACCTCAATATATTCTACTCGGTTAGGAACCTCAATCCTTTTTATATTTTTTACAAAGCTTGCACCTGCAGTATTTAATGCGGCATTATAGCTAAAGCTACTAAAATAGGAATGACTATCCGTAATTTTTGCTCCATTAGAATCAACCGTACAGTTAATTTGCTTAACTTGATAATCAATACCATTATCCCTAATGCTTTCAGGAAATTTAATGTTATAGCCATCTGCTCCCGCTGGAGTTTGCGTACTAACACTAATAATTTGGGCATATTTAGTACTACTAAAGCCATTAGCACTTAAATCATATGTACCATTATTGTCAATTAATCGATAGTTAAATCTCGCAGAATTAGAGTCAAGAATTGTATAATTCTTTCCCTTGACAACACCAGGGCTTGATTTATTCGTTCTAAAATTAAAAATAAACACTAAACCTATAGTAACAATAACTAAGCTTAAAAGACCAAAGATAGCAATCTTGCCCTTTGTAAACCTTGATTTCTTCTTATTTTTCTCTATATAGTTTGTTTGTTTCATATACAACCAACTCCTATTTTTATCTTTTTTCGACACTTCTCTACATTAATTTTAACTCCAAATGCTCTTAATTACAACCAATAACCCCTCTATTTATAGTTTTTCGAAACATTTTTATAAAATTTTTGGCTAATATACTTATTATTTGGCATGAGTCTTTTAAGACTCACGCCGCAAATAAGTATATCAACCTATAAATATTGCTTGGTGAAGATATCATAAGTTCCTTTGATATGCATGCTAATTAAACGTGAATCAGCAGAAGTTACTTCACCATCACCATTTACATCTGCTGCAAAATAGAATTCATTCTTTAATTTGTTATTTCTTAATGCTTTATTAATCATAACAACATCTGCAGCTTCAATAATTCCATTTCCGTCAATATCACCTAATACTGAAACATAGACTGTATCAAGTAATGTACCAACTGAATTTCTCAATTCAATTCGAGCACCTGTACCGATAAAATCTGTAGAATCATGCTTAATTAGATTATTATTGCAGTCATAGATTCTAATATTATCTCTTTGACTAGCATCAAAGTTAGCCAAGAAATCGGCTATAGACGTACGAACTGATACATTTGCAAGAATTGCTCTTGTCTTTGACTTTTGCGCATGCTCACTCTTAATAAATGTTTTACCATCTGACGTCTCGTACCATTCATAAGTTGAATCTCCATTTAATGATAATGAATTACTTACAATTCTGAAGGTAGTTTCAATCTTTCCTTCAAAATTGCCAATACCTGTAATTGTTACCATAGCTGTTGACGTAATTCCATTATTATTAGAATAAGCAACCTCGTAATCTACTCCTTCAATTAATAATGTGAAGTTTTGACGTACATTTACTGAAGGTGTAATGTCTTTACCAGTATATAGATAATCTTTAATCTTATCTACTAAAACATTAGCATTTGTATCACTAATATTAGCTTTGTTAACAATTAGCCTAAATGGTCTTAATTGACCTGCATAGTCATCTTGCCAACTATAGTTGTTGCTAATTAATTTAGCAAATAACTCATATTCACCAGCTTCATTAAAGACACCAACATTATTACCATCAGAATCAACATATAGAATACCTTCCTTAGCATTCTTATTCAAATCATATCCACCCTTAACATATGTTGTTTCTAATTCATCAACATATGCAATATTGGCTTTTAAGATTTGATATTCAAATACCTCGGTTGATTCATCTAAGATAAAGTTATCATTATGAATATTAACTTTAATTTGATGAGCTCCAACATTTACACCATCACCATCAATAATTAACCATTCTGCATTCAATTCTTCTGTAGTAGGGTTAGAAATATTAAATTGTGGAATAATTGATGATCCAGTATATGTAAACTCAGTAGTTGAACCCCAGTTTACAGTTAAAACTCGTTTTGTAATTTCATAGCTAAACACAAATGCTTTAGCCTTATAATTTGTGCCCTCAGATACACTAACTTTAATTGTATATGCTCCGATTGCTTGTGGATTTAAAGGTAAAGCTTTACCGTTTTCATCCATAAATACAGCACTAATTTGTCCATCAGATACTGTAGTAAATTGAGGCATTTCAATTGAACGACCAGTATATTGAATAGAACTATTTGCCATAGTTAAATCAAAATCACTTGTCTTTCCAATATTGATATTACCTTGTCCTGTAATAGTCTTATAGTTGTCAAATACTATCTTGTAATATACAACATATGAACCTGCATTAACAAACTTCAATTCTGAAGTAAAGCTATGCTCTAATTCTTCACCTTCTGGGTTTGTCATTGAATATGTAATAACATAATTTCCTACAATTTCATTGTTGAAAATAACATCTAAGCCATGTGCTTCACCATCATATGTAACATTTACATCATTAACAGTAATATCCGCATCAGCCTTACCAATTTCAATTGAAACTTCAATCTTGATTTCATAATTATCAAGAAGTGATATATTAATGCCATTAACTGTTTTAAACATTTCAAGATTTGAAATATCATCAACTGTAATAAACTTATATAATCCTTCAATTGAATCAGATGTAATTAATGCTCCATTCAATGTAAATGCTTCACCATTAACTATATTATTTCCAGTCTGAACATCAAAGATTTCAAAATTATTTAAATCATTTAGATTAATATTAACAATATTATTATCAAAGATATGATAATAGTCTCCACGAATAATAATTTGCTTCTTCACAATTTCAAAACTAATTGACGTTCTAAATGCATTGTAATTAGCAGTTTCATCAGTTGAAATCACAGCTACGTACCTACCTGCATTCACTGGCTTAGTTGGATAAATTGCTGTCATATCCTCACTATAATATTTAACATTAATACGACTTGTTGTATTGATCATTATTTCTAATGAATTAGTACCATATTCAGAGTAAACCTGATTCAAGCCATAAATGTGTTGATATCCACTTTCATCAATAATTATATTCGGATCAGCCTTTGTAATCTCAAATTCACATGAAGCTGAGGTTGAAAGATAATTATCAGATTCAAGAGTAACAATCATAGCTGTATATGTACCAACATTGACTGGTGCAGCATCTAATTCAAATCCTAAAGAATTATAATACTTAATAATGTAATTAATATCTTTATCTAATGCTTCAATATTTAACTCAACATTTGCAGATGTTGCATCAACAGTTGAGTAAATTTCGTTACATGTTACTGAACCATTTGATTCAATATACCGGAAATTATTAATTCCATCATATACTTTATCTTCGACGTTAATTGATACAATTGAATTAATCTTATTTATTACAAAATCAAATTCAACAGTGCAAGATTCATAATCTTCTTTTGATAGATTGATTACAATATGATAGCTTCCAGCATTAATAAATTTAGGCATTTCATTATAATCTGTTCCTTCGTATGTGTAAACAACTGTTACATCATCTGTTAAAACAGTAAAGTTAGCAGAAAGCTCATCACCTGTGAAATCAACATCGGTATCAGCTAATTCATACGCGATAGGTTTATTTCTTACATAAATATTTAATAAATATCGAATGTCATAATTGTCAATTACATTCTCATTTAATGAATTTACAATTGTAAGTTCTTCTACCCAAGCAAAATCATCAATACTTGTAAATCTACCTAAACCATTTCTAATTAATGAAAGCTTACCAGAAATCCTATCTGTACTAGCAAGAGAAACATTCTTATTAGTAAATACTTTTGACCAATTTTCATTTCCATCTTGTACAAAATTTTCATCTTCAGCTTCAATAATTAATAAACGCTTAGTAATATTATACATAATAGTATTGTTTATTAATTCATAGTTCTTATTATCTGTTGTTACAGTTAATTCATAAGAACCTGCATTAATTGAACCTTGACTACTATAAATAATATTCAATTCTTGTCCTAACAAATCAATTGCTTTAGCTGTAGGCTTTTGTATTAATCCATTGTAAGTTAATTCAGTTGAATCAAACATTGCTGAAACCTTAGCAGGTAGAATGTTAAATTCAAGTTGAGCTGTGTCAGCCGCATATAAATCGGTACCAACAAGTGTTACTACAACCTTATATGTACCAACATCAACTGGATTAGAATCAAGTAAAATCCAATTATCAGAAACTAATTGATAATAAGCGAATGTGTATTCACCATTTTCAACATAAGAGCTTACAGAAGGATTTTCAACTGCCTTAGTATTATAAGTATGTTCCTTATATAAAGCATCAATGATTAAGTTAGAATTACCCTTCGTAATTTCAAAATCAAATCTCTTACTGAAACCATAATAATTGTCAGTATCTTCTACTGTTACTACTACAAAATACTTACCAATTGATGAAGGAGCAAGTAATGCAACCTCATTCGTTTCATCTTGATAACGCCACATAAATGTTGGTGTTATTTCATATGAAAGATCAGGTGAAATACGGTATGATGGACTAACAGGATAACGATCATATGACTTTGTTAGGTCTTCCATTTCAAGACTTAATTGAATCTTTTCAACAGTTAAGCTTAAAGTTCCATAATAAGTTTCGAATAATTCCTTCATTGCAACAAAGTCAATTGTATATCTACCAACATTATTAACCTTCATTTCAGATAAAGTGTAATCAGCATTATATTTGAAGAAGTATGCTATATCAGTATTATTAGCTACAACAGTAACATCGTAATATGAGCCAATATATGGAACAGTTAATGAATAATTATTATCGCTATCTTTTGTGGCTTCTACTCCATTAACTAAAACCTTAATATCAAGAAGCTCATATCTAATTGCAACATTAACATCATAAGTAATGTTATAATTTTCAATTACAGAAATTCCATTTCTTAAAACATCATAAGTAATATTTACGTTACTATTGTTATAGTTTCCAACAGCACCTGACTTAGTTGTAATAGTTCCAGCTGCAGTATCAGCAGTTGGCATATTTTCAATTAAATCATTTGTAATTGCTACTGTAAATAAGTCGTTTGACCATGTAACATTGTCATTACTATAAACAATCTTAATATCACGCTTTGTTATTTCATATGTAAGAGTCTTAGTTGTTAATGAATAATTATTAGAATATTCATTCAATCTAATATATAATGTATATGTACCAATATTAATTGGATCAGCATTACCTCTTACTGTAATAACAGGCTCAAAATCAACATTACTAAAGTAAATTCTTGGGATTTGAATTGTACCATCATAAATTGTAGTTTCATACTCCTGTAATGGTATCAATTCACATTGCTTAACAGTTACATCAAAACTAAATGTACCACCAAATGTATTATCTGAATCAGCAATTTCAACGATCATTTCATAAATACCAGCATTAATTGGAAGCTTACCATCATCAAAGCCTGTAAATGAATATGACTTTACTGTACCAGTCGATGAAATCGTTGGAACTATAATTTCTTTTCCAGTATACACTTGAACATTATTAGAAATATTTACATTTGCATAATTCTTACAAATTTCAATTGTAATATTTTCTATATTGATTATGTAGTTTTGACTTACATCCTCATCATTTGATATTCCTTCTAAGTACATTCTTGTATTTATTGTTAATAAACTATTGGAATATACTCCCACCGTGTAGCCCTTAGTTTCAATAGAAAGTGCTAAATGTGTATTAGCTAACATGTTATGAATACTAGTTAAAGTAAATACTTCATTATAAGCCTTACCATCGAATAACTTAGACTCACTTAATTCTACATTAATCTCACGCTTTTCAATTTCAAAATTATACTTATATTCAACAGATGTGTAATTACCATACTTATCTGTAGGAATTGTAAATACAGCAGTCCATGAACCAGCATTAATAGCTGATGAATAAGCTAATGTTGTATTTTGACCATAATAATATCTAATTGTAGGTATTAAAGAAGCATCTACAGTATAATTTAATTTAACTGGATTACCATCATAAATATGGGTTTCATCAACGACTTGAATCTTAGGTTCAAGTGGAGTAATTGTAAATGTTATACTTCCATAGGTTGTTTCTCTCATATCCGCTTCAATTCTAAAGTATATAGTATATGTTCCAGCTTTTGAATATACATAATTATCAGATGTATAGTTAGAACCATCAACACTATATTGAACACTATAATCACTACAATTCTTCGGAATAATTGTAAATGATTCTTTCATTCCTGGCTTATAATTTCCCTCATAATATTGAGCGTCGTATTCAATTTCTGGATATACAATTTCAAATGAACCTGCAATGCTAATATTATACAATTCAGATACATCCTTGCCTTCAGCATCAATAACCTTATAAGAAACATTATTAATATTATTAGCTGAAAGTGTTCCATGAACATTTGGCATAAAGCTTAAATATCCACTAACAGTATCACCATCAAGAAGGCCAGAAACCTCAAGATCATTAAGATTATATCTTATCTCATTAGTTCCATAAGCAACCTTAGTTCCTGTAGGAATATTAACAACAAGATCAGCCTTTTCAACAGATGCATCTAGTGTAATAATTTCTTCTCGATAATAAATATCACGATAATCATCCCACATATATGCCTGAGGATATCTTAAAATTGCATAAATCTTAAATGAGCCAATATCCTTTACCTTAAATGAATGGTAACAAGTATCTGCCGTTGGATCTAATTCACCATTTTCATTTCTTACCTCATCTCGATAATACTTAGTTGGATCATCAAGCTTATAGAAGTAATAACGGCCTGTGTCTTCTTCCTTGTAATAAAGGTTAAATAATTCATTATTACGAGAAATTGCAACCTCATGTTCCTCACCATCATATTTATAACGATATGAAACAATTGGAACAGGAACCTCAATTCTTGTAATTCGATAAGTAATACGTGAAGGAACTAATAAATAGTTTTTATAAACATTATTACGACTATCTGGAATTAATCTATCTACATCAATTTCTACTAAAGCTGTATGTGTACCAATATCTAGTGGCTTAGATGATGATAAATCATAACCCATAATAGTAACCTTTAATGGTACAAGACTTTCAGGTAGGTTAGTAACTGCAACTGGTTTATGAATATTTTCTCCCGTTGCACTATAATCATACTCATGAGTTGTCTCAGACCAATAAACAGCTAATGGCTGAGGAGTTATTTCAACTTTAACATTTAAAATAACATTATAATTTTCAGAAACATCAATTAAATTTCCTTCACTATCAGTCTTAATTACCTTCCAGTAATCATTAGAACTGCCAATGAAGTTAACACCAGGAATAATACTATCAAATGATTGGTAATACCAACGAATTGTATCCAAGGAATTACTGCTATTGTAAATACCTACATTTGCGCCATCATTACGATTAATTCTAACACCATCTATATTCTCAAAATCTTTATCATTTGAATTTGTTGTATATAAATTACCATATAATTGGTCAATTCCCGTTGTTTGATATCCATCTACCTCTGTTGTAAAGTTACCAAATTCCCAACGTTCTTCTTCTGCGAATACCTTAGATGTATTTATAGCAACAGTTAAATCAGCCGGAATAATTGTAAATGTAATTGTTTGAACACCAACAAATCCTGAATTATTTCCTTGAATTTCAACAGTTGCAATATAACCTTCCTTAGTAATACTTACATTATTAGAGTACTTAATATGATATTGATCATTTAGTGTATAAGTAACTGCCTTATGATTTACACGAATTGCTCGATCAGAAACATAGGCTTCTGGTGTTTGTTCAGAACCAATATAGTTTAGAGCAAGATCAGAATGATTCTCATATTCAGATGTGTCAGTTTCAGTTAATCTTAAAGTCAATCCTGAAGTTAAAATTTGATAAGGGAATTGGCTTGATCCCTTAGTCCAAGTATAATTTTCAGTATAATGAGGATCCTTTAAATTCAATGTATCCAAATCGGTAGATTTTGTATCTAAGAATCCATAATATACTAAAGCATTACCGCTTTGTGGATTAACAGTATCATTATAACCAATCCAATCACTTTCATGACCAGCATATAGCTTAGCGTCCTTATATGTCTTATTAACATACACGGTCATATCCATTCCACCAGGAAGGGCGTGATCACCAATTTTAACAATATTAGTTCCAATTTCAAATGTAGTTATATCAACATATAAATCAGTACTATCAGCATTAGCCGTATTATAATAATTTGCAATTGCACCATCAGTAATTTCAACTACTGGTCTTCCACCATATGCAGCAGGTACAACAATTGCACCACCCATAAATAGATTAGTATAACCAATAATCTTAAATGCACCTTCATACGAACCATTTGCAAGCTTCTTATACTTAGGCATATATTCGTAAATGAATATCTCCTTAGACTCAATATGAACAGAATACTTAGTATACCAACGTTCATAATGTCCAGTAGAAACCTGTTTTTCATGTTCTTCCTTAAGAAGATTTTGACCATTTTCGCCAAGATAAATGTCATTTTCATTTTCGTTCTTTGTAATAGCCCACTTAGATGGTCTTTCAGAATCTTTAATTACATTGTCATTCTTAGCTGGCATATCCTCTGGATCATAGAAAGCAATGATAAAGAAGTTAACATCAGTACCTGGCTTTTCAATATCAATAAAGGCTTGTGGTGAAATAACAGTTGTATAAATTGGTATTTCCACATATGTTAATGCATACATCTTATTAAATGCATAAGTTCCAATACTCTTCAAGCTCATTGGCAATTTAACATTTTCAATAGTAATTAATCCCTGGAATGCATAATCCGTAATTATAGAATTTCTATTAGAATTATATGACATATTAATTACCTTTAATGTTGAAGGAATTTGATAAGTATTTCCATTTTGAGTTGCTTCATATTCAAGACTTGATTTAGTCTTTGACATATATCCAAAGATAAATCCAAATGTAGAACCAGTATCATCACTATTAGTAGCATCTCCGCCACCAACATAAGCAATTGTAATTTCTGTTAACGAAATCATACCATTAAATGCACCATAACCAATAGAAGTTATTGTTGCTGGAAGAGTTAATGATGTAATTGCTGTGTTATCTGCAAATGCAAATTTACCAATGTTAGTTAAAGCGCTCTTGTAATTCCATGCCTTTTGATTATGTAAGCCATAATATGCATAGTCTTCAATTGTTGAAATATTATCAGGAATTTCTTCTACAACTAATGTAGTACAGTTCATAAATGCACCAGTAGAAATAGTAGTTAATTCACTATTAGTTAAGGAAACAGTTTGAAGATTTTCGTTTTCAGCAAACATATAGTTACCAAGAATTGATGTATCTACAATAGCTGTTGTCATACTATGAGAATGTGCAAATGTATATTCTCCAAATGTCTTAACTGTACTAGGTACTGTAATAGTTGCTAGGCCTGTATTATTAAATGCATAATCACCAATAAAGTTAATTGCCGATTGAATTTCAAAAGTATTTAAAGCTAAACAGTTTTCATAAGTATAAGCTTCAATTCTAGTAATAATATTTGCATTAAATGTAATACTTACCATATTTGAAGAATCCTTATAAGCAGATGCTCCAATTGTACTAACAGTTGATGGAACATTAAAGTTTGTAATACCAGTATTTTCAAATGCTGAGCTTCCAATTGTAGTCACTCCTTCATTAATTGTAATTGTTGTAACATTATCACAATTTAAGAAGGCGTTATCCGCAATTATAGTTTCATCCGTAATTTCAATCGTAGTTAAACTAGTAGGCACAGCATAAGAATTTAAATTATTTTGTAGTCTTCTTAAGGCTGGTCGATTCTTTAATCCGAAAATCCAACCGAATGCTGATTCAGCATTAGTATTACCTCTTTGAGAACCAACAAATGGTAATGTTAAAGACTTAAGGCTTGTACATCCTCTAAATACCTCACTACCAATATAGGTAACTGTATTTCCAAGAGTAAATGTTTCAATTGTTACATCGTTTTCAAAGGCATTAGCTTCAACTCTTGTAACAACTGCAGGAAGAGTTCTTGAAATATCTTCTGAATCATCCTCAAGCTTAAAGCCTTGAAGATTAGTATTATCCTTAAATGTGAATTCATTGATTATTTCAATTTGAATACCTTCTTCAAGACGAATACTTTGAAGGGCTGTACATCCTTCAAATGCATGTGCACCTAATTCCTTAAGCGTACGTGGAAGTGATACATATGTTATTAAATCTACATTATGGAATGCATATTCACTAATGTTTGTATCATTCTTAACAATTACATTACGCAAAGAATTTACAATACTAAAGTTATTATTATCAATTAATAATTCATTTTCATCTATAATACCAAAGATCCAACCAAACATTGTTTCATATGACTTATCAATTGTAGCTAGACCTTGTGAAGAACCAACAAATGGAATAGTTAAAGTCGTAAGTCTTGTAGCGCCTCTAAATACGGCCTCACCTACATACTCAACATTATTGCCAAGTGTAAATTCAGTAATAAACTGACAGTTTTCAAAGGCATATTTTTCTACTCTTGTGAATGAATCAGGAAGAGTTGTCATTTGAAGCTTAATTGCATCCTTAAATGTACCTTCACTTAAGGTCTTAATTTGACAAGTCTCATCAAATGAGAATGATACCATTGATGAAGTTCTACTAAATGCATACTTTCCAATTGTAGTAACATTATTAGATACGGCAAAATCGATAAAGTGTACATCGCTACATCCGTCAAACGCGTAAGCACCAATTGTAGTTACACAATCAGGAAGTCTTCTTACGATGGCTGTTGTATCCTTTGTATCTGATACATTTCCACCTAAATTGAAGCCTTGAAGAGCTGTTGCATTTTGGAATAGATTATTTGAAACAGTTGTCATCCTATATCCATCCGCAAATCTTACAACACTAAGTGTATTGTTATTTGCGAATGCATATTCACCAATTGTTTCAATTGTATCTCCAAGTGATACATAATCAACATTTGGTAAATTATAGAAGGCATATGGGCTAATGTTCTTATCGTTTGTAATATGAACATTTTGTAATGAGTTTACAATACTATAAGATGCATTATCCTTTATATCACCATTATTATAACCAAAAATCCAACCAAACATTGTTTCCTTAGCTGTAGCTTTTTCACTTTCACCTAAGGTTTCACCAACAAATGGAATTGTTAATGTTTCAAGTGATGTTGCACCTCTAAATACTGCCTCACCAATATATTCAACATTATTAGATAATGTAAATTCAGTAATTGATGAGCAATTTTCAAAGGCATATTTTTCTACTCTTATAAATGAATCAGGAAGAGTTGTCATTTGAAGCTTAGTTGCATTCTTAAATGTACCCTCACTTAAAGTTTCAATCTTACACTTATCCTCAAAGCTAAATTTTTGAAGCTTAGTCTTAGTTCTATTATCTTCATCATTTGCGAAGACATATGAGCCAATAGCTAGAACATTATTACTAATCGTAAATTCAGTAATACTGATTGTATTATAGAATGAACGAGAATCAATAAGCTTAACGCTATTAGGAAGACTAGTCATTACAAGGGAAATAGCATTTTCAAATACACTATCCTTAATTTCATAAACATGAGATTCAGGAGTAAAGCTTACAGTATTAAGGCTTGAAGCATTCATAAAGGCTCTAGCACCAATATATCCATATTGCTTACTATCTCTAGTTTCAGTTAAAACAGCCTTTTCAGATTCAAGACCAACGCTTGCAGGAATTGTAATTTGCTTGATTCCTGTATTCATAAAGGCTTCCTCACCAATAGTGATAATTCCTTCATTTAGAATTACTTCATCAATCGTTGTAATATCCCTAAATGCTTGATCAGAAATAACAAGCTCGTCAGTAATTTGAATTGTCTTTAGACTCTCAGGAACATTATATGATAATGCTGATGAGCTAAGGCTTCTTAAGGAAGCACTTGTTATCTTACGTCCAAAGATCCAACCAAAGAAGGCACGTTCACCGGTCTTAACACTAGTAGCATTTCTTGTAATATCAGCTGTAGATGCATTATTTCTTAGCTGGCCAACAAATGGTAAGATGATACTCTTAAGATTATCACATCCCATAAAGGCCGCATAGCCAATTGTTTGAACACTATTAGGAATTGTAATACTTTCAAGTCCACTACAGTTATAGAAGGCATAATTATCAATTGCTACTAAAGTAGAATTTCCATCCTTATTATTAGCAAATGTAATCGTATTGATATCAGAAGCATTACTAAATGCACCATATCCTACAATTGTTTCATTTGTAATAGTTACATTCTTAAGACTTGCAGGAATCTTAGCCTCAAATTCATAATTTTCATCCTCTGATGTAGCTCTTTCAATTAAATCATCGTAGTAAGGATCATCAGTTTTTGCAAAGAATTGCATCTTAGCCTGATCAGTTGTCTCTCTCTTTGAGCCAAAGATATAGCCAAATAAAGCTTCCTCACTATTATTATTGGCTCTTTCCTTGCCAACAAATGGAAGAGTTAGATTAGCAAGATTAGAGCAGTTTTCAAAGGCACCAATTCTAATTTCTTGAATATTTTCAGGAACGATGACTGCTTCTAATGCAGTATCGTTAAAGAACATGTATTCACCAATTAGCTTATTATTAAATTCAATATCAGCAAGTCTTGTACAATTTGCGAAGGCATAATCTCTAATTTCTTCAATCGTGCTTGAAATTACAAGGCTTGTAATACCAACACATCCATCAAACATATGAGATCCGATTAGCTTATTTTCAAAGCTAACTGCTAATTTAGCATCAAATGTACCCTCACTATTATTCTTACCACTAATATTAGTACAATCAGCAAAGGCATAAGCACCAATTGCCTCAATATTTGCTGGAATAGTAACTGACTCAAAGCCCAAACAATTGTAGAACATATATTCACCAATTAGCTTATTTAATAGCCTAAAGTCCTTTAAGCCATTAGAATATGCGAAGGCATAAGCACCAATTGACTCTACACTTGCAGGAATAGTAAGAACATCCTCACAATCATTATATAAAGCATCATTATGAGCGAAAGCATATGCACCAATTGATGATACATTTCTTAAATTAATTGTCTTTAAGCTTGCACATTCTTCAAATGCATTATCGCCAATTTCAATTACCTTATTAAAGTCAAAGCTTTGAAGACTATCACAATGATAGAAGGCAGCTTCATCAATTACGCTAATATTATCTGGAATTGTAAAGCTTGTAATCTTGTCACAATCAGCAAAGGCATAAGCACCAATTGTTGTTAATTCACTATTAGTTGAGAAGACCACAGACTCTAAGCTATCCATATTACTAAATGCATATTCACTAATCTTTTTAACACTATTTGGCATTTTAATTGTTTCAAATGAATTAGATTCTTCAAATGAATGAGGTCCAAATTCAACAAGCTCATTTGTAGTTAAATATAGATTAATTCTTCCAACCTTAGTCTTATCCTCATTTATAAATGTTTCAGCTAAAACTGGATGATATTTTTCATTATTAACTAAATGAGAAATACTAGACATAGAGCCATATGCAAATACCTTTTGATTAGTAATTGTTAGGTTAGTTAATGAATTTGGTAACATTCCACCAATTATATCATTACCATAGCATTGAGTTGTTAAAGTGAAGCGAGTCATTTCCTCCTTCAAGCTTGTAACAGGAATTAAATATTCTCCATTGTCATTTGGACATATATGCTTAAATTCAATTAAATTAGCACAGATGTCATCACCAAAAATCCACATAAATGATGTACTAGCAGATGCTTGACGATCATTATTATAATTTTGCTCACCAACAAATGGAATAGTTAAATTTTCAAGTAATGAGCATCCTGTAAAGACACCATAGCCAATTTCTTCTACTGTATCATGTAAAATAGCAGTATGAAGCCTCTTACAGTTAGCAAATTCACTATCAGATACAGTCTTATTCCAAACCTCTACATATTCAAGACCAGAATTTGCGAAGGCTCCATCGCCGATAATCTCAACACCTCTAGGTATATCAACACCGCCAAGAGACCAATCACCGTAGAAGGCATATTTTCCAATAAACTTTAATTCAATTGGAAGAACAATTTCTTCTACATATCTTAAATTCATAAAGGCACCATAGCCAATACCAATTGACTCAGTTAAATTAATACGCTTTAGACTAACTGGAACATAGAATGACTCTGGTGTGTATGTTACACCATCAATGCTTGATGTTGTATTATTACGCTTAATAGCATCAAATTGACCACTATTCCAAGCCTGCTTAGCTTCAACTACGCCATTAGCTTCCTTCTTTGAACCAAAGATCCAACCAAATAAGCTTTCTCTTGAATCAAAGCCATTATCAGGATAATCATATTTATCCTCAGCAACTAATTCCTCAAGTGATTTAAATGTAGTCGCATAAGCATGTCTACCAACAAATGGAATACTAATTTCTTCTAGTGATGTTGTAAGACCAAAGGCACCTAAACCAATTGTCTCAACACTATTTGGCACATTAAAGCGAATCATACTAGTGTTCTTGTAGAAGGCCTCAGAGCCAATTGATGTAACACCATAAGGTAAGGATTCAAGAACAAGTGATGTACAACCACTAAATGCTTCATCACCAAGAGCTGTTAACATACTTCCGTTTTCAAAATAAACATATTCAAGTCTAGCTGAATTCTTAAATGCTCCAAGTTTAATTTCATCGACCTTACTAGGAATTGTTATGTCAACAAGACCAGTATTCCTAAATGCATATTCATTAATCTTATATGTATTTACTGTAATATTATTATTTTCAAGATATCTATCAGTTGGAAGATAAACCTCACGAAGAGTTCTTACATTATCGAATGTACCAAATGGAACAAATACATTTGAATTTCCATTATCAATCGTTCTATTTCCAAGTGTGATTGTTACACTGTATAGACTTGAAGGAATATACGCTGTAATTGTTTCAGCTTTTGTGTATTCCTGTGTTATTTGATACATTGTCTTTGTAGTTTCAAGGATTGAATCACCAAATAACCAACCTAATGTAGCATTATTAGTTTCATTATTATCCCTTACCTCACCAATAAATGGTATTGTAATTCTTTCAATACTTGAGCAATTACTTAGCATTGCATAGCGCATTACCTCAATTGTATCCGAAATAGTAACATCCTTAAGGGCAGTATCACTATCAAACATATGCTGACTAGTAAAGTTGTTTTCAAATAGAATACTTACTAGCTTAGCCTCATTAGCAAAGGCATATTCACCAATAGGCTCAATAGCGTTTTCTACTGAAGAATCATAATGTAGCTTTTCACCAAGCTTTAATGATTCAATGTTGTAGCATGAATCAAAGGCATGTGACTTAATTAAATCTACACTTGTAGGAATAACAATATTATAGTTACTATCATTATTAAGATTAACTACTCCAGATTGGTAGAATGAATAATCACTAAATGTCTTTATAAATCTAGTTTCTGAATCATTAGTATTAGTAAATTTAATATTTGCAACATTAACGTCGCTAAATGCTCCATAACCAACTAGCGTTTCATCTGTTATTGTTAGATTCTTTAAGGCCTCTGGATAAACACCAATTACTTCTTTCATTTCAGCTGCCGAATCATCCTTTGATACATGAACTGCTACAATCATCGTATTTGTTTCAAAAACATCATCAATGTCATCAACAAAATCCTCTGTTGCATATGAATCATATTGACCAAAAATCCAAGTAAATAATGCTTGCTCACTATATTCAATATCTCTTGTACGACCAACGAATGGAATTGTTAAATTTTCAATATTGTAGCATTGATCAAATGCTGCAAAATCAATTATCTTAACACAATTTGCCACCTCAACATTTACAAGGCTTGGACAATTAGAAAACATATACTTACCAATATATTCATTTTCAAATGTTAGATTAGCAAGTAAATCACAGTTTGCAAAGGCATAATCGCCAACATTTGTAACACACTTAGAAATTGTTAAATTGATAAGTGCATCACAATCATCAAACATATGAACACCAATATAACTATTTTCAAAAAGAATATTAACAAGTGAATCACAGTTTGTGAATATATAATCTTCAATAACGTCCTCAGTCATTGTGCTAGTTGTACGAAGTGAAATAATATTTTGACAATCCGCAAACGCATGAGTTCTAATTTCTTTTACATTAGAAGGAATATTAATATTATATACTGATATAGTATCGCCAGGAGACTTAGAATTTAAATATGTGATTCCACTATTATAGAAGGCATATGCACCAATAATTTCAAGAATTTGATTATTAATTTGGTTAATATTAGAAACATCAATATTATCAAATACATAATTTGTAATTGTCTTAATATTACTAAATGCACCATATGCAACTACGGTTTCATCAGTTACCGTTAAATTAACAAGACCCTTAGGAATAGATGTCATTACATCAAATGTATGGTCATCAATATTTCTAATTTGTGTACCCTGCTCTACTAAATCAGAACTTGCACTCGCATTATAACCGAAAATCCAACCAAATAATGATTCTTCAGTTCCCTCAATACCAACCTCAGCACCAACAAATGGTAATACTAAGGTATGAAGGCTAGTTGTCATATATAATGCAGCTTCATCAATATATTTAATGTTATCTGTTACATATAATTCTTCAATTCCAGTACAGTTTGCAAACATGTACTTACCAAGATAGTTAGCACCATTAGTATCATTATCTCCTATCTCAAATGAAATAGTAGTTAATCCTGTACAATTTGCAAATGCGTATGGTCTAATATCACCATTAATTTCATCAATTGAAATTATTGGTGAATTATGAGAAATGCTATATAAGACCTTATGTGTAATCTTAGGAATTACAAGGGTAGTAAAGTTCTTATTATCACAAGAATCAAACATATGTTCACCAATTAGCTTATTAGTAAGCTTTAGGTTAACTAAATTATGATTATATGCAAAGACATATGTTTCAAATTCCATATCCTGTGATGGCGTTCTTAATCTTGTAAGAGCATTCATATCGGCGAATGCATAGTCACCAATTGTTGTAACACTAACTGGGATATTAATACCAAACGTATTAATATTCTCCTCAGAATAATCACTATCAGGATTCATTATTCTAAATGATTGAGTCTTATAGAAGGCATAATCATCAATTAAGGTAATTCCTTCATTAAGATTAATCGTTACTGCGTCCTGCATTTGCATAAATGCACCAACACCAACAATTGTCTCATCAGTAATGTTAATCATCTTGAGTTTTCTTGGAATATAACCCCAAGTTTCCATAGTTGAATATCCATCACTATATTCTGATTGATAGTATTGTACAGTCTTATAGAAATTAGTCGTATCAGGTTCATTTGTAATAATCTTTAAATCATTATAAGTATATGGTGCTTGAGGAGCATCAAAATCGAAGAAATAAGCGAATACAGATTCCTTAGAATTATTATTTCCTCTTTCGCTACCAATAAATGGAACGAATAATGATTCAAGATTCTTAGTACCTGAAAGGATATTTCTACCAATTGACTCAACATTGTTTGGAATAACTAAGCTTGGAAGTGAAATACAATCCTTGAATGCGTATTCACCAATTGTCTTAACACCAGTACCAATTGAAATATTAGTTATGCTTACACAACGATCAAAATCATAAGCACCAACTGATATAACACTATTTGGAATGTTAAATTCCATAAGACTAGAGCATCCCGCAAAGGCTTGATCATAAATTGTATCAACTGAATCAGTTATTACAATTGTTTCAATCTTAGCACATTCACTAAAGGAACCATATCTAACCTTAGTTTGATCCTGACCATTAATAATTACATGCTTTAAGCTTGTAGGAAGATAACAAGAATAAACACCATTTGATGATATCTTTTGATCAGCTCGATATATAAGATTTGTCGTTAAATCCTCATCAATTTTTTCAATACCAAAGATATAACCAAATAAGCTATCAATTGAATCAGTTATTTCAAATGTCTTACCAACAAATGGTAGAGTAATTGTATCAAGAGATACCATATTATTGAAGGCACCCTCATCAATTTCTGTTACAGTATTTGGTACAACAAGATTAATAACATTTCGACAATTTTGGAAAGCATATCCTTCAATTGTTTTAAGACTTGAAAGCGTATTTCCTTCTTCAGTTTCATAATAGAAATTAATATTTAAAAGTCCTGTACAATTTGCGAATGCTTGATTACCAATAATTTCAATATTAGATGTGAAATTAAGCTCAGTAACACTTGAACAACCATAGAATGTACGATTCATAATACGTGAATACTTAGCATTATGCGTAAATAATATTTCTTCAAGACTACTACAATTTTCAAAGGCTGATTGACCAATAACAGAAATATTATCATTGAATCCAAGTACCCAAAGCGCTTTTCCATTATTTTCTTGCTCAGTATAATAATTATCCTTTGTTAAATTTGAAGCTACATTTGACTTAGTGTAATATACATGTTGAAGCTTAATATCATTCATATACATATACTGTCCAATATTACCAGTATTACTTGAGCCATCCTCAGTTGCTCTTCCGTTATCCTGAATTACATATATTAATTTATCACAATCTGCGAATACATAATCGCCAACATTTGTAACCCACATTGGAACATAAACCGTTTCAAGGCTATCACAGTCTCTAAACATTCCATCAGACATTGTGTCATCATAGAAATAAATGTTCTTTAATGCATCACAATCTGCGAATGCATATATACCTACACTATCTAATTCTGGTACTATAATTTTTACAAGAGAATCATTATTAAAGAACATATAATTAGAAATTATAGTATTTTTAATATCAATATCCGTTAATCCGGCAGAATCAAAAGTATGATCACCAATATATGACTTACCTATATTTCCAGCTGTTTTTGGAATTACAATCTTTCTTAATGATTGGCACTTTGCGAAAGCATACTGTCCAATTGTTTCAATCTTAGATGGCATTTCAAAATGACTTAATAGCTTACAATCATAGAAGGCATATTGACCAATAAATTTAACATCAGTAGGATTTGGAGTATAAACTGCATCTCCCATATAATTTGTATTTGCATGTGTTTCAATAGCTTTTCTTAGGTTTCTTCCTTCATAAATTGTCTCATCAGCACCTTGAATAAAGGCCTTTAAATTAACACATTCATAGAAAGCATACTCACCAATATAAGATAGCATATCCTCACAAGCTGTAACATCTACAACCTGTAATGTTTTACAATCCTTAAATGAATCCCAAACAATTACATATGTATTTGTTAAAGTAATATTTAAGATAGATTCTGAAACATAGAACTTAGTCTCTTGTGTTGCTAAAGCGGAATCACGCTGTAAAACTTCGTAGAAATTAACCTTTATGAATGATTCACGAGCATCATCATATAAACCTTCGATTGTTTCATCACTACTATCTAAAATAGATTCAAAGATTTCATCATATGCATCTTCTCTTAATGCTGACTTAATAGAATCGTTAACATCTTCTATAGTAATTACATTTGAAGCATCAACTGTCTTATTATAGTTCTCAACATAACGAGCAAGAAGCTTTTCATACTTTTCGTCATATGTTTCTTTAAGAGTTTGCGTAATATATGCTCTTACCTCATCATATTTAAACCTATTTAGAAGCATTCTCTTAGAATATAAATCATAAGCAGGCTTTGTCGAACCAAATAACCAGCCAAGACCTGAATATGCAGATGGATCCTCATCTGTTAATTTGATTGCCTTTTGACCTACAAATGGAATTGATAAATTTTCAAGAGACATACAGCCTTCAAAAATAGCACCATTATTTTCACCATCAATTGAAGCACCAATATCAGTTACCGTTTTAGGAATAACTAAATTTCTCAAGCTAACGCAGTTCATAAAGGCTTTTTCGCCTACTTTAGTAAGACCTATCGGAAGAGATATTTGCTCAATGTTATGGCAATTTCCAAATGTATAACTTTCAAGAATTGTTACATTCCTTGGAATATACATTTCACGAAGTCCCATACAACCGTAGAAGGCATAATGACCAATCTCTTGAACAGTCATAACGATATTTCCGTTAGAATCAAAATCCTTATCCGAATATAGGTTAATATGCTCAAGCATTGAGCAGTTCATGAAGGCACCATATCCAATATGGGATTCACTACGAATGGTAACAGTATTTAAAGATGCTGGAATATAATATATTACAGATGTACTTTCACCAGGATTTCTTGGCACATTAGTAAATACCTGTTCAGTAGCTTGAAGCTTTAATTCTCTTCCAGCTTCATCATATTGAACAAGCTGAATTTCTTGCACTACATCAGTATCTGACATATATGGATTTTGACCAAATATATATCCAAATACAGAAGCTGAAGATAAAGTACTGCCTCGAGAGGTACCAACAAATGGTAATGTCATACTTTGAAGTCTTACACATCCCGCAAACGAACTGATAGAGATATTTGTAACTGAATTAGGCACAAACATATTTGTCAAATTATAATCATAATAGAAGGCGTACATAGCAATTTGTGTTAAAGTATTTCTCTCGTCAGTTGGCAAATTAATAACCTTAACATTATGCATATTATAAAATGCACCATATCCAATAATTGTTTCTCTTATAATTGTTATATTTCTTAAATTATCAGGAATAAAGAATTCATATTGTAATACATCAGAAGCCTTTTGTAATGTTGTATTTTGACCTATCTTCTTAAATTCAGCTAAAGCATCAAATTCTTTAATAAAGCTATATTTTGTTGAAGATTCAATTGAATTACCATAATGGTATTCTGGTTCATAATCCTTATTATTTTCTTCAGGTGCATAAATTTGAGCATCCTTTTCGTTTGCAAGTGATGTTTCACTAAAGACAGACTTAGCTACAAATCTTGCATTATTAGCATCCGAATTTTGTCCAAATATCCATCCAAATAATGACTGCTTAACCCCTTCATTACCAAGTCTACTTCCTACAAATGGAAGGGTTATAGTATCAAGCAATTGACAACCAGCAACTAATCCCTCACCAATATATGTAACTGAATTAGGAAGTTCAATTTCTGTAATAGATGTGAAGGCAAAGGCGAAGTCTCCTAAATAATTATTTTCAGAAGCATCACCTTGATTTGCAGCCTTATCATTTACATTTTCAAACTTAATTGTTTCTACTTCACTAATTAAAGCAAAGGCAAATTCACCGACCCTAGTAATATCTGATGTAATATAAACATAATTAGTTACATTTGAATCAGGTAGATCCTCAGTATTAAAGTTGAATGTAAATCCTGCGCTTCCACGACCAACACCATAGAACATATAATCGCCAATTATCTTAGATGCATATTCTACATTCTTTAAATTAGCACAATATGTAAACGCGTGATCATCAATTTTGACAATACTTGAAGGAATGCTTACTGTTTCAAGTGAATCATTAAATGCGAACATATATGATCCCATACAAGCATTTTGAAGTGTAATCTTCTCTAAATAAATACAGTGTTCAAATGTATGAGATAAAATTTTAATTACTGAGTTTGGTATTGTAATATTAATTAACGAATCACAATCAGAGAATGCATAACTACCTAAATGCTCAACACTCTTTAAATCAATTGTGCCAGTACTATTTAAAGTACCAAGGCTATCACAATTATAGAATGCAAAATCATTAATATACTTAATCTTATCTGTTAATTCTATATTAAATAGCTGCTTACACTCAAAGAATACGCCTTCATCTAAGGTTTCAATATCAGAATTAAATATTACATTCTTAAGCTTAGGTGAATAACCAAATGTATAAGTACCTAAAATATTTGATTTAACACTTACACTTTCAAGATTAGCACAATTAGAGAATGAATACTTACCAATATATGTTAAAGACGCTGGTAGTACCAAATTAATAAAGTTTTCATTGTCAATTAACGCGAATGCATAATCTCCAATATATTCCTCAGTACCAAAGAATCCATATGTATTATTTGTTGATGCCTCATCATGTAAAGCAATAGCTGATGTTTGTTTGTTGCCATTTCTTTGGAATGAAGACCCTAATAATCCACCCATGTTAAAGAATGCATAATCATCAATCTTTGTAATGGTTGTAACTTGTTCATCAGGAATTGCACTATAATTTCCTGCAAAATTATAATCAGAATAATCAATATAATGATAGTAGAAATTTTGAAGCCAATCACAATTCATAAATGCACCATATCCAAATACAGTTTCATTTGTAATGTTAACTGTCTTTAATGTCTTTGGTACATAATATAATGTTGAATGTAATTCCTTACTTTCATCTTCTTCTTTAATTGCAATAGGTGCAAAATTACTATCAAAGCTTCTTACATTATAATATCTTTGCTCAAATTGCCAGAAGGAACTAGCATTTGATTGAACGTATGTCATGTTATTAATCGAACCATCAGCAGCTATATATGTATCATTTAAGCCACCAAATATATAACCAAATAGTGATGCATCATCACGAGAGCCACCCTTATATGCACCTACAAATGGTAAGAAAATTGATTCAAGCTTAACGCAACCATATAATGCTCCACGACCAATATATGTAACTGAAGATGGAATTTTAATGGTAGTTAACTCGTAGCATTCTGCAAATGCATAATCACTGACAATCTTTACTCCTTGAGGAACAACAATTTCCTGAATATTTATACATCCATAGAAGGCATAAGACTTAATCGTTTCCATACTAGCAGAAAGATAAATAGTTGTTAGGCTTGTACATTGCTGGAAGGCATGCTCACCTAAAACCTCACATCCATCTGGAAGTTTTACTTCTTTAAGATACATATTACACTCATAGAAAGCATAATCTTCAATCAATTGTAAGGAAGAAGGGTATTTAACCTCAGAAAGCTCATGACAATATGCAAAACACCAACCCGGAATAACGGTTGTATCTTCAGCAAATATAATTGGATTTAAAGCCTTATTTTCTGACTTATCATATCCACCAAGTGTAACACACTTATAGAACATATACTTTCCTAATACAGTATTATTCAAGGTTACCTTACGTAATGTTGAACATTCTGCAAATACGTGTGTACCAACTGAAGTTAATGATTCTGGCAATATTATCTCTGATAATGTAGTACACTTATAGAAGGCATAATCACCAATTGATTCCGTACTCTTAAATTCAATATTCTTTAAGGCAGAACAGCTATAGAAAGCATATGATCCAATCTTTCTAAATGAACCTTGGAATGTAACATCAGTAAGCTTATTACAATTATAGAAGGCACCATTAGGAATTTCTGTAATACTATCTTGAATAGTAAGGCTTTCAATTCCATCACATCCTGCAAATATATATTCACCAAAGGCTTGACCCTTAAAATCAATTGAACCAGTTAGCATCTTACAATTAGCAAATGAATGGCTTCCTACTGTTTTTAACGTTTCAGGAATAGTTAAGGTTGTAATTCCATTACATGAAGCAAATGAGAAATTACCAAGAGTCATAATATGGCTAGGTAAATTAATGCTTGTAAACGAACTACAATTATAGAAAGCATAATCACTAATTTCTACAATACTTGTAGGAACATTAAATTCATTACACATTTGACCAATTTCGTGGTCATGATTATTCACACTATCTCCAATATCAACACAACCAAGTGAAGTACAATTAAAGAAGGCATATTTATCAATCAATGTAATCTTATCATTTAATTTAATTTGCTCAATATGTGAGAAATTCATAAATGCACCAGTACCAATTACTGTTTCATCTGTAATAGATACAATCTTAAGATTTCTTGATGGGATATATCCATAACCTACAGTTACCTCACTATGATATGTACCAACAGGAACATAATGCTTATTACCATCGCTATCAGTTGTAGTTACAGCCTTGTTAGCATTAGAACTTGAGGCTAAAACATCACTAGCATAACTAAAGTCAATATCTGATTCATCAAGGCTACTTGAAGCTTTTAAATCTGAAAGCAATACACCTTCTCCATTTACTGGTAAAGTATTAGGCGCTACATAGTATTGCATAATAGTTTCAATTGAAGATTCAGAATTATAATAGAAATAACCAAAAGTAGCTTCTACCTTATTTGTAATTCCACGTGTATTACCAACAAATGGAATTGTAAGATTTTGTAGATTAGTTGTACCACGAAGTAAATCAAGACCAATACTATTAAGTGTATTTGGCAAAATTAAAGTCTCAATTGTTGAATTACGATAGAATGCATACTGACCAAGAGCAGTATCAGCTGTTATTCTTACATATTCTATTTTTGGCATCCAATATGTAGCCGAAACATAATAATTTGAATCACTATCTCCTGATGAGAAAGTATGGTCAAACCTATTAGCTCCATTTTCAACACCACTGTACACTCCATATTGATATCCAACAAATGGCATTACAACACGTCTTAAATTTCTCCAACCACCAAATGAAGCATATTCAACTATTTCAAGATTAGTATTATGCTCCATATCAATTGAGTTCATCGCCTCATCATAGAAGTTAAAGAATGCATAACTTCCAATTCTTACAATACTTTCACTTAAATTAAATCCAGCATTGATTGTATCCTTATATTTATTGCTAATTAGCAAATGAACCTTTTGATCATTATAGAACTGATATGCAGAGATAGTCTTAATTTCATCATTTAAATATACAGTTGTTAAATTAGAGCATCCTTCAAATAGGTAAGGTCCTGTTGCAGTTGTTAAAAGTTCAAGCGTAACAACTCCTGTATTTCTAAATGCACCTGAGTTACTATAACCATCTAAACCAAAGGTAGTTATTGATTCAGGAATGACAAAATAGTTCTTTTCTTCTACGCTATAGGTAAATGTTGTTAATGCTATATCTTTATAGAATGCATAATATCCAATGTAATCCAAAGAATTAGATGAATCATAGGTTACAGTTGCTAAAGCAGTATTACGATAGAACATATAATGTCCTATAATTTGACCTTTAATATCTAACGTTTTTAGGGTTGTAATATTTGCAAAAGCAAATGAACCAACAACACCTTTAGTATCACCAATAGTCGTACCTAATGATTTAGGTAAAACTAAATTTGAAATTCTAATTCCAGCAAATGCATAATCACCTATTGAATATACACCTTCACCTAAAACTAGCTCAGTAATGTTTGTCAACGCATTATCGCCTGCTGAAGATTCATAATCACGATACGTAGTTGGACCGAATGCATAATTTCCAATACTACCACTAAATATATTAACAGACTTTAAGCTTGTACATAATTGGAAGGCAAAATCTCCAATTGAAACATTTCTTGTAACAAGATTATTTACGCTCTTACAATCATAGAAAGCATAATTACCAATTGTAGTATTATTTGGAAGCTTAATTCCATCGAAAGTTGAATTATCATCAAGAACGCTTGCATAATATATACGTTCAAGAGCAGTATTTTCATAGAATGCACTTGTTCCAATCGCAACACCAGAAGGTGATACCTCTACTACTTTTAATGACTTAGCATTATAGAAATAATGATTTCCAATCTTATCATTTAAAATCTTAGCTGATACAACTCCAGTATTTTGTGTTTCATGATTAAAGATTCCGTTATTAGAATAATTTGTTTCATCATCAGCATATCCTTCAGTTGAATATCCTGTAAATAGTCCATTGCCAGTTGTAATATTACTCAAAATAATTACATCAAAGAAGTCTTCAACCCCATCGATAGTAACCTTATAATCAGATTCATTATAGCCTTTTATATCATTTAAGTTATATGGTCTAAAAATTTTCATTAAAGGATCATGGCCAAATGCGTGAGAACCTACTGATTCTAGATTATTAGCATCATAATAAACACTTTCAAGATTATCACATTCTGCAAATTGGTAAGGTGCAATTATCTTATTCTTTACAGTTGCAGAAGTTAAAGAATCGCAATCTCCAAATGCATATTTACCGATTTCTTCAACACTCGCAGGAATAACAATACTTGTAATACCTGTTCCAATAAATGCGTCCTGATAAATCTTCGTAACACCTTCATCTAATGTAACTGATACTAATTTAGTTAACTTATTATAAGATGTTCTAGTATCATGCCAATGATAACCATATTCAAAATAGAAATATCCAAAAGCACCATAACCAATAATACCAGATTTAACATGAACATTTTCAAGGGATGTACAATTTGCAAATGCATTATATCCAATTTCTCCACCATCGACAACGACATTAACAATACCTGTACAATCAGCAAATGCACGTGTTCCAATATATGGAGCATCGTACGAAAGTCCATTTTCGCTTGTTCTTACGTCCATTACAATATGAACATTCGTAATGGCTGTACAGCCATTAAATGCTTGGAAGCCAATTTGAACATTAGGTGATAAATGGAATCCTTCAGTTTCACCACATCCATCATATAAGAAATTCTTAAGGGCTGTACAAGCTGTAAATGCTTGTTCAGCAATTGAATCAAAGCGATAAGCTGTACTTACAGTTTTAAGATTAGTACAATGATCAAACATTAATATACCAATAATCTTATTTTCCATTCGTACAGTTTCAAGTGATGTACAATATCCAAAAACAGACTCGCCTAAGCTTGTAACACTTGCAGGAAGTGTTATGCTTGTAAGAGATGTACATCTATTAAATGTAAATGTACCAATTGATTCCAATTTAGTTGGTAAAACCAAATTATCAAGTAATGTACAATTATAGAACGCTACAGATACATTTCTATAATAACGCCACGATCCATAGAATCCATACGAATTATTAACTTGTGGAGAATCATTATTATATCCACCATCATAATTATATGTCAAGTCATCTACATGACCTGTATTACTATTGGTTGTTGGAAAATCATTCGAACCAATCGTTTTTAAGGTTTCTGGCAAATATATTGATTTTAACTTTTGAGCATTTGTAAAAGCGTAAGAATATAAATGCGTTTCCTTGGTTAATACAACACGTTCAACACCAGGAATAAAATTCGATAGCCAGTATGTATTATACCAATAAGGGTCATTCTCATAATGATAATAAGAACGATACCAGTCGCCAACACTACCAGAACATTCGCCAAAGAAATAACCAAATGATTTATAATAAGAAATGCCTGGAGCAGTATAGAAACCATAATTATAGTTTGTAGAAGGTAAGCTCGCCCACGGATTAGATTCATCCTTAATTAAAGTATGTCCTGTAAATGGAACTTTAATATATTTCAAGTTACCCATGTTATACATTGAAGCCTGGTAAATATAATTAATTGAATCATTAATTTCCAAATTTACAATTGTAGTTAAATTCATTAAGGCATTACGTTTAATACCATTTGCGTTTGTAATTAACAAGGTTTTTAAAGATGAAGGAAGATATGATGTATTACCTGCAAAGTTAGCAAAATTCCTATCATCTGCTCCATCCTTAATTTGATCTACTTTATATCCACCATCATATGCCTCACGACCAAACATATACGCAATTGTATAAATTGGACTTTGAGTAAGCTCGTCACTTCTATCAGCTTTTGGATTTTCCCTTCCAACAAATGGAATTGAAAGAACAATAATATTAGGCATATTAGCAAATAAGGCTTGACCCATATAAGTAACTGAATTTGGAATTCTAACATATTGATATAAGTTACTATCAAAAGCGTAAGTACCAATAGATGTTACACCATCTAAAATATTTAAATCATAGATAATATCCTCGCTACCTTGATACTCAACACTCTTATAGGTATATGTCTTATCAGCTAAAATAGTAGCTCTAGCTGAATCTAATGTATTATTAATTCTTGCAAGTGTTGTACACTTCGCAAATGCGTAATCGCCAATTGTTGTAACATTGCCTTCCATTCTAATAGATTCAATATTACTACATCCATAGAAAGCATAATTACCAATTGTTATAATACCAGGCATAAGATTAATGTTGTAATCCTTAGACTTTATAGTCATAACATGATTTACAATTTCATAGTCATCATTAGTATAAACTAAATTCGTTAAATGGCTACAGTTATAGAAAGCATAATCGCCAATTGCAGTAATATCATTATCATTAATTACTAAATTAGTAAGACTTGTAATATCACTAAAAGCACCATAACCAATTACACTTTCACCATAAATACGAAGTGATGTTAAACCAGCTGGAATATAATAATCGACCGTTGATTTTTCACCATTTAGAGAATATATTTGTGAAACATTAACCATTGGCTTTTTGCCATTTACACCATTAATAGCATCTGTATTAGTTGTTGTCGAGAAAATCCATCCAAGAAGAGCCTCTTCACCAACTGAAGTACCCTTAGCTTGACCAATAAATGGTAATTCCATTATTTCAATACTCATACAACCACTAAATGCACCCTTACCAATTGATGTTAGAGTTGTAGGCAATTTAACAGATATTAACTTAACACAGTCTGCAAAAGCACCCGCATCAATTGATGTAATACCTTCTGGAAGTGTTAAATGCTCAAGGCCTGTACAACCAAGAAGCATTTCTTCTCCTAGAGTTGTATTTTCAAAAATAATTTCAGCTAAATCAACACAATATGCAAATGCGTCATTACCAATTATATTTGTTGATGCAGGAATCTTAATACGTACAATTCCTGAATATGCAAATGCATAGGCCCCAATTTCAAGTAAATTACCAGCCTCTTTTGCCATACCATCAGTTGTTGTTTGACCAGGCATAATAATAGAAGTCCATTCATTATTCTTAAGGGCTTTACATTCATAGAATGTATAATCACCAAGTCGCGTTAAAGTCGATGGAAGACCCACCTTACTTAAACTTGTGCATCCTTTAAATAATCCCTCTGGTGTCTCAGTCACACCTTCAACAAGAGTAGCTGCAGTTAAGCTTGTGCATCCTTCTAGCATGTGAGGGGCAAGTACAGTAGTTTCAAATGTAATTGAAGCTAAAGACTTATTATTAGCAAATGTATAACCACCTATTTGTCCTTCTTCAAATGAATTAGGAATAGTTACATCTAGTAATCCTGAGCCATCAAATGCATGTTCACCAACAGTTTGAATTCCATTTAAATTAACATAATTAAGGTTTGTAGTTCCGGCAAATGAATATGCACCAACCTCAATAAAATTGCTAGGTAAATCACCTGATTTGCTGAATTCTTGATTCCAAATAAATGTAATTTCACTAACTGGAATAAATTCCTTAATTGATGAAATGTTTGAATTAATACCGTTTATATACCAGCAATAATTATTCTTTCCTACACTTGCTTCAGGCGTTCTATTAACTGAATTGTGGTAAATTTCAATTGTTAAATCATTTTCTTCATTATCATTAAGATGCCATTTTCTATCGGCAAAATTCTTATAAGGAGTTGCAATCTCTAATACCTTTTTAGAATCAATATACCAATAATATTTATCATTTTCATTTATGATTTCAGATTGAAGATTATTATTCTTATAAGCTTTTACATTTGTTCTTTCAGTTCCGACATACCAATATAAATCGTTATTAGTTACATTGTCTCCTGTAACAATAGTCTTATAAGATGGCTTTATACTAGATACCTCATAAGCATCAACCTTTTGACCATTAACTAAAATATAGTTGCCATCAATCTTTAAATTATAGTCGTCATAAGTAAATGATTTAACACCTTCATTTATGATATAACCCTTTTGAAGCTCAGTACCATCAGCACGATACCAAACCATTAAAGTATTATCAAACTTAGGCCTATTTATCTCAGTGTATGATACATCGTAATCAGTAACTACATCATTTAAAGCATATTTACCATTCACATCCGTCCAGATGTCATTCTCACCTACCATATAAGAGCTTCTTACATTATTAAATAAGTAGTAGCCAACCTTTTGAACATTTGTATTTGTTAGAACATCAGATTGAATTGTATCGCCTTTTCTTGTAACAGTTCTAAAAATATAATCTGTCTTTTGTCCGTTATAATTATAATAATATGTATCAATCTCTGTTGAATCCTCAGCATTTGATGCTTTAGTTGTAATCATTGTATAATTACCATCAGCTTGACTAAAATCGCCTAGGCGTCCTTCATCAACATATTTTGTTACAACACCATCAAGAACATAATACGATTTAGAAGATGGAATAGTAATAGTTTCCGCTAAAATATCAGTTGAAATTCCATCAATATACCAAATTCTATTTTGCTTAGTTAAACGGTTACTATAAAATGTAACATATTCATTAGATGACTTTTCGCCATTAACATAATAGTTAAAATCACCTTTAGATGCGTCACCCTTTGTAATACTTATTTCTCTTTGCGTATAAGCTTTAATGTTAGTATCCTGCCAATTTCCGTTTTCGTCCATAATTTCCCATGTACGGTTTGAGGAAATTTTATAATCAGCATCTGTACTTGTAATAGATAATATTCCTTTGCCATTATACATGGCTTTTGTATTGCCTATATAATAATAGTAATTTTGAATATTAATATTTCCTGTTGAAGTATATGCTTTATAGCCCGTATCTTCATCGTTAACATACCAATTTCCATTATCACCAATTGACAATGTTTGTCCTAAATCAGTTAATGCAGAAATCTTAGTATCTTGAGCAACCTTCTTTGGATTTAATACCCAATATGTCCAGGTTGATTCATTCAAATAAGGTTTATCACTATCATTAATTACATAACTTGGTTTTGTTGTCATTAGTGATACATTTGTAAGCCTAGAATCCCCATTAAACGTATTATCAGGAATTCTTGTTAGAGCGTAATAGAACCATGCCGTTTCTAAAGATGTACAGCCTTCAAATACACCTGTACCGAAATATTGTGAATCCTCAGTAAATGATGCATAAATATAGGCAGAAACTAATGATGTTGCATCCTTAAATGCTTCATCACCTAATCTATTAATCATCTCACGAATTTCAATTGTAGGAATTGCGGTTTGAGCAAATGCTCTCTTTTCAATATTAAGTAAGCTAAATGGAAGCTGCAAAGTAGTAAGACTTGTACAGCCATCAAATGCACTTTCAGGAGCTGTAATAGTATCCTCAATCAAGGTAACATTATCAAGTGATACGTCATTAAAGAACATAAACTTACCAAGATTTGGTGTTAATATTGTTAAATCTCTTAAATTAATATTTTCTGCAAAAACATATTTTGCACCAGAGGCATTAAACATAGCAGGTAGGCTCAATGATGTAATTGCTTTACAGCTATAGAAAGCTCTATCTTCAACTAATTCAATATAATTTAAATTTAAATTGTTAATGGATTCAGCACCTTCAAATGCTGATTTTTTAATTGTTTTAACAGTTACAACACTATTATTCTCACCAGCCAATGGGAATTCAACCTTAATATCAGATGATGTTGTATCGTCTAAGCTTTCAGCGATTGCTTGATATGCAAGGATTGGTGCAACAAGTGTTAGGTTAGTTGTATTCATAAACGCTTCTTGTTCAATTGTTACAATACCGTAATTCAAGAATACATTTTTAAGATTTGTACAATTCTTAAACATACCAACACCAACTAAAGCATTTCTTAAAACCGCCTTCTTAAGCTTAGTATTATTTAAGAAAATATATTCGCCAATAGAACCATTTACAGTTTCAGTATTTGTACCTAAAGTCGATGGTAGGATAACATACTTTAAACCACTGTTTTCAAAGGCATTATCACCAATTGTGATAAGTCCTTCAGGTAAGTTGACGCTTTTAAGATTTTCACAATTTTTAAATGCTTCCTTTTGAATTTCTTCAAGAGTTGATGATAGTGTAATATTTGTTAATCCTATACAATTAATAAATGCTTGAATAGGAATAATCTTTGTTCCTTCTTTAACAACAAAATTATTTAACCTAGCATCATTTGCAAAAATTCTTTCGCTTAAAATGATATTATTCATAATAACTGATTCAAGATTAATACAATCCTCAAATACACCTTGGATTTCCTTCTCTTGAGATTTAGTTGTATCTTGGTGAATCGTATTATCACCAATTTTTGTTAATGTTTCATTGAATGTTAAATTAACTAAAGATGTACATCCGTAAAATGCTGCGTATCCAATTGTCGTAACCTTATTTAATTCAATTGAATTAACTCTTGATGAAGATTCCGTTGTAGTTTGATATTTATCAGGGAATAGTTCGTTTAAAGTTTTAGCACCAAGGTTAACGCAACCATAGAATGCTTCATCATCAATAATTTCAATATGATCCTTAAAATCAAAATTATATAGGCCTGTACAACCAGCAAACATTCTTTGGCCAATTGTAGTGAAATTATTACCTGATGATACAGATTGTAAACCTGTACAATTTTCAAATATAGAAACACCGAGAGTTTCTAGTTTTTCAGGTATTGCAAATGTTGTAAGACCTGTACAACCATAGAACACATAGCTTCCAAATGAAGCGCAATCAATTGTTGAATATTCATTCCTCTCAATTTTTACATTTATAAGTTGAGTCATACCATAGAAAGCATAACTTGCTAAATTTTTGACATTAGTTATTACAATTTCTGTTAAAGAAGCAGGAATATAGTAGCTTGTAGATGATGAATCCTTATATGTATATTGTTTTACAGCATTTGATGCAGCATTTGCTTCAGTACCAAACCATAAACCAAATTCATTTGAAGAAGCATCATCATAATTATCCTTATCAAGACCAATATATGGAACAGTAAGCTTTTGAAGTCCTGTACACTTTTCAAATACATGTTCACCAATATTCTTTACACTGGTTGGAATTGTTAATTCCTCAAGCTGATTCAAATTGTAGAATGCATATGCTCCTACTGATAAAATACCTTTATTTTTAGCGTTATTTTCATTTAAAGTAACCTTCTTTAAAGAAGTAATATTGGATAATGCACCAACAGCAATTTGGGTTGCATCTGTTACATTTAATTCTGCAAAATTCTTTGGCAAATAATATGTACCATAAGTTTGAATTTTACCATTATTGTTATAATATTGTGTAACAGCATATTGACCAGAACTACTATCATATCCATTTAAAATATAAGCTAATGTACCATCACGTCCTGTAGATGTTCTTGAATATCCAACAAATGGAATTGTTAGTTTTTTCAAATCATATAGCCTATAAAATGCATAGTAATTAATTACCTGTACAGAATCACTAATTTCTAGTTCTTGAAGTCTATACCAGTAGCCTATTCCATATGAAATAATAGTTGATTCATTTGTAACATGAAGCTTAATTAATGATGTTGGAGCATATCCATATCCGTAGTCACCTGATATTTCATAAGAGTTATCATATTTGATATCAGAGAAAATATATCCCATCTTACCAGCATTACCTGTTGAATTTATATTTTGACCAACATGAGGCATAGTAAGTTCAACTAAATTGTAATCACCAAATAGCATTCCATAATCAGTTCTAACACAGTTGTTAGGAATAACAAGCGTAATTAATTGTGTATTTTTAGCTAAGGCATATGTTTCAATTATAAAATTAGTCTTAGTTGGAAAATTATAAGTTGTAATAAATGAACATGATGCAAATGCAAACTCAGGTATTCTTGTTAACTTATTTGACATTGTAACTGTCTTAATTGTTTTAGGAATATAGAAATTTTGATATTTTGTCCAGCTATAGCTTCCATTATACTGATATGGTTGATTAGTAGCTTCAATTCCGTCGACAACCGCTTTTCCAAACATATAACCAAATACACCATTAATTCCAGTTGCGCTTGTAGATTCTCCTATAAATGGAAGCGTAATATTTTCAAGATGTGTCCAACCACTCATTACACCTTCACCCATTGATGTTATATTATCAGGAATAACAAATGTAGCAATTTTAGTCATACCATAGAAGGCATACGCTCCAATTACTGTAATTTTTCCACCAATAATTAGAGGATATTCTGATTCAACTTCACCAATCTTGTTACAATTATAGAAGGCATACGCTCCAATTGTTGTAAGCTTATGAGTTAATTGTAATCCATTTGCATCTTCCTCTTCACCGATAAATCCAAAATGAATTAAATTATCATCATTATAGAAGGCATACGCTCCAATTGCTGTAATTTCAGGATTAATATAACATGAAGTAAAGGCTTCACATTCTGCAAATAATCCATCACTTAAGGTATTATTTTCTAAGTTAGCAGATATAAGTTTAGCGCAGCTTGAAAATACAAATTCACCAAGAGTTGTAACTGTAGCAGGAATAGTTACAGTTGTGAAAGAATCGCAATTTGCAAAAGCATAATTCATAATTGTTGTAATTTCTACATTTGGATAGAATCCATCAGCTTCTTCTTCTGTTGTTGATTTAATATCAGCAAATCTTGTAAGCATAGCACAACCATCAAAGCAATGCTCTGGTATTACTGTAATTGAATGATTTAAACCAACCTTAGCAAGTGATGAGCAATTAAAGAAAGCATATTCTTCAATTGTATTAATGTTTTCAAGTAAAATAGCACCAGAAGCAAATGTTGAATTTGAAGGGACAAAGTCAACAAGGCTTGTACAGCCTGCAAACATATATGCAGGAATAACAGTTATAGCCGTCTTATTTGTAGTATCAGTTTCATATGCTACCTTTGTTAAAGATGTACAATTTTCAAATAAATGGGATCCTAATTTTGTTGTAGCAACAGGAATTTGTAGAGTTAATAAAGATTCACATCCTGCAAATACATAATCAGAAAGATAATGCGAATTAGAAGCAAGAGTAATTGCTTGAACTGGTTTAAAATTAGATAATGCTCCATATGAATAATATTCCTCATCCAAAATTACAAGCGTATGCAATGTATTTGGAATTGTATATTCAATTGAATTATCTTTGCTGTAGTTTTGTGTAATATTAGTTCCATCCCAACCACTTCCAAAAAGATAACCAAGTGTATGCTCATTTGTGTCATAATTAAGCTTTGTAGCACGGCTTGCACCAATAAATGGAATTGTTAGAGAAACAAGCTTTTTACATCCATATAAAAGTCCCTGACCTAAGGATTGTATTTCCTTTGCAATTTCAACCGTTGCAAGTTTTAAACAATCCTTAAATACCTCATCTTCAACAGTAGTTGTTGATGATGGAATAGTAATGGATGCCAAACTTTGACAATTTTCAAAGGCATTATTTTTTATTGTTTTAACTAATGGTTCAGAACCATTCAATTTAAAGTATACATTTTGTAAAGATATACAACTATCAAACATATGCTCACTAATTACATCTGATAAATAATAAATTTCGGTTAAAGCTGAATCTTTATAGAAAACATAGCCACCAAGCTTATCTTTATTTGCATTTTCAATTGTAATTGTTGTTAAGCCTGTACAATTGGCAAACATATAATTTGACCAAATCTTAGACTCGTTATTGATAGTACCTTTAACACCATTTACAACTGTACCTAATGCTGTACAGCCATCAAAGGCGTGCTCACCAATTGATGTGATATTTGTTGGAATTGTGATTGTATATAAGCCTGTACAATTGGCAAACATGTAATCACCAATCTTATCGTTTTCAAAAGTGATATTTGTAAGTTTTGTACAGCCATCAAAGGCATTTGCTCTTACTTCTGTAATTCCTGCTGGAATTGTAACTGATTCTAAGGCTGTACAATCCTTAAACATTTCATTACCAATAATACCATTTCCAAATGTAATTGAAGTTAAATGGTATGAATTACTAAATACTCCAGTACCTACTGTCTCTAATGAATTTGGAAGAACAATTGATTCAAGATAGCTATTTCTAAATGCATAATCATCAAGCTTCGTAAAATTGGGAATTTCAATAGCCTTTAGGCTTTGACAATATTCAAACATATCTTGACCAGCAAATGTATTTTCAAATACAACATGTTCAAGTAATACATCACGACTAAATACACCTGGTTCAATTGCTTTAACAGTTGCGGGGATTGTTACAGATTTAAGTTTTTCACAATCTGCAAACATTCTTTCACCTAGGTAAGTTGTATTACCAAGAGTGATATTAACCAACTTTTCATTACCTGCAAAAGCATCTCGTCCAATTGGAGAATTACTAGCTTCAGTTACATTAGCATTTGAACCAATAGTTACTGTATCAAGTAAAGGACATTGATATGCAAAATAAGCACCAATTTGCTTAGCATTCACAGTTAAAGATGTTAGTTTTTTAGAATAAGCTAGAACATATTCACCTGTTTCATTAACTGTACCTAAAACAGTTAAATTAGTGTAAGCAGTATTACTAAATGCATAAGAGCCTATTTTAGTTAAAGCACTAGATTTAAATAATTCTAAATCGTTAAATTTTGTACAATCCTTAAATGTACCCTCTGCTACTTCTGTTATTTGAGATAACTGGTTAAATTTAATATTAGAAAGGCTTGAACAACCTTCGAACATATATTCACCAAATTGATAATTGTTAATTGTAGCACTATTTATATAGACTGATTTTGCAAACGCATGTGAGCCAATTGCAAAGACTGTATTTCCATTTTCTTCGGTTGAATCTACAAGCGTTTCAGGAATAGTAATTTGGGTTAAAGATGTACTAGCACAATTAGCAAATGAACGCTCACCAAGCGATGTAATTTTATTTAAATCTACAGTTGTAATTGCTTTACAAGCTTCAAATGCACTATTACCAACCGTCTTTGTTGCATCTGGAAGATTAACCTTTAAAATGGAAGAGCCATAGAAGGCTTCTTCTTTAATTATAGCAAGATTTAGTGGGAATCCTTGAATAGTATCATTACCATCCGGATTTTCTTCATCAGCTCCAATTGTACGGTACAAGTTAGTACAGGTCGAATTTTTAAAGCACTTTTCTGGTATAACCGTAATTTCGTTATTTAATGTTACACTTGCAAGCGATGTACATTGAGAAAATTCCTCAGCAGAAAGAGTTTTATTATAAATCCTAGCTTGTGTCAGATGTAGACAACCATAAAATGTTGCATCACCAACCTGTGTAACGCTTTCAGGAATTGTAATAGCTTCTAGATTTTCACAATTATAAAAAGATTGTGTACCTAATGTAACTAATGTTGAAGGTAAATTAATTGTTTTAAATTCAGTACCACTACAGCCATTAAAAGCATTTGGTCCAATATAAGTAACACCTTCAAGATTTAAAATTTGTGTATTATTTGAACTTTCAAGTTTTGTACAACCTCTAAATGCATTCTTACCGATAGAAACAACACTATCAGGTAAAATTACCTTTTTTAAATTAACACAATTTTCAAAGGCACCATCTTCAATTCTAGTTAAATTTGTACAATTTGATAAATCAATTTCCTCAAGATATGAATTATTATAGAATGCATATTTTGAAACAACCTGTAATTTTGAATTTTTAACAAAATTTATCCTAGAAATATACTTTCCGTCTTTATTTGAATCATAAAAAGCAATTGGGGAGCCATTTCCTAAATATACAAAATTTTCAACCCATTGATAAACACAACGATAAGCATTCTGAATAGTTAAAGTATGTGTTCCATCACTATTTACAGTTATATCGCTCGAAGAGGATGTAACACCATCATTAATAGCAAAAATAGAAAAATCATCATACCTCCAACAATCACGGCATTTAAAAGCTATGCTCATTGAATTTGAAATACTACTCCAATAGTCATCAACACCACCATATGACCAATAAGAATGCTCATTATAGTATACCCCATATTGACTACTTGGATATCCCTCAGGATCATCAGGATTATTCCATGCAGGAGTACTAGCATTTCTAACAATTTTATTTGAGTCATCAGAAGCTAAAAGAGATGAATTATTATCAGCTTCATCCACATTACCTTTAGCACCAACACCGACTAAAATTGCACTAAAAGAAAGCACCAAAATTGTGCTTAATATTCCTTTCATTTTTTTCATTTTAACAAATATATTTTTTTTCATAATAAAACCTCCTAAAGGCTTAATTTTCTTCTAATTTAAAATGGAAATAAATTCCACTACTACATTGATATTATACTACACGCGTACGCGTAAAGCAATAAAAGCACTTGATGAAAAGGTTTTAAAATAACGAAAATTTAACTTTTTTGTCGTTTTTTGTAATTATGACTAACTATAAAATAAATTTTATCAACATATTTTTTCTTTAAAAAGTAAAGCAAACGCTAGGCTTATTTTTACTTTCTTTGTAATATTTTTAATATAAAAGCATTATTTTTGCTGTCTTTTTTTGTAAATTTTTATTAGATAAAATTTAAAAAGATTTTCTAAATATTTGACTTCAAATATATTCAGTGATATACTAGTGATATATCACAGGAGGTATACAAATGGATACTTACAGTTATATAAAAAAAGAGATAATTACGGGTAACTTATTACCAGGAAGTATCTTTAATGAAACAGATATTATATCAAAGCTTAAAGTTAGTAGAACACCCGTTAGAGAGGCAGTTTTAAAATTAGCGAACGAAGGATATTTAACTATTATACCAAGAAAAGGAACAATTATTTCTAATATATCATTTAGTGACGTAAGTCAGGTATATGAATATAGATTAATGTTAGAACCCGAAATATGCTCTAAGGCTGCACCTATTATGGATAAAAGCCTTTGTCTCAAATGGAAAGAATATTTTAATAATTTATTGCTTAATAAAAAATCAAAGCCACCCGTTAATGATAGCGATGATATAGATAAATTATTTCATTTAAGCATTTCCCAATCATTAAATAATAATTTAATTAATAAAGATATTGCTCATTTAATGGATTTATCGCAAAGAATAAGGTTTTTATCAAATAAGCAAAATGAACAAAGATATATTGCTTCTATAAATGAGCATATTAGCATTTTAGATGCAATTATAAAAGGCGATTGTAATCTTGCACGAGAGATGATGAAAAAGCATTTAAAAAATACTGTAGAAGGTTATTGAAATGGATTTAGCACTTATATCATTAAAGCAAGTTGGAATTATGTTTATTATGATTCTACTTGGTTTTGTTTTAGTTAAATTAAAGCTAATTGATTTATCCGCAAAAAAATCATTTTCTAACTTACTAGTTTATTTAGTAGTTCCTTGTATGATTATTAATTCCTATAATACAACCTATGACAGTTCTATTTTAATTAATATTCTATGGAGCTTTCTAGCAAGTATTCTTCTTCTTTTTATAGGATTAATAATCACCTTTATAATTACTCATTTTTGGGAAATTGATGATAAGAATATCTTAAGATTTGCCTTAATATTTTCAAATGCTGCTTATATGGGTTTTCCCCTTATAGAAGCAATGTTTGGTAAAGAAGGTCTAATATATGCATCTAGCTTTGTAAGCATGTTTAACATTCTTTTATGGACAATTGGCTATATGATTGTAAGCAGAAGCTTTAATATCAAGCTAGCTATGAAAAGCATAGCTAAAACACCAGTTTTATATGCTCTTATTTTTGGACTTTTTATATTCTTCTTTCAAATAAAAATTCCAAGTCTAATATCATCTCCATTAAGCCTAATTGGCAATATGAATACTCCTCTTAGTATGATAATAACCGGAATGATAATTGCAAGCAGTAAAATCAAACCTGTTTTAAAAAATAAATATTTATGGTTAACGGTTATTACAAGACTTATCATAATACCTTCTATCTGCCTTTTTATAATACTTTTAATGTCAAAGCTTAATATTGATTCAAACCTACTTAAAATTGTATTTATATTAGAAGCATGTCCTTGTGCTGCAATAACCACAATCTTTGCGATTAAGTTTAATTATAATGAAGATCTTGCAGCATCTAGTGTAGTGATTACCACTATATTTTCAATTATCACTCTTCCACTATTTACACTCCTTATTGGTTTAATAATTTAGCATTTATTAACTAGAACATTTAATTTTTTGTTTCTACCATTCATAGCGGAATTTACTTTTTCAATTAACAAAATTGATTTGTATTAAAAAAATTGTGTTTTTAGCCCACAAAAAAAGCACCCAATTGAGTGCTATTCTTCGATTAATTTAAACATTTTCTTTTCACTAACTAATACCACTGGTATATATACTAAATTAACCAATATCCAACTAATTGGGAAGGCTGCATATAACCAGAAAATAGTATGGAAGGTTGTTGTCTTAAACAAGGTTAAAAGGAATAAAATACGCGTTCCTGAACAACCAATCATAGTAATAATAGCAGGTGGAGTCGAAATCTTCATACCTCTTAAATAATCACTATTAATATCCATTAAACCATCAAGAAAATAAGTAAATCCCATAATGTATAAACGCTGACGACCTGCTGCAATCGCACTTGAAATAACCATTCCCTCAGATTCTTTAATAAAAATAGATAATAATGCATTAGGAATTGTAGCACATAAAATAGCACAAACGACCCAAAAAATCATCATCCAAGCGATACTATACCAATAACATTTACGCATATTTTCCTTCTTCTTCGCTCCAAAGTTTTGACCTGTAAATGATATAAGACCTACGGCAAACGCATCAAGCATCGCAAAGATATAACCCTCAATTTGACCAGAGGCGGAAGCACCTGCTACAATTTCATCTTGCGATATTAAAACACCATCTATATAATAATCCTTAATTGTATATAGTGATGATTGAATTAAAACATTAGGGATACAAAAGGCCAAGCCCTGAAGACCTGCAGGAAGTCCAATTCGTAATATATCTAAAAGCTCTTTTTTAGAAACCTTTAATTCTTGAAGCTTTAATCTAACAAAGCCATTCTTGTTAATTATAAACCAACCAATTGTTAAGAAAGCTGATACAAACTGAGAAATAACCGTCGCAATCGCAACACCCTTTACATCCATTTTAAATGCACATACAAAAAGTAAATCACAACATACATTAAATAAGCCAGAAATAATTAAAATATACATTGGTCTTTTAGAGTCACCTAAGGCTCTTAACATTTGCGAACCAAAGTTGTAAACCATAAGCATTGGTACACCTAAAAAATAAATTTTCAAATAGGTTGTGGCCTTCGTAATAATTGATGACGGCGTATCCATCACTTTTAATAAAATAGGCGCCATAAAAAAGCCAAATAGTCCTACGCCAACACCACCAACTACTGCCACAATTAATGCTGTATGTAAAATACGATTAGCTCTTTTTTGATCACCTGATCCTTTGGCCATTGATATACATACATTAGCTCCAGTTGCAAGTGATACTAGCACGGTTACAATTAAATTTATTAACGCATTATTTGAACCAATCGCCGACATCGAAATAGCACCATCACCAAATGTTGATACACACCATAAATCGATTGTAGTATATAAAAGTTGAAATATTGTTGTTAACATTAAAGGCAATACGAATTTAGGAATTTTTAAAAATAAATTACCCTTTGTTAAATCAATTTCCTTTGTATTTTCCACATTAACACCTCTTTTAAAGCATTTTGTATTATAAAACTATAATTACTTTTTTTCAACTACTATTTAACAATTATTAAAATACACCTTGTCTAAGATGCATTTTTATTAATTATATTTAGCATATAATTTTAAAGTATTATTTTCATCAAATCTAATATTATTTGCAATAATATATCCATTTGAATCAGTTACTTGTAGAACATCTTCTGTAAATAGTCCTAAAAAATTATCATTTCTACTATATAAATTATCATCAATCTTATCACAAAGCTCTTTGGTAAAACTAGTTTTAGCTAAGACTAACTGAATTTTTTCATCTTCCGTCAATGTACTTATTATTTCATCATAATCTCTCATATTAGACCTCCACACAAATGGCATATTTCTAAGAAAACAACTCTCAAAATTAATGCGTTCTTTTTGAAATTATAACACATTTTTACAACATATATTTCTTTTTTTACCAATGTTTCACATTTATTTTAGTTTGTTTTTTGTAAAGTATACTGAAAATAACATTTTTTAACAAAAAAGATATACATTGCTCTAAAGCTTTAAATTTAACTTATCAAATTAATATTGATTAAAAAAAGACATCGATTTATTTCTATCAATGTCTTTTACTATTATTAAATTTTATTCTACAATAAATGCAAATACGTTCATTGAGTCATCCTTGGAAATTGTAATTTCACCCGCAGATAATTCAACAGTTAAGATACCATTTGCATCAAATGTATACCTTCTTCCATTTATCTTTATTTGTTTACTAGCTCCGTCTGAAATGATTGTAAGCTTTGATCCAGCTGTTGCAGTAAAATTAACTATCGTCTTACTTTCAATCTTTAATGCTTTAGTATATTTAACACCATTATACTCCTTAGTCGTTTTAAGATTACCATTTGTTATAGTAAAGAAACCAGTAGGATCAGTTGTACCATTTTCAAATGTCATCTTATGAGCTTGTAACGCTATTTCATCATAAGAAGTTTTAGCATCTTGAAGGGTTTGATAATTAGTAATTAAAGCTTTTTCTGAAGTAGTTAAAGTATCATATAAATTTAAAGCCTCATTTATTGTTTTGCCACTTGCAGATGTAACCATACCAATTGAATCAATAAGTTTAACTAAATAAGTAGTTTTAACCTCACTTATCTTTGTAGAATTTACATATTGCTTGGCATCTAATGACAAACCATCGTAGCTTTCAAGTAAAGCCTTCATATCATTAAGATTTTTTAAATCGATATTATTAAGGGCTTCATTTACATTAGCTGCTTGAATTAAATCATCATACTTCTTTTCAGCACTAATTAAAGTACTATAATTTGTAACTAAAGATTTTTGCTCATCATCTAACGAATTATATGCTGCTCTTGCCGTTTGAATTAAGTTTTCGCTTGCTAGGGTTACTTCACCAATACTATTAATACTATTAATACAATAAGTAACAGCATATCCATCAAAAGCATCCTCAGCAGAAACTAAAACATTATAGTTTGAAATTTGCATATTTCCGTCTAATTCTTTTAATGAATTATAAGCACTTCTAGCACTTGATATTGCATCTCCACTATTTTCATTTACTTCACCAATCGCATCAATCAATTCTTCAACATGCACTTTACCAAGGGAAATATATGATTTATATGCTTTTTCAACAATATCATATGAAACAGTTACCTTTTGATCATCCTTCAATGCATTATAGCAATTCATCGCATGCTTAATCGCATTTAAGCTCTTTTCATCATATTTAATTTCATTTGGAATTTGCGATACAGCATCATTATAAGATTTAAGAAGATTTTGATTTAATTCATCAGAATTATACTCTTCAAACTTAATTGAATTTATTGTAATTTCCTTAAATGTACCCATAGTCATTTTAGCACTATCACCTGGTTGGAAATTAACAGGTTGAATCATATAGGTGCCAGCTTCAAGAATCACTGTACCACTTGCAGTTAAAAGCGCTTCTCCAGCTTCATTTATAAGAACGCCAGTTGATGTATAAGCATCAGAAGCATATGAAACAGTTACACTAGCAGCGTGTTCTAATTTAAATGCATAAACCGTTTTACTAACTTTCCCTGGTGTTTCTTCTGCCGGATATGAAGAAATAGTCTTAGGCGTAACTCCGCTAGGTAACATAGAAATGTCATTCATTGTAACATCCTTAGGAGCAATAGATTTATCCTTTCTAACTCCACAATAAGCCTTAATAACCTTTCTAGCATCCGTTACATTTGTTTGAATATCATAATTTCCAGTTGCGATATATGATAATTTTTCATTTGTATCAAAATCATTATATTTAATACCGCCAGCTATATATTGACAATTATTAGATACAACATCAGTCTTATTATTTACAACTGTCGCACCACCTTTTTGATATAAAGCACTTGCTACAGAATCATTATAGCTCTTAATTGCTCCTCCATCGACTCTAAATGGGTTCTTACACATATAGAACATATTTGATTCAGAGAAAATATAAGCATCTGCTCTTGTATTAATTGCATAATCTGTTTGACCTTCAAATAAATTATTATACATATGAACGTTAGCTCTTCTTGTTAAAGGACCACGTGCTTTACATAGCTTCCAATAATTATGATGATAGGTTAAATTAAATTGTAATGAGTAATCAGCTGAACCAACAAGATTAGTCTTATGGCAACCCTCAAAATAATTATAGCTTACAGTTAAATACTGACCACGCTTAAAGTCGCATGAACCATCACCTTCTGATTTATCACTTTCAGCAGCGTTTAAAATAGATGGTCCATAAAATTCATTATTGTGAATCCAGCATCTTTCAACACTAGCAGAAATTTTAGAATTCGCATTCTTTGTTTCTTGAATTCCTTCCATACCAATAGCATCTTCAGGAGTATTAATGAAGGTTAAATTACGAACCTCAAAGCTTTTTCCTAAGGTTGGAGATGAACTTTCTGCCATAAAATGAAATCCCCAACCATCAATAGTAGCATCAGATCCTAAGCCTTCAATCGTGATATCTTTACCAGATTTAATACGAGCCATATGACCATTATCACCTGTGGTACCACCATTATCATAAGAATCATAAATCGTCAATCCTTCAATAAGTGGCTTAGATGCTGCACTAAACGAACCCTTTTTATATAAGCCTGTATTAGATACACATCCTACAAATCTAATAACTAAAGGAATATTAGCGTCACCTAATTTTTTAATAATACCTTGATTAGTATTAGCAACACCACCATTGTTAGCTTTACCACCACCAACATCAGCACCGACAGAATTTAAAATATTACCAATACCTCTTACAGTTGTACCACCATATGATAATTCAACTTCATTTTTATTTTCATCAGTTACATATAAAACAATTGCATTTTCTTTTAATGTACCATTATCATTATAAGCTCCTACACCATTTGTATAATTAAAGTGAGCGTAGCCACTCCTATCATAGGAAATAACATTTAATTCTACTGATGTACCAACAGCAGTTGTACTACCATGAGGTAATATCATAGCTTCATAGCTTCCTGCTTGAAGTCCTGTAAAATCAACTCGCATTGTAGAAGATGAAAGAGCTCTTGTATAAGCTATCTTTTCATCAACGAGACTATAATTACCATTATCATCTTTAAAATAATAATCATATTCATTAACACCATTTAATTTTTTGAATGTAATATAGCCTGATTCCATAGCACCAGATACCGCTTCTACTTCAATATCTCCGGGATTTGTAACATTACCAGAGCCATTACCTTTATCATCAATATCTGATGAATCATTTATCTTCTTAAATAATGCATAAATAGTAGTATCTTTAGTGATTATAGTATTTTCAAAATCAAATACAGTTGTACAAGCATTATCACTATACCAACCAACAAAAGTGTAACCTGTTTTAGTTGGATTTGAAGGCTTTTCGATACGTTCTCCATGTTTTACCTCAACATCGGGAAGTGTAGTACCATTAAATGTAACCTTGTATTCTGATACAACCCATTTAGCATATAAAGTTAAATTAGAGGTAACAGGAGTATTAAAGTCATATTCATTTTGATAAGCTTCATCTAAATACCAGCCTGCTAAAGTATAACCATCCTTATGAAGATTGCTAGGCATTGATATTTTATTATTTTCACTTATAGTTTCATCAGCAACTACATCACTACAATTAGTTACAAACTTAATTGTAAATGATTTAAGCGGAGCTGGAGCTGGATTAGGAGTAGGATTATCTACAACTGTCCATTTTGCATATAATGTAGTATCTCCTAAAACTGTTTCTGTTTCAAAATTCCATTCATTAACACATGATGCCTCTTTATACCAACCACTGAAGACATATCCTGTTTTTTCAGGATTATTTGGCTTTGTAACCTTATCTCCAACCTTTACGCTTACTGATATAACACTACTTCCACCTTGAGAATCAAAGCTTATTGTTTTTTTAATAACCTCTGGTTCTTGACTTTGAGTTGGTGTTATTGGAGTTGTCGGTATTATATCTGAACTACATGATGATACACCAATTACTGCCGTAGCAAGTAAAGCTCCTATTAATATCTTTTTCTTTTTCACATTTAATTCTCCTTACTCTTTTCTTTTCACGATATACTAAAAATATCATACTTTCAAAAATAAGTAAAGCGTTTTCATATATTTTATCGAAAGTAAAGCGTTTTAATATATTTTATCGACTAAAACCGTTTTAATCAAAATCATAGTTTTTTTGTAAAAAAAAGACAAATATCTCGAAATTAATGTTTTTTTTAATCTTAGAGTAGATATGAATTAAAAAAATACCTCTTGTTCTATAATGATGTTGACATGAAAACATTAAAAAACAGGAGGTATATAAATGTAGTATAAATCAATTTTACTTACAAATAACTCCAATATATGTAAATTTATTACATCTTTTCAATCTCATCAGTTGTAAGACCTGTA
>ENA-OPMG01000070-OPMG01000070.1-human-gut-metagenome-genome-assembly--contig:-NODE-70-length-61369-cov-4.516277_pt1 | contig 61369 bp, 71 predicted proteins | sample MGYA00241522_ERZ501741 | MGnify/ENA primary metagenome ERZ501741 (study PRJEB25962, sample SAMEA2042616) | human gut metagenome | biome: human gut; feature: human-associated habitat; material: faeces...
CCCCCCCCCTGATAGCTAAAACGCAGTCTAGGAGCGGGTTTCAAGCACTTACAGACTCTCTTGAAATTACCAACGATACCACATATCATATCTACATTATATATCACATTTATTGACGGCACAACGTAAAATATACAAAAATTAACAAATTCCCAGAATGTAACAAATTGTAAAAATTTATTCAAAAAACCTAAAGTTCTAGAAAAAATTGCCGATAACATTATTACAAAGAATAAGGGCAAAGGATATGGCAGAAACATTTAATCTGAATAATTTTTTACAAACGTATAAAACTCAGACTTATGATCCGACTAAACAGCATGCAGCCGCTGAAGAGAAAATGGAAGAAAAACTCCAGCAGCAAGCTCAGGAAGCTGTACAACAAAGCGGGTTTTTAACCTTAACCTTATCCGAAAAAATGGCTGAAATGGGTATTGGTGAAAGAGCATTAAAACAGTTTGCCGATACTGCAACAGGTCTATTGACCGATGTTGTAAGTCCGCTAGGTGACTATTTGGAAAAATATGAAAATATCTTTGACCAGAGAGTTTATAATTCAGAAATACAGAGTTATGCAAAACAAATGTTCTTTGCATCTCAGGCTATGCGCAAAGAAGCAAGCGAAAATACAACCGGACAAAACTTCGTATATGATATGTAGAAATCTCCTCCTCCTTCAAACATAATAATAAAAAATCGCCTCATCTCATAAGAGATAAGGCGATTTTTCTAAGACTTGTAAATTATAAAGCAGCCTTTGCAGCCTCAACTACAACAGCAAAAGCATCTTTGTCATTAACTGCAAGGTCAGCAAGCATTTTTCTGTTAACTTGAATGTTTGCCTTTTTGCAAGCATTAACAAATCTCGAATAGCTCATGCCTTGTTCTCTAACAGCAGCATTTATTCTTACAATCCACAAACGACGCATATTACGTTTTGTAGCTCGTCTATCTCTGTAAGCATATTTAAGAGCCTTCATTACAGCAATGTTAGCAACCTTAAATATTCTGCTTCTAGCACCTTTGAAGCCTTTAGCAAGCTTTAATATTTTTTTGTGTCTATTACGACATACATTTCCACGTTTAATTCTCATTGTTCAACACTCCTATCTAGCATACTTCTTGTAAGGTAACTCTTTTGAAATCAATTTTTCGTGAGTTTCAGAAATTACAACATCTCCGAAAATCTTACGTTTTCTTGATTCAGATTTGTGTTGAAGCAAGTGTCCGATACCTGCATGTCTTCTTGTAATTTTACCAGTGCCTGTAACTTTGTATCTCTTAGCTGCAGCACGGTGAGTTTTTAATTTTGGCATTTTTTGTCTCCTTTAATAAAAGTTATTACTAAATCCGAGCAAGGCATACCATAGCACTATACTTCGGCATGATTGAAGTGTAGTACAAATTAATACCAGTGTCAAGGAAATTATTTACTTTTAGGGTTATTAATGTTAAATTATATTAACAATGGAGAGATTTTTATGGATAATAGAGTTTTGTTTAACATAGGTTACGGGTTGTACGTATTGACTGCACAAGAAGGGAATCAAGATAATGGATGTATTATCAACACTGTTATGCAGGTTACATCAGATCCCTGCCAGATTGCTATTGCGGTAAATAAACGTAATTATACCAACCAGATGATTCAAAATACAAAAAAGTTTAACATTTCTGTATTATCTGAAAACGCAAAGTTTGATACATTTAAACATTTCGGTTTTCAATCCGGAAGAGATGTGGATAAATTCGCAACATTCAATGATATAAAAAGAAGCCCTAACGGACTCTTGTACATAACAAAAGATACAAACTCTTATATGTCTGCATTTGTTAAACAAGAAATAGATTTAGGTACGCATACACTTTTTATCGCCCAGCTTGTAGCTGCTGAAACTCTATCAGATATACCAACTGCAACTTACACTTATTATCAGCAGAATATTAAGCCTAAGCCGGAAAAAACTGAAAAAAGAGGCTGGAGATGTAAGATTTGCGGATTTATATATGAAGGTGACGATTTACCGGCTGATTATATATGCCCTGTTTGTAAGCACGGAGCTGCCGATTTTGAGAGGATTTCATGAAAGCTAAAAAACTTGATGAACTAAAAAACAAATGTCTAAAATGCAAAAAATGCGAGTTAGGCGAAACCAGAAATAATATTGTATTTTCAGACGGAAACCCTAAAACAGCCAGAGCAATATTAATAGGAGAAGCCCCTGGTGAAAATGAAGATAAAACCGGCACGCCGTTTGTTGGAAGAGCTGGAAAACTTCTCAATGAGTTTCTTGAAAAAGCAGAGATTTCACGCGAAAAAGATTTGTATATAATTAATACTGTTAAATGCAGACCGCCTAAAAACAGGGTTCCAACCGATAGTGAAAAGGCCGCTTGTGAAGAATATTTACTTAAGCAGATAGAAACTATTGACCCTAAAATTATGATTTTCTGCGGTGCTACCGCTTTAAAATCTTTTTATCCGCAAAAAACTGCAATATCAAAGATACGAGGAGAAGTTCTAGAATTGGAAATTGGCGGTAAAAAAAGGAAATGTATACCAATTTTCCACCCGTCTTATCTTCTCAGGTATCATTCCTTAGAGGAAGGCAGTCCTAGAGATTTAATGCTTAAAGACTTGAAAAAAATTCAAGACTTGATAAAGGTTTAAATATCGTTTATACTGTCCTTACGAACATTGAAAAGTTTATATTATGGGGATGTACTGGTTTTGACGCCGTGATTGGTAGATCCGGATTGCGAGTGCGGGCGCTGTTCCCGCTTATCAACGAGCAAACTAAATTAAATGCTAACGACAACGTTATTGCATTCCCTTCAAGAGCTAGACTCGCTGCCTAATTGCAGTTAGGGACCTTCTAAGTGACCAGCTTGCCGTTGCTTAGGATGACATTATGCAAGATGCAGTACGCAAATGATGGTATGCGTATCAAGTTTAACCATTGGAGGTTAGACTTCCGTAAAAAGTCTGAGGCTTAGTTCAGGTTTCGTAACTTTCCGTATTAAGCCAAGATAATAAGTTACTACACTCGTAGATGTTCGTTTTTATCCACGATGGACGCGGGTTCGACTCCCGCCATCTCCAGTTTATGACTTTTTCTTTTTACGCTTCGCTATCAATCTTACCTTGATAAATTAATGTATCTGCTTTGGCATAAGTACTCATTGCACGACCAATATGGAGTGGTTGTACTGTTCCACATGTATCACTCTTTTGAACCACTGTCTTGCCGTAATTTAAGTCAGAAGCCACTGCATTTTTTGAACAATACTCAATATATTCATGGTAATCTATTTGTTCACTGAGATTCTTAGTAATACTGTTATTTTTAGACTCCAATTCTTCGCTTTTTGATTCATTTAAAGTCGTTAATCTTGAATTAAATTGATAATAGCTTTGATAATTTATCGGTTGGCGTTCCATTAATTGTTGGTTTGATATTGTAGACATAGCACCTCACATATATAATTACTTAAAGATATATTTAGTATATATATTATAGCTTATTTCAATTTTATTTCAACCTTCTAAAGAATTGATTTTTTAATTTCTTTAGGATAATCTCATTTTCGAGGAAAAAGGTTTTGAGTAAAAGACGTATAATAGGAACTATAAACGGTGTGATTGCAGCAGCCAGCTATGGAACTAATCCATTATTTGCGCTTCCACTATATTCCAGAGGGATGGGAGTTAATTCTGTACTATTTTTTAGGTACTCAATTGCTGTAATTCTATACGGAGTATGGCTTGTCTGCTTTAAAAGAATTTCATTAAATCTTGCTAAAAACGAAATAATTCCTGTTTTTCTGCTCGGGTTAATGTTTTCATTATCATCCCTCACGCTATTTGAAGCTTTTAATTACATTGAAGCAGGTATTGCATGTACAATTCTCTTTATCTATCCGGTTCTTGTTGCGGTTATGATGGCAATATTTTACAAAGAAAAATTGACCGGCATAATTGCTGCTGCAATCGGGTTGACTTCCTGCGGTATCCTCCTTCTTTATAACGGGAAACCAGGTACTTCCCTCAATCTGCACGGCATTGCTCTTGTTATTGCTTCAGCATTTTTATATGCATTTTATATTATTTGCGTTAAAAAAAATAAGGTTATTAAAAGCATACGTGCACCTAAACTAAGTTTTTATGTCATGCTTTTCGGGCTTATTGTTTACATCTATAACCTTAATTTCTGCACACTGCTGCAAATTCCTCAAAGCCCGTTTATGTGGCTGTGCGTTATCTGTCTTTCCATATTTCCAACAATTATATCTCTTGAAACGATTACTATCGCTATTAAGCTTATCGGCTCAACAACTACAGCTATTCTCGGCGCTTTAGAACCCCTTACTGCTATTTTCTTTGGAATTTTATTCTTTAATGAACATTTAACCTTAAGAATTACTCTTGGAATAATATTGATTTTATCAGGAGTATTGCTTATTATAACTAAAAACAAACAAAGCTAGGAGATAATATGAAAAGATGTTTGTGGGTTGATGAAAAGTCTGAAATTTATGTTAAATACCATGATGAAGAATGGGGAGTGCCAAACCACAATGACAGAGATTTGTTTGAGCTTCTTATTCTGGAAGGATTTCAAGCAGGACTTTCATGGATTACGGTTCTGAAAAAACGCGAAGCTTTTAGAAAAGCTTTTGATAATTTTGATGTAACAAAAGTTTCTGAATACGATGAAGAAAAGATTAACGCACTCTTAGAAAATAAAGATATTATAAGAAGCAGAGGTAAAATCACTGCAGCTATTAACAATGCTAAAATCTTTATTGAAATACAAAAAGAGTTTGGAAGTTTTTCAAATTACATCTGGGGTTTTACGGATAATAAAGTAATAAAAAACACAACAGGCGAAATACCTGTTAAAACAGAGTTGTCTGATATGGTTTCAAAGGATTTAAAAAAACGGGGAATGAAATATACAGGTTCTGTAATTATATATTCCTACCTTCAGGCAGTCGGTGTTGTCAATGACCACGACATCAATTGTTATAAATACTAATACCTCTTGTAATTTACCCCTGTTTTTGTTACGATTTTAGGGCAAAAAGAATATTAATAGGGAGATGAATAAATTGAAAACCAGAATGAAATCAAATAATTGCGGCGAATTAAATCTTAGCAATTTAAATGAAGAAGTAACCTTATCCGGCTGGGTATCAACAGTTAGAGATCTTGGCGGGATTTTATTTATAGAATTAAGAGATAGAAGCGGTTTTTTTCAGCTTGTAGCTAATCCGCAAATTAACCCTGATGTACATAAAGCTTTTGAAAAAGTCAGAAGTGAATACGTTATTATGGTTAAAGGTAAAGTTACTAAGCGTCCAGAAGAAACATATAACGAAAAATATCCTACAGGTCAGGTTGAAATGTATCCTGAATCTGTTGAAATTCTGGCTGAATCAAAAGTTCTTCCGTTTATTCTCGGCGATGATAATGTTTCAGAAGATATTAGACTTAAATACAGATACCTTGATATCAGAAACGAAAAAATGCTTAATAACCTGAAAACAAGACACAACATAGTTCAGGCAGTAAGAAATTATTTAAACAACCAAGAGTTTTTGGAAGTAGAAACTCCTATTTTGATTAAAACTACACCGGAAGGCGCAAGAGATTATCTGGTTCCTTCACGCGTACAGCCCGGCAAATTCTTTGCACTTCCGCAATCACCGCAGATATTCAAGCAATTGCTTATGGTTGGCGGTATTGAAAAATATTACCAGATTGCAAAATGTTTCCGTGATGAAGACTTAAGAGCAGACAGACAGCCTGAATTTACACAAATAGATATGGAAATGTCTTTTGTTGAACAACAGGACGTAATCAAGATTGTAGAAGGTCTGCTTGTGGATGCATTTAAGGCAGCCGGAGTAGAAATCAAACCACCTTTCATTCAAATGCCTTGGCAGGAAGCAATGGATAGATATGGTTCAGACAAACCTGATACAAGATTCGGGCTTGAATTATTTGATATCGGCGATATTATTCTGGAATCGAATTTTGAAATCGTTAAGAATACATTACAAAACGGCGGAATTGTAAGAGGTATTAGAATTCCAGGCGGTGCTAAGTATTCCAGAAAAGATATTGATGATATTACCAAGCTTGCTGTATCTTTCGGGGCAAAAGCGCTTGCAAATATTATTTATAATGAAGATGGAACTGCTAAATCACCTGTATTGAAATTTGTTACTGAAGAACAGGCAAAAGCTATACAGGAAAGAGCTGGTGCTCAGGCAGGAGATATTATCTTCTTCGTTGCTGATAAACCTAAACTGGTTTATGATATTATGGGCAGATTAAGACTGCATTTCGGTCGTTCCTTGAACTTAATTGACGAAAGTAAACATAATCTTCTCTGGGTTGTAGACTTCCCTATGTTTGAATGGTCTGACGAGGAAGGCAGATTTATGGCAATGCACCACCCGTTCACATCTCCTAATTTAGAAGACTTAGACAAACTTGACAGCGGAGATTTAGGCAATGTTAAGTCAATAGCTTATGATATCGTTTACAATGGTACTGAGCTCGGGGGCGGTTCTGTCAGAATACACTCATCAGAAGTTCAGAAGAAAATCTTTAAGGCATTAGGTTTAACCGAAGAAGAAGCAACTGAAAAATTTGGATTTATGGTTAATGCTCTTCAATATGGTACACCGCCTCATGCAGGTCTAGCAATCGGTTTGGACAGATTGGTTGCACTGCTTTGCAGAACAGACTCTATCCGTGATGTTATTGCATTCCCTAAGAATGCAAGCGCTAAAGACTTAATGAGCGATGCACCGGGTGAGGCTTCTTTACAGCAAATGCGAGAACTGCACATTAAAAGTACGGTAAAAAAAGATTAATAAAAAATAGAAGCGGGTTTTCAAATTGAAAACCCGCTTCTATTTTATTTACGCTTAACCAGAGCCCCAATCAAATACAGAACTTATTGCATCATCAATCAGAGATTTGATTGATTGAATTTCTGTATTAATTGATTCGAGTTCCGTAGAAAGATTATCCATATCAATATCAATAAAGTTTTCTTTTTCAGTAATTCTTTCTTTTTCAGCATTGTACCATGCAGTAATTTCTTCTCTAACATCAGAATCTGTTCTTGATTCAACGAGTCCAGCTGTTACAAAGTAAGTCAAAGAAGTATCAGGATCATAGTTTCCATCTTCATTTACTGTTGCAAGCTGGAAAGAACCACTGACAATAGCATCACTAACATAGTCGTCGTTAGTTTTCATTTCATTGTTATATTCTGTAGTCCAGCCGTTTGCCGCAGCAGCTTTGAATATCGGTTCATAAAAATCAATTATGCTCTGAAGTATATTTGTACTGGTTTCAGAGTTATTAACAGTAGTTGAAGTACCTGTTTCCTCACCTGTTATTGTTTGTACTCCGTTGGCTTCATAGCTTGTTTCTATTCCATCACCGTCCATAACAGCCTTAAATTGTTCTGCAGAATAACCTGGAATTAACTCTGCCAGAATTTCAGGGATTTTTTCTGTAGAGAACGTACCACCTCTGCCTTGCGAATCCATTGCAGAAGAACCAAGTACAGCTGTTATGGCATTTGCATAAGCTTCACTCATAACAACCTGTCCTTTGTAATCGGTCAAAATCATTGAATTTTCAGATTTCAATGGTTTTGTTCCGGCAGTAATAGCTGTATAATTTGCACCATATCCCATTAAATAGTTATAATTAATTTTATTATACTGTCCGTTATTATAATAAGAAATTGTTTTTGACTGTAACTTACTGTAATATTCTTGAGATAAAGCACTCTGTTCTCTTGTGAGAGCCATCTTTCTCATAGAGTCAATGGAAATACCGTACTCGCAATCGGCTTTGCGGGCGGTTAATGTTAATAGTCTAATATTTGAGCAGGCTAATCCCATTTTTCTTTCCTTTATTGTCCCTTTTATATTATTGTTATCGGCACTTTTCAGTAAAACTTTAGCAATATTATAGAAATTTTTACAATTCTTTACAAACGGCGCAATTTTTTCCAATGTCCGGTTTTATACATGTTAGAAGTACTAGTGTTAGGAGTTCGTATGAGCGAAATTAATCCGGTAGGAAATATCTCTATTATTCCTTCAAAAAGAAACATAAACTTTAAAGCTGCCGGCATTATACCTGCTGATAATGATTATGATGTCTTTATAAAAAAGCAGCAGAAAGAACAAAAAAACGCGAAAAGGAAACAAAATATCATGACAGGTCTTCAGGCTGGAGCTCTTTTAGCCATAATTGCTTCTGTCTTTGTAATGCTTAGAAACGGAAGCGGGATGGGTAAAAAGACGAGTGAATTAAAGGAGATTTGGTCAGATTTAGGTAAGTCCTCAAAGCTTGATGATTTAGCACTTCCCGATAGTTTAAAAAAATTCACCGCAAGCTTTAAAAACAGCGTAGAAAATCCTACTATTCTTAAAAACAGAGGCGGTAAACCTACAAAATCTGTTTTAATGTATGGCCCTCCTGGTACAGGTAAAACAACTTTTGCCAAAGCATTGGCAAAAGAATTTCCTGACTCGAAGTTTGCGTCACTTGATGTTACAAGCCTTGGTTCTGAATACCAGAGTGTAAGTGAACGTAACTTAAACAAAGCTGTTGATATGATTTGTAAAGAAGCTGACAATAATCCGTCAAAGAAATTCTTTGTATTTATAGACGAGATTGATTCTGTTATGATGGTAGATAACAGCCTGAGTGCAAAACATTCAAATGATATGTTGAATGAATTCAAGAAATGTTTCACTGAAAAACTCGGAAAGCGTGACAACATAATTACAATAGGAGCTACAAACCTTCCTATTGATGTCGAAAAAGGTATTGCTCTTGGCGGTAAAAAATTAGACAGACCAATGCTCGATAGGTTCAGCGAAAAAGTTCTTGTTGATTTGCCGACAAAAGAACAGATAATAAATTCTGTCAAATTCCATTACAAAGATTCTTCTCTTGTAAGCGATAAATTAAAGACAGATTCAGCAGAGCTCAAGGCAATAGCAGAATTTTTATCAAAGAAAGAACACAATACATCATTTAGAACGTTAGATGCAATATATGACGCAACTGCTGCTTCAATAAAAGGACAGGACAGAAAAGTTGATGTAATTGATATAGTTAATACAATCCGAAACAAACAGCATGAAATGAATTTCACTGATGCAGAATTTGCAAAATTATTATCAGATTTGAAAGTGTAGAAAGGTTAAAAATGTCATTACAGATTAATAATACAGGTTTTAAAGCTGCAGCAGCACCGGTAAGTTATAATAACAGATATACCCCGCCAATGTCGGAAGAAAATGTAATGAACGACATTTTTCTTATGCAGCAGGCAGAACAACAAAAAGCCAGTAAGCGTGAAAAAAGCCGTGACAGATGGGGAAAAGCCAATACTATTGCTCAATTTGGTATTGCAGCAGGATTTATCAGCTCAGCAATAATTGCATTTCTTGCTCTAAAATTTTCAAAAGCACAGGCTGCAGGCAAGCTTGACAGCCTAAAGGATAAATCTGTATTGAAATTTAAAGAGATTGCAAAAGATTCAGTGCCGGAGCTTTCAAGCGACAGCGTTAACCCTAAAGCAAGAGATTTCATCAAAATGGTTAAAGAACGTACAGGAATGGATGAAAAAGTGGCAAAATATGCCGGTTCAAAATCAGCCGAACAATGTGTACTTTTCCATGGTCCATCCGGAACAGGTAAAACATTCAGCGCTAAATTAATGGCAAATGAACTCGGAGCTCAATACGCAGAAGTTGATTTCCCGAAAATAGCTTCTCCTTATGTTGGTCAGGCTTCTAAAAACATTAATCAGGTATTTTCCGATATTGCAGCAAAAGCAAAAGCTGAACCAAATAAAAAATTCTTAGTTGCTTTTAACGAAATAGATTCTATGCTTATTCCAATGGAGAAGTCTGGTTCCAATCAATCTTACGTACTGGAGAATAGAACTGCATTTCTTAATGGGCTTGATTCAATAAAAGAATTTAAAAATGTTAAAATTGTCGGCACAACAAATGCTGACCCGAAATCAGGCAACCTTGATTTAGCAGCACTTAGCAGATTTGGAAACCTGTTTGAAGTAGAACTTCCAACAAGAAAAGAAATCATTGCTTCACTAAAATGGCATTTGAAAGATTGCGAGGCTGCAAAGAAAGGTTTACTTAATAATAAGAATGAAAGAGAAATTGAAAAGTTCGCAGACGAGCTCTTGAAAAAACATTTTTCACAAAGAGATGTGGAAAAATTAGCAGAAAACGCTCAAACCCGATTTGCTATTGATATTGCGAAGAAATCAAATCCTATGGAACAAAAGTTTGATATCAAATACTTGAAAGAAGCTCTTAAGAATAAAGAGTTTACAACCGGCTCAATGAATAAAAAAGATAAAACTCCAAAAGGCACTTCTTTTCAGGATTTAACCTTCATCCAAAAATTATTTCTATTGTTCAGTAAAAAGTCTTAACAAAAAAGGCAATTTTTAAAAACAAAATGACTTTATATATATGTAGACCAGATGTAAGATCCAAAAAGCAAAACAGTTAAGACGTTAGACTGCAACGCTTGAAAAAAGATTTATACTCTCTCTTAATATCCTCGTGTTTATTTAATGTTTGCTAACACCAGTTGGCAAACTTTTTCTTTTGTGGAGCTGATTATGACCTACTTAAACTCGCATAACTTGAAAAACAATTTTAAATCTGTGACACAAATACGACACATAAAAAATAAAAAAGCTCGAAAAGAAAACAATTCTTTTTCAAGCTTTTTCAAATGATTTCAAAATATAAAATCTCTATAATATCTATGATTTTATCACGCTTATTGAGTGATTACAATAAAAAAATCCCCATGACCTGACATGGGGATAACCAGAAATCGGGGAACACGAGAGAAAAAATCAACTTAGAAAAAGCGCTTTTTCCTTTGCTCTTCTTTTAACAAGTCCGCTTTGCACTTTTCCTCCGGACAATCTCCATACTGCAAACTGTTCTGCAGCTTCTTTGTAATTTTTATTATTCAGCTGCTTCAAGAGTGTTGATTTAGATAAATTACCGTATCCGATATTGTATTCAAGACATACAAGTGCATCAAACTGATTCTGAGTAAGCGGCACTTTTACCAACCTGGTTACGTTATTGCAATGTATAATTAAATCAATCTTTAAAAGCCTTTCTGCTTCTTCAGGGCTTATTTCCTGTCCTTTTTTTACATCAGAACCAGTGTGGCCGTATCCTATTGTTAAAGTTCCTTTAATAACAGAACTTGCATTGGTCTTTTTATGCGGATAACATCCGTCCAAATCATCATAAGCATATAGAACACAACCCTCAAATTCCTTTAATAATTTTATTCCGTTTTCAGATATATTCATCAGCCTCTTCCCTTTCCAATAAGAAATTCTTTAAGTTCATTGATACCTGTATTTGCATCTTCTATCCCTTTAAGTACATGACTTTGGAACTCCTTATATGCATTTAACTCTACATACTTATTTTTAAATTTTTCATCAACGTCATCCAATATTTCACGGTGCTTCTTTTCTAATTGTTCAGGTCGTACAAAAACATTGTTTTGCCAAATGAACATGAGGATGACGATAACGATAGGAGCGTATTCAATTAATTTTTCATCCATCAAACAGTTCCCTTTATAAAACCTTTTCTATTTCATCAGCAGCTTGGTTAAGCTTTTGAGCAATTGCACGAATTGTTTCAAGACCGAGTTTTGTACCGCCGATGTAGGCTTGCTTCTTGGTTTCATTTTGTTCAGAAGATATCTTACTTGCGTTTTGAGCCAAATCTTCAATCAATGCGTCAATTTTGCCATCAACCTTTTCATAAGCTTTGCGCTTTAAATAAGGCACAACTTTTGATTCAATGAGCTCTTTGATACAAGGCAGAGTAATTGCTAAGATTGTTTTAATAATTTCCAATAATTCTTTGTTCATAATAAAATTCCTTTCTTTGTGTTAATATTTAAAGTATGGGTAATGTAGAAGATTTAAATGAATACAAAATTATACGTGAGATGATGTCATTCAATCATCCCCACCAACTTTTTACTGTGATGAAAGAATTTATTGATTTCGTAGATTCTAATATGACAGAAGGCTTTGAAGATGAAGAAGAAAGAGAGCATCTCATATCAATACTCATGGATATTGTTAAGTTTTCTAAAAAATTCCAGAACTAAGCTATAGTCCAGCCCTTATTCTTCAATGTTGTAATAATCTCAGAATCTTCCCCGCCGCAAGTTTTTATATTTATATTGCCCATTGTTAGAGTTTTTGCTTCAACAGTAGGTGCATTGTCAGCAATATATTGCCAGTTTGTCTTTGATAATAATATATCTCTAACAGAGGTAGACCTAGATAAAATAATATCGACAGGAGGTATCTTGACATACAAAGAGGTCAAATATTTGTATAAATTCGTTAAGTCCCAAGATCCATCTGTAACTCCGGACAAATCTAAACCTTTGGGATAATTATTTAAGTAATAAGAGTTAGAAGTAGGTGTACTATCTTTTGTTATCACATAACCATCTTCTATTGTTAATAATCCATCCTCAATAGATGGGAAATATTTTATGCGATAAGAGCCTTGATAAAAGCTAAATATTGATACTGCATTTGCAGCTATAAAACCGTCGCCGATTGTTCTAAAAGAATCCAGCCCACTGACAGAGCTTCCCCAGTCACCGAATAAATTGTTGTATTTAATATATGCATTAATCACTAGATATTTCGCATAACGATATAGCTGGCCATAACCATTGTTATTACTTGTTTCAGACGAGGTATAGAAAGTTCCTGCCTTAGTCATAGCACTAGTCTCAAATTCGGACTTTGTTGCTGTAGATGAAGCATATTCATCTACAAAATAATATATTATCCACCTGTATCCATCTTCGGCATCCATTGTGCTATCCCAAGTATGCGTTAGTGTTTGACCACTAGTAAGTTCATAATAGGCTCCATCAGAGGTTCTTATTGCTCGAACCCCGCTGTCATAAGTTACAGTAATTGAATTGCCTGCCACTGGTAAAAAAGCACAACCAAAAGAACTCATACGCTGATCAATACGTGTTCTTAAACTTACCAGCCGAGCATCATTGGTCATTTCATTGTCTAATTGTAAATATGAATTTGGTACAGCCCAAAATTCCCTCATTGTTCCCGTAGCAGCACCAGTGTTTGATATACTACTTATTGCCTCCGGCAAATTATCACTATTCTGCACCTCCGGAATAACTGCGCCTTTTTCTTCAAGCGCAGTATATGCGCTAGCTATATTCGTTTTAATTCTCGTTATCTCACTTGCTATAGTCATTTTTTATCCTTCCTATCGTATTTACTAAACAGTCTGCAGCAACTCTTCTAATCCGCTGAGTTCTGCTTCAACACTTGCCTTAAATGTATTGAACTCCTCCAAGCCTGCTTTTAAATCTAATGCAGCTTGTACAGCAGAACTTATTACTGAATCAGAAGCCTTGAACGTTGAAATTTTTACGGCTCTTGTTCCATAACCGGTTTCAACAATGAATAGGTCTGTATCTTCAACAGTATCAACAACTTCTAACTCATAAATCTTTTTAAAGTCTGTCATATTTCCTCCTTTTAATTTTTTACACTCCGGTCATTAATAATGCTTTACCATCATTTGTAGTAATAACATCACCTGCATCAGTCCTTATCACATCTTCATCAGCGTATTGACTGACAACAAAGGTAATACCTACAAACTTTTTCTTGTATTCATTAACAATAGACTCTTTAACATTCGACATTCTGATTGTTCCAGCTATAACACCGTGCTCGGTATTATAGCCATTTTCATCAACACCGGTTAACGCATAAACTCTGTCAAGCAGCGTAAAATCTTCCAGATTCCAATCAATACCCGTTATCCTTACTTTATTTGGATTTGTATTCCGGAGTAATGAGAGGGAATCTATGTTACAATTTTCTATCACAAGAGTTGTCATCGCCTGCCCGCATACAAAATCTGTTATATGATTTTGATTTTTCAGCGTAAGGTTAGTAATCGTATCAGGAAGCCTGAGTATTGTTATCATTCCTGCATCTGCTAATTTTACGGAATTAAGAGCAGTACCCTCTGCATAAAGTTCTCTTAAATTTGTACACCCGGAAACATCAAGTGCTCCGGTGAGAGCAGAACAATTTCTTATATCCAATTTATTAAGAAGAACATTGTTTCCCAGTGTTAAAGATTTCAGATTTGTATTGTTATAATTGCCTCCGGCACCAATAATTAACTCAGATAATTTAACTGCTTTTGATACATCAATTGTACCGGCATAAAGCGGTGCAAGATTTCCAATCGAAGTAATTTTATCAGCGCCGTATAAAATTGTTTCAGTATCATTAAACTGAATGTCCGGCGGTGTAATTTTTACAGGAACATCATGTACAGCCCTGACTCCTACATCATAAGCACCATATTTAATACGTACATACTGGTCAATGTAAGGTGTAACGGTTATTTCTGCGTTAGGTTCAACATCCTGCCAGGATGACGGAGTATACAGACGCATTGTTAAATAATTAGAGCGGAAGTCTGCTGCAATATATTTACTATCCATATATTTAAATCTGTTGTACAGCCACCATTTGATATGGTCAATTCTGCTTCCCTGTGCAGTATACAGATAGGTTGCAATATTATCTTCCAAAAGCGGTGATAAATATTTAAAGTTCGCATCTTCATTGTATTGAGCTTCACAAATTTTTGCAATCTGACTATCGTATAGATACTCCATTGCGCGTTCATAACTTAACACTCCGGAATTTCTATAAGAATTGTAAAGTTCTTCTATCTCAGCTTGATAAGCTTTTTCAACCATATTCCAGAGCGCGGATTTTTCACCGTTGAATACACCTTCTGTTCCTATTACATCATGATACTCAATATCGAAATTAAAATTATTCACACCTTCATTATTCAGTCCGATACAAGTATCAAGGTCATAAAATACAGGGTACCAGATACCGTCGCCATAAGTATTAAGAAACATGTTTTTTGCGCGGCTGTCTACCATACCGAAGAACTCTGAAACAATATAATAAGTCAGCAGGAAATCTTTATTAAAATAATCAGATATCTCATTCTTAAATTTTGCAAGCCTGTAATCAGCAGTATCTTTTGTATAAGTTACTTCATCAATTGTTACAGGTGTAATGTCGCTTCCTGTTGCTTTTTCTGTATCACAAAGCACAACCCATTTTATTAATCTTTCCAGCTGTGTAGTATCGGTGTAATCTTCCGGATATCGTGCTTCAAAGTCAGTAAGCATCGCAGCTCTATCAGAGAAATCATCACTCTTAAACAGACATCTGTCTGAGGTATTGTTTGTAACTTCCCAGCTTTCACATCCATTCGTAAACCCGAAAGTTGCTGCATTTCCTTTATCATTGTTAAAGTTATAAACTCCAAAATATTTCATTTCAGCATCAGCACTTGCTTTATAAAATATTGCAATAGGAAATCCGTCAATCGCAGTACGGATGTTTTCATTTTGCAGCTGCGGCGGAGTTTTTGTTTCATAAAGGTCATTTACAAATTTTGCAAGTCCGGTGTTATGCGCATGGGATGATTCCATATAATCAGCTTTTAGCGTGAAAACTTTTTCAGGAATAGAGTTTTCTCTTAATTTATACTCTTCCGGCATCTTACTGATTTTATAGTTTTTCTTTGGATAATACTGTGATGATGTGCCCTGAACATCAATAGTTACATTATCCATTGTAAAATTCTTTGAAGAATCAGTTATATCTTCATATCGTACAGAAACTTTTTTCTTGTCACCTTTAGCAGACGGCAAATCCCCTGTTATTACCATAATAGGAAGCTGATTGAGAATTTTTTCGTAAACAACTTTTCCATAGCTGTCATAGATATCATTACGCGTAAACAATTTAAGTTTTTCGCTGGTATCAGACGTGTCAGCAATATAATTATTTAGGACATCATGCTCGGTAAGGTATGAATCATATACTCTGATATTATAAATATCAATATCACAAGTATCGCTGCCTATTGAAATATTAAGCGGGCTTATTTGTGAAAAATCATCATCATCCGGATACTGTGCAAGACCGGATAAAATTCCATTGAGGTATGTATAAATCAGACGATTAGCAGAGCGCGGTTCTATAACAAAAGATAATCTTACATGCTCATCTTCTTTAAATTTTACAGATACTTCTGACTGTTCTGATTTAAGCGCGGCCTTTTGTACACCGACTCTAAATCCCCTGCCTGTTGACTCTTCTGTACAGTCTATTAATATTGAATCATAGTCAGCTACATTTGATGTCGCAAATTCAAATTCAATTGTCTTACCGTTTGTTCTGAAATCAGAAGAAAAAATTTGTACAGGTATTTGCAGCCTGGCACCGCCGGAAATTTTCAGGGCATTATTGATCCAGCCGTTATTAACCCAGTTGAAGCCGGACAGAGTACATGCAATCTCATTAAATTTCCATTCATTCCGCGTAATATCACTATTACTCTTACCATTCGCAGTAAGATACAGCTCCAGATTTTCGGTAACAGCTTCAACATTTGTTTCAATTTTAGCGACATTTATAATAAAAACTTTTTCAACATTTCCGGAAACAATTTTTATCTCAACCTCGCCGTATTCATTTATAGCCTTGCTCCAGCTCTGCCGTTTTCTGTCTACCTCCAGGTCAGATACAAGAACGTCATTTACATAAATTTGTACCGGACAGGTCAGCGATGCAGCATTATAAACATTATACTCAATTGTTACAATGTCGCCCTGAGTAAATTCGGTCTGGGAAAATTCAGAAGTAATAACAGTTCCTTCACCTGTAATATACATAATTTCGTAATAAAGAACATTACTTGTAACCTCGACTTCTTCAATGATTGCAGTTGCCCAGACTTTAAGAGTATGAACACCGTGCTCAAAAGTAAATCTTTTGCTTTGCTGCCTTCCGGAGGTTTTAACCAGTTCAGTTGTTTCCTCACCATCAACGAGAAAATGAATTGTTTTATCAACATCACCGGTCGGAGTATAACGAAAATCAACAGGTGAAGAGTACGGTATTGAACTGTCAAAATTAGACGTAATTTTAAGAGAAATTGTATTAATAGTGTAGAATAATGAACGTGCTCCGCCATAAGCATCTGTTACTTTAACCTGAACTCTGTTATAACCTTCTTTCAAATACTTTGTACAATCATAAGTTATATTCCCGTTTCCGGTAATTCTTGCAGTTGCTTTAAGTTCACTATTTATATAATACTGAACAGTTGCAGGTTCGTTTTGTTCGCTTGTATAAGTATAACTTAGATTTACTGTTTCCCCGAAAGCCTTGTATATATAACTCTCTGTAATTGTTGTCAGACTAAAGGATACGGCATAACCTCCGCCCCCTCCTCCACCGCCTCCGGAGGCAACTTCTATACCGTCTGATACTTTTTCCCCGTTTGAAGTCAGATAAAGAAGCCCGTCTTCATAAAGCAGACCATCGCCTTTTAGGGATGTAGCTTCTGAAAGTTCATTTTTAGTAACAAGGTTAGGGTAATCTACAATTTCTTGTATAACACTTTCACCGGAGCTGGAAATATTGCTTACATCTCTATCAAGACAATTGGCAAGAAGGGTTTCCGCCTGAGTATTGATTTCGTTTAATGAATTATTTTTTGCTGTTTTTATTTCAGAAAGTGCCGTATTTTTTGCAGAGTCTATTTCTGTTTCTGCATCATCTTTGGCTGCAGCAGAAACTTTATCAACAAAAGTTTGTATATCATTTTTATGAGCTGTAACAGCTGCTTCAATTTCAGATTTAGAAGCAGCTTCTGCTGAACTTATTTTTGCAAGAGATTCTGCACACTCGTTCTGCACAGCTTGTAAAGCTTCTTCCTGAGCACTTGTTTTAGTTGTATTTACAGAATTAATTGCTTCCAGTTCTGCAGCTGTAATTCTGCTTAAAGTGGTTTCGCAATTAGTGTTAATATCATTTACAGAACTCTGACGCAGTGCTTCAATATCTTCTACTGCAGTATTATGTCTTTGGGTAATATCAACAATAGCGCCGTCATAAAGGTCTGCAACTTCCTGAGTTTTTTGAGTTGCAATATCAGCCTGCTCTTTAGCTGTCTGCGCGCTTTCTTCTGCATCCAGTGCTTTATCTATTGCGGTTTGAGCATAATCTCTGGAATTGATTTCAGATTGTTTCAGAGAATTAATTAACTCTTCCGGTGATATGCCAGAACCTTCCTGAACCTTTACAGCTCTGTCAGCTTTTCTATCAACCATTTGTATTAATCGTACGATATAATCAAGAGAATGTTCCAGAGCCGTAAGATTTAATTTTGAAGATGTTCCATAAGGGGAAGTCTGAGCTTTTGGAATATTAAGAACAAGTGAAATTTTTTCATCATCAGACAGTACGCTGTATGAGCTCCCTAAGATGGGAAATGTTATATAGCTTCCGTTTTCATTTCCTATTTGATAAATTGTATAGTCTTTGTTAAGCTGCAGCTCTGTTTGAATGCCATCTTTTGATGTATGCAATACTTGCAGTTCTGATTCTTTGTTTATTAGAAAATCAAAATCAAATGTAGTATTTGACCCGTTTCCAGCCCAAGTATTAACCGGTGTAATATCTGGTATCATGTTTTACTTTCTCCTATTCTTACACTTGACAAACAGAAGAAAATAATAAATAATGAACATGTAGGGGGAACCCTAAGAAAGAGCAATTTCCTTAGAGTTCCACTTCACACCTACATTTCGATGATGGCTAAAATCAATTTAGCTAAAAGCTCTAGTACAACTAGGGCTTTTATTATTGTTTCCAATAACAACGTCATCTCTTACCCTCCTTTCTGACCGTTGTCCTTCACTACTCGTGTGTCAGAGGAGTTGTAAGTTGTAGGATATTTACCCACAGCAGAAAATATCTGCATACTTATCATATTATAATTTTCAATGTTTGTCTACACTATAGCTATTTGTCACCTGTTACAGCATCTGCTCTATATCGCGAATACCCAAGAGTTTTAATAACTCCTTTTCCGAAATCCCCATTTGCATAATCGCCGAAAGCTTCTAACTGTGTATCAATTTCTTCAAGAGGGATTCCAACCCCTTGAGCAAATATCTCAAGTGATTTTAAGATATCTTCAAATCCGAGATTTCCTTTTCTAAATTTATTTATAGGTTTTACAATTGCTTCATTAGCTCTTGTAAACCAGTCTTTGTTACCAAAATATTCTGAACCTGTTACTCCTGCGAATAATGCTCTTGCCATTTCACCGAAAAACGGAATACAAGAGATACTTCCAAGACAAGCAATAAGCATATCATTAATAAGTTCATCCGGATCGCCGGTTGCAATTAATGTGATTGGCGACAAACTTCCTGCCATGTTAAAAATAAACGGAAGAAACCACCAGTATATAAATACTGTTTTAACCGCCTGAGATTTACTCATTCTACCACGCTTTGCTTTAATAATCGCATTGGCACAAATTCTAAAATATTGATGAGGAGTATTCTGATAAGCAAAAAGCAATCTTGCAAAGGGATTATTTTTACTGTTTCGCTGCAGATTAGATAAAGTTGAAGCAATACTTGACTGCTGGTCACTTATCGTCTTTTTTCGGAATAGTTCAAATGCTTGCGTTTTTGTATATCCCTTAGACATAAGCACATCAACATAAGCCTTTCCGCCAAGAGTAAGGTTAAATAAATCACCGTATCTCATATTCAAACTGAAATAATCAGTCAGCAGACTAAGTTTTGAAGAAAGCTTATTATCAATCTGATTCTTCATAGCTTCATTCATGTTGCCGCGCGTAAGCCTGTCTTTTAGATATTCATCCTGCATCATAAAATCTATTGCAGATTTCGGATTTTTTATTACATTAGTAAAAGCTTTCATCCATTCCAGCGTTCCGACATATTCGTCGCCAACTCCGTAATTTATAAGCCCTAAAACCTGTTTTAAACCGACTTGCGGCTTAATGAACATAGGAACACCAATAATATTAGACATGAGCTTTGAAATTATACCCTCTGCATTAGAAAGAGCTTTTGCCTGACCGTCATACAGATTTTCTGTAACATGCTGCATAAATTCTTTGTATACAGTATCACCAAATACAGATTTTATTTTTTGCCCTAAATCATTATCTCTGAAAACCTTATTCATCAAATCAAGCTTATCACCCATGATAATAATGGTATTTGCTTTTTGAATATGATTGAATAAAACATTTACAGGGTTTGCAGGAGCAATTCTTATAGAAGGGCCGGCAGAGCGCATTTTTACAAATTTTGGATTTGTTGATTTTTCCGTATACTGGTTAAATAAATCCAGCTCGTTAATTTCTTTAAGTTCAGATTTTCTAGGAAAATAGCAAGTGGCTTTTCCTAAATCAATATGATGTTTTTTGATGTGGTATTTATTCAAATCATTATAATATTTTTCTGCAGCAATTTGCAGAGCATCCCCCATAAGTTTTTCCTGGTCAGAAAGATTTTTCAACAACTCATCAAATTCAAACTTATCAAACTGACCTTTTGCAGAATGTGTTTCATCCCCCATATCAGTAAGCATACTGTAGGAAACAGGATTTTTAGCTTGAATATAGTAATACAAGACTTCCATCTTAGAAAGCGTAACAGGCTCCCAGCCCCATCTTTCTTTATTTGCATATCTCTGCTTGATAGTAAATTTTTCATTTGCCATCTCAATAAACTTGTTATTAAGCATTGCACCTTTAAGCGCACCGCTAAACCCAAAAATTTCAGCAATTTTATTCAGAATTTCTTCCCTGTCTTTTCCAACACGTCCGTCAACCTGTGCATATAAATCATCCAGAGAAAACTGATTTTTAATATCATCATCAAAGACCATAGAAAGCATTGAATCAAAATTTGCTTCCATTGAGTAAATTTCTTCAATCTTTCCACTTTTACCTCTATGAGCTTCAAGAGCCTGTGCGCAGCTGTTAATCCAGTTTTCCTGATTCATTCTTTGTTCGAAATCCATCTCATCACGTGCAATTTTTCCGGTGAATTTCGCATTCTGGATTTTACTGAGCAGAGTTTGCAATAGTTCTGTTGAATTATAATACATACCATTAGCTTTGAACTGCAGGAATGAATTTTCTATATCTTCAAAATAATTTTCAGTTTTACCTGTAATTGTACCATTTTCATCAAATTGAGAAGCACGACGCTCAATTTCGCCGTTTACATAGGCATCATATAAATCTTGTATTTCTTCTTGTTTAAGCTTATTCAAGTATCTAAGCCGCTCAAATAATTTGTTTGTGCGGTAGTCGTAACGGGTTTTCTTCGTTCCGTTCTTAATTATAGGAGTTGTTCTCTTAACCTCATTTACAATAGTATCGGCAAGATTTCTACGTAAAGAAACATCATTAAGTGTTTCTGCATAATCCATAACATCATCAAGATTTCTTTCAATTTCACGAAAAGAGTTGAAATCCTTAAGCTTATCAAAAATTTTTGCCTTATCGTGCTCTGTCATGAAATCAAGACGTTTTAGAATTTTTCTTGCGTATTCCGCAAACTGCCATGAATAATCCCCGAAACCTTTAAGTGTAGCAGCATACAGTTTTAAATCCTCTTTTGCCTGCTCGAACTTTGTAAGGGCTTCATACCTTTCAATCTCATTAGTAGAGTTTTCCCATTTCGTAATAAAATCTTCCTGCAAAAATTCCGGCTGGTTTTCTATCCAATCAAAAAATCCGGCAACAACTAAATCTCTATCAGAATTGTTTTTAAATTCATCCAGAATATAATCTAATTCATACTGCGCACGTTTTATATCTTCTTCGGTTATACCTTCAAAAGCTTTTTCTGTTTCATACAAATATTTACGCTGTTTGATAACATCAAGCGCTGTGAGCGCAAGCGTAGTATCTGCTCCTTCGTTTTGTCCGATACCCGGATCATTGAAGAACTCACCCCATTCAGAAAGGAAACCGTCGTTTCCGGAAAAGACATCATCAACCTCATTTAAGACAAACTCAAGCTTTTCAGCCTGTTTCATTATACCTTTATTTTTGCTGCTTACCTTGCTGTCATTTCCAAACAGCATATAAAGCTGACGTTTGTCTTTTACTAACGGCTCTTCAAATCCGCCTTCTTTTTTCTTGATATGAGATAGTGCGTACCAGATAATATCATAAGCTGTATCGCGGTATTTACGCTGATATTCTGTAAGTATGTTCTGCGGCAGTTCTCTTTTTTCAACTTTTTCCGCTCTTAATCTCAATAGAGCATTATTTTCAGCTTTTTTAACAAAATCTTTTATCTGCTCTGCAACGGCCTCTTGCGACTTTCCGCCGAGTATTTCATCAAACACCGCTTTTGCATCGTTGTCAAGCTGTATTTCATCACTATATACCAGCTCATTATATAGTTCATTCAACCATCTTTTGAACTGTTCAAATGCTTTTTTTAGCCCGTATGTCGGAGCTTTTCCTGTTTTAACATAAGCTACAAAACCATTTGCAAATTTTTCGTGCTGAAAATCAGTATATTCAATACCATTGTATCCAAGCCATTTGTTTACGACTAATAAATCTGCTTTTGCTTTTGCATTATCTCTGGCCAAATCATTTAATGTTGTAAGATATACGTGCGCGAATTCATGCAGCAGAGTTGACTTATCAGATTTATTTTTAAGAAGAACAATCAAGTTATCCTTCACAGTTCCGTCAAAGTTAAACCTCCTGTATGTAAACCCGCGTGCATTTTGTATATTTGAATCAATATTATCTGCCTGAAAATAGGTTTTAGGCACAAAAGGCTTGAATTTTGGTTGAATATACCTTATAATATTATTGAGGCGAGTGCCCAAGAAAGAGGTTTTAGTACCGCTTGGGATAGCCTCATTTTTTATCCAGTTATCAATATTTTGTTCTGTATCAATAAAAGCCGTAGAGATAAGCGGATTGTTTTTTGCAAAAGTTTCAAGAACAACACCGTAAGTATTATTCTGTGTACTAATTTTCAATAATACGGATTTGCCGTCATAGCTTGATTTTTGCTTGCTTAATGCTGCATCAGAAACATCATCAATATTGTCAAGTAATTCCTGCCACTCATCAGCAGTTAACTTGTGTCTGTTGTCATCATGAATTACAGTATCATGCGGGATTCTTATATTAATACCGTCGCCTGTCAGATGGTTATATTGCTTCTTCTCCTTAGCCTGCTTATTATTCAATACATCAATGTAAAAATCTTTGAATGAAGTAAACTCACTTCTTTTCATTGCTGATTGATAATAAATATTAGGATTACTTTCATCAAAAGTTCCTTGATTGTTTATAGATTTTATTTGTTCTGGATTAAAGACAATATATGTATCTGCAACAGCACCGCCTCTTTTATTTTGTCCCCAATCATCTCTTATATTTCTTATAATAACACCATCATATCCGTTCCGAACAGCATAATCCATGTCAGACATAAGATTATTATAATAATCGTTATATTTTGCCCCATTTGCATTTGCAACATACGGATTTTCTAGTTTTAAATAACATTGTATTATATTGCCAGTATTTGTATAGCTTTTTGCAACAGATTTTTTACTTGAAAAATAAACAGCATCAGGAAAATTAAAATCCCCAGCTGGGCGAAATTCAGAGAAATTAAAGTCTGTTCCATGATAAACAACTATAGGTTTATCTGTAGAGGAATGTTTTACAACGCTATCCCCAAACCATTTTTTAAAATACTTGCTTTCAACTCCTTTTTCAGCCCATTCTTTTACGGCTTCATTAATATTGTTTGCATTAGCTCCAGCAGATTCTATACTCTGAAATTTTGGCTCCAAACTATCAAAATAATTCAAATTATCTTCAATCGTTCCAGATTTATCAATATTGATAGGATTAACATCAACTTTAATTTCATTTCCATTCTTGTCGACAATAACAAGTCCTGCATCAGCAAACATGTTAAACGCATCATCTTCACGCATATTGCCGGAGTACTGCACAATAATATCTAAATCCGATTTTTCATTATTTTTTCCTTTTGCATAAGAACCGTAAATCCGAGCATCCTGCAAATTAAATTCCGTATCATCAAGATTATTTTCTGTTATTACATTGAGTACATCATTTTTTAATAGAGTTGTAATATTTTCAACACTATCACCAAAATTATCTTCAATATTTGCTCTATCGAATTGGACTTGATTATGTTTTTCAACCTCCATCTCAATTCCGCCCTGCAAGACTTTTGTGTCAGCCTGCATTTGTTCTGCAGCCTGTTCATCAGTCAGACTTTGAACGTTAAGAGCGAGCCGGTCTTTTGCTTCATCAAGACTGATTCCATATTGCTTAGACATAATAGCTGCAGCATTAGCTTCAATTTCAGCCGTTGCAAGAGCCTCTGTCTTTTCTAATCCGGCATTAAGATTTTGCGTAAAGTAATGATTTTTAATATCTCTTAGATTACTTTCAAAATTTTCTGTAATAGCCAGGTCGTTATTTTGGGCAATATTGGATAAAAGACTTTCTTTTTCCAGTTCAGATGACAATCTCATATAATCAGAAATATCCTCTTCACTAATGTTTTTAGCCCTAAGATGATTTGCAACTTTTGACGCAACGAAACTCATTGAACCGGGAATTGAGAATAATCCCAGTTCCAGCAATAATTCTTCTGCTCCGGGATTTATAGCTTCACATATTTTTTCAAACGTAGAAACGTCTTGTCTATCATCTATCCCAAACATAACGCGTAAAACATCACCGGCACGTTCTTCCCCCATTTCACCAAGAATACCGTTAAAACCGGCTCTTGTCATAATATCTTTAACTGTAGCGTTAGGTCTTAACTTTCTAATAGCTTTTATAAACGCTGCTCTTGTATTTCTGGAAAAAAGTTTTTCTTGAAGCGGACTGACTAATTTACCGGCACCTTTTAAAGATAAACCTGCTGCTTCAGCAATACCTCCTCCCATCTCTTCTGACCAATTTTCAATAACTGTATCACCCCAAGCTTTTAAAAACGTCGAATAGGGTTTTTCATCTGCTGTTTCTAACAAAACTTGCCCTTTATCGGTAATACCAAGAGATTCATGTAATCTTCTCATACCATAATTTTCAACAACTCTTTGCGGCATCCCGATTGATGTGCGCGTGACAGCTCCGGCTGCACCTTCTATCAGACCAGCAGTAAGCCTTTTGCCAATCTCTTTTTGTGCAGCATTTTGAAGCCCCTTTGTTACAGTTTTTTGTACAGCTTGTTTGCCGAGTGTTGCAATTCCCCCCGTTGCCATAAACTCCCCTGCAAAAGAGGGTAGTTCCAATGCACCTTGAATTAATTTGCCACCAAAAGAAATACCTCTTTGATTCTGCTCTGCAACATCAAGAATATAACCATTAAGCCGTTCAACTTCTTTTTTTGAAAGTTCTTCACCTTTATTTTTTTTATCTATGATACTTTTTATATCGAAGCTTTCATTCAACCCTGACATACTTCCGGCAAAAGGTATAACTCTTGACCAATCAGAACGCATCAAAGCTTCGCCTGCCTTTATTTGACCTTTTTCCTTCCAATCTGATTGAGCCTTAGCAGGGATTTCTGTTAAAACTTCTTTATTATCGGTATACTGCATGGCGCGTCTGTCTTTTTGTCCTCTGTATAGATTTTCGCTCATCATACCGATAACACTGTTTTTCCACATAGCTTTTAGCGGATTTAATTCAGGAGTTTGCAAATTCCAATCTTCATCATATTTTTTTCTTAGTTTTGCATATTCTAACCAAGACATACCGTTTTGTTTTTCCGGTATATTTTTTGCATACTTAGCAGCATCCTGTCTTAACTTGTTAAATTTTTCCGTTAAAGTCATACCAACATCATCTGTATCAGCTGATTTAATATTTTCAAGCGCAGCTTGATTATCAGATACAGGATTTGTTTTTATCGGAATAGTTTTAAATATTTCGTCAAGATCTGTTTCAGATGGCGCTTTTTCACCTTCTATTTCCAAAACCCTTCCATCTGGTGCTGTTATTTCAAAAACTGTCATTCTACTCCCTTTTTACAACAGGCGGACGAGATTGTATTTCTTCTACAAATCTCATTTACCCCTTTACTCTAACAGTATAATTACCGACTTTGTAAACTGCTTGCGCTGTTTGATTTCCGTTTTCCGTTTTTAATGTTATATGAGCATGATTAATATGATTAGTTCCATACTTTTTATCAAACTCTGTTTCATTTACAATCTTTGGATTACTTCCGTACTTAGCTAAAATATACGGGTCAGAAGTTCCAATTTTTTTAACCTGCGGATTTTCTAATTCTGATTTAAAAAACTTATCCTTAGTTAAATTTGAATGCTCTGACATAGAAACATCAATAGCGTGAGAAACTCCATTTACATTATGATAAGAGCTGTATCCTTTTGCTCTCGGATTATAACGTCCGTTTTCCACAACAGTAAACTTTACTCCCAGTTGCTTTTCTAATTGCGGAAGATAAGAATCCGCATAGTATGTTAATTCTTTTGTTTCATGAGGTTTTGCATAGGTTGCATCAATTTTATCTTGTAATGTAGCCCGCTGCTCTTGGATTATTTTATTGGTTCTCTGATCTATTATTTGAGCTCTTTCTTTTGAGTCCGGCTGTCTTTTGTGAATTTTTACAAAATACGCAAAATCATTTGTAATAGTCTTAATAAAGCCTACCTGTTCAGCCATACCTTTTTCAATATTCTTGTAAACAGCAACTCCATTTTCACCTTTATACCCTAGTGAATCAATAATTCCTTGCAGTTCGCTATCATTAATCTTTCTGCCGTGTCTTTTTTCAAATTCTGTGACAAGAGCCTGTGCTTCGGCATAAATAACATTTTCTGTTTTACTGCGCCCGCCAATTGTTTTAAGCGCATTTTCAATCATCTTGTTATCTTCTTGAAGAATAGTATACTCAATACTTCCTATTTTGCTTTGATTTTCTTTAAAGCTTTTAAAATCACTTTCAGAAAGGTAAGGCCTGTATTGGTTTAAATCAGTATTTTTAAACCCTTCGGCATCATAGGTCATTTTATCCATTAAATCTAAATATACCTGATGTCCGGTCTTAATTTCCCCGAATTTTCTCATTTGTTCTATATAAGACATTTGTGCCTTAATAGCTTCCGGTGATTGAGTTACATCTATGGCTTGATATGCTGCATCAGGATTTGACTGTAATGTACTTATAACCTTATCCCAAGAAGCCTGACTTTTCTGCTGTTCTTGCAAAGTCTGTATCCTGTCACGCTCACGCATTTTGCCTTCATATTGCGAGCGAACATCCGACTGTAAATCAAAATTAGAAATTTTATCAATTTCTTTATAAGCTTGTTCCGGAGTATAACCATTTGCAATAAGTCCATCTACAATGCTTCTTGCCTTGTATCTCTGTTCATTAGTTGTTACAGCATTTAAAATAGAATTATGTTTTTCTGGAAGAATTTCTGATTTATGTGCATCATAATATAGCTTTGCCCGCAAACTGCCATCTGCTAACAAAGAACTGATTACACTTTCATGATAACGTGAAGAAAATTCTGCTTTTTTGAGATTTGTAACATCATTATCCCAGCCTTGCAGCTGTGCCTGCAGAGTAATTGCATTATACCCCTGTTTTAAACCTGCAGATAATCTGTTATCGTCATTTCTGTCTAAAATCGCCTGATTAAGAATATTATTTTCTTTTTCTGTATAAACAGAATTTTGCCAGTTTCTCGTCTGCTCAAAATCGTGTTTTGTTACAGCTCTGTATACATCATTTCTTTTTGCTGTAAGTGAATTAACAGCAGCAACTTTGTACCTTCCGCTTAATCCTGCTTCCTCTATCAATTGCGATGCATAATCATCAAATCCCTGCAAAACATTCATACTTTGTCCTGCTGCATTTTGACCGGTTTTATTAAAATACCCGTTTTCTTTATCATATAGCGCCTGATTGCTATAAGTATCGAATTTGTTAGTAAGGTCAACTATTTTAGTTTTGTTATATTCATCCAGTTGTGCATTAATTTTATCGCCCAACCTTTCGCCGGCTTTTCCAAGAAGATAATTAGCCCTGACAATATTTTCGCCAATCATATCCCCGTTAATACTTACATCCTGATAAGCATGAGCAATATGCTTATCAGCTACAGTTTGTTGATTATAAATTGGTACCTGTGCCATTACAAACCTCAAAATTACCTATAATAATCCAGACGAGAATCCGGTATATAATTTATTATTTTTCTGACCTATTTTTAGACCAGAGTCCATTTTAGAATAAGTTGTCCACTTATTAGATACTTTGCCAAGAGAACCTAAACCTCCAGAACCGACACTTGCGATATTTGAAACACCATTTGCGACAGCTGTCATAGAATTTATCCTTCCTGCAGTTGCAGCATTTTGAGCAGCTATCTTATCAAGATTTGCCTGATTATTAAAATTACTTGCCTGCTGTTCATAATTTAGCGCAGTTCTTTCAGCATTGTACTGTGTCATTAAGGCATCCAGCTCGCCATACTGCGCAGTATCTTCGATTGTATCAAGAGCTGTGCCGGAGGTAATATCAATTCCGTTCCCAGCCATTCCAACCTGCTGTGAACCTATTGCCTGTAAAGTTTTAATTCTCTGCTGCCGAGCCTCTTCTAATCCGGATTGCCTTTCCTGAGCTGCATTTTCATTAGCAATTTTAGCATTATTTTCATTAACTTTTGCTTGATAGTTATACATTGCTTGTTGATTTCTACCTTGAACAGCAGAAGATGTAATTCCCATTACAGCACTACCAATTGTTCCGATTGCTAAAGCCGCATTTGCAACACCTGTTGCAACACCCAATGCAGACATACCTGCAGCAGAAGCTGCACTTGCTGCAGAAATCGCAGATGCACTCATCCCTAAAGCAGTTCCTAGTGTTGTCATAGTTATAATGCACATTCTCATTTACCCTTTCATTAATCCGTTTGTTGGTCTTTCCCTATAAAAAACTTCAAAATCTTTTGGAGGTTTTGAAGATAAAAAAATCCTATCCAAAACTGTAAGTTTCTTTTCTTCGCTTGGAAATCTAAACCCTGCCCATTTAAGCCAATTTTTTGCAAGAACATTTGTTTTGTAAATTTGATTGTATAGAATCCCGAATTGCTCATCATATTTTTTGATTTCTTTTCTCATCTCTTTAAGAAAAGAAATCTGGTGTGTTTCAATCTCCGGTGTTGCTAATAACCAAACAATACCGACAGAGGGGTTATTTATATCTGTACTCCAAGCACCGCAAATTAATACCGGAATATCATTTTGTTTAGTTTTTGCTAACAAAAACGGATAAGGGGTATTACTTAGATCATTGAGAATATCTTTTTTCCAATTTTCACCGCGTGTAGCTATAACTTCAGCTTTATCTTCTTCTCGTAAATTATCCAGAATATATCCGCAATCTTCAATATTTATTTCTGCCCTGTACATTAAGCCGCATCCTCCACATCTACAACAGCAGACACGCTTAATATCGAAAGTGGGAGCGGATATTTTTGTTTTATGTGAACAGTTGCTTCTTCTGTGTATTCAGAGAATATAGTAACATCAACATCTTTTGATATTAAAAGTGATGGATCATTAATGCTGTCATCTTCTGCCCCAATTGACCTTTCATTTTGAACTTCTTGACCATCTGCTCCTACTATAAAGAAATCTTCTCTTGAATCATTGATTTTAATGCTGGCACGTGTTACAAGTTTTTTCAACCCGTGAGTATTATCCCCTTCAATATTGAGGGTTTCAAAATCAAATTCATAAGGCAAACCTACAGATATAATAGAAGCTTCGTTGTAAAGAGTTATGCTTCCGTCTTTTACAACATGGCTTTCAACTCCGCCGTCAGCGTTTACATAAACTTCTTTACCCTCAAGATGTTCAAGCCCGTGTAATACATCAACCGGCTCGCCTTCATATTTTAGAGCAGAGTCAAGAAATATTGAATCCGTAGTTTTTGTTATAATTCTTGAAGCCATACGCTCAACATATCTGTGAACGTTACCGTTAATAAATCTTTTTACAACAAAATACGCAACGTCTTCAAACCCCTCTCTAATACATACGACAGATTCAAAGTTTCCGTCTGTTTCGTGTTTGTGCCATCCTGAAATTTCTTGTTTTCTGTTATAAGTAAGTCCGGCCATTTTTCCATCTGAGAGCACACACCATACAATCCTAAAAGGTTCTTTCGCATATGCCATATCAACAATTTGCCGTCCTCTGAATAAATGGTTGGCAAAAATTGTTAACTCATCCCCGTCATAACTATCAGAAACGTATGTATAACCTAAATCTCTAAGTACAGACCCGCCAGCTTGAACAAATAATATCATATTTCCGGAAACAACCGGCATAACATGCGAACATCCATAATAACTCTGAGGTTTAGCAGCAGGCGCAGGACTTGCAGAAAATGAGCCGTCAGTGCCGTTAACTTTCCACTCTGCAGAAGAAGTAAGCACAATCAAATCATTCATAGCTACTATGTGCCTGATTTCATTAACTTCTCTTTCTGACAGAGTGATTGTGACAGCATCCGAAGCGACAAGCGGTCTTGATACATTAAAGTTATCAGAAGTTCCTGTTTGAGATGTATAAATTGTCTGCGGATTTTTCTTTGTGTTTGCATAAATTTTTCTTTGCTGGAAATAATTAACAACAGAAGGATAATTATCTTCAAACGGATTTTTCGCAATTGGTGCAGTAGCAGACAAATCAGGCTCAATTTTTTCATCTACAAAAGAATTTGTAGTAGAAGTTCCAATATATCCGAAAATCCCGTTAACAGCTCTGTATATATTGTATTCAATAGCATTCTCTACAACATCCCATGATATTGTCATATATTCGCCGACAGCCCAATAACTCTCATATCTTCCGGTGACTTCTATCTGATTGGAACGATTTGACTCTTCGTTATCTTCGTTTACAGCTGTTACAAGATACTGATACTTTCTTGTATTTTCATTTTTGCCAGTCCATACAGCTTTTACATTTACAGGAGCATTAATTTTAGGATTAAAATCAATAGTTTTGATAGTCCAGTCATAATGAGAGTTTCTGGACAATTCTATTTGCGGATGATTAGGGTGACAGATTGTTAATACGTCAGCGTTTTGTGCATATTTAAGCAGGTATAGTTCATCAGTAAGAAAAGGAGTTTCGATTTCAACAATCTGCCCCCGCTTCGTTTCATCCTCATAGTCATCAGGATAAACGATGTATCCGCCATCTTTAATAAATCTAAAATATTTATTTCCGGCTTCAATCACATAAGTTTGTTCGGTGTTGAAAGAAAAAGGCAGCAGCCTTGTGAATAAGGACGATTCTTTAACTTCGCCGACAAATTCAAGCCCAGCTCTATTAGATACAGCACCTTCTTGATGTACAAAACCATTTTTTAAACTTTTAAGTCCGTTTTGATATTTTGCTAAATCATTACGGGCATTGAGCGGGGGTGATAACTCCCCGCCGGTAAAAACTTTTTTGAGTGACTCTCATTAATTCCTCGCATCCAGATAAGTTGTTTCATCCTCATCTTTTTCGACAGATTCAGCTGCATTCATAGCTTTAGCTCTGGCGAGTTCGGTCATGTATCCCTGATAACATAGCTGCTTTTTATTAGCAGAACCGGTGATACTGTCAGCACAGAGATATGCAAGATAAAAACTTAATGCAGTCACAAATTCTGCGGTAAAAAATGACTCCGGTACTTTTGCAGTAATGTTTCTTGTGTAACAAAGAATTGCCGGGCTAATATTACAAAGGATGATTTTGCTTCCATTAGAATCTGTTGTTATATCAAATTTTTTATACTTACCGCCCATACTGTCTACAATGTAACGTGCAGCTATACAATCATTCGGATAATCATAAGCATAAAGAAATCTCGGGTCTGGCGACTTTTCAACTGATGGAGTGAGTTCATTAAACCTGTTAAGAAAATTCCAGTCGAAAGATTTCATTACCTGTTCTTTTGCAATCGGATACTGATTATTGAGCACAGTAATTCTCGGATTAATTGTTGTAGTATTTTGCACAACTGCAGACACACCGAGATGATTAAGTGCCAGATTGTATATAGCTTCTTGTGTGTAGGACATTTTTATTCCTTAAACTTAAAAATTAATTTTTACATTCTTTGCAATAAATTCTTTTCTAAGAAGTTCTATTTCTTCTTGAGCAGTGCAGTTATCCGGAAGTTCAACCCAGATATCATTTTCAACCGCCAAATCTCTTAAAACTTCAAGCGTTTCGTTCAAGCTGTCGTCATTATCAACATCTGGCTCCTGCTCACCTTCGCCTTCTGTTTCATCATCCTGTTCATCATCGTCATCCGGATTCAGATTTTCATTATCTTCATCCTCAGCTTCAAACACAGCGCCATCAGCCAGCGTACCCCAGCAAGGAACATCCGGGCCTTTATAATCTACAATTTGTCCTTCTCTGATTTTTTTCTTTTGATACCATGCATCCATCGTTGCTTTTATTTTCATTTTTCCATTACCTTTCAATTCTATTTCCCCCTCCTCTAAAAAAAGCGGGGGATGTGAATCCCCCTTGTCCGTTAAAAAAGAAGAGAGAACTTTAACTTAGTTTTACCAATTACATTTACCCCTTTTACAACAGGCGGAGTAGTTGGATTTGAAGCCTCCAAACCTGATTTACCCCTTGTTATGATAAGACTGCGTTACTGCATCAGTAAGATATGCAGATAATTTACCAGTTGTAGGTGCAGTACCGGTAACTGTATATTTAAGTCTTACAAACCCTTTATTACCGACAGGCATAAAAGAAATCGGTATCATCTTGCCTTTTTTCAAATTAGCGAGCAGCACTGTAGAAGAAGCAAGCTCTACAGGATTATCAAATTCGTCTGTTTTATCTGTTTCAACAGCCACTTTTAAGCTCGTAAGATTGTTAAAATCTTCTTTAATCATTGCAAGTAAAGGTATAGGGTCGCCAAAGGCAACTTCTCTTGCAATACCTAAATCAAGAGTATTTTCTGAAACAGTAGTTGCGGTAATTGCTTGATTTTCAGAAAATTTTAGTAATTCATCTAACATTTTATATTCCTTTCTAAATTTATACTGGTTATTTGAACTGACGAGGCAGTTTGAAGCTGGAACTTTCCAGCTTCACTTACCTTGAGGATTAGAGAGAGGGAATCTTATAATCGGTGTAGAGGTATAGCTTTTTAAAAAAATGGGAGAGGTTGATGAAGTTTTGGAAGAACCTCTCCCGAAAATCCAACTATCACAAATCAACATATAACGTTTTTATTAGAAGAGATGTTTAGCTATTTATTGCTAATTCTCTAATCTTCTAGATCTCTATGCTGCCCTTTATTAAGCAGAAGCAGCAGCAACAACTCTTTCCTCTGTTTCAAGAATTTGGTCTATTTCTCTGATTGGAATACCTTTGTAGTGTGCAATATCAGCACCGCAATATTCCTTAATATTCAAATTCACATTAGGCTTATTAGTTGCAGCTTCATCCAGTGCCTCTGCAATAGATGTGGTGCAGTAAATAAATGTTTTTTGTCCTGATTTTTTAATATGCTTTTTAACTCTGTAATAACCTTTTCTTAGGAGCTTAAGCAAATCTACTTCACCAGCTTCAAGTTTGGAAACAGAAATATTTGCAATTCTGCAGGTACTGCGCCAATCTTTGACAGCAACACCGAGAGAAAGCTTATAGTGGTCTTGATAAACTTTTCTTTTCTCGCCTTTTGAGTTTGTTTCTGTCTGGACACCGTCATTGTAGTGCTGGATACCTGCTTTTGAACCTTCCGGGTAAAGAAGTTTAACATCATTTTCACCGGTAGTAATAAACCAGATTGAAGTATTGTCAGAACCGGTACCGCCTGCATCAATTACGTTATAACCGATATTTTTCTTTTCATTGGATAATTGCGCATACCTGACAGCCAAACCGTCAAATTCTGCATCATTATCAACACGTGAGCCATATATGATAGCTTCCTGTGCATCCTGCGCTATACCTTCAATAAACGCTTTACCTTCGTTCAACCTTGCTTGTGCAGGATTTTTAGAACGGTCAATTAGGTCAATATCCGGAGTAGAATAACTTTCCAAATCACCGGTTGTATCAACTACCTGTTCAACAGTAGATTTAGATGTCGGCACATATCCATACAACTTTCTAAAAGTGGATTTTGGTAAACCGTGTCTTACGACTGATTTGTTAAAAGTTCCCATGTTACATTCGCTTACATGTAAATCAGAGAGAAGATCGCTTGTTTCAGACATAATTTCAGCAATGTCAGTTTCGATACTGTCACCGACGGTTTGCTTCATCATATCGAGCATAGTCAAATGTTGTGTTGCAAGAGTTGCCATATTTTATTCCTTTCATAAATTGTGAAAACTAAAATAGTTTTCAGTAACTACAAATAATCCCCTCTCTATATGCATTTACATTAGTTTATTTTTAGCTCATTTCAGGATACCAGTCTGCAGCCGTCCTTGTGTGGTTATTTTGTTTTCCGCCTCTAATGGTATCGTTTTTGAGCTGCTTTCCGATTTCTCTAAAAACTTTCACGATTGCCGGATGATTATTCAATCCGGTTTGTTCAAGTAAAGAAGCAGCTTCATCTGAAACAAATGTGTCATACGCAACATTTGCTTCTGTGAGAGCTTTTTTAAGATTTGCGCCGCCGATTTCGGGGTCAGTATTTAACATTGTTTTATAAGTTTGAATTTGATTCTGCTGAGATTCTTTAATTGCAGTCTCAAATTTTTCCTGCAGCTTGGACGAAAGCTTAACCCCCATTCCCATAAGCTTGTCAGCCTTATCCTGAGAAAGCCCCATATCTTTAGCAATTCCGGCAAATTCTTCGGTTAAATCCTTATCAAACTCCATTCCTTCCGGCAGTTGTACTGCTGAGAAATCGTAATTTTCCGGCACTGTATCATCAGATGGTTTATCGGCCTTGCCATCTTCCGGATTATCTGACTTTCCTTCATCAGCTTGATTTTCAGCTGATGGGTCTGCCTGCCCACCATCTTCACCTTGATTTTTTTGCAACCCCTCTGATGACTGTGAGTCAAGGTTGTCACCCGCTTCATTCAAAACATCTTCTTGTCCCATCTTTTAATCCTTTCTTTCTTTTTGAATTTCTGTATAACTTTCAAAGTCGCAAATTCGTATAAGCTCAAGGATATAATTTCCAATGCTTTTACGACCTTGTAAATAATATTGCTTGTATTTTTCATAGCAAATAGAGCGGTCAAAACACCCTGTTTCCTCTAAAATAAGCTTGATGAAATCTTTACAATCTTGATTTAATAGCGCATTATGTACTATTAAATTCAAATCTTTTTCTTTTGTTTTACTCATAACTTCTTCTAAACTTCTTACCCTAATCTTGCAGCTAAATTCGCGCCAATAGCATCCACACCGCCAATATTTTTAATCATTTCTGTACCTTGCTGGATTGCAGCAAGCTGCTCCTGCTGTTCCTGCTTTTGCTGCTGCTGGGCTCTCAATTGCTCAACATATTCAGTCGGATTAATTTGTGACGGGTCAATATTTGCAAAATCGCCGTAATCATCAATAAGTTTGCAACCGTTAACCTTAAACCTGAGCATAGGGTCAAGTGCATTTGCTAAATTAAGCGTAAAAGTAGAAAATCTTTCCATAGCTGCAATCTTTTGAACTTTCTGGGCTTGGGCAAGAGTTGAAACAAATTCAATTTCAAATTCCCCGCCTTGAATTTGTTCCGGAGGTTCAGGTAAAACATCAACCTCAATCAATTCTTCCAATATCCATTCAAAGAATTTTTTCAATCCGGAGTGAATCTGTTCCAGAAGCGGGGAAACAAGAACCATTTTTTCTTCTTTAAGCTCATTAACTTCTGTAGCAGTTCTGCCCCTTTCAGCAGTATTCAAAATCATTGCAAACAAATCATTGTAGAAATGTTCTTTTATAGTACTTTTCATAGAAGTTATTTCCTGAGCAAGCTCTAAAATTCTCGGGTTAACTTCATGTATCGGCCTTACTCCGGCATCGTTACCTTCGACATCTTCTACATAAGATTCCGGAAGGGTTGAAATTGTTCTATTCTTGAACTTTGCAGGCCCTTTAAGCGGAGGTGAAACAATTTTCTTAACAGCCTTAGCATACTCTTTAATCATTGTATTAAGCTGTTTTAAATCCGGCAAAGCATTTATAGCAGGACAATCTGACGGATAAACATCCTCCCCGTTTGTTTCAGCTTCAAATACTATGTAAGGGAATTTATCAAACCCGCTTTCAGATAGAAATTTTCCGTCTCTGCTGCTTTTTTCATAATAAACAGAGATAAATTTTTTATTCCTCGCCCATTTTTTTGTTGTGTCATAATTAGGATTAGGCATAACAAAATGAATGACTTCGACATATTGCTGCGGATTTTTTTCATTCATAGTTTTGACGGCTTCCGAAACATTTTCCTCGCCGAATTGTTCAACAAGATTTTTGGCTGTTTCAGAATACTCTCTTACCAGAGTATCAACCTCACCCTTAAAATTTTTAGCGTATCTGTAAGAGCCCATTGGCAATACTTTGCAGGTAAACAAATCATCATAATCAGATTCAAGAGCAAGCGTTGAGAACCCAAAAACTCCGAGCTGTTTATATACAATAGGCAGCTTGTCATATGCTTTTGAAGAATAGAGCGTGTCACGTGTAATTTTTTCAACTGCAGCACACCAGGATTTGACTTCGTAATCATTTTCCATGTTGTAATTTCTGATTTTGAACTTAAACCAGTTTTGCGCAGGTGAAGTAGCACCGCTCATCATTCCGCTGGAAAAATTTCTAAGTGCAATTATAGGAGTAGAATCAATAATTTTTGTATTCTTTTTTCTGTTTGTTTTATTAACTTCGTTAGCCAGGAACCTAACAGAACGCGGATAAAAGTATTGAGCTAATTCCTGTAAATCGCTTTTAATTTCTTCAAAAGGAGTATCTAACTCTTTCCGCCTTGTTTCAAAAAATTTTCTATCGTATTTTTTATCCATCTTAAACTTTTTTCAACTTTCTTTCCTATTCCCCTAGAAGTTTTTTCTTAGTTGTGTTAGCTTCTTCTACCAGTCCTCTGGCAGTTGTTCTTATATCCCTGCCGGAGTTGGCAGCGGTTTTATTTCTTTGGGCAGTTTTAGCTTTAGTAACGCTTGCATCCGCAGCAGTCGGCGTAGCAACTGTTTGTGTCGGGGCGGACACAGCAGGCATTTTAGGTGATGAACACATTTTTCACATCCTTTCATTGTTAAAACTTTGCTATGGCAAAAATAGTACCTTTGAACCCTTCGGAAAAATCCAAATCGAGAGAACCATCAGCTTTTTCAAAACGGGATAAGTCTTGAAGTCGAATAGCAGATGTTCCGGATGGTAATTCTATCCCTATATCACCTAACATTGAATTCGGGTATGCATCGCCAGCTTCTACTGTTAAAAGCTCATTGTTCTCGTTTTTATTCTCAATTACGATAAACAACGAATTGTTACTATTAGAAAAAGCTTTTTCAATCTTAATCTTTCCGGTCACTTCTTTTTTATCAATTCCGATATTCGCTACAGACTCCGTATGATCTAAAAGCGGACACTGTACCTTAATTACATCTCTTGTCATAAAATTTCCTTTCAAATTTCTAAACTTTTACCCCTACTCAAACGGGTCAAAATCAGTTACAACTCTTCCAATACCGCCGTTATCTTCCGGCGAATGAAACATATAGGAATACTTGTCAATTGCATAAATCGCCATCATCAGGGTATCTGCGTAATCAGGTGACTCACCTTGTTCACTCCTGATTTCATCTTTGGACTGCATCACAATATATCCGGGTTTATAAATTACCTTTAAGTATTCAAGCTGCTTTGCAGTTTGTTCACAATGCAGCTTTATCCAGCCGTTCTGGAAAAATTCTTTTGTAAGCAGATAACCTTCTGCACGTGGATTTTTGGCGGTTGTATTCTTATTTTTTATAGTTCCCCCGCCACGAAATGCAATACAATTCGGGATAGATTTTTTGATAGTATTAACCATCGGGTATCCAACCCCATCAGCATCAATGATTAAAATATCGGGTTTGTACTTTGAGTACATGTAGAGAATTTTTCCTACAGTAATATCTGTGTCCGGTTCGTGCCATTTTTCGGTAAGAACTTCTTCCCAGATATTAGCAGTTTGCCTGACCAGCAGTTTTAAAACATTTAAATCCCCGCCAGAACCAGCAAGGTCAACAGCCATAACTTTATTGTGATAAATATTTTCCGGAGTAAAGCTAAGGCTTTTGGCATAATCAATTTTAGAAGCTGCTAGTAAGAAATCTCTAGACTGGTCGCGCGGCAAACCTAACCAAATATGATTATAATCTGCTTCATTGCGCGCTTTGCATATTTCAGCTTCTTTGAGCATCTGTTCTGTCAGATACGGATTATCAAAATAATTAATGTTAATGTGCAAACAGTCCGGCCGTCCGACACAGAAGAGATATACAGCATCGTTTCTAGCGAAACGGTTCATTGTGAAAAATATTCTTGCGTTAGGCTTACGCATTATTGTTGGCACAATTACATCAAGTGTTGGTTTTGTTATTGCTTCTGCTTCATCAATCCAGAGAATGTCAATATCAGCAAGCCCTTTAATATTGACTTTTCCCTGTTCTCTGAAACCTTTGAAGATAATTGTCGTGCCGGTTGCTTTATGTACAATCTCTTTATCTTTAACTGTATAATTAAGGTTGAATTCATCTATTAATGTTTCAAATACAGCTTTTACTGATTCATTGATTGTATTTTGGATTTCACGGCCACAGCAGATTTTTATTTTATATTTGTCGCCTAAATACAGAAGAAATCTGGCAACACTTTGGGTTTTAGAGCTTCCACGTCCACCTTCGCCTAAAAAGTAAACATAGTTATTGAACTCCGTTATCATCGGAAACATTTTGGGCGGAAGGTTTAACATCTCGGGTATTATTAGACTCATCTACTTTAGTTTCCTTTTTCTCACCCTTTACAACATGCGGAGTAGATGGACTTGAAGCCTTCAAACCTGATTTACCCCCTATGTTAAAATCAAGCGCTTTGTTGTCGATTTTAATTTCACCCATTTGAACAGTCGTACTTCCTGAGAGTTCAACATTTTCTTTGAGGTATCCTAATGATTTACCTATGAGCTCTATAGCTTTGAGCGCAACGCCGACAGTTTTTGGACTATCCTCTGTTTTTGCTCTAATTCTGTTTAAATCATTAAAGAAATCTTTTCTTGTATATTTGATTTCTTCTTTTTGAAATTCTTGTAAATTACTTTCATGGTACTCAATCCATAGGGTAATCTTAGGGTTTTTCATAAGCCTAGAAGCTTCGACGTATATTGTATTTTCAGAAGAATTTTCACAATCGTATGAGAGCTTATAAGCTTTAGTTGGGGAATTAATACAATCAGTAAAGAGATGAAATACAAATGCATTTTCTTTGGGAGTCAGCTTCGGTAGATCCTTAAGGGTCAGTTTTGGTAAACCTTCTGGAGTCGACTTTGGTAAATCATTCATAAATACACCTTTTTAGTTAACTTTTTATTTCCTGAGAAATCTGCAGCATATTGCCGGACTTGAGTAACCTGTTTATTTTTATTCCGGATTTCTACATTGTGCCCGTATACCCATCCAAATAAGGAATCGGATTTAATATTAGGCAGGGCAGCAGAGATACGTTTCTTTTCCCGGTAAATAGTTTTTACAGCTTCAATACCTGTATATAGGTTATGGTATGTTATACCGGATTCAATATTTGTCATTATTTGTAAACAGACTTCATCCCCGCAGATTTTACATTTCCCAATAAATAATTTTCTTTTTGTAAATCCTTTAAAATCCTGCAATATCCATAAATTACCGCATTCAATACTATTGTTGCAGCATTTCATCTTAATACAAGACACAGTACCTCTCCCTTTCTTCCCCAAGAATTCCATTGCTTTCGCACGGCCACTAAGCCCCAGTGTCCTCATTGGGAGCGAACATAAAAAATTTTTTCTGTTCACATTTTGGAGTATAAAACATTTTTTTTAAAAAATCTCGTTGAATGATTGAATGACTTTTGGTAAAACAGATTGAAATACTTCCTGCTATTAGAAAAATTCATCTTTACAATTTGTAACAAAAAATAAAATTTAAAAAGTTTTCTCTCGTAAGATAAAAAGAATTATATATATAATTCTTTTTATTTAATTTAATTTTATTTTATTTAATAGCATTACAGCGCATAACTTTTTTATAAATAATTTTTATGTGGTGCATATGCACTGCAGTAAAAAATACCAAACAAAAAATATCTTAGCATTTATTTATAGTCGATTTAATGAATTGTTGATATTATAAAGTTGCATATTTGTATTTTGCAGATACATATTTTGCATTTGCATTGAATTATTTATATTATTCAGTTGCGTATTAGTGTTAATTCTTTGTATTGTATTGGATAAATTTTGTACAGATTGTAATCTTACCATTTCCTCTTGCATTTCTGCTTGCCTATCGTATTCAGTTTTCTCAATTTCTCTATTTACTAGATTCATCAAGCACGTATTCTGTTCATTTACAGGATATGACAGACAAGCATTATATCCATTTGTAAAATTCTGACGGCGATTTTCCCAATAATTACTAACCCATAACTCCTCTTTCAAATATTTTGAATAATGGTCAAAAGGTTCAATATAAACTACATCAAGCATGTTTGCCGGTGCTACTTGCTGCCAATGCAACATAAACTTTTTATTATTTATAAATGTTTGCGATAAGTCTATTTTTTTTCTTGCAACAATATATTCTGTATTTTTATGTTTGTAGCGAACTATTAATTTAACAGTTGTATTTTCTTTTCCTTTTATCAGATTACAAATTTCATCAATTGAAAGTTTTTTTGTAGGAGTTTCATCAACAAATAAAAGTTCTCCACCTAATGGTAAATTAGCTTTTTCAGCTGGAGAATTAGGTAATAACATCGCAATATATGTTTTTTTATTGTAATCCTTTATAATTTTTGCACCAATGCCATAAAATTCTTCTTGTATTGCAAAAGTCTGTATTGTTGTTAATACCAATGAAAGCATTAATAATATAATTATTTTTTTCATAACGACTCCTTTTAGTTTATAAAATAAGAAATAATAAAACTTACAATTAAAATTTCTAAAATGTATTTCCAGTCATAAAGAGACTCTATTGTCTTAAAATAAAAATGAATAAGCCGTTGTTTTGTAGTCGCTTCATTATTGATAATCCGTATTTCAAGACTGCTTCTTTGTGAAGGTATAGGCTTTTTCAGCATAATATACCAAGGGAACTGGTTTAAAATTGCTTTATATATTGCCCCTAAAAAATATAACAAAAGAAATATTTTAAACATAATACCCTCCTCAATATATTGGAAAATACATTAACAAGAATGATGTATATTTTAACTTTATTATATACAGAAAGGAGTTCATTATTGACAAAATTAGAACTATCACAAATTCTGTATGCACTACGTTCAACATTCGGTGAAGCAGGTGTTAAATTATTCAAAAAACTGTTAGAATACATTAGGTTATAAACCTCTTTCTTTCAGCATCTTTTCTACTTCTTTGAGGATTTCAGCTTTGACATCCTCGTATTCTGGTGCGTTGAACATCTCACCTTTTCCAGAAACAAGCCAGTTTAAATTTACATTCAGTTTTTTGTTCAGTTGAACAAAAAGATTTAAAGATGGTTCTCTACGATTTTGTTCATAATTAGTTAAAGTATTTGCAGACATTTCAAGCTTGTCAGCGAATTTCGCGACGGACAAACCTAATTCAATTCGTACTTTTTTTAAATTTTCAGCTAACATTCTGCACCTAAAATATTAAGTTTTATTAATTATGTTCAAATGAACTTGACATTTATGTTCGTTTGGATATAATTAGAGTTATACAATTCAATCATTGAACGATTGAATAATAACATAAAAACACGAAAACGGCAAAAATTGCCTTATTTTTCGTGCGAATTTTTGCTACTCAAAAAGAAAGGAATACATATGGCAGAAGAAAGAATGTCTACTACATCTGTGCAGCTAAATGCCGGACAGTTTAGTGCGCTTAGCAAAATAAGAAAAAAAATAGATGCTTCTTCTAATGCAGAAGTTTTAAGAAAAGCTTTTGATTTTTATGTAAAAAAAGAACATCCGGAATTTATACAAAAATAGGACATCTACGAAATGATACTATTCAATATTTTACAAAAAATAATCAAACAATTTTTACGGAAGAATTCAAATTATAACAAATTAGAGAATCAAAAGCTCACAATAGAATACCTTCAAAAGTATAAAAAATTAAAAGATTTTAACGCACAAGCGTTACTAAAAACTCATTATATTCCAAAAGCAAGAGAAATAATCTTAAGAGAATCCGGCTTTTTATTAACTGAGAACTTAGTTTTACAGCGTGCAGGTGCATTGATGAACATTGACATTGCCAACGGTGTCTTAGATGAATTTTGTAGATTCAGGGATAAATAATTATGGCAAAAAAGAATTATCAAGATACATATTTTCAGCATGACAGATACGCAAGGCGCGATTCTAAAATTAAAGCTCTTTTAACTTACTTTCGTAAAGAAAGCGAGGAAAAAGCAAAAGCTGCAATATGCGTATTTTGGTGGATTGTCGAGGATATGCACCTTGATGATTATCCTGTGGATAAACTGGAAGTTTTTGCAGATGACTACAGATGTGATGTTAATTTCTTACACTCAATACTCAACGATTTTAACCTATTTAGAGTTGAAAACAATTGCTATGTTTCAGACAGGGTTCTCAGGAATTTAGAAGAACAAGCTAAAAAGGCTGAACAAAAATCTATTGCAGCAAATACAAAATGGCTGCTAAGCGATTTTAAAAAATATTATATTGAATTTTTTGGCAAAGCACCTGTTCTAAATCCGGAAGAGATTGATAATCTCAAAAAATACGCGGATAAAATTCCTGATCTTCGGGAAAAATTGCGCGATGTACTTTATACACTTAGTACTCTTAAATTTGATACAAAGATTAAATTTGTTCCTGGAGCGAACTGGCTCTTGACAGACAACAATCTTGGCAGATTACTAAACGGGGAATTTGGGCCTCTTAAGCATAAAAAGACCGCTAAGGAATTAAGAGAAGAACTGATAAAAAAACAAGCTGAACAAGAAGCTGAAAATGCTAATGTATTCGACTTGGATACGATTTCATCAAAAGCTGCAGCAATTCAATATATTTCTAATAACAATAAAGATTTAAAATTAATGATTCCTGACCATAAAAAACTTATGCGTAAGTTTGATATTACATTACAGGAAATTAAAAGTTTTCGGGAGGATGAAAATGCGTAAAGATATGCAAAAAGAAATCCATAAGTATCAGGGATTTATCTATTATTTTGATACTGAGAGCAAAACTCTTTGCAAAGCTGATTGGATACAATCTACTGCCGATTATGACCATTATTCTTTTGAGCTGCATCACTTTGTACCATTCACTGATTGGGAAAAAAATACGAAAAACGTACGCTCAAAAGTTAGTAACAAGTTAATTTTGCTTCCAAAAGTTATGCACCAGCATCTTGAAAATCCGATTTATAAACTTTCTCAATCCGATTTTGAATGTGTTTATGGAATACATCCTAACAAAATTTTATACGATATAAATTCCAATGCTGATAGATTATATAATATCCCTAGTTTATCACATTCTATACCTTCGGAGGCTACCTCCAATGCCTCCGAAATTTCTTTGTTATCAGATGAGGATTTATCTTGTTTTGACGATATCAAGGAGGTTAGCTATGCTGAAATATAATTATACCGCCAAGCGTGACGATTATTTAACTCCTCCGGAAATTATTAAAGAAGTATTGACTTCAAACGGTTTTACAGAATTTGATTGTGATACCTGCTGTTCATTGGATAATATTCCTGCAAAATTTCGTTATAGAAAAGATGGATTATATTCTGCAAAAAACAATAAACTTTCTGAGAGCAATGGTTTGAATGGGACATGGTTTCCTTATAACTGGTGTAATCCACCTTTTTCAATATGCGAAGATTTTGTAAAAAAAGCAGTAGCAGAACAAAAGAAGGGGCATACAACTTATATGTTGATACCTGCACGAACTGAAACAAAATATTGGCATGACTATATTTTACTTAATGGTCGAGATGTGCGACCTTTTGTAGAGGTTAAGTATTTGCGTAAAGGTATTTGCTTCTTGAACCCGGATAACGGTGAGAAGATGTCTGTTTATAAAAACAGCCTAGCACTTGTAACATTTTTTGGTCATACGACTACGGAGGTTCTTGATGCGTAAAAAGAAAAAATTTTATCGTGAACCGAGCAATACAGTTGTTGTTAATTCTTATGTAACAGAACTTATTGATACCAATATTGAGTACAATGACAAAATAAAAAACACCTTTAAATGCAAAAGTATTACAGGTAATGACAAAACATGTATTTATTGGGAACGGGTTGTGCTTTCAATTGGTGATAAAGTCCGGCTTAAAGGCTGGTGGGCTCCTAACGGAGTTTTTATCGTAAAAAAGATTTTAGTAATGGCGAGGGAGGGGTAAATGAAGTTTGTAGTTGAAATACAATCTCGTCCGCCTGATGTGAAAGGAGGTAAATAATGTTAGGACTATCAATTATTTTGGTTTTTATTGCAGCATCGTATTGGATATTTACAGATGATTGAAGAATTTGAAGATTACCGGCAGTTTCGGAAGAAATATCCGAGTCTAATTTATATTTGCAGCTGGTGCGGTTATCTAACTCCTAATCCTTATGTATGTATAAATTGCGGCAGACAATCAAACCAATTATTTTCAGACAATACCTACCGGTACAAAATCAAATCTATTCACAGAGAAGTACAACAAATATTTAGACCAATAGAATTGGCGAAAGGGAAAGATGTCAAAGATTAAGCTTAATGAATTATCAAGAGAACAATTGATTAACCTGCAGAAACAACTAGAGCAGGAAATAGAAAACTTAAACAAGGTTATTGTTGCGAGCAACACTACTGTTTTCGATTTGTTGATTAACGAAGTCAAAAAAGAGATGCAAGACAACATTGCGGAGGAAGAATGGAAAAAACTCAAAGAAAATCAAAAAAAGATAGAAAGCTATCGCAGTATTGAAAAGACCTTGCAGAATCAGGAAGATTTATTGGAACGCAAGCAAGAAGAACTTGAAGATATTGAGGAAGCTCTCGCATACTACCAGACCTCGATATTTGAACTTGAAGCTCGTTTTACAACTTATCAAACAAAGGACGGTGAAAATATCAGAACAGGGGATGTTTATGAATCTCAGAATGAAGACGGAAGTTTTGATTTTTGTATGGTAAAAGAAGCTGACGAAGATAGTTCAAAATTTGTAATCATATCAACAATGAACTCTGAAGATTTAGGCGTGCAATATCCGAAAAACCGAGAAATTTTAGATAACGCCAAATATGTCGGAAACGTTTATATATCGGAAGAATGCCAGGGCAAAGAGGCTTTGGAAAGAGCGACGTTCGGATTAAATCAAATTTTATGTTCAAGAGAAGAATCGGAATCAGATTCTTAAAAAAGAAAGCCGGATTATAGTTTTATTCTTTTTAATTTGAGGCTAAACAAAAAAAAAGGACGCAAGGGAAAGCGAAAAAACTCCCCCTTTGCTTGTTAGAGAGGAAAAAACAAGCAGTTGGGAAAATTTTCTAGAAAGTGTCTGGCAGCCGGGAAAGACCGGCAATCATTAGAGAAAGGAAAAATATTATGACAACAAACACAAAAAAATTAGAACTAGACGTTAACTTAAGCTTTTCTATTGAAGTAGATATGACAGAATTTAATCAAACGACGGTAAAAGTAGAAGATTTAAAAAAGTCAGAAGACCAATATATAGAAGCTAAAATCCAAACAGATACTGTAAAACAGATTATAGAAGAAGCAACTCAAAGACTTGAAGCGCTTGGATATAAAAATTTTAGACAAGTGTCTACCGCTCATTCTTTGCATCCGATTTTTAACCTTTGCAGGAAGTTTACAGATGACACTTTATCAAAGTAACAATTAAAAGGAATAGGAATGGAAACACGCGAAATAACTATTTCAGAGATTGAATATAAATTCTTATTATCTCAGAATGCAGAACTGATAAAACAGAATAGGGCTATGCAGCGACTTTTAAATGGAAAAAGCCGCTGCGGTATCACTATAAAAAAATCTCTAGGCGAATCAATTCTAGAAAAATATACCGGAGTTCAAAATAATGACTAAGCAAGAAATTACTATTGAGCCGGAAGAATGTATTTATTTTGAGAGTCTGCTTGATGAGTTTGAGGGTCGTTATAAAAAAACATGGCATAGTAAAGATAATGAATATGTTGTCTATGATTTCGAACCTTTTGACTCAGAAGGATTTAGGATTATTTATGAGTTAATTTGTGCACCAGAAATTTTTCACTTCATCAAATACAAGCTGGACGAGTATCGCAAAACAATCACACATCTGGAGCAATGTTTAAGAATAGTAAAGGGGGAAATACTTTGACAAATTTTGAAACAAAATTATCAAAACAGGATGAGGAAGCATATAAGAGATGGTTTTCGGAAGCAAAAGAGGGAGGTCTTATCCATCCAGAGGATAACGGATATGACTATGATTTTCGCGGTTTTTGGAAAGACTTTATAAAAACCGGAAGAGCCGAAACATTCAATCAGGAAACACATTTCCCTGATTTATATAAAAAACCTAATCATGAAACTTTCAGCGTAGAGAGTAAATACGCTGTAGGAGTGATGAAAAAATATGCCGGCTCTTGGAATGGTGAAACTTTTATTGAACCGGCACAGCGATATAGAGAGAGAACAGCAGAGGATTGGTATCCTCAAATGAACGGCAAGACAAAGGTAAAATAAGCAATGAAATATACAAAACAACAAGAAGCATATATAAAAGCAGGTGCAACACTATGTATAGAGTGCACAATGGGTTATAACGGTGATAAATCCTGTGGTTGTAATGGAATGGTTAAATTACCTAAAAATTCACCTACAGGGTGTTTTTGTGGTGAAAAATTTGAAGAAATCGAGGAAGAATAATGGGTTTAGATATTAATAAATATAGTTATAGTTACTCTGTTTTACAGCAATTACGACAATTAGCTCTAAATTATGAAGGTATTAATATTCCTATTTGTGATTTTTATGACCAATTTGAAATTACAACAAAATTTAATGAATTTATTATTCATTGCGACTGTGAGGGTTTGTATATTTCTAAATCAAGTAAACAGTATGAAAAATACAAAAAGGAAGCTGAAAATAGGTATGGTCAACTATTTTGTTATTTTGGCGATTTAGACAAATTAAAAGAGGAAGTCAAGGAACTGCACCCATTCATGCTGAAAAAAACAGAAGGCTTATTAAAAGCTGCATGGCAGGATTTTTATGATGATGTAATGAGTGCAAGAAAAATTTTAGAATTTCATTAGAAAATAGGATAAGTAAACAATGACAGATAAAGAACAAATTATAATCGACGGCGTAGATGTGAGAGGGTGCAAAGACAGATATTGCGATACTAATTGCGGTAATACAGGATTGAGTTGTCCTGATATCATGTGTGAAAATAACGCTAACTGTTACTACAAGCAGCTCCAGCGTAAAGAGCAGGAATGTGAGAAGCTGAAAAAGATTATTGAAAATCAAAGAAAGGAAATCTACAGGCATAGACATAAACAAGCGGAATTAAAAGAAAGGATTAAAACATTAGATGGGAAAGATATAACAGTCCAAATAACTGAATCAGAATTTGCAGAATATCAATCTCTTAAAAAACAGCATGACGAATTGATATCTATTAATAACAAGCGGAAAGATGAGATAAAAACTCTAAAATATATGCTGTACGAGGAAAGAGAACTTCGTACTGAAACCTTTAAAGCTAATTTTAAAATTGCCAAATTAGAACGGGCTATTGCTTCTAATAAAAGCCGATTCAGCCTAGAATTTTCCCGCTACCGCAAGGTTCTTGAGGATATTGAGGTAGTTATAAATAATTTGGAAAAACAAGATATACTAACCTTCCCCGATTTCTCACTGCAAGAAAATTATAAAATTATTATGAAGCAATGCAATGAGGGTTATAGACAAATCCTCAACCTCATCAGCAAGGCGAAGGGGGAAGAAAATGACTAACCTATCAAAAGAGCTGTGCGAGATTTGCGGGATTGAGCCTAAAAAAGTTGAAAAAAGATGCAAGGAATGTAATTTAAATATGGAAGAATGTGGGTGTTTTGATTGTTATAAAGAAATCTACCCTGACTTTGAGCAGCCAGAGAATTTTGTAAAGCTGCTAGAAATTGTTAGTAGAAGGTCAAGTGTTTCTTTTTGCCACAATGGCAGTTATTTTGGATGTTCTATCCACTATTATTTTAAAGATATTTTTGAAGCGGACAAGGGCAATATTCAACATAATTTTTTAAATACTCTATTAAAACAAGACTTAAGAAATCCTTGCAAACCAAAACTTTTAGAACAAATCAAACAATCAATCAGAGAGGCAGAGTGGGTGTATGACAGATAAAGAACAGATAATGGATAAACTTTACGGAGCTTTAGCTGGATTATTTCTTGTCTATGGTATTTCAACGGAAGAAGGTAGCGGAAAAATTATTATTGATTTGCTAAAAGAAGTTGAAAAACAATACCAATCCAAAGAGCAGGAATGCGAGGAGTTAAAAAAGAGGGCAACTATTGCGGAAGATAATTTTGCTTGTGAAATACAAGCACGCTTGTATCATCAAAACGAATGGTTAAAATTTTCAAAAGAAAACGAGGAGCTGAAAAAGAGTGTTGATAAAATTAAAAATTATGTAAAAAATCAGATGTTCGATGTCGATTGCGAAAATTGGTTTGACCGTTTCATCTACACATTTGAGGAATGGAAAAAGTCAATATGTGAAGATAGCGCCCGCTACCTTAAGGCTCTTGAGGAGATTGAGGAATATTGTATTCACTACTTGAAACACAATCCTAAGTCACCGAGTATTGATTTGAATGTAATCCTCAACATCATCAACAAAGCAAATCCTACAAAAAATAAGCGAGGTGGAAAATGAGAATAATATATAAATATAAAGAAGTAGCCTTGGGAATAGTCTTAATAGTTATGGGAACGGCTTGGCTCTATACAGTTAATTATGATTTATCTATATGGGCATTGTTCTCAATTATAGCAGGGGTGCTTTTTATTAGCGAATGCGAGGTGAAAGATGCCAATTAAAACCAAAAGACACCTGATGGATGCGTTTGATCCTATATTTATAAATTGCAAATATTTAGTTCTTAACAGCTGGCTAACATGTAAACGAACAAATAAACCCTGTGATTTAAGTGCAAAATATTGTATCAAACAAAGGAGTAAAAAATAATCATGCTTACTGGAAACGAAAAAATAAAAGATTTGCAAAGTGATGATATTTGCAATTATTTAGGGAACAGTTTGTGCGCATTGGGCGCAACAAGCGTAGGAATAGAAAATGTCGAAAATCATTTGGGTAAATACAGAGTTCTAATTATAAAATTCGGACAAGAACATTTTACCAGGATTGCTTTTAATTGTGAAAGAGCATTAAACACAAGTATTCAAGACATAAGAACATTAATAGTTAGGGCAAGACAAAATGCAAAATAAAATTTTAGTTATTTATGTAGAAAAAGAAAATCAGAAATACGATCATTATGAAGTATATCCGTTAAGTGAGAAGTTTACAAAAGAAATGCTAATTACAGGAACAGAAGAATATAATGCAGATGCGGAAAAAGATTATACGGCAAAAATTTATGAAGATCCGGTTTTAATTGATTTTGTTTCAGACGTGCAAGCATCCTGGCAGAACAAACATGTTATTGAAAATTTAAAATCAATCTGCAGTGATATTGAGAGCGATATTTGTGCTTTAGAAAGTTGGCGGGACGATATCACAGATTTGTTAGACAAGGAGTAAGAATAATGCAAAAAGAACTGGAACTATATTTATTCAACAGACTAAAAAACCGCAAAGATATTGGGGCAGAATCTGCATATACTATTGCCTGTGATATGGTTGATTTAGGCTTAATTAATAGTACAAAACAGGTTGAAGCAACACTCACAAAGTGGTATACAAAAGGCTGTTGGGAATGGGGTTGTGGCATATTTTTTGGCTGGATACCTAAGGAAAAGATTTACGCATTAGAAAAAAATATTTCATCAAGACCCGACTCTAAACAAAAATCAAAAACTATTTATATAGTCACAGCCGGTGACTATTCAGATTATCATATAGCGCGAGTTTTTTCTGATAAAGCTGCTGCATATACTTATGTATATTTATATAATGAAACAGATGCGTTCGGCGATTACGGTATGGCACGTGTTGAAGAATTCAATATTGATACTGTCAATTTTGATAAAAAATTAGAGGTGGTTAAGGTTTATAAAGTAAATCTCAACCTATTCATTGATAAAAACACCGGCAAAGTTAGTATTATAAATGAATTTCTAGAGGAAGAGGATATATTGGCTATTCAGGTAAAAAAGATTTTATTACCAAACCTGGATAAAGTAATAAAAGAACTCAATTATAATAATACTTGCTGGGCTGATATTACAGTTAGTTCATTAGAAAGTTTTGATAAAGCTAAAAAGATAGCATATGAACAGTATCAAAAGTTTTCCCAAAATATTTTTGAATTAACTCAGGGAGTTCTTTAATATGTCTTGTGAATTTGCGATTAAAAGAGATGGCGAGATAAAGTGTATGTGCAATAATCTTGCACGCGGATTAGTACGCGGGCATAGAACAAATGTTTCAAGCTCAAGATGTGTTGAGAATCCGAATTGCTATTACAAATTATACAAACGGGAATTACAAAAAAATTCAGGAAAGGACTAGCATGTGTTACTTATCAATTAGTAGTATATTTATAACATTGTTACCTATTATTATCATGTGGCTGATACCTAAAAGCTTTATGGTCAAGCAAATGACAGACGCTTTTTTCAGAGATTTAGTTAAGGGTTCGTGTTCCTTTTCTATGGACAGAATTTCTAATTTAGTAAGTGATTTTAAGAAAGAAGCTGACGCAAATTATTATAGATACTTACGCAGATTTTCAGCCGGCTATATAGCATTAGTGTTGATTTTTATCAAGATTATTACATGGTTATTAAGCTGAGTATGATATAGATATTTAATAGAATTTTTAAGGATTAAAGATATGGAACTAGAAAAGCAACAAATTGAAACAATGATATCAAATAAAATAAAATTTGGTAAGAAAAAATTCGGCAGTGAATTTGAACTTTTTGCGGTTGAATTATTAGGTTTGCATAAACTATTAATGCCAGAACCGGAAGAAAAAAGCAGAGAAATACCACTTGCAGATTGGAATTTATATCATCCCGACCCGAGCGTTCCTGCATTAAGAATGTTAAAATTCAGAAGCGCAGAAAACGGATTTGACAAATTCAGTGTAATAAAACGACGCGGTAAACGTGTTCTTATAGATGAAACAGCTTATTTTAAATGGAAAGCCTGGAAAGATAAACAAGGTTCTTGTTAGATAACAGGTAACATTTTTTGTGTACAATTTTCTACGACTCCATCTATATGTTTTTGTGTAAGATGACTGTATCTTTTAGACATTTCAATTGTTTTATGCCCCAGTGCGACAGCAATATCCAACAGACTTGCTCCGCTCATAGCCATATAAGACCCAAAGGTATGCCGCATATCATGAACAGTGAAATCTTTGATTCCTGCTTCTCTAATAAGACCGTATACGGTGCCTCTGATAAAAGATAGACAGCCGTTACGTTTCCCTTTAAATATGTATCCGGAATCAATATCATTTTGAATTAAATAATTTTTCAGTAATTCCATTATATCTTCGCGCAAATAAACATACCTGCTTTCACCATTTTTTGTATCAATGTAATATACTCTTAAATTTTCAAAATCTATATTTTCAACTTTTAGAGTTTGTACTTCACTATATCGGCCTCCTGTTGCTAAAGCAATAAGTACGAAAATATAAATCATATCCGAATGTTCTTTGCAAATTGTTAAAAATTTCAAGAGTTCTTGCTCAGATAAAAACCTTTTACGGCCAGCAGGTTTCTTTGGATTTTTAACCTTTCTTTTAGGATTGTACTCAATAATTTCAAGCTCATTAGCTGCATGAGTAAGAACAACAGAGAGACACATTAAATACTTAATAATAGTATTTGGTTTCCTTGGTTTTCCGGTTTCCTTTGTCTCTTCTACTAACAGCTTTTGCTTACAGGCTGCTATATGCGGAGCCTTGAACTCTTCAATTTTGACATCTCCGATTTCTTTAATCCACCAATCATACATACAATTGTATTTTTTAGCGTACTTGCCGTATCTTGCAGGCGCCTCATTGATTTTAAAATCTTCGATAAGCTCAGACATATATACAAGCTTATTAAGTCCATCAGAAATGTTGCTATTCAAATCCGGTTCAACATAAGTTCCGTTCTTCATTTGTCCTTCAATAATATCAGCCCAATCAACAGCCTGAGTCTTTTTCCCGAAAGTACAATAAGCAGGCTTGTATCCTTTGACCCTGATAACGGCAGTGTATCTTTTAACACCCTTTTTTGTTGTTCTGCATCTGATAGTTGTTGACACGTCTATTTAAATCCCTATTCTGTGACACATCTGTGACACAAATTTTTTGAAAAACCAAGAAAACTCTTGAATAACATAATAAAACAAAAAAAGCCTGAATGTCAATCACATTGTAACATTTCCCTATTCATATCTTTTCAAGCTTTTTCAAAAAAATCCACAACCGAGAACTTAATATCCTCGTGTTTATTTAATGCTTGTCAAGAATGCACAAGCATTTTTTTTGTAGTTTACCTGCCTGACTATCCCTTTAAACCTTTGCCTTTTATCTTATCAGCAATTTTCTTACACCGGATTTTATCAATCTCTTCCATAACCTTGCTGACAGGAGTTTCCCACTCACCGGAAGTAGGGCACTGGAACGGTTTGATACTCTTATACCAGGCAATATCTTCGCCTTCGACCTTAAACCATCTCCATTCAACAATTCTATTGAACAGGCCGAATGTTTTAATACCAAGGGCACCTGCAAGGTTCATAACACCGTTATCGGTTGATACCATAAAGTCCATGCAATTCATAGCACAGGCAGTATCTTCCCAGTTCTTAAATGTTCTGCCTAATCTAATCAGATTTGCATCAGGCGGAACTCTATCCATCTGGTTTGTAAGGTCATCTACCTGAAAACTGTAAACTTCTACATCAGGAAGTTTCATCAAAGGGTACAGATATGACAGCGGAATATCTCTGTCCGTTTCTTTGGATGCGAGTGTACCTTCATAGCAAATACCAATCTTAATTTTATCATTGTCATTAATATACTGTTTTTTATAAGCATTAATCTTGGCTTTAGGCACCTTAAGATACCCTCCTGCCTTTGGAATGGTACTAGGTTTTGTTTCACATACAATTGGCAGATCCATCATAGGAATCCAGTAATCATAGTTTATACTCGGAATTTGCTCTTCTGTATAAATCTCAACCCCGAGTTTTGAATCCTTAAACAAATCTACAAGCTGCCTCTGTACTACAAGAGAAACTTCTTTACACATTTTTTTAAGTTCATCAATAAATCTTACAAACATTATTGAGTCACCAAACCCTTGTTCGAAGTGAACCAGAATACGTTTATCCTTGATATCAAATTTTATATTCCACTTTTTCTTCTTTGTAGTAAGAAGTTGAGGGAAGGCAACATTATTCAAATCTTCTTTCTGGAATCTATGCTGGAGGAATTTAAAACCTTCTGCAAAACGCTGGTGTCTTACAAGATATGCACCATAAGCGTGTAAATCTGAATGAGTCGGGCTTAGATACATAAGCTTTGCATAAAATTCATCAGCTTTCTGAACCTCGTCAAACTTACCGAGAACGTAAGCAAGGTTCTTAACAACAATTCTGTTATTAGGTGCAAGTTCATAAGCCTTTGTAAGATATTCAATTTGTTTATCTTTATACTTGTCTTGATAGCAGGTTGAATACAAGTGTCCGAGCATATTGTATATAGAGAAATTGTTCGGATTTTTTTCAAGCGCTTTTTCGTAGTACTCAATAGCCTTTCTGTTATCTTTGATATCTGTGTATGTAAGGTCAGCTAAATAAACATAAACATCTTCTTTATCAGGAGAAATTTCTTCAAAACGTTTCAGGAATTTTATAGCCAAATCTGCATTACCGATTGACTTCATACAAAGACCAATGTTTTTATATATGTTAATCGGAAATCCCGAATACTTCATAATATTTCTGTACTGTTCGATTGCCTCAATATATTTTTTATCAAGATTAAGCTTCTGAGCATAGTTAATTGCCTGATTAATGTACTGGTTGATAACACAATTTCTTTCAGCCTCATCTGTAATAGAAGATATTGCCTCCCTGTAAATTTCCAACCCTCTATCGTAATTATTATTTTTACAATAATATTCAGCCATAGCAACATCCATGGAGCTAATCAAATCTCTTGAATTATCCATAGGAATTTCTTTTCTTACAACCAGCCGTTTTGAAACTTGCATAATTCCCTCTCTGCTTCTATATATCCTAATAAGATAATAACATATATAAAAGCAAGAGAAATGGGTTATTTGGTGTAATTACCCTGCTTAATCAAATATCTACTGAAACAGATTCAACTGCGGTGCTTCAATTTCTAATTCTGAAGTTCTTTTACGTCCTGCAAGATTTTTTGAAAAATCTCTCTGCATCTTGCTCATCAATTCTTCAGAGCGCTTAATTACAGTATTAGGAAGCCCTGCCATTTTAGCTACCTGAATACCATAGCTCTTGCTTGCTCCGCCCTGTACAATTTTTCTTAAAAACTCTATTTCACCATTTTCTTCACTAACAGTAATTCTATAGTTCTTAATCTGCGGGAATGTTTTTGTCATTACATTTAGCTCATGGTAATGTGTAGCAAAAATGCATCTTGCACCAATCTGATTTGCAATGTATTCCGCAACAGACCACGCAATAGCAACACCATCATATGTGCTTGTTCCACGCCCGATTTCATCAATCAAAATAAGGCTCTTGTCTGTCGCACTGTTCAAAATGCAAGCTGTTTCTGTCATTTCAACCATAAATGTAGATTTACCCAATGTCAAATCGTCACTTGCACCTACACGTGTGAATATTTTGTCTACGATACCAATCTCTGCGTAATCAGCAGGAATAAAAGAACCTATTTGAGCAAGTATAGCTATTAAAGCATTTTGCCTCATATAAGTTGATTTACCGGCCATATTTGGCCCGGTCAATATCATAAACTGAGTCTTGCTTCTGTCCGTACTAGAAAGCTCAATATCATTTGCAACATAATTACCCAGAGGAAGTATTTGCTCCAGTACAGGATGACGTCCATTCTTAACGAAAAAATCACCGCTTTCATTCATTACCGGACAAACATAATTATGCTCAACTGCAACAGAAGCAAATGAAGTAAAGACATCCAGTTTTGCAATACATTCAGCTGTTTCTCTAATCAGACTCACAAATTCTTTTGAATAATCTCTGAAATTACAAAAGAGTTTATACTCTAACTCAAATGCTTTAACCTGAGCTGTTAGAACTTCGTCCTCATGTTTTTTTAGCTCATCTGTAATAAATCTTTCTGCGCCTGTTAACGTCTGTTTTCTAATATAATCAGCCGGAACTTTGCCGAGATTTGTATTTGTCACCTCAATAAAGTAGCCAAAAACTTTATTATACCCGACTTTCAAAGTCGGAATACCGGTACGGTCTTTTTCTCTCTGTTCAAAATCTTTAAGCCAGCTTTCGCCATTATACATTAAATCTCTAAGATAATCTAAATCAGAGCTTACACCAGCCTTAATTATCCCGCCTTCCTTAATTGCTATAGGCGCATTATCATTAATCGTTTGTTCAATAATATCAGCATATTCTTTTAATTTATCAAGTTCGCCTTCAATTGGTTCAAAAGTGGTTAAACCAATAGATTTAGCCGTTTCGACGATTTCCGGAAGCGACATTAAAGATATTTTAAGGCTTAAAAAGTCACGCGGGAGTCCTGTGCTGTTGCTTAATTTCGTAGACAACCGCTGAATATCATAAATATTTTTCAGCTGTCTTTGAAGATCATAACGTTCAGTAGAATTATCCACAATACTTTTTACCACTTCCTGACGTTTTATAATTCTTTTTAAGTCTTTTAACGGCTGACAAATCCAGGATTTCAGAAGTCTGGCCCCCATATTTGTTGAAGTTTTGTCTATAGCCCATAGAAGCGAGCCATACTTGTTCTTTTCTCTCAAAGTTTCTGTAAGCTCAAGATTTTTTCTTGTTCCGGCATCAATTGCCATATACTCTGAAAGTTCATACGTTTCAATTCTCTCAAATTTAGGGAACCCTTCTTTGAGGTTCTCCCAGATATATGCCAGAACCCCTGCCGCAGCTCTGAAACCAAGAGTACAGGAGTTATATCCAATAGCATCTAAATCACCAATTTTAAGTACCTGCTTGAGATTTTCTTTAGCAAAATTTTCTTCAAAGACCTTAGCCGGAACTTTTGAACAATTATAATTCTGTACAATCTCATCCGGTAAATCTATAGTTTCTTCCGGAACAATCTGGAAAGGCTGCAGCTGCATTTTCTTGGCAGGAGCAACTATTTCAGCTGGCTGTATTCTCACGAGCTCAGTTAAAAGAGTTTGATAATCAAGCTGTGTTGCTTTAAACTCTCCTGTCGAAATATCAGTATAAGCAAAGCCCCATTTTTCATTCTTTGATTTATCAGAAAACACTGCACACATATAATTGTTGCTATTCTGGTTCAAGAAATTGCTTTCAATAAGAGTCCCTGCAGTGATAATTCTTACAACTCCGCGTTTTACAATGCCTTTAGCGAGTTTTGGATCTTCTAGCTGTTCGCATATAGCGACTTTGATATCTTTAGCAACAAGTTTTTCAAGATACCCGTCTAATGCTTTGACTGGAATACCTGCCAGCGGTATTCTTCCAAGCTTGCCGCATTCCCGGCCGGTGAGAGTTAATTCTAGTTCTCGTGATAATGTAACCGCATCTTCAAAAAATGTTTCATAAAAATCGCCCATGCGGTAGAGCATAAGACACTCAGGATGTTCACGCTTGACTTCTAAAAAATGCTTCATTGCAGGAGTCAAGTCGTCCATATTGATGTCTGTAGTATTTATTAGATTGATTTCAGGTTTTGTCATAGTTATAATTGTACATAATATTTAGAATAGGTGCAAGTAATGTTTAGATTAATAAAGATTATTTTTAACGCATTTTTATTAGTACTCGCTATTATTGGATTTAACGCTATCGGCGGCCAGAAATATGTTGAAGCAGTCAAAGTCAGTGTAGGAAATTTTATTCAGGAGCATGCTCTTGAAGGTGCGAAAAAAATCGGAAACTTTTCAGGTCTAAACGAAGAATTTCAGATTGATAATTCTGTAAACCTTGTAGGCTATAAGGCTGTAATTGCCGAGCATAAAGCATCCGGACAAAAAATGGTAATTGTAGATTCAGGCAAAAAACCTTTGTTGACGCAAAATGATATTAAGAGCGATAAAGTTGATAAGAAACTCAATGACCTTGCAGACAAATTCAAATATCAGGCCGTAACTGTACAGGATATAAAAATTACAGACCGCGGAACAATGAAAGTTTACGGAAAAGATGTGCCTTATGCAAAATTTGAAGCGCACGTTACAAAACTGCCATTCAAAGATGTTGCCGGAGTTGTAGCAAGCGTTACAACTTCAGACGGCTCTGAAAAGCTTGCATTTTCTATCAGTGAAAAGAAAAAATACTCCCAGCTTATTACTAACGAATTTTACAGGGGAGTTGCAGAAGGCGGAGAGAACAATTAATATTCTCACATGCCGGCACAAATTAACAGAATAAGGATATGGATTATGAAAAAGATTTTATTAGTTTTTATTTTAATGTTATTTGCCGTGAATACAGGGTTTGCTGCAGATAAATACTCAAAAGATTATCTGCAAAATCATAGACATTTTGCTATTATGAACCCGATTGCAGAAAGCATGGCCGAACATATTATTAAGTCATCGTTAAAGAAAGAAACAGGCGGAAAATATAAAGTTAAGTTCGACGGCTACACTGTATCAAGCATGAAAAAGGGTATATTCAAAAATCTTGAAATTACCGGCACAGACATTGTTTCTGAAGGGATAACAATTCCTTATGTACACCTTAAATCTTTGACTGACTATAATTATGTTGACTATACAAAGGATCCTGTTGAATTTAAATCAGATATGAAATTCCAGTATGAAATGATGTTATCAGATGAAAGCATGAATACAGCTCTCAGACACAGCAATTATAAAGCTGTACTTGATAATATTAATAATATTGCTTATCCAATGTTTGAGGTAAAAGGCGTCAGCACAAAAATTATGAATAATCAGCTTTATATCTTAACCGAATACAATTTCCCTATTGCGCCGTCACCAAAGAATAAAGTTTTCGTTGCGTCCTCAGGTTTCAATGTTAAAAACGGTAAAATCAGAGCTGCAAATGTTAAATTGAATAGTGCTTACGGAAATATTTCGCTCAATAAAGTTGCAAATATGCTAAATCTTTTAAACCCTCTTGAATTCACACTTGCAAGATTGGAATCAAAAGAATGCGATGCAAATGTTGAGAATGTAAATATTGTTGACAATAAAGTTAAAATTGATGGTAAAATAATTGTAAAAGGAGATTAAGCCATGAATTTTTCTCAAAAACTGGGTTTATTCGTACTTATAGTAATATCAGTTGCGTATGTATATTTCTCATTTTTCAGCGCAGAAGGTATCCATATGACTCTTCCGCATCACGATGAGCAGCCGCCCATAGAAGAACTTCCTCAAATATCAGAAGAAGTGCCTTCTCCCACAGATGATGAACCAGCAAAAGAACATAGTTACAAAACAGTAAAAATATATGTTGCAGATTCAAACGGAAATATTCGCTCTGTTAATAGAAAATGCGATACTTCTGTTGAAAAGTCTTGTTTTGCATATGCAATAAAAGAACTTATTGCAGGTCCTACAAAATGGGAAAAATCAAAAGGTTTTACCTCCGAAATTCCGCTGGGTACAAAAATACTTTCGGTTAGAGAAGGCGACGGGAATATTATGATAGACCTGTCTTCTGCCTTTGAAGGCGGCGGCGGAGCAGAAAGTACCTATACAAGAGTACGGCAGGTCATTAAGACAGCAAAAGCAAACACAAGCCAGCCTGTATATTTGTATATCAACGGCAGACAGGCTGATGTGATAGGCGGAGAAGGGATTATGATTAAACAGCCTCTTAGTGAAAGGTCTTTAGATGACTAATACAAAAGACTTAGATTATTACATGAACCTTGATTGGACTCTTATTGAGGGGACTGATTTGGATTTTAACGGAAATCCTTATCATTATATTGAAATCAAAGAAATCCCGAGCTTTGCTTTTTGTGCTAAAACTCGAGAAAAAGCTCTTGAAAATTACAAAAAACAGCTAAGGTTGTCTTTAATGCTCATGCTTGAAGACGGCGACCATATTGTAGAACCGGGTGAAGAAACCGAAGATGATATTGATTGGGAAAGCATATGTCCATAGTAAAATTATCAGAAATTTATATTGATAAAATGACAAAAGATGATATAGAAGGTGTTGTTGAGATCGAGGAGGAGGCTTACGGCAAGCACCACTGGGCAAAATCATCTTTCTATGATGAGATGTCAAATAATCTGGCAAAGTACTACTCAGCAAAAACTTCCGATGGAAAACTCGTTGGGTATGCCGGAACATGGCATATTATTGATGAGGGACATATTACTACAATAGCTGTAAAAAAAGAATTTTTGCGCAATCATATAGGCGAAGCTATTATACACAAGATTATAGAAGACTGTTACGCTGACGGAGTAAAGTATCTTACTCTTGAGGTGAGAGTTTCAAATATGCCGGCTATAAAGCTTTATGAAAAATATGGATTTCAGTCTTTAGGTACACGAAAGGGATATTATCAGGACAATAATGAAGATGCATTGATTATGTGGACTGAGAATATTTTTTACGATAAATTTAAAAATAAGTATAAAGAAAACATTGACAAACTCAACAAAATTATAGAAATCAGATGAGCAAACGAATAGAAAAGCAGATAGATAGTTTTAAATATAAAGGTGAACCGATAAAAATAACTCTCGGAACGCTAATATTAACCTGCCTTTCTGTCTTGTTTATCATTGTAGCAACTTTTACGCAAATAACAATTAAACATCCTTATTTCCCGCTTGATACTTTTTCATTTCTGGCTCAGGATGTAAATGATTACGAGATACTGCATCATTTTATAAAGAGCTATAAATATATCCCGCAAATCCCTATGGTGTTTTTTATTGTTGCACTTTTAGGACGTAAATTTGGGATTCTTTCGATTTTAATGTATATAATTCTCGGGTTATTTTTCCCGATATTTGCCCTAGGAGGCGGCGTTAGATATTTATTTGAATACGGGTTTGGCTACATACTGGCATTTCTTCCGGCAATATTTTTTGCGGGTACACTGCTTAAAGGAAAAACTGATTTCTTAAGAGTTTTCCTCATTTCTGTAATCGGAGTTTTAACAATCCATGTTCTTGGAATTTTATATATGTTCTTTATCGCAACACTAAGACAAGCACCGATGGATTTAGTCACAAGTTGGATTATTTCGCAAAGTGGTATACAAATCTTATACGATATATTTTTCTCCATAATTGCCATTTTTCTTGGGCGTCAAACAAGAAAACTATTATGGATAGTAATGTGTTAATACCGATTTAATAAAAAAATGGGGCGGATTGCGTTCTGCAATCCGCCCCATTTTCATAATAGTTTTACTTATCGTCCAGCGCAGCAACACCCGGAAGAACTTTTCCTTCGATAAATTCTAAGGAAGCTCCGCCGCCTGTTGAAACGTGAGTGAAGTCTTCTGCCTTGAAGAATTTCTTAGCTGCAGAAACAGAGCCGCCGCCGCCGATTACA
>ENA-OPMG01000072-OPMG01000072.1-human-gut-metagenome-genome-assembly--contig:-NODE-72-length-60466-cov-15.351227_pt1 | contig 60466 bp, 50 predicted proteins | sample MGYA00241522_ERZ501741 | MGnify/ENA primary metagenome ERZ501741 (study PRJEB25962, sample SAMEA2042616) | human gut metagenome | biome: human gut; feature: human-associated habitat; material: faeces...
CAATATTTGTGTCTAGCAATGCTCTCATTTAAAAATCACTTCCTTTATATAACTGATATTATTGAAAATGGTTCTTATGTTATCTATAATAGAAAAGCTAAAGATTTAATGGAACTTGCTTATCGTAAAGATATGGAGGAAGGTACATATCTTGCTGATGTTGTTTCTAGAAAGAAACATGTAGTACCACTTCTTATGGAAGTATTTAATTAAAGGAATGATTGTTAATAATCATTCCTTTTCTGTTAAATACAAAATAAATATTTATAATTATGATTTTTTTTCTTTAGCTGAGTAGACAATTGCCTTTTTTTTTGATGACATTACTTCTTTAGACCATTTTATTGGAATAACATCTTTTAATGTTTCTTTAGTGCTTACTGTAGGCCTAGATTGTGTAAAAAAACCATTTGGAAATTTGATTTCTTTTTTAGTATTCATAAGACCACCTCACTATCTTTCTATTTATTAATATAATTATACTTTAAAAATAATGCAAATATCAAGCTAAGATTGGCTTGTATTATAGCATTTAAAGCATTAATTGTCAAACTTTAGTTTACCACTGCCTCTTTTATATTATTTAGATTATTACGTAATTTATTGCTTTTAGCAAGTATCATAATTATCATTATTAGTTCGTCTAATAACTCATCACTTATGTGACCTAAAACATAATAATCTATTTTTGATTTATCAAAATAAATAAGTTGATCAGCTTTAACAAAACCACTTTTCTTATTAATATTTTTATTTGAAATAATATCATCACTAATAATTTCAATATTTTCCATAAATCTTAATTTTCTATTTCTTTGTTCTTCATTTTTAAAGCTGGACATTACATTAGTAACTAAATCATAACCTAAGCCTTCAATAAAGTCTGGTTTATCATTTACTACAATAAATGAGTGTTTGCCTATTACCATACCGTCTTCTCCAATATAGTTATTTACAACAATAATATCTCCTAATTTACACATGTTTAATATTCCTCCTTTTATATAATTATTTGTTTATTTAAACATCAACGATGTTAAATGAATTGTTGTTTTAATATAGTATAGTATGTTCTAGAAAATGTCAATTTCTTTTACCATAAAATATATAGTAAAAGACTAGTCTTGGTAGGCTAGTCTTTATCTATATTTTTCTTGATATTCATCAAATAAAGCTTTAAATAAATTATAGTGAACGACTTCTCTTTGTCTTAAGAATAATAGTGGTCCAATGACATCTGGATCATTTGTTAAATCAATTAAGTTCTCATAAACTGCTCTTGCTTTTTGTTCAGCAGCCATGTCTTCTGCTAGATCTGCTAATGGGTCACCAGTTGTAGCAAAGTAATCTACTGTAAACGGTACGCCATCAGCATTGGTAGGGTATAAGGCTCTTTTGTGTCCGGCATAATGAGAATCAAGCCCAGCTGCTTTTAACTCCTCAATAGTAGCATCTTTTAATAATTGATAAATCATAGTAGAAATCATTTCAATATGAGCAAGTTCTTCGCTACCAATATCAGTTAGTAGAGCTTGTCCTTTATTATCAGGCATAGTGTATCTTTGATTTAGATATCTTAAAGCAGCACTTAACTCGCCATTACTACCTCCATATTGTTCGACTAATAGTTTGGCCATATTTAAATCTTTTCTTTTTATATTAATTGGATACTGTAATTTTTTTTGATACTTCCACATTTACATACCTCCTTCATTCCATGGAAAGTTTTCCATTTCCCATTTAAAGGGACTATCTTTTAAAGCCTCACTAGAGATATTAATAACACCATATCTAGCTTCATATTCATTTAAAAGATTATTAGCTTCCTTTCGATACTGATTAAAAATCTCTAACATATTCCCATCTTGTGGGTTAAGATCTAAATATAAATTTAAATCATGAGCGGCAAACTCCTGTTCACTTAGCCTTAAGAATAAGTCATCTTGTTCACTAGTAGGTGTTAGTACTTGTGGAGTATAATTCTTATAAGGTATATAACTATTCTTAAACATATTTCCTAAAGTAAATCCTTCACTACTAGAGTAAAGATTATTATCATCACTAACTTGTCTTAAATAGTTAGAACTATTTCTTTGATAATTAAAGTTAGGACGATATTGATATTGTTGATTCATAAATTTTCCCCTTTCCTTAGTAATTTATTCCAAAAAAAAATAGGCGTATAGTCAAATACCTATTAATATAAACTGAAAGGGTTTAAACTTCTTCCTTTATAAGGATATGCATTCCAAAGAGAAAAATGTAAATGTACTCCAGTAGCAAGACCACTTCTTCCCATACCAGCGATTACTTGGCCTTTACTAACTCTTTGACCAACAGAAACATTAACACTAGCAAGATGAGCATACATTGTATAATAACCATTATCATGTCTAATTACTATATAAAGACCATTATCCCATTTTCTTGATACAGTAACAACTTGACCATCATTAACAGCAAAGATACTAGAGTTATAAGGGCATCCTGCTATATCAATACCATCATGTGCTGTTCCTCGATAGCCTTGACTTATATAATAGCCACTAACGGTTGGGAAAGCATAACCGGTCCCAGTATTTACGGATACATAAGTGGGAGTATTATTAGTAGTGGTTGTTTGTGCAGTAGTGTTGTTATTTACTACTTCTACATTATTAGTATTAGAAAAAGGACTATTAATAACTTCTTCACTTTCAAAAAACTTTTCATCATTAGCATTGTAAAATGTTAAAAGATCAGGATTTTTATATGCTACATAAATAATCATCGTTGCTAAAATAGAAACTGTTGTTAAATAAGTTATATATACCTTTAATTTCTTTAAAACTCTTATCACCAAAACCACTCCCATCGATAAGAGGTATATTATAACATTAACTTTTCCATTTGTCAAAAGAAATAGATAGTGATAAAATTGATATAGATAGGAGAGTGCTTTCCATGAAAATATTTCCGTATAATGATGTAAAAGCTAAAAAATATGGTAATAGCTATGAACCATTAAAAGATTCAGTAATAATAATTATTGTTGGAATACTATTATTAACTTTCAGTAGTATAATTTCATTTAAATATAATTTATTAATACTAACTATTATTACATTAGTAATACTTATAGTAGGAGTTATCTTAGCTACTATTAGTTTTACTAGTAAAAGGAACATAGATTTATCAGCTTTAGTAATTGATGATGATAAGTTATTAATAATTAAATACATTTTGTCCGATAACGCGGTTCAAATTCTCCATAGCCAGAAGCAAGTCCTTACGTGTGTCATATAACTGTATACAAGTTTCTTTATAACTCTCATAATAGTCTATAAATTCCAACAGACTGATACTACGTTTCCGGAACGTTTCATTCACTCCCGCTATCAGTTTCTCAAAGTTCTGCTCCAAATCACTATCCACCGACTGATAAAGATTCATCGCCTTCTCCAGCTGCGAATAAGCGGTAAAAAGCTCCATCTCCGCTTTTCCCATGGCATACTCCTTTTCCTTATCCGCTTTCATGATTTCGATGCGGGCCGACTTTATATTACCCTGATTACGGTTAAATATAGGAACAGAGAAACTGATCCCCACAGCAAAGTAATTATTGATAAAATTACCGGCACGGTCATAAGTCCCTTTAAAGGATACTTCGGGAAAAGCCAGCGACTTCTGAAGTTTAAGGTTCGCCTGCGAAGCACGGATATAGGTACGGGCCAGTTTTAAATCGGGACGTCCAGTCATACGTGCCATCAAGTCCGCATAAGAGAGTTGTGACAAGTCCAGCTGTTTCAACATACTTTCATCCAGTAGCAGTTCAGGACGCGCATCAGCAGGAAGGCTCAGAAGAAGGTTCAATTCTCCCCGGGCGGCAACCAGCTGATTCTCCTGCTCATTCCTTTCCTTCTTCAATGAAAGCAACATGGCCTCCAGACGCGAGGCTTCCATCAGTGAAATGTTTCCTTTCTGTTGTTGAAGTTTCATCTCAGCCAGAAGGCGCTCCAACGAAGTTATTTCTTTTTCATAAACAGCCATATTTCTAGTCAGAAAATAAGTCTCGACAAATCGTTCGTTCAGCTCACTATGCAAGGTGCGCATGATTTCCTGAAACTGATATCCGGCCATTTCCTTGTTCACTTTTTCCAGACGGATACGGTTACTACGCTGCCCGGCAATACTGATAACCTGCTCTATCTCCACTCCTGACTCCCCGTCCTTTCCCATGTCAAAGTATTTTCCATTCAGCCTATTGTACACATTTTGCTCTAACGAGATAACGGGATTCTCAAAAAGTCTGGCCTGCAATACCTGTGCCTGAGCAATGTCCATATCATACCGGGCTGCAATAAGAGACAGGTTCTGCTTCAGAAAAAGCTGTCCGGCATCTTTCAGAGTCAAGGTCTGTGCCTGCAGTATTCCTGTCATTATGCCTATAAAAAAGAAAAGAATAGCACGTTGTTTCATTGTTTTCTGTTTTTGGGTGACAAAAGTACAACGCCCTTTTCCCGATGAGAAGTGAAACCGATTATAATCAACTCAGACCAGATTAGAAAGTTATTAGAAAATATCCCGAAAGTGAACCGCTAACAAGATACTTTACCTATCTTTGCCTGTCATTTCTAATTTGTTATTCTATGATAAGTTATCAAACCGATGGGGTAAAGATGCCCGATATCAAAAAGAAAGAAACCACCGAATGGATTAAAGAGGTAGCCGCCTGCTATGGAAAAAGAGTGGGAGAAATCGCTTATATCTTCTGCTCGGACGATAAAATACTGGAAGTAAACCAGCAGTATCTGCAACATGATTATTACACGGATATCATCACTTTCGACTATTGCGAAGGTAATCGCATTTCCGGTGATTTATTCATCAGTCTGGATACTGTCCGCACCAATGCGGAACAGTTTGAGCAACCCTACGACCGCGAGCTTCACCGGGTGATTATTCATGGTATCCTGCACTTGTGCGGCATCAACGACAAAGGGCCCGGTGAACGGGAGATTATGGAAGCTGCCGAGAACAAGGCGCTGGCATTGGTTTCCCTATAACAGGACATACAAGGTAGAACAACCTATAAAAGTTACGGGCATAGTGCGCACGAATGATTGCCCGTAACTTTTCAAAGACATGCCAATAGTTAGGGAAAACTTTCCGCCGGACGGATAAAAACGTCGAAAGCTATACATGCAGCTACATTTATTCCCTTATCTTCTTGCTTTTCCGGATTAATTGCTTTATTTTGTGAATTGAAAAAACAGATAAACACAAAATATATCACTCAAATGGAAGCTAACGTATATTTTTTCGCTGCATTAGTAAGTACGGGAATCTTTCTTCTGCAATTCATCTTATCCATCTTTTTCGGCAATATGGACACCGACATAGACGTCAATGCCGACGGCAACGCCGATATAGACATGAGCAGCGTGCTCTCCTTCAAAGGGCTGATTCATTTCTGCATGGGTTTCGGTTGGTTCATGTATTTATGCCAGCCTCCCTACATTGTCTTGCATTATCTGGGCGCCGTGATAAGCGGCAGCTTTTTTGTTTTCGTCCTAGCTTGGATTTATAAGCTCTGCTATAAGCTGAAACAAGAAAATAAGCCCGAACAGGGAGAAGAATTAATAGGCAGGAAATGCGAAATATATACCCGCTGTCAGGAACAAGGACAGGCAGGAACAGAATACGTGGTCTATATCGCCATCAATGGTGCACAAAGAGAACTTACCGTGCGGAGCATACAGGGTAAAAGCTATCAGGAAGGCGATATCCTCACACTGAAGGATTACAAGGAAGGAATCTATTATATTGATTAAATAAACCCTAAAAACGCAATCATTTATGGATGAGCAGATTCTCATTTATGCAGCTATTCTGGTAGCTGTCATCGTCCTGACCATCGTCGGGATTTTAAGTCGTTACCGCAAGTGCAAGAGCGACGAGGTATTGGTAGTATATGGTAAGACCGGCGATAAGAAATCGGCTAAACTGTATCACGGAGGAGCCGCTTTTGTATGGCCCATCATCCAGGGATACTCTTTCCTGAACATGAAACCCATGCAGATTGACTGCAAACTGACCGGCGCCATCTCCAAACAAAACATCCGCGTAGATGTGCCCACTACCATCACTGTGGCCGTAAGCACAGAGCCCGAAGTCATGCAGAATGCGGCCGAACGCTTGCTGGGACTGAACATCGAGGCACAACAGGAACTGATTAAAGACGTTGTTTACGGACAAATGCGTCTGGTCATCGCCGATATGACTATCGAACAACTGAACAGCGACCGTGATACATTCCTTGAGAACTGCCGCAAAAACATCGATTCCGAATTGAAGAAATTCGGCCTTTACCTGATGAACATCAACATCAGCGACATCCGTGATGAAGCCGATTATATCGTCAATCTGGGAAAAGAAGCCGAAGCGAAAGCCAAGAATGAAGCCTTAGCCAACATTGAAGAACAGCAGAAACTGGGGGCCATCAAGATTGCAGAACAGCAAAAAGAGCGCGCCACCAAAGTAGCAGAAACCAACCGCGACAAGAACACTCAACTGGCCGATACGCAACGTGACGAGGAGATTAAAGTAGCCATAGCCGACAAGGAACGTGAATCGAAAGTAGCGGAAGAAAACGCCGAAAAAGAATCACGTATCGCCAAAGCCAGCGCCTCTATGGAAGTGAACAAGGAACAGGCGCGTACCGAACAGGAGAGTCGTACTGCAGAGCTCCAGTCCGATATGGAGATAAAGCAGGCGGAAGCACAAAAGAAATCGGCCATCGGGCAAAATAACGCTGCCAAAGAGGTTGCCGAAAGTAATGCGGAACTGGAAGTTACCAAGGCGGAAGCCTCTAGAAAAGCCGGTGAAGCACAGGCCAGAACGCAAGCTGCTGTCCTCACTGCACAGGAAAACGCACAGCGTGAGATAGAAGAAGCGAAAGCCCGCAAAGTAGAACAGGCCTTAAAAGCGGATAAGATTGTTCCTGCCGAAATAGCCAAACAGCAAGCTATCTTGGATGCGGACGCATTGGCTGAGCAAATAAAACGTAAGGCAAATGCAGAAGCGGAAGCTATCCTGGCAAAAGCACAGGCGGAAGCCAAGGCCATCCAGATGAAGCTGGAGGCAGAAGCGGAAGGTAAGAAGAAGTCCTTGCTGGCCGAAGCAGAAGGCTTCGAGGCCATGGTGAAAGCTGCCGAACGCAATCCCGAAATCGCCATCCAATACAAGATGGTTGACCAATGGAAGGAAATCGCTTCGGAACAGGTTAAGGCATTTGAACATATTCAACTGGGGAATATTACTGTTTTTGACGGCGGCAACGGCACGACATCTAATTTCTTGCAGAACGTCGTCAGCAAAGTAGCTCCTGCACTGGGTATCCTAGACAAACTTCCCATTCATGATACCTATCAGAACATTGTCAATCCTTCCTCGAAAGAAAACGCACAGAATGAACCGGAGAAAGAGGAGTTTAAACCGGTAGACAAGGACGGAAAGAAACGCCCGTCCGACACCCCTCCTGCTCCGGACAAGAAATAACAGGAAATAGTTTACTTTAGAAATAGTGTTTGTATGATGTGGCGGCAGAAGCAGATTTCTGTCGCCACACATTCTTTTTAGCCGTATTATCACCGCTTTACAGAGTAAAATTCGTAATTTTGCAATCGGTAAAAAGAAATAAATCAATGGATTTTAAGTACGACGTTATTGTAATAGGCGCCGGACACGCAGGCTGTGAGGCAGCTGCGGCCGCAGCCAACATGGGTTCGAAGACCTGCCTGATTACCATGGATATGAACAAAATCGGGCAAATGAGTTGTAACCCTGCCGTAGGTGGAATTGCCAAGGGACAAATCGTAAGAGAGATAGACGCATTAGGTGGCTATATGGGACTGGTTACAGACCGTACAGCCATACAGTTCCGTATGCTCAACCGTTCCAAAGGTCCCGCTATGTGGAGCCCCCGTGCCCAGTGTGACCGCGGCAAGTTTATCTGGGCATGGCGCGAGATTCTGGAGAACACTCCCAATCTGCACATTTGGCAAGATACTGTAGAAGAACTAATCGTGGAAAACGGTGAAGCGACCGGAGTCATGACTTGCTGGGGAGTGACTTTCCATGCAAAATGTATCGTGCTCACCGCAGGAACCTTCCTGAACGGACTGATGCACATCGGGCATAAACAACTGGCAGGAGGACGCATGGCCGAACCAGCTTCCTACCATCTGACCGAATCAATCACCCACCACGGAATCACTGCCGGACGTATGAAGACCGGTACGCCTGTCCGCATAGACGGACGCAGCGTACACTATGAGCTGATGGAAACACAGGACGGAGAAAACGACTTCCACCGCTTTTCGTTCATGAGCGAACCGCGCAAGCTGAAACAACTGCAATGCTGGACCTGCTTTACCAACGAAGAGGTGCACGAGGTACTGCGCAAAGGTCTGCCCGACTCTCCCCTTTTCAACGGACAAATCCAAAGCATCGGACCGCGTTATTGTCCCAGCATAGAAACCAAAATCGTAACCTTCCCCGACAAGTCGCAACATCAGCTTTTCCTGGAACCCGAAGGAGAAACCACACAAGAACTTTACCTGAACGGGTTCTCTTCTTCACTGCCCATGGACATACAGTTGGCGGCATTGAAGAAAATACCTGCATTTAAGGACTTGGTAGTTTATCGTCCGGGATACGCTATCGAATACGATTACTTCGACCCCACCCAACTGAAACATACGTTGGAATCGAAAATAATAAAGAACCTGTTCCTTGCCGGACAAGTAAACGGAACCACCGGTTACGAAGAAGCAGGCGGACAGGGAATCATTGCCGGTATCAACGCACACATCAACTGCCACGGTGGCGAGCCGTTCACACTGGGACGGGACGAGGCCTACATCGGTGTCTTGATTGACGATCTGGTTACAAAAGGTGTGGACGAACCTTATCGTATGTTCACCTCCCGTGCCGAATACCGCATCCTGCTCCGACAAGACGATGCAGATATGCGCCTCACTGAACGTGCCTACAAACTAGGTCTGGTAAAACAAGACCGTTACGAACATCTTTGCAGCAAACGGGAAGCCGTGAACCAAATCATCGACTTTGCCAAGACCTTCTCCATTAAAGCCGCATTAATCAATGATGCTTTGGAAAGTTTGGGTACTGCCCGTCTGACACACGGCTGCAAACTAATCGACCTGCTGAACCGTCCGCAGATTACCATCGAAAATATAGCCGGGCACATTCCGGCTTTCAAAGCCATGCTGGACCAAATTACCGACCGTAAAGAAGAAGTGATTGAAGCCGCCGAAGTACTGATCAAATATCAGGGATACATTGACCGAGAGCGAATGATCGCAGAAAAGATACATCGCTTGGAAGCCATCCGCATCAAAGGCAAGTTCGACTACAACTCATTGAATTCGCTCTCTACCGAAGCCCGGCAGAAACTGATGAAGATAGATCCCGAAACATTGGCCCAAGCCAGCCGCATACCGGGTATCTCTCCTAGCGACATCAACGTCCTACTAGTTCTGCTGGGGCGGTGAAACAAGGTATGTTTCACGTGAAACAAGTAATTTAATAGACTAACAATAAAACACTGGTTATGAGCAAAGAAACGCTTAAAGCAAACTTAAGAGAAATTCCAGATTTCCCCATTCCGGGAATTCTGTTTTATGATGTGACAACCTTGTTCAAAAATGCCGAGTGCTTGCAGGAAATGCTGGACACTTTATATGAAATGTACAAGGACAAAGGTATCACCAAAGTAGTAGGTATAGAGTCGCGCGGCTTCATTATGGGCGGTGCTCTGGCGGCACGTTTAGGAGCCGGATTCGTAATGGCGCGTAAGCCGGGCAAACTCCCTGCAGAGGTTGTAGAAGAAACGTATGCTAAAGAGTACGGAACCGATACCATTCAAATACATAAGGATGCCATCAATGAAAACGATGTAGTTCTGCTGCACGATGATTTATTGGCTACCGGTGGAACCATGGCGGCCACTCATCGGTTAGTACAAAGATGTGGTGCCAAAAAGATCTTCATCAACTTCATTATCGAGTTGGGAGGTCTGAACGGCAGAAAGGCATTCCCCGAAGACATCACAGTGGATACACTGCTTACTTTATAACGCCGCACAATCTGCCCGTAAAAAAGCGAAGTCCGTCCCGAGTCACTATAGAAAGACAACAATGGATGGACAACGAAAAGATATGGACGATGAAGCCGAAAGATATATATCTTCAAGCTGTAACATTATATATCTTACAGCTTGAAGATTTATAAGATGATTACCTACAATCATACCACGAAATGCTATTTTGAGATGTTTCCACCGTAGGGGCGAACACATGGGGCCACCCCTACGGAAGCGCTCATTTGTCCGGAAAACAATCGTTTGTCATTTAACTCAAAATTCAGCAACGAGGTATTTTTATATCGAGCTTACGTTAACATATAATCAGGTAATACCAATATACACTTATGGAAAAAGAAGAGATTACAACCAATGACTATCTGAAAGGAATCGTACTAAACCTGCCCGACAGCCCGGGCATTTACCAATACCTAAACTCCGAAGGAACCATTATCTACGTTGGAAAAGCAAAAAACTTGAAACGAAGAGTCTCTTCTTACTTCAACAGAGAGCACCCCAACGGCAAGACACGCCTGCTGGTCAGCAAGATTGCAGACATCCGTTATATCGTGGTAAAGACAGAGGAAGACGCCCTTTTGTTAGAGAATAATCTGATAAAGAAATACAAACCGCGCTACAACGTATTGCTGAAAGATGATAAGACCTACCCTTCCATTTGTGTAAGCAATGAGTATTTTCCACGCATCTTCAAGACCCGGAAAATCATCCGTAACGGCTCCTCCTACTATGGTCCGTACAGCCACATGCCCTCCATGCTTGCCGTGATGGACTTGATAAAAAAGCTCTATCCCATCCGCACTTGCAAACTCAACCTGAGTCCAGAGAACATTCGTGCCGGCAAGTTCAACATATGTCTGGAATATCATATAAAGAACTGCAAAGGGCCCTGTATCGGACAACAATCGCATGAGGAATACATGAAGAATATCGGTGAAATCAAAGATATCCTGAAAGGAGATACACAAATTGTAAGTGACCTGCTGATGGAGGAAATGCAAGCGCTTGCCGCCGAAATGAAATTTGAGGAAGCACAGAAAATAAAAGAGAAATATGACTTGATAGAAAACTATCGTTCCAAGAGCGAAGTCGTTAATTCCATCATTCATAATGTGGATGTGTTCTCCATTGAAATGGAAGAAAATTCAGCCTATATCAACTATCTGCATATCACAAACGGATGCATCAACCAAGCCTTCACCTTCGAATACAAGAAACGTCTGAACGAAACGAAAGAAGAACTTCTACAATTGGGCATTATTGAGATGCGTGAACGATATAAGAGCACTTCCCGCGAAATCATCGTACCTTTTGAAGTGGATATGGAAATGAACAACGTCACCTTCACCGTTCCCCAACGAGGAGAAAAGAAGCATTTGCTGGACCTCTCCGTAATGAACGTGAAGCAGTATAAAGTAGACCGTTTGAAACAGGCGGAAAAGTTAAATCCAGAACAAAGAAGCGTCCGTCTGATGAAGGAAATCCAAGAGCAGCTACATATGAAGAAGATGCCGAACCACATTGAATGTTTCGACAACTCCAACATTCAGGGTTCGGACGCAGTGGCCGCCTGTGTAGTCTTCAAAAAGGCGAAACCAAGCAAGAAGGATTACCGGAAATACATCATCAAGACAGTGACCGGACCCGACGATTACGCCTCTATGAAAGAGGTGGTACGCCGCCGGTATAGCCGCGCCATAGAGGAAGGTTCCCCCCTGCCCGACCTCATCATTACCGACGGTGGAAAGGGGCAAATGGAAGTAGTGAGAGAAGTGATAGAAGACGAACTCCATCTGGATATCCCCATAGCCGGACTGGCCAAAGACCGCAAGCACCGCACCTCGGAATTGCTATACGGTTTTCCTCCGCTGACCATCGGTGTAAAACAAAGCACTCCCTTGTTCCATCTGTTGGAGAATATACAGAACGAAGTACACCGCTTCGCCATCACCTTCCATCGGGACAAGCGCAGCAAGAGCCAGGTGGCATCCGCTTTAGACAACATCAAGGGAATAGGTGAGAAAAGAAAGACCGCCCTGCTGAAAACATTCAAAAGCGTCAGCCGCATCAAGCAAGCCTCACTGGAAGAGATTGCAGCCGTGGTAGGTGAAGCAGCCGCTAAAAATATCAAAGAAAACCTCACAGAATAAAAGGGATTTCCTACCTTTGCATACATCCATTGCAAGGATATGCCGCCCTCATAACTGTCAAGCCAAGAGGTCGGCAATGTTTCCACCCACCATAGTAGGCGGACATAATACCGGTAAACGGCAAGCATTTTCTAATAATAAATAAAGGATATAAATATGAGAGTAGTTATTCAACGAGTAAGCCACGCCTCTGTTACCATAGAAGGTGTATGCAAATCGGCGATAAAAGAAGGATTCATGATATTGGTTGGTATCGAAGAAGCTGATACACAAGAAGATGCTGACTGGTTATGCAAAAAGATAATAGGATTGAGAGTCTTTGACGATGAAAACGGAGTGATGAATAAATCCATTCGGGAGGTAGAAGGCAACATTCTGGTTATCAGCCAGTTCACATTGCACGCATCTACAAAGAAAGGGAACCGTCCCTCCTACATCCGTGCCGCAAAACACGATATAGCCATTCCTCTCTACGATTATTTCTGCCGGGAACTAAGCATCGGTTTAGGCAAAGAAGTAGGAACCGGAGAATTCGGAGCAGACATGAAAGTTGAACTTCTGAACAACGGGCCTGTTACTATATGTATGGACACTAAAAACAAAGAATAATGACACTGGAAGAAGCACAAAAAGAGGTGGACAGCTGGATTAAAACGTATGGTGTACGTTACTTCAGCGAACTGACCAATATGACCGTCCTGACCGAGGAAGTAGGCGAACTGGCACGTGTGATGGCACGTAAATATGGAGACCAATCTTTCAAACAAGGAGAGAAAGACAACCTTGCCGATGAAATGGCAGACGTATTGTGGGTCCTTATCTGTCTGGCCAACCAGACCGGAGTAAACCTGACCGAAGCCTTCCGTCAAAACTTGGAGAAGAAAACAAATAGAGATAAAGACAGACATAAAAACAACCCCAAATTATAAAGAATTATGGAACATAATCACGAATTCGAAGGTGGACATGAACATCGTCATGACCACGATCATGGACCCGAGCACAGTAAGTACGAGGAAGCACTTGCCAAGTATAACATCCGTTTGCGCGATGAGGATGTAAAAGCGAAAACTGCCCTACTCATCGAAAAACATGTAGCAGAAAACAATACACCGGACGTAAAGAAATTCCTGTTCCATTGCATTGACCTGACCACTTTAAAGTGCACTGATTCGGATGAAAGTGTAATGAAATTCACCGGAAAAGTAAATGAATTTGTTGACAAGTACCCTGATCTGGACAATGTAGCCGCAATCTGTGTATATCCTAATATGGCAGAAGTAGTCAACGACACCTTGGAGGCAGACCATGTAAACATAGCCTGTGTATCGGGTGGTTTCCCTTCATCACAAACATTTACTGAAGTAAAGGTAGCCGAAACAGCCATGGCTCTCCATACCGGAGCTGATGAAATAGATATCGTTATCCCGGTAGGCAAGTTCCTGAGTGGGGATTACGAAGGAATGTGCGATGAAATAGAAGAATTAAAAGCTGTATGTGGTGAGCACCACCTGAAAGTAATTCTAGAAACTGGAGCACTGGGGAGCGCATCCAACATCAAAAAAGCGTCCATTCTATCGATGTATTCCGGAGCCGATTTCATCAAGACCTCTACCGGAAAGGAAAACCCCGCCGCTACTCCTGAAGCCGCCTTGGTGATGTGCGAGGCTATCAAAGAATACTATATGACAACAGGCCGCAAAGTAGGATTCAAACCCGCCGGAGGAATTAATACCGTACACGATGCTTTGGTTTACTATACCATTGTAAAAGAAGTGTTAGGTGAAGAATGGCTGACAAACGAGCTATTCCGCTTAGGAACAAGCCGCCTGGCCAATCTGCTTCTCTCAGAAATTGTAGGTCAGGAAACCAAGTTCTTCTAAACAAAGAACCGTTTCACTATTTAAATAACAACCACATTTAAAGTGACCGGAATGAGCCTTATCTATTCCGGTTATTTTAAACTACCAAAGAAAGGCGTACCTCAAAAAGCTCGGGCGTGGTCCTTATCGTATAAAGGATCACGCCCGAACTTTTTGAGGTACATATCTTCAACAATCGTACTATTTATCTCTTTCAATCACATAATCAATATAAGCAGTCAAAGCATCTTTTACAGCTTGACCGGCTGATTGTGGAAGTAAAGCCAACGCTTTATTACGATAATCCACCATTGCCTGTCTGGCATACTCTATCCCTCCCTTCACCTTAGTATATTCGATGAAACGGGCAATATCTTCATCCGAAGCGTCTAATGACCGGATACATAACGCCAGTTTCCGCATCTCCTCATCATCAAACGTATTTAACACATACAAAGCCGGCAATGTCAGCTTCCCTTCACGCATATCGTTTCCGGTAGGTTTACCTATCTCATCAGAAGAATAATAGTCAAAGATATCATCCTTTATCTGGAAAGCAATACCAATCATTTCGCCAAACAGACGAGCATTTTTCACCATTTCATCGGATGCATGAACCGAAATAGCCCCCGCTTCCGCACTGGCAGTAAACAATGCAGCCGTCTTTTTACGAATGACATCATAATACACTTCTTCCGAGAACTCAGAAGCATTAATATTCGCCAATTGAATAATCTCGCCTTCAGATAAGTTCTGTCCCAAACAAGCCACCAAATCTACAATTGTAATCTCGCGGGTCATGGCAGAATGCTTCAGGCTGGTTGCCAGCATATAGTCGCCTACCAGAACCGACACCTTATTATTATAGATAGCATTTACCGAAGACTGCCCACGGCGCTTGTCACTCTCATCCACCACATCATCGTGCACCAGGCTGGCCGTATGGAGCAACTCCAATGAAAGGGCCGCATGAAGCGTAGAATCATTGATTTCACCGAATAGTTTAGCAATCAACAACGCCAATATGGGACGCATCATCTTGCCATTTCTCTGCTTAATATAGGATAACACCTCACTAAGTAAAGAATTGGAACTTTGGAGCGAAGAGTCAAACAACCTTCTAAATTCCTCAAACTCCTTGTCAATAGGCAATTTGATTTGCTGTAATTTGTCCATGCAGGTTAATTTGTGCACAAAAGTAGTAATAAAAGACGGAATACGGTATTTTTTTGTACTTTTACAATGAAAAAACTAAAGATTTTTAAGAATGGACAAACTTTTTCTATTAGATGCTTATGCATTAATATACCGCGCGTATTACGCTTTCATCAAAAGCCCGCGCATTAACTCCAAGGGTTTCAACACTTCAGCCGTACTGGGATTTGTCAATACACTGGAAGAGGTCTTGAAGAAAGAAAATCCTACGCACATCGGTGTGGCATTTGATCCCGCCGGTCCCACCTTCCGGCACGAGGCCTATGAACAGTATAAGGCACAACGTGAAGAAACACCCGAAGTAATCCGTTTGTCCGTACCCATTATAAAGGATATTATCCGGGCCTATCGTATTCCTATTCTGGAAGTACCGGGATACGAGGCTGACGACGTGATCGGTACACTGGCCACCGAAGCCGGCAAACGAGGGATCACTACTTATATGATGACACCAGACAAAGACTATGGTCAACTGGTGGGCGGAAATGTCTTCATGTACCGTCCCAAGCATACAGGCGGTTTTGAAGTGATGGGCATAGAAGAGGTAAAGGCAAAGTTCGATATCCAGTCACCCGCACAAGTCATTGATATGCTGGGACTGATGGGCGATAGTTCCGACAACATTCCCGGTTGTCCGGGAGTGGGCGAGAAAACAGCACAAAAGTTAATCGCGCAATATGGCAGCATCGAGAATCTTCTCTCCCACTCTGCCGAACTGAAAGGAGCCTTGAAAACCAAAGTGGAAGCCAACCGGAAAATGATTGAGTTCTCCAAGTTTCTGGCAACTATCAAGATTGATGTCCCCATCACATTGAACATGGACGAACTGAAAAGAGAAGAACCAAATGAAGAGGAACTACGGAAGATTTTTGAAGAGATGGAGTTCCGTACCCTCATCGACCGCGTTTTCAACCGAAACAAGAAATCCGCCTTCGCCGGAACATACACCGATGCGACCGGAAACGATCTGCAAGGACGAAACCGCACACCGGAAGGAAGCGCCCGGCAGGGAAACATGCCGGACGGTTCGGGACAACTCTCCCTTTTCGGTGAACCGGCTTCGAATGGCAAATCGCCCGCTTCTCCGTCTTCCCCTCAAGGCAATCTCTTTGCAGAATTTACCGACGGAGGGACGGAAAGTGAGAAATATTCGAATCTAGCATGTTTAGATAATTTAAAATACGACTATCAACTCATTGATACAGAAGAGAAAAGATCTGAATTATTACAAAACTTACTTACAAAAGAAATTTTCAGTCTAGACACAGAAACAACAGGAACCGATCCCATCACCGCAGAACTCGTGGGAATGAGCTTCAGCTATGCCGAAAATCAAGCATTTTATGTCCCTGTACCTGCCGATCGGACCGAAGCGCAAAAAATAGTTAATGAGTTCCGGCCGGCTTTCGAAAAAGAAGGAGCGTTGAAAGTAGGACAAAATATAAAATACGATATGCTGGTATTGGGCAACTACGGAACTGAAGTGCGCGGTCCCCTGTTCGATACCATGGTGGCACATTATGTACTACAACCGGAATTGCGCCACAATATGGACTACCTTGCCGAAATCTACCTGCATTATCAGACTATCCACATCGAAGAACTGATTGGTCCCAAAGGCAAAGGTCAGAAGAATATGCGCGATCTCTCCCCCGAAGCTATCTATAAGTACGCGTGCGAGGATGCTGATGTCACACTGAAATTGAAAAACATCTTGGAACAGGAATTGAAAACCAACGATGCGGAAAAACTCTTCTACGAAATAGAAATGCCCCTGGTCCCCGTACTTGCTTATATAGAACGCAACGGCGTGCGTGTAGACACTGAAGCCTTAAAACAGACCTCGGAACATTTCACCGCCCGCATGAACCAAATAGAAGAAGAAGTGCACCAACTGGCAGGTACGGATTTCAACATAGCCTCACCCAAACAGGTAGGTGAAGTGCTGTTTGACAAGCTGCGTATCGTGGAGAAAGCCAAGAAAACCAAAACCGGACAATATGTCACCAGTGAAGAAGTATTGGAAAGCCTGCGAGGGAAACACGAAATAGTAGGCAAGATATTGGAACACCGCGGTCTGAAGAAGCTTCTCGGTACTTATATTGATGCTCTGCCCCTATTGATTAATAAAGAAACAGGTAAAATTCATACTTCGTTCAATCAAACGGTCACTGCTACCGGCCGACTCAGTTCCAGCAACCCGAACCTTCAGAACATCCCCATCCGCAACGAAGACGGCAAGGAAATCCGTAAGGCCTTCATTCCCGATGATGGTTGCGAATTTTTCTCCGCCGACTATTCACAGATTGAGTTACGCATTATGGCACACCTTAGCGGAGACGCCAATATGATAGAGGCTTTCAAGGAAGGAGATGACATTCATGCCGCCACCGCAGCAAAAGTATATAAGATAAGTATAGACAAAGTTACCCGCGAACAACGCAGTAAAGCAAAAACAGCTAATTTCGGTATCATCTACGGCATCAGCGTATTCGGACTGGCAGAACGTATGAATGTAGACCGCAAAGAGGCAAAAGAACTAATAGACGGCTATTTCGAAACTTATCCCCAAATAAAGGAATATATGGACAAAAGCATCGACCTTGCCCGCAGGCAAGGATATATTGAAACCATATTCGGCCGTAAACGATATCTTCCGGATATCAATTCCAGAAATTCGGTTGTGCGCGGATATGCCGAACGGAATGCCATCAATGCTCCTATCCAGGGAAGTGCAGCCGATATTATCAAGGCAGCTATGGTACGCATATACCAGCGCTTTCAATCTGAAAATATAAAGTCCAAAATGATACTTCAGGTACATGATGAGTTAAATTTCAGCGTTCTACCCGAAGAAAAGGAAAAAGTACAGAAAATTGTGATTGAAGAGATGGAAAATGCCTACCATATGCAAGTACCTTTACGCGCAGACTGCGGTTGGGGAAGCAACTGGCTTGAAGCGCATTAAAGCATATAGAAACCAACTATTCGCAAGATATATAGTACTATATATAAGGTATTTATATCATAAAAGCTCAATGGTCTTTTCCAATCCATTGAGCTTTTCATTTGCCATCCCGAACGTAAATGAAAAACACAAACACAAGATAATTGTAATAAATAGATCTTATACAATTATTAATATTTGTTTAATCAGTGACATTTTGCAAAAATATAATCATTTTTTAGCAGAAATGTTAGGAGATTCAATTTTCTTTCGTACATTTGCACCGTTTTTAAAAACAATATGAAAGTAACAATCTAACATATCAATATCATGAAGAAGATCAATTTTTTGAAAGGAATGCTCGTTGTAGCAATTTTATTTATTGCTAACCTTACAGTTTTTGCAGGAAATCCGGGTGACAACCTGATTTACAATGCAGAAGAAGTAAATGGAGTAATTGTTTCGGAAACGATTTTTAAAATGGAAGGCACCATGCTTACTAATTATATGAAGCACAATTACAAGTATGATGCCAACAACCAACGCACAGAGGACGAGGCGCAAAAATGGAACAGTAACAAAAATCGCTGGGAAAATGACCTCTGCATTCGTTATACTTATGGCAACAAAAGTATGACTACTGAATATTACAAATGGAACTCTAAAAAGAAAGAATATATATTAGTACCCGAAATGACCGTAACTATGGACAAATAAATCTATTCTAACAATCTAACACTTTTCATAAAAACTCTACGAAAGGGCAACCGTGACGGTTGCCCTTTTTGTTTCGTGACGGGCAGTCTTTTCGCATATAAAAAAGCCAAATCTGACTTCAATATGAAGCCTGATACAAAAAGAATGGTTATCTTTGCAAACAAATAGATAGATAATAATCAAAAAAACAAATAGATAATGGCTTTACAATGTGGCATTGTCGGTCTTCCAAACGTAGGAAAGTCGACACTTTTTAATTGTTTATCGAATGCAAAGGCTCAAGCAGCCAACTTCCCTTTCTGTACCATCGAACCGAATGTAGGTGTCATCACCGTTCCTGATGAACGCCTGACCAAACTTGCCGAACTGGTTCATCCGGGACGTATCGTTCCCACTACTGTAGAAATTGTTGACATTGCAGGACTTGTAAAAGGAGCTAGCAAAGGTGAAGGGTTGGGAAACAAGTTTCTGGCAAATATCCGTGAAACAGATGCTATTCTGCACGTACTCCGCTGTTTTGATGATGAAAATGTGACTCATGTAGACGGTAGTGTAGATCCGGTCCGTGACAAAGAAATCATTGACACCGAACTCCAGCTGAAAGATTTGGAGACCATTGAAAGCCGTATCCAAAAAGTACAAAAACAGGCACAGACGGGCGGTGACAAACAAGCTAAACAAATGTACGACATCCTTGTTAAATACAAAGACGCATTGGAACAAGGCAAATCTGCGCGTACCGTACAATTTGACAGCAAAGACGAACAGAAAATCGCAAAAGAACTGTTCTTGCTAACCAGCAAACCAGTGATGTACGTATGCAACGTGGACGAAGCAAGCGCTGCTACCGGCAATAAATATGTAGAACAAGTACGCGAAGCCGTAAAAGAAGAGAATGCAGAAATTCTAGTCGTAGCCGCCAAAACCGAAGCCGATATCGCAGAACTCGAAACCTATGAAGACCGCCAAATGTTCCTTCAGGAAGTCGGTCTGGAAGAATCAGGTGTAAATCGTCTGATCAAATCGGCTTACCACCTGCTGGAACTGGAAACCTTCATCACCGCCGGAGAAATGGAGGTAAAAGCCTGGACCTACCGCAAAGGATGGAAAGCACCCCAATGCGCAGGGGTCATCCACACCGATTTCGAGAAAGGATTTATCCGCGCCGAGGTGATCAAGTACGAGGACTACATTAAATATGGTTCGGAAGCCGCCGTGAAAGAGGCTGGAAAAATGGGCGTGGAAGGTAAAGAATACGTAGTGCAGGACGGTGACATCATGCACTTCCGCTTCAATGTATAAACCGTAGGTAAATCAAAACGCAAAAGACTTATCACAGCCATGCTATGAATGAAAAAACATCAGGGAACCAGCAAAACTAATGGCAGACTGATAAGTCAGTGTTTTGTTTCCTAAAACAAAATACAACTAACATGGAAAAATATTTAATCGTGGGAACCGGCGGCGTTGGAGGAAGCATCGCCGGTTTCCTTGCTTTAGCAGGAAAAGATGTAACATGCATTGCCCGTGGCAAGCATCTGGAAGCCATTCGTGAAAAAGGACTTCACCTAAGATCAGACTTGAAAGGTAATCACTTTCTGCCTGTACAAGCCTGCACAGCCGAGGAATACAACGAGAAAGCCAACGTAATTTTTGTATGCGTAAAGGGCTACTCCCTAGATTCCATCAAAGATCTGTTGGAAAAAGCCTCGGATAAAGATACCTTGATTATCCCCATCCTGAATGTTTACGGTACAGGTCCCCGTATCGGGCAACTTGTTTCACATGTAACAGTACTAGACGGATGCATCTACATCGTAGGTTTCGTCTCCGGACCGGGTGAAATCACACAAATGGGCAAAATATTCCGACTGGTTTTCGGCGCACGTCCCCAACAGGGTGTGGCTCCGGAACGTCTGGAAACCATTGCCGATGTACTAAGAAAAGCAGGGATCAAAGCCGATATTTCGGATGATATCAATCGCGACACCTTCATCAAATGGTCATTCATCTCGGCTATGGCCTGCACAGGTGCCTACCATGATGTCCCAATGGGTCCTCTGCAACATCCCGGAGCAGAACGCGACACTTTCATCGGTCTGTCCAAGGAAAGTTCTGAAATAGGCCGCAAAATGGGAATTACCTATGCGGAAGACCCGATAGAATACAACTTAAAAGTGATTGACAAATTAGACCCGGACAGTACCGCATCCATGCAAAAAGATATAGCCAAAGGACATGAGTCCGAAATACAAGGACTATTGTTTGATATGATCGCACTGGGCGAAAAGATGGATGTGGATATGCCCACTTACCGCAAAGTTGCACAAAAATTCAAGATATGAATACACTGTCAGCCATTCTTTGGAATCCCGATATAGAAATCTTTTCCATTTTCGGCATTTCCATCCGTTATTACTCCGTATTGTTCGTTACAGGGCTTTCATTGGCCTACTGGGTGATATACAAACTCTACCAAGACCAAAAAATTCCTTACGAAAAATTTGATTCCCTGTTCGTTTACTGCCTGCTGGGTATTGTTATCGGTGCTCGCCTGGGACATTGTCTGTTCTATGAACCAGGCTATTGGCTCTCTCACCCTGTAGAAATGCTGTTGCCCGTCAAGATTACCGATTCTGGGATAAAATGGACCGGTTATCAAGGTCTTGCCAGCCATGGAGGAACCATCGGACTAATGCTCGCCTTATGGATCTATTCACGCCGTGTAAAATTGAAGTTCCTGACTGTACTAGACAATATAGCCATCGCCACCCCGCTGGCAGGTTGTTTTATCCGTTTAGGTAACCTGATGAATGGTGAAATAGTAGGTACGGTAACTCATGTTCCTTGGGCGTTCATTTTTCCGCACGAAGATATGCAACCCCGCCACCCGGCACAACTCTACGAAGCCATCGCCTATCTTCTGATTTTTATCATAGGCTTGCGGTTGTATAAAAAGTACAAAACCACGCTATACCCCGGTTTCTATTTCGGCTACTGCCTCACTACCATATTCACCTTCCGCTTCCTTGTGGAGTTTATAAAAGCCAGCCAGGAAGCCTTTGAAGACAGTATGATGCTGAACATGGGGCAATGGCTCAGCATTCCGTTCATACTGCTGGGAGCGCACTTCATGTACCATTCTTTTAAACCCGTAAAATAAATGAAACATATAATAGATATTGAAACTTGGGAACGCCGGGACAATTATAATTTTTTCCGCAACTTCCATAATTCATGGATATCCATTACCAGTGAAGTGGATTGCACTGAAGCATTTCCAGCTGCAAAAGCCGCCAAGCGCTCTTTTTTCCTGTATTACCTGTATGCTGTGCTACGTGCTGCCAATGAAGTGAAAGAATTCCGTTTCCGTACAGATAAAAACGGACAGGTGGTCTATCACGATCAGGTGGACATCATATCACCTATCGCTGTACCCGGCAAGACTTTCTACACAGTCCGCATCCCTTACCATGCAGATTTTGAACGGTTTTATGCCGAAGCATATCACATCGTCCATAACATCCCCGAAGAGGGTGACCCGTATGGAGCCGAAAAAGTCATTAAAGAACAGGGAGATTTTGATATTATCCAACTGAGTGCCACGCCTCAGCTTTATTTCACTTCACTCACCTATACACAAATGGCTCCCGACCATCCATTAGACTATCCGCTGATGAATGCCGGCAAAGTAGTGCCACGCGAAGGAAGACTGGTAATGCCCATCGCTTTCACTGTAAACCATGCTTTTGTGGACGGAGCGCACATAGGACAACTCTTTCAGAAAATAGAGGAGATATTGAAAGAGCTGGCTCAATAAATAGAGGGGTCTCAAAAGGCATAAAGATCCCTGTCGGACACGTATGTATGCATTTCCCTACATATACGTTCACATATATCCATAAAAGAATAAATAACCAGAAAAAGAAGACAATCTGTCAAAATGCCGATGCACGAGAATACGATGAAAATACACAAACTGTATCCTTTGAAACAGGACACCCTCATACACCGGCATTATCATTTTGACAGATTGCCAGTTTAATTAAATCAGTTTAGAAACGATAGCCCACAGAGAACTGGAAAGTTGAATTCCGCAAACCATTTTGTGCCTGTATCTTTTTTATTCCGACCCTATAATCAAAACTTATCGTATAATGATCGGCAATAACAGCCTTCATTCCAACAATGCCCCCATAATCCCAACGGCGGAAAGCCTGAAGATTAGCACTATTATTGGGCTCCCCGGCTTTATAGGAAAAACCATCCAAGGGCTTCCATTTTGCAGGCTCGGTAGTTATATTATCCCCCTCTTGGTGAATAACATCCAAAGAACAGTTTCCAGCACCAAATCCGTAAGAAGCATAAACTCCAACCGACGGAATGAGGCTGAGTTTATCCGAAACCCGAATATTATATCCCATTTTTAACGGCAAAATCAGATTATTCATCTTTATCTCTGTCTTAGGAAAATAAGTAACCATGTGATCCATCATTTTCATGGTACTTCTATTCTGCAACCAAGACAAACCGGACATTAACATCCAATGCTTTCCTATCTCGTAGTCCACAGTCACCCCCAATTGAAAGCCGGGCTTCATTCCACCTACCTGTTCGGCTTTATATCCGTCAGAACCGGAAACCAGATAATGAGACAGGTTCATTCCACCTTCCACACCAACTTTTACCTGTGCAGACAAAGGCAATACACACATGGCAGCCAACACCACCACTACAATCATTTTAGTCTTCATACTTATTTTTTTATTTGATGTTGCAAAATTAGAAAGAAGATATAAGCATAAAGCTCTATCCATATAACATCACTCACCTATACAACACTAAAAATCAACCATATAACATATTTTATCATAACATGAGCAATAAAATAAGATTCAGATATGAACTTCACATTATCAATAACCTTAGATTATCAACTAAAATATTATCATACAGCCTTAATTGGAATTACTTAAAAACTTAAATTTATCTGAGTCGAGTAAGCACTTCCTTTATCACACTTAGGAAGTACAGCTGTTTTTTCAAATGCGTTATTCATAACTACACCTTTTCATTACCATCCTTATCTAGCATAGTAATATCAGCATCATTTAATGAGAACTGAGATGTGAGATACAAACAGTCATTTATATCTTCGGCTTGTATTGAAAAAATAAAAGGAATTCTAGTAGCCACCTTCTCATAAACTTTGCAAACTGCATGAGGCTTCTTTTGGTGATGCTCCGAAGCAAAAACTCCCAAACTCAAGGAAACTAAAAATAACATCAATAATAACTTTGCTTTCATACTTCTTTTTGTTTAAAAATGATGCCGCAAAGTTAGAGGGAAAGGAAAGAACGTACAACTATTTGCTGTGACATAATATTTCTATAAAACACTGATAAACAATATATTTCAGTTTATCACTCTGACATTTTCTTTTTTAGACGCGATTTCCTTTGATTGAGGGCTACCGTATCCGTATGTCCGAAACATAAAGAAATGGCCAACGGAGAAATACCCGCTTCTTGCAGGCAAAGGACCAACAAGTCATCCTCCGTCAGTTGGGAGTATTGTGCTTGCAAAGGAGAAATATAATCAGCATAGATTTCAAAGGTCGTTTTCTTCAGTTTGTCCAATTCAGCAGCTGCCATCACCTTACGGATTTTCTTATTCACCTGCTGCTGGTCAGACAATGACATCACCTTTTTGTATATAGAAGTCTGCTGAAATAACCATGTACGAAGTGCCAACTTTTCTTTCTTCAATTGAGTTATCAATTGCTCTTTTTGGGCAATTTCATCAAGATTTTGGTTTTCCCTATCCTGTAACAGTGCAAGAGCGGATTCATTTTCTTCTATGCGCTGCTGCATCACATTCTGTTTCTCATCAGCATATTGTAATGCTTGCCGATAGAGTGCCTGCTGGTTATTTTTCTTATTTATCCAACGTTGGTAAATCAAAGCAACGACAAAGCAAATAATAATGGCTGAAAAAACAATACGCCCTATAACCTTTCTGGATTTTATTTGCTCATCCTTTACTTCCAATGCTGTCTGATTTTTATAGACTATATGCTGCACTTCAGACAATCGCTCACTAGCATCCAATGAATCCTGAACCATGACAAAAGTATCTAGATAGTGATAGGCGGACTTGAAATTTCCTAGCTTAGCTTCCATTACGGCAAGTGACCAGTAAGACATAGAAAGGGATGGAGAAAAGAGCAGGCTTTTCTCTAAATAATACCTAGCAGAATCATATTGTCCTAAACCAATGTACAAATCACCTATATTATAGAAATAACCGCTAAATATTTTATTTTCATCAGATATATTTTGCAAAACTTTATAGGCATAAACCACGGCAGAATCGATGTTTTCAAATCGTCCATAATACAGACTTAAATTGTGCCAAGAAGTGAGTATCATGCTTGTATCTTTAGAACGCATAGCATATTCCACAGACTTTCTCTGATAAGTTATAGCAGAATCCTGCATATCCCTCATACCATAAATATATCCAATGTTATGATAGGCAATAGCAGTATCTTTAGCACTAAAAGAATAAAGAAGAGCTTGATTTTGTATTTCCAACGCCTTGTCGTACAATTCACAATCACCATACCATACCCCTAACATACTATAAATCAATCTTCTACATTTTAAATCTTGCGGATAATTCTGCAACACTTCCAACGCTTTCAAATTATGCTCTATCGCCGACATTTCATCATTCATCTGCGCCAGCAGCCTTCCCTTATACATCAATGCCACAGCCTTCTCCCTATCATCATCTCCATAATAATCCAAGGCGAAATTCAATAAGGAATCGCAAGGTAATAAGGGTAGTTTGTTCTTGTCCGTAGCCTCAGCCAGCAACAAAGCATAGTATGCCTTGTCTACTTCCGGCAAATCCTCTAAAACAGATATATTTTTTAAAATAGTCAATGCACTGTCCGGCTTCATTTCCAACAATGAATCTACTTGCTGTAACATCGGATTGGAAGAATGGTGGTTACAGGCAAACAAACAGACAGCCAGCAAACTGACGAAATTTAAATATATAATAAATGAACGCATAGTAATTTTGTCTTTTAGCTTTCTATGCACAAAGATAGAAAAACGCTTTCATAACCCGGTACACGGACATCGATTAATAAGCAACACAGTACAAATATCCTTGTTGCTTGTTGGCCGTCTGCCCCAAAAGACTATTTTTGTAGAAAACAAAAAGGAGGAATCATACCCAATGTATTTGATGTACTTAACATGCCTTACCGTAGCGTATCCCTTAAGGAATGATGAATTTTGTGGCTGTCCGCGAAGACAATTGTTATTATGTGAACAAGACGCATTACATCTCTTTGATTGAAAGGGCCAACAAGTTCTTTTTCCTCATCCGTTTCCGTCGCTTTGGCAAGAGCCTAACACTCTCTTCATGTTACGGCACTATTATGACTGAACGAGGCAGACAAGTTTGAATTATGAGAAAGACAAACTGGCTTCCCGCCTGGTTTACCAGGGGATGGAGATGGTGGTTTGCGAAGAAAAATGTCAAGAGAAATGCCCCTACACTCTCGTGCAAGAGCATCTCTCTTCTTAAAAAATAAAGTCTAGTATTCGGTTTTCTCTAAAGTGATGAAAATTTAAAAACGGTAACCAACTGAAAGTTGGAATGTAGAGTTTCGTAATCCGTATGTACTTTGTGCTTTGTTCAGACCGATATTATAATCAAATGAAATCGTGTAATGCTTACCTATCACTGCCTTGATACCAGCTGTCGCTCCGACATCCCAATGGTTGAACCCCCGAATAGCCTGATCGGAAGTATTCCCATAGCCATCCAGCGGCTTCCAGCCGGCATGAATCAATTTACCGTCACCCACCATCTGCAAATCGCTTTCACCGGCATTGAAACCATACGCCGCATAGAGTCCGACATTGGGAATAAGACTTAGTTTATCATTTATATGAAAGTTATAGCCCAGTTTCACAGGTATTTGCAGATAGTTCATCTTTACTTCCACATCGGGATAACGGTAATAAGCATTTATACCATCCTTTCCGTAGTAATTCTCACCCAGTTTCAAATTTCCACCCTTTCGGACAAAAAAAAGTCCAGACATCAGCATCAGGTGATTCTGAAACTCATAGTCGACTGTCAGGCCTGCTTGAAAACCTACTTTCATGTTTTTGCTGTCCGAAGGGTTTGAATGACTGTCGGTGATATAGTTGGAAAGATTGGCACCAGCCTCAATTCCCAGTTTTACTTGTGCGGCGACGGGTAATGAACATAGAGTAATCAGGCACGCCAGAATTAGTTTGTTAGTTTCCATATCGTTTCTATTTTTATGGTTTTATTCCGCAAAGATAGAGAGTACAGACATTCGAAACGATTAAACCCAATAACAGTTACTAAACATAAATTACTGACAATCAACAATGTAACACTATTAAAGATAACATAGGATTATTCCATCTTACTTTTCATACGATATTTGCGTTGCGCTACAATCTGTGCATCATTATTACCAAAGCATAAAGCGATGGCAAAAGGAGATAAATCCGCCAATTGCAGACATAGCAAAAGGACATCATCTTCGTTCAACTTGGGATACCGGGTATGCAGTTGCTCTATGTAATCAGCATAAATCTGTCCTATAATCACTCTGAGTTGGCGTTGCTCAGCATTGGTGAGCACTGCAATACGCTCTTTGTGATGCTTTTGCTGGTTGGCCAGTTTGTCTATTTTCGTATAGAGGGCACTTTGCCGGAACAACCAGTTGCGCAATTTCTCTTTCTCCATCTTCATGGCCTCTATAGCCCGTTCCTTCTCTTCTATTTCCTCGGCACGGCTTTCTTGTTTCTGTTTCAATTCGGCTATCACCTCTTCATGTTGAGCAATATTCTGCTGCATATCCATCAGGTTCTGTTTCAGCTTCTGCAACAGATATTTATAGTTGGATTGCTGTATCTTCTTGTTCTTCAGTATCTGTTGATAAATAATCACAATGACTAGCAGCAACACCACAGCTATCATCGCAATGGTGTATATCCTCCGTTTAGCCTTGAACTGTTCTTTCCTTACTTGCGCGTCGGCATTCCAGCGATAGGTCTTCTTCTCCAGTTCCGTGGCCACATTGGTGGAATAGATGGAATCTTCCAACTCGGTGCTGATTTCCAGATATTCCAAAGCTTTCTCCACATTTCCCTGCTGCTTAGCTATGGCATACAAGTCAAAGAAAGAGAGATACCGGATATGAATATCGACAGCTTCCTTGCTCCGGTTCAAATAATAAAGAGCCGAATCAAGCTGCCCGTTATTATAATAAAATTCCCCTAGATTCCAAAGACACTGCAAGCTGTCTTCTCTAAGACGACAAGCATCGTATGCCCTTTTCAGACAAGTAATAGCTATACTGGTCCGTCCTGTACGTCCGCATAAATCCCCTATATTTCCATAAAGAGAATGCAAAAGGAAACTATCAGTAGAAAGAGAAAGCTGCAAAGCGCGTTGCTGGCAGATAAAAGCGGAGTCTATATTTCCATAGCCGATATAAGCTACCCCCAGATTGCTGAGTGAACTGATGAAATGACGGTTATGCCGTGCCAGCGAATCATTATAACAAGCCTTGACATACATATCTTTGGCCTGTGCGTACAAGTTCTGTTTGCCATACAGCCCACCCAACATATTATATACAAACCCCTTCCAATAGAATTCACATGGATAGGCGGAAAGGATTTCAAGCGCCATACGGTAACTTTTCAGGGCATCGGCATAGTTTTCCATTTCCTGTTGCACTTTACCCTTATACAGAAGAGCTATAGCATGTTCTTTGGCTTCTTCATGGTATACATGGAGGGCTAAATTCAATAATGAGTCACAAGGAAGCAGTGAATAACCATTTTTATCCGCAGCCTCAGCCAGCAGCAAAGCGTAATCGGCCTTGTCTTCCGGGGTCATACCGATCAGGGAAGAGATGGATTTCAATAATGAAAACGCACTGTCGGCATGTTCTTCCATCAAGTATCCTGCTTGCCGCAAAGCAGGATGTTCCGTGCGCTGCAAAGTACAGGAAAGACAAAGCCAACATAGAAGGCAAACAATACCCGGCTGTTTTATATAAACATACATGCAACTCTATTTTTATTCTCCGGCGACAAAGATACAGAAAACTCAGAACTTATATCCTACACCGGCCGATAAACTGACATTCCGCCCGAAAGGCCTCTTACGAAGAGAACATTTACCATCGATAGTGTAAATGAAATGCTCGGATTCCAATGAAACCCCGGTCCTTCCACCGTAAGTAAAATGATCTGGAAAATCCTGATGCCACCAGCCCAAACTAGAGTGCATTCCGTTGCCATAGGCGTAGTCAATGGATTTATCCCTGCCAAACATAGCATAGGACAGATACGGTCCCGCATTGATGCGCAAATTCCATTTGTTATTTAAAGCAACATTATAAGAAGCAAGGATAGGAAGCTCCAAATTGAATTTACTAAAAAAGGAATCGGTACCAAGCCTTGTCTTGGATCTGAATTCTTCATAAGTAAATAATAATTGTGGCTGTACATACCATGAGTTTTTAACATGAACGTCATACATTCCTCCGGCATAACCGCCTAGGCTGAAGCGTGCATCCCTGGACAAAGATTTAGAAAAAAGTCCGCCTCCTACAATACCCCAGCTATTCTGTGCGGAAGCGGGAAGAATAAAGCAGGCTAAAAGCATGCAAAGTAGAATTTGTTTTATTTTCATCGGGTTTGTTGCTTAAGTTTAATAATGCAAAGTAAGGTATAAAGCCCTTTTCATGAAAATAAAACAGATAACATTTATCGCATATAAAACATTGATAATAAACAATATAACACTATTAAAGATAACATTCGGAGAAATTTCACTCCTATTGGGCATAGGGACAGGTCTAAAACCTGCCCCTACACAGCAAGAGAAAGAAATATCTTTTATTGCATGCAATTTATATTCCGCAACTTCCCTCTGAACCCATTCTGCACATCCCCTATCTGCCGCATGGGAAACACCAAAGTTTCCTGCATATACATCTTGTCCTTGCGTTTATGAGTATAGTTGTAAAACTGTTTGACACGTCCTTCCAAACGTTCCGCTTTCTCACCGTTTATGTAAAGAGTAGTACCTTTGTGGTCTCCCTCTATGCGTACCTTCGTCCATGCTCCGGCAGGCAGTGTAGCAGCATGGAATACAAACGTATAGCCGTCACGGCTGAAAGCCAGCTTTCCCTTATTTTCCCAATTGGCATATACGGTGGAATGAGGGCCTTTAAACAAAATACCGTTGATATTTTGTTCTTTGTCCGGATTTATTTCAAATTCTACCGCGTATGGATAGCCTATTTCCGGCAACATAGTGGCAATGCTGTCCGTACCGTTCAAAGACAGTTCTTCATTCTGCCCCGGAAAGACTACCTCACCCTGCACACGCCCCAGCAGGTTGATACCGGGAGCTTCAGGCATCTGTTTGCACAATTTCTCAAATTCTTCGTAAGAAACCATTTCATTCTTACCTCTCCACATTTTCTCGGCCAGTACCTGGGCGGCTGGGAATGTACGGAAATGCACATCCTGTTGTGACACACCGTTGCCACAATGGTCATTCCATACGGCAAACATACCTCCCAACAGTCCCGGAGTTCCTTCAGGCAACTCTTCCTTAGGATTCACTTTACCCACACGCCATTGCTCATACAGCCATTTCGTGTCCAGGAAATCACGATAATATCCGGCAGCCGGAACAATATAAAGATAAGCATCACACGTATTGATAATCTTATATCCGTCTTTCAAAGAAGCATTAGGATCAATCCAGTCGTATGACCAGGCATTGATAGTCACATTATCTGCTTTCACCGGAGTGTTTCCTTTCAACCAGCGCAGTGCTCCCCACATACGGACATTCTTCCCGTATTTCTCTATATACTTCAGATACCGGTCTGTAAAATAGCGGAATTTTTCAGCTTCCTTGGCATTGTACTCGTCTGTACCGATATGTACATCGGGACCTATGAAAACCGGTTTCTCGCCAGAAAGATACTCATCCAGCAAAGAATCTACAAAACGATAGGTTTCCTCCTTGTATAAATCCAAATGATCCATTCCATATTTATCACTGCCTATCTCGGGTTTATAATGTGTAAAGGCCAATGAATGAGCCGGAATATCAATCTCCGGAATCACATTCACACCATATTCCATGCCCAGACGTTGCAGGTCGGTGAATTCTTTCTTGGTATAAGAACCATCCTTGGCGGTCAGCCCCGGAAAACGTTCACTCTCCAGGCGGAAAGCAGCGTAGGTCTTGTTCCAGTCGTTATCAAAGAACTGTACAAAACCATTGTCATTGAGATGGATCTGAAATTCATTCAGTTTATAGAACGATAGTATTTTGACATATTGCCGCAGGAAATCCATTGTGAAGAACTTGCGGCCCACATCCAGCATGAAGCCACGACTGGGATATTGCGGCCAGTCACGGGCAACTCCTTTGGGCAACTGTCCTTTTTCATTATAAAGAATCTGCAACAAACTCCGGGTTCCCCAAAAGGCTCCCTGACGAGCCGGCGCTTCGATACCGGCATAGCGTCCAGCAGTCAGCACATACCCTTCCTCTCCCAATTGTTTGTCGGGTTTCATCAATGAAAGATAAATATCATTCTTTCCCGGTTTCCCGGTCCTAATGGTGTAGTTCCAATCCAACAGGTCTTTCAAGTCCTGTGCCAGCACAGTCGCCACACTTTTCAGTGCCGCCTCATCGGCAGGAGCTACAACAATACTGCCTTCAGCAGGCAATACGAGTTTTCCACTTCCCCCCTTCCACTCTTGCAGGGCGGGAATTACTTTCGGACATGTTTCCTTGGCCGAAACACATAGACACAAGGCCAACATCCATAAGGTTAGTAGGTGTTTCATGATAATGATTAATGGTTAGTAATTAATGGTTAATGAAAAATGAAGGCATTTATTTGCCTTTTACTATCTTCTTGATATCATTCAGCTTATTCAATGCTTCAAGAGGGGTCAGATTATTGACATCCAAATTCAGAATCTCATCCCGTATCTGACCCAATACCGGATCATCCAACTGGAAGAAGCTGAGCTGCATTCCGCTCCGGCCGGACGCTATCTCAGCCGTAGGCTTGGCAATGCCCTGCTGGCGGTTGTCCGTTTCCAGTTGATGCAGAATATCATTGGCACGCTTCACAATACTTTTCGGCATACCTGCCATCTTTGCCACATGAATACCGAAAGAATGTTCGCTGCCGCCACGTTCCAGTTTGCGCAGAAAAATCACTTTATTATCTATCTCCTTCACAGATACATTATAATTCTTGATGCGCTTGAAAGATTTCTCCATCTCGTTCAACTCATGATAATGAGTGGCAAACAGTGTACGTGCCTTGGCTTTAGGATGCTCGTGAATATGCTCCACAATAGCCCAAGCAATGGAAATACCATCATAAGTGGAGGTTCCGCGCCCCAACTCATCAAACAGCACCAAACTGCGGCTAGAAAGGTTGTTCAAAATATTTGCCGCCTCATTCATTTCAACCATAAAGGTAGATTCGCCCACAGAAATATTATCGCTGGCTCCCACACGGGTGAATATTTTATCCACCATACCGATCCGCGCACTTTCGGCAGGAACAAAACTACCCATCTGCGCCAACAAGGTAATCAGCGCAGTCTGGCGTAGCAAAGCCGACTTACCCGCCATATTGGGACCGGTAATGATAATGATTTGCTGGGTTTCCGAGTCCAGAAAGACATCATTGGCAATATACTTCTCCCCTACCGGAAGCTGCTTCTCGATGACAGGATGACGGCCTTGCCTGATGTCAATCACCTCACTGTCCTCCACAACAGGACGGATATAATTGTTCTCTCTCGCCACATTCGCAAAAGCCAGCAGGCAGTCCAAACGGGCAATCTGATTGGCATTAATCTGAATGGCGGGAATAAACTCTGCCAAAGCGATCACCAATTCGTTATAGAGCTTTGTTTCAAGTACTAAAATCTTATCTTCGGCACCCAAGATCTTTTCTTCGTATTCTTTCAGTTCCTGAGTAATATAGCGTTCCGCATTCACCAGTGTCTGTTTACGGATCCAGTCGGCAGGTACCTTGTCCTTATGCGTGTTACGCACCTCAATATAGTAACCAAACACATTGTTATAAGCAATTTTCAAGCTGGGAATGCCGGTCAGCTCACTTTCACGTTGCTGTACTTTAAGCAGATAATCCTTGCCGGAAAAAGCTATCTGCCGTAGTTCATCCAGTTCTGCATTCACCCCGTCTGCTATCACACCACCTTTATTCACCAGCAAAGGAGGATCATTCTTAACCTCTTTCGCTATCTTTTCACGGATAGACAGACATAAATTCAGTTGTTCCCCAATACGGCGGAGACTCCCGTTATCCGCATTCAAACAGGCATTCTTAATCGGCTCGATGGCTTGCAAAGCTACTTTAAGTTGCACCACCTCGCGTGGAGAGATTCGTCCTACGGCAGCTTTCGAAACAATACGTTCCAAATCTCCTATCAGATGTAGTTTCTCTTCTATGAACTCTTTGAAATCCGGCTCGCGGAAGAAGTATTCCACTACATCCAGACGTTCATTGACAGGCTTCTCATCTTTCAACGGAAAGACTACCCAGCGTTTTAGCAGACGGGCTCCCATAGGACTGATAGTGCGGTCGATCACATCCAGCAGACTGGTTCCGCCCTCATTCATGCTACCTATGAGTTCCAAGCTCCGTACCGTGAACTTATCCAGACGCACATAACGGTCTTCCTCTATACGGGAAAGAGAAGTAATATGACCGATCTGATAATGCTGCGTCATATTGAGGTATTGCAAAATAGCGCCCGAAGCTACAATACCATTCTTAAGATGCTCCACCCCGAAACCTTTTAAGTTCTTGGTCTCAAAGTGCTTCAACAGCTTCTCGCGCGAGGAACTTTCATTAAACACCCAGTCATCCAACTCAAAAGTAAAAAACTTGCTTCCGAAATTTCCTTCAAACATCCCCCGTTTACCACGTTCGAAAAGCACCTCTTTGGGGGCGAAATTATTTAATAACTTGTCTATATAGTCAAAAGGCCCCTCTGCGGTAAGGAATTCACCGGTAGAGATATCAAGGAAGGCCACACCACAACTAGCTTTCCCAAAATGAACGGCAGCCAGAAAATTATTTTCTTTGTAAGAAAGAACATTGTCATTGATGGCTACACCCGGGGTCACCAATTCGGTGATACCGCGCTTCACCAATTTCTTAGTCATCTTGGGATCTTCCAATTGGTCACAAATGGCCACCCGCTTACCGGCACGTACCAGCTTGGGCAAATACGTGTCCAATGCATGGAAAGGAAAGCCGGCCATTTCTACGCTCTTTGCCTGTCCATTGGCCCGCTTGGTCAGCGTAATACCCAAAATCTCTGAGGCAACAATAGCGTCTTCTGAATAAGTTTCATAAAAATCCCCGCACCTGAATAGCATAATCGCATCGGGATGCTTTGCCTTCAACTCAAAAAACTGCTTCATCATCGGGGTTAAAACTACATCATTTGCCACTGTATCGTCCTTTCTTTTTTTAAATTAATATTTCTCGCAAAGATAATAATTAGCAAATTTAATCTGAAACAGTAAAAGAAAAAAATTATATCTTTGTACTAGCTAAAAATACGGAAACAATGAAAGAAATAAAAGTAAACGAACTGACTGACAATCTGTTTGAGACAATCAGCAAGGAATGGATGTTGGTAACTGCCGGTACCAAAGACAAATTCAACACTATGACGGCAAACTGGGGAGGTACAGGATTTCTATGGAACCGTCCGGTAGCCTTTATCTTTATCCGCCCCGAGCGTTATACATTCGACTTTATAGAGCAGAATGACTATCTCACTCTCTCTTTTCTAGGTAAAGAGCATAAAGAAGTGCATAAAATATGCGGTTCCAAATCGGGACGTGACATGGATAAAGTAAAAGCGACAGGACTATCTCCCTTGTTCACCGAGAACGGGAGCATTATTTTTGAGCAGGCGCGGCTGACTTTTGAATGCAAGAAATTGTATGCCGACCTGATCAAGCCCAGAAACTTTATCGACAAGAGCATTACAGACCGATGGTACGGGGAATCGCACGGTGGTTTTCACAAGATGTATGTGGTGGAAATTGTAAATGTGCTGCATCGTTAATCCCGGTAGTTTTCAAGAACACCCTACACATAGGGTGGTAGCAGTGGCAGCAGAAAATGAAACTTTAAGAGAAGAGCGTCACCAGAAATATTTGCAAACATTCACGCACGTACATGAACAACATACAGGACAATCGAATCCAAGTTCCAGCAACTTTGGATGCGATTGTCCTGTTTATATTTGCCTAAAAAGAAACTAATTTGGATCTTCTACGCAACGGATGAAGCAGGCGTCACTGTTATTTCCATTAAACACATTAGCCTCATATATTCTGTTAAAGTCAAATGTAAAATAATTAATATCCCAACCTACAGTCGTTCCCCATGTTCCTGTTCCAGTAACATCCTCTGTCCAATAAATAGCACCGGGCCGCATATAGAGGTCATAAAATAACGGAGCGGTAGATGCATCAGTATAGAATCCATTAGGATTCGTTGGGAATATCTGAGTTTGCCCGCAAGAATAACGCAGAACTCCATTTCCTTCTTTAGCTTTTCTATGACCATATCCGGAAGCCCCCACCGGAAGAAAGATATGATTACCCGTATTTCTATTATAAACAAAGCATCCACGTATTCCACGGTCTTTTATAGCACTTCCACCGAAGTAATATGCTTGATCTTCTTGATATCCGTATGCATCCACAATGTTTGTTTTGGGTTCCGTAGATTCATCCCCATAAAGCACACCATAACCTTGCGCAATCATTTCGTTTTCAAACAATGCCTCATAATCCTCTATTTGAGCAATACGAGTACTCGTCAAGTCAAGCCCCCAAGAAGCCTCTTTATTATTTGCAGGCTGATTTGTTATCTCCATCCACTTCTTGATTTCACCACCTACCAATTCATACCTATTCTGATTTGATACAGGATCAGGGAAATCCTTGGAGGTTACATCTATCATTGGAATCTTACTGGAATACTGATTCTTTGCAGCAATAGGCTGATCAAGATTTTTATATTTAAACAAAGAGCCTTCATCCAACGGATTAGAAGCTTCCCTATTCTTGCTGACCAGATTCGACACATGCCATGCCGGCTTGTCGGATAACAACTTCTGCGGCCGGTTTCCTTGGTGCACGAAAATAAGATGTTCGCAGGTGTAATTATGATATTCCACACGCACTATCGCATTCCTATTGGGGGCATCCGCTGCTATTGTTCCATTAAAATTAATATCAAATTTAATATCCGAACCAGTAACACCATGTATAACCCCCTTTTCATCCTGACTTGTATTTTCTGTATCTGAAACAGAAAGACTGATAAATCCACGATTAGGATCTGTATAAGGGGGATCTCCTCTATCAGCCTCTGTTTGTGCATTTACAACATACGCTTTCCAAGGTCCTTCGGATGAAAAAGGAATAAACTCTGTTGCATTTTCCCTTGGCAATCGCAATAAAGTTACATGAAAAGGCTCATTTTTGTTATTGCTTCTATAAATGCCTTTGGGATTCACAAGTCTTCGTACTTGATATATATCGACAGTTTCTTCAAGTGTATGTTCTATGTCTGACACTTTTACCGTAGCGGTAATTTTAACTTTTGCATGCCGCTGATAAGCCACATACGGATTATTTCCTGTATAACCCGTTTTAATATGCATCTGTTTGGCGCGAGTATATAAAGGAATAGAAGCAAGTAAATGATCGTCATTTTCAGTTATACTGTAATTACCGTCTGCTTCCTCATGTGTTCCATTTCCCACTACATATTTACGAACTCCTTTATTTGTTGTCTCATAATAGTCCTTATTGCTACTGATATTTACCATTGCTCCTTCTGGTAGACCGGAGGGTACCTGATCCTTAGCATTCCCTTCTTGATTACAAGCTAGAACTCTGGCAGCAGTTTTACGAAGTGAAAGAAATCCATTCCATGGTTGATTTAGCGATGAGTTACTTGGATTTTCAGCATAATCATATTGTCTGGCATAATCCAACCCACCTTTCGCCAAAGGAAGTGTTCCATACGGTGCCCAATTATTCGTGAGAATCTCAGCTTTTAAAGACGTAAGTGTACCTCCTCCCGTATTAATCTTTACCGGAAGATTCATCGTACGGTTATAAAGATAAGAGATATAATAAGGATTCGGAACCTCGATACCCGGCTCCGGTTCTTCATACTCTATATGCCAGTCTGCATCATTGGCATATCCCTTGAACTTCAAAGTCAGTTTGTAGTGATGGTTACGCTCCGCATTATAATCGGTTATCACATCTTTTCCTAACATAAAGCGGTACTTGATAGGACCTCTACCCACTTTCTTATCATTGATAGAAACATAAAAAGCATCCACTTCTATATAGGTTCCGTATGGCTTGGCATCTTTCCATGCTTCATTGTTCTCTTGACCTCCGTTAGGATAGGTCGGTTCGGTCTTATTAAGGGTATTTGCAACCACCTGACGTTTATCACTAGGAGTACCTTCTTTACCCTTACCCTGCATATTCTCATAAAAATAAAGAGCATTGGTAATTTCGGTATGCACATCCGCCAACTTTTTGGGATGATATGCGTTTTCACCCTGTTCTTTACTGCCGAATAGAGGTTTCCCCTTCGTAATACGGGCTTCGTATGTTTCCTTAAAATCACTTATAGTCGGCTCGGTGTCACCTTCATAATATTTTATGGTTTCACCATTTTTTATCAAATCAAGCTTTACTCCTTCGTCCCTATCCTTCGGTTGATAGTTTTCCGGAACTGCAGGATTATCCTGTCCCAGACAACAATTCTGCGGGATGTCCTTTATGGTCACCGATTTCAAATAAATGAAAACACCCTCTTCCAGTTTACTGCCATCGTATGCAATCGTTACCTTGGAAGCTGCACGGCGTATCCAGGAATGCAACTTCATGCCCTTTTTATTGATAGTGATCAATTCACTGTTATTCTCTTGCCCCACTATGGTGAAATGACCGAACATCTGACTGTTCTTAGCCACATCAGCAACATCCCAAGTAAGAGAAATGCTTTTTAATCCTTCTTTCGTTGCAATAGCTGTCTTATACTTTGCAACCTCCTCTGCAGCACCATTTTCCTTCCCATGCGCCTGAACCGCCTTCTTAAAGTCCTCTCCCATATTGGCTACCGCATAGATGTAATAACGTCCGTAAGGAATGGTCAATTTGAGATTCGCTTGTGGGGTTTTCGTTTCGGCTATAGTGCCACCATCAGGTGCATCCCCATCCTTGCGTGTTACCTCATTCACATAAAACTGTCCATCAGTCGGGTTTGCATTGCTTATCGATTCCAACGAATGTCCCTCTACAAAATTTCCTTCCGTGTCATACAACAACACACACAAATCCTGAATGGACTTGATAGCATCACCCGCCGTACGCGATTTGCCCGCAAGCCCCTCCACCAGTGGCCGGAAGTCCACCTGTGCTATTATTGTGGTTTCTCCTTCGGGAATAGGTTCCCCGTCCGTGTACAGCAGATCGTCCTTGCACGAGGTAACGGCAAGCATCAACAGACCGCATACCAACCAAACACAACGCATCGCTTTATTTTTCATCATTCTCTTCTCCTTATTTTCATTATATTCCAAATTCAGGTTCAAGTACCACTTCGCCGTATGGACGCAAATCCACCTGCCATGATATGTCATTCGCATCATTGATGGTGATGCGCACCACCACATGGGTATTGCGAGGCAAAGCAGAAAGATTCGGAAAGAAACTTTCCAAGGTGAACTCCCCGAAGGAAGTGTTTCCGGCCCTGTCGCCTAACACCTCACCACTATTATCCTTTGTATCCAGCGTAATAGCGGTCTTGTAGGAAGTCTTATAATTATTGCCATTCGTATTATCTGAATATGTGTCATTGGCATTCTCATACTTTCCTTCCGACAGGTAGAATGAAGGTAGTTTGACCGGCTCCGTTGATTTTGCTGTCAATTTCTTATTCTCCTTGTATAGCTGATTAAACGGTGTATATTTAGCTGCCGGTACTTGGAAATCAGTCACATTTTCCGCATCATCGTACGTCATACCATTAGGCAGAAGATATTCATGAGAAGCCGACTTATCTATTCTGATTACACTCAACCAGTAATCCCGGCTACTCTTGTTCGTTATCTCATACGTGAATTTTACGGCAGCACGGGTAAGTTTCAATGTGATCTCCTTCTTTTTCAGTACCACTTTCTCACCCTCTTCACCGGTCTGTCCCTGCTCCCCATTGTCAGGTTCCAGACCTTCGTCATCCAGCATCACCGTATGACATTCGCTCATAGGTAGCGGGTGAGTTTTATCGAAAGCCCCCACATTGTCAAACGACAACACAAGCCCTGCCATCTGCTCCTTGGCAAGAAATTTGTCTCCGGGTTTAAAGTCGCCCCAAGCTTTGGATACCCGAGACACCTCACCCTCCACAGCGGGAAGTTCCACCGAAGCACTCCCCTCGTTACCCAGCAGGTAAATAGTCTTTTCCTCATTGCCCTGCACCTTCAGGCGGATTTTTCCATACCGGTCGCTCACAGAAGCATTCTTCAAATCAAGATAGACATTATGTTCCACCCTGCCATCCGGACGAACCAGAATGACACGCAGCGTATGCATCTTCTCGGCTTCCGTCACCTCACCATACATTTCTTCCTCCGCACGTCCGGAAACAGAACGTCCGGATGCGGAAGCATCTCTCAGGGCGACATTGATATCCAGATAGACCGCATCAGGCCCGTTAGATAACGAAAGCCCCTCATCACTTCTGCTGTCACATCCGCACATCAGGAGGAAGCAGACGCCCAGCACGGCCACGGTATATCCCCAATCCTTTATTCTCATAATTCTGCATCATTAATTCTTACTATCCAGTCATTGACAACAATATGGGTACGTATCCAATTGTGATTATTATCCAAGAAAAATATCAATGACCAGTTATTTTCACGGTCCAGGAATTCCTGATCACCCATTTTGTCGAAGTGATCACTCTTCAGTAGCAGCAGATACTCGTTCAGCGGAATGTTCAGTACCTGCGCATTGTCACTATTACGGGTGATGGTCAGGCGCGTATGATTGCCGGCAACCAGTCGCGAGGTAGAAAACTCGGCGTATGCCACTGTCACTGTTTCATCACCTTCTTCTGTCACTCCCACTGTACGTTGCCCTTGTGCCCATGGAGCATAGACTTGTCCGCCATTGCTTATCAGACTGTTATCGGGAGCAAACAAGGTGTTGTCATCCGTAATACGGAAAGTAAAGTTCTTGTCGTCCACCTCGCCGCCGTTCATCTGCTGAAGCACCACACGGATGTTGTTGGTGTTCTTCATCAGGTACACAGTCGCTTCCTCGTAAGCGCCATTGTCCACACTCATGTCCAGCGAGCCGTGGAACAAGGGATGCAGATCGGTTTCCGAAACACGTCCGGCATTATGCATCTCTACACGCAAATCCTGCATGATTGAACCGATGCCGGGAACCGCCTTGAACGAAAAAGAGGTTTTCGGACAAGTCAGCCCGCCATATGCAATGAAATGATAACTACCTTTCTCCAAATCGAGGGTCATGCGGTAATTCTCATCTTTCAGTTCGTCACCTGTACCGATATAAGTAACCAGGTAGTTGCCCTGTTCGTCATAGACCAACAGAGCCAGACAGTCCACCTGCGAATGGAATGCATTGGCATACTCCATATTATAGTCATAGACAAAACGCAAACGGACACCTTGCGAGCAGGGTTCCAGATCATTGTATATGCCATGGCAGGAGGACAACAATGCAGCTACCGCCAGCACGGTGCAAAGCACCATGCCCGGCAATCTTAATGTATGTATGAATCTTGTTGTCTTATTCATTGTTTAATAGGGTATAATAAGTACTTATTTAGAACTCTATGTCATTTATGCGGACCACCCAAGGACGCACTTCTACGGTTACTTCGATGTAGAGGTCATTTCGTTCATCCGGATTGTTCGGATCGAACGGATCGGGATCATCTTTAGGACCCGGCGAGGTAGGATGACCATAGCCGTTAATTTTGTTCACCATCAGTTTGTACACATTGTTGCGCACCACAGCGAACTCCATCGGTCCCATCAGGTTAGGATCATTATTGTCATTATGACGGTTCCAATAGCAATAATACATTTCATAGTCACCGCTTCCGTTCGGGCGTAAAACAGTGAATCCTGCTTTGCCAAATTCAGCATCGGCAGCGGGTGTTTCCCCTATTTGGGCATAAGCGGCTCTCAGGCTCTCATCTGCGTTGGCAGCATTAGCCACATCTTTCACTTTCTCCCAAGTACCATACAACACATTGTTATATACAAAAATGGGCTGATCACCGGTTACGCCATAAGTTGACTTGTTAAATTGTAGTTTTCCCTTGAAAATCACACCGGTAGAGATACCGTTTTTCTGATTACTGTTAGGAGCAGGGATGGTATTCTCGGTTGCATAACGCCAAATTTTGTATCCGTTGCGATTGCCTGTGTTCCAAGATTCGTCATTGTCTTCTTCGGTCAAAGAAGATATCTTTGTGAATTTATTTTCCCATTCAGCTACCGATCTAGCAAAAAAGTTATTATAAAAATAGTTACCTTTATAAGTTTCTCCGACATTACCGTTCTTTTCCCTTGCATCCGTGTCCACCACATAGTTGTTTGAAGTTTCCTGTCCACACAAGTCTATATCATCCGCAAGTCCGTTAGCAGACACCCGGCGCAGATGATAGAAACTCTTGCTGATATTGACCATTACCATATCAGTCAGCAGGACTTTGACGCCATTGGTGCTCTCCAGCACATAAGTGTTAGTAGCCTCTGTAGTGGGATAGCTGCTCGCTTTGAAATCAAAACGTGCGCAAGCACGTTCCACCGAGATGGTACCCAGAGAAAGACGATTGGACTCAGTATATTGTTCCCAGTTCCAAATCGTATTCGGGGTAGAATTTGCCACTTTCACCAAATTGTGGTTAGACATCAGAAAAGCGTCTTTTTTCCAGATTTCATCGTTGTCTGTTAATAATTCAGGTTCATCCGACAGCGTATGAATACTATGGGTCAGATCATTGATATTGATAGAAGAAATGGGATTACAGAAAGCATAAGCGTAAATCTCTCCTGTTTTGTATGTCTCCAATGCACTTCTGTCCAAAGTTGTCACAAGTCTGGGGTATTTTCCATCCTCTTTAGGTTCCACATCCAGACGTTGACTGACAATGAGAGATCCGTCAGCCTTTGTCAGCACCAACAATATCTCCTTGACACTATTCTCATAATTCTTGCCCACTTCAGCACCGCCAGTAGAATTGCTTCCGTTTCCATCCTCACCATCTGTTGTCGTGCTCCTTGAACTGCTTCCCTGCATCAGTTGCACCCCGAATTCCACATATACATCATTCTCAGCATTGGCCGGCTGAGACACATTTGCCTCATCTGAGCATGCCCACAAACACAATGCTGCAAGCCCGGACATCAAAATCTTACTAAACTTTTTCATATTGATTCCTTATTTTCTTATTATTACTTCTTATCAATTTTGTTAATCTGTTCCAGTGCATCGGCAGCCTCTTTCACACCCATGCTTTGTGCCTGCGACAACAAGCGGCGTGCCTGTACATAGTCTTTGTCCAGTCCGGCAAGTACACCGCGCGCATATACCGCCTCAGGCGTGCCGCCTGCCTTTGCCACATACTTACGCGCCGAAACAAGATCACCGCGAGACATCGCCACATTGGAAGCGTTCAGATTTGCCGTAGCATCATCAGGATAGAGACGAACCATGGTTTCGAACACCTCATTATACTCGTCACTGCCTGCCGGATAGCTCTCCGCCACACGATAAAATTCATTCAAACTCAACTTACCCGGGGCAGTACGCCAAATGCGACGCGCCTCTTCTATATCAGTATAAGCACGGACTACATATTCCACCGTATAGTCCGAGTGACGAAGACCGGGATAGACCTCACGAAGCAGAAACTGATAGTCCCGGGGATAACGCGCCTTGATTTTCTGTTCACGTGCATCCGGATCACCACCGCTGTGCACCAACTCCAAAATGCCATAACGATCCGGAAGTGTACAAGTTTTCAAATAACGCTCCAGTCCTGCCCAGTCCTCAGGCTCGTAGTCTGTAGCCATGACACCAGACGGGAAATTATACAAACGCTGTACATAATCTTTCAATGTTTCCGTACGTCCTTGGGCAAGGCGGGTGTTATTGGCATAACTACCCTCAGGAGAAGCATAGCCCTTAATGTGAATAGAAGTGATGCGGGTATCAGCATCATTGCGCACGGTGTCTATCGTGGCACGGATCTTAGCAAGTTCTATCGGATTACGACGGTAATCCTCGTAAATTTCCGTGCGGTTCACTGGAAAATCAATATAAGCGGAACCTTTCAGTTCACGGGTTTTCAGCTCCTCTGCTTTCGGAACACAATAAACAAAGATCGGAGAGAAAATCTTCGGGTGAAAATCCAGCGTAGTCAACGGCGAACGGTCGGACAAAAGTACCTCGCACAAACAACCACACACCTCATCGCCAAGCTCAAGAGTAGCGTCGGCCATCCATTCAGCATATGGCACCATGGCGCTATAATGAATTACCCGGTCATGACCGGCACGAAACAGTGAAATACCCACACCTGGAGCAGCATCATTGCGTAAATGGAAATAATAACGGTTACGACCTGCCAGCACTACAGGAGAAAGAAACAATTCATTATTCTCCGCACGGAGCACAGGAGCAAAAGATACTTCACGGGAAGACGGCATATCAATACCTGCCACATCAATATTCATTGACACAAGCAGATTCTCACCGCTACGAGCAATATTCAGACCGTCTACTTTTACACGTCCCAACGTCAGAATAGTCTGGCTGTTTATTCCTATTATGCAAAATAACAAAAGAAGTATACATAGTAATTTCTTCATAAGCAGTATCTTTTAAAATACGTAGATCAGGTTTAGTGCGACCTTTGTAGGGCCTACATAGTGATGGGATTTGCCATCAATCAGTTTGGTGCCGCAATCGGCACAGGGATAGGCATCGAAACGGGTATAGGCATAACCCACACCGATTTCGGCCTCCACGTTCCAGTAGCGGGAAAGAATCCACGAATAACCGTAAGCAATACCGGCACCTACAAACCATCCTTGATAACGACGATCAGAAAGTTTGGACAAATCACTACCCAAAAACGAAATGTCATTCTTCAGGTTACCCACATTGTATTGTCCACCGTGAGCATGAACGCCCACAAAATGACCGGTAAAACGATCACAGAACCAATAACGTGCCTCAGGTTGCAACATCCAATGTTTCCACGTACGACCATGCGAACGGACCCACCCATTATAGTTGCCTGATACATCAAGCGTCCATCTGGGGGCAAGACCAACCTCAGCACCCAAATTGATAGTGCCTGAGGCGTCATAAAGGATATTGCTCTTCAACGCGATATCCTGCGCCTTCACAAATGCACTTCCACCAAGCAGGAAAGAAAGCAAGATTGCATAATTTTTTAACTTCATTATATCTATAATTTATATCAATTCATGCTACGTTACGATATATCTCTTGGCAAGAGATATACTCTTCATGATTAATACACTGAAATACAGATAGTTATAAAATAAATATCCTTCACCAAATACATATATAAACTTTGATTATCATAACTTTTTATTTCTTTAATATAGAATTATCGTTGTTTTTTATTGCTTATTACCAGTAATTTACGTATTTTTGCAATATACTTTATAGATCTCTTGCCAAGAGATATGTAGATATTGTAACTATTTTTATTTGTCATATTCCCGATATTCAGTACCCTATTCATTCTTATTTTTACTTTAATATAGACAGATACCGCATTCTTTAAATATAGAAGAGAAAAGCAAATATGAATCAAACAACAGAAACAGGAGAAATTTCAAAAATAAATCTGTAGTATAAAAGGAGAATGGCTCTAACTTTTTTATAAAAACAATATCTTAAACACTTAGACTTTTATTTTTGTATCTTTGTTCTTACTCAGACAAGTCACCCAAAGCAATGAGAGCAAATTGTTGGCATCCAATTGGGCCCTGATTATAGGGCTATTTTTAAAACTGTGACGACCGGATACGAAAAAAACCCGTCAAACTATATGTTTAACGGGCTTTTGTTTCATTTCGGATTGAAAATTGTTGGACTACCAAGATTCGAACTTGGACAAACAGAACCAAAACCTGTTGTGCTACCATTACACCATAGTCCAATCATTATGTGCTTTCCTTGGAAAGCGGTGCAAAGATACGTTTTTCCTGCAATATAGTCCAAATATTTTCGCACTTTTTTTTGCAATAAAGTGCAAATGCTTAACTTTGCGTACAAACTAAAAGAAATAAATACATGAAAAAACTTCTAACTTGCCTTGCTTTAAGCCTTGTTGCAGCAAGCAGTTATGCAGCTACACCTTTATGGCTGCGTGACGTGCAAATTTCCCCCGACGGCACGGAAATTGCATTCTGTTATAAAGGAGATATCTATAAAGTACCCTCCAACGGAGGAACTGCCACCCAACTCACTACGCAAGCCTCATATGAGTGTAACCCCATCTGGTCACCGGATAGTAAACAAATTGCCTTCGCCAGTGACCGCAATGGTAATTTCGACCTGTTTGTCATGTCGGCCGATGGCGGAGCAGCCCGGCGTCTTACCACCCATTCGGCTTCCGAAATACCGTCAACCTTCACCACCGACGGCAACTATATCCTGTTCTCGGCCTCCATCCAAGACCCTGCCAACAGTGCCTTGTTCCCTACCTCAGCTATGACAGAACTATACAAAGTCCCTGTAACCGGCGGACGTACCGAACAGGTGCTGGGTACTCCCGCAGAAATGGTCTGCTTTGACAAATCAGGAAAAACATTTCTCTACCAAGACCGCAAAGGTTTTGAAGACGAATGGCGCAAACACCACACCTCGTCCATCACCCGTGACGTATGGTTATATAATTCGGAAAACGGCAAGCATACCAACCTGACCGCCCATGCAGGCGAAGACCGTAACCCTGTATTTGCACCCGACGGACAAACCGTTTATTTCCTGAGCGAACGAAACGGCGGTACATTCAACGTATATTCCTTTCCAATAAGTAGTCCTCAATCATTGGAAACGGTCACCAACTTCAAGACTCATCCGGTCCGCTTCCTGTCAATGGGTAGCAACGGCACTCTCTGTTATACGTATGATGGAGAAATATACACTCAAAAACAAGGAGATAAACCGCAGAAAGTCAAGATCGATATCACCCGTGATGACCAAAATACAATAGCGGATCTGAATTTCAGTAATGGAGCGACCTCAGCTACCGTATCACCGGACGGCAAACAAATTGCTTTCATTGTACGAGGTGAAGTATTCGTCACTTCTGCCGATTATAATACTACCAAGCAAATCACACATACCCCTGCCCGTGAAGCAGGACTTACTTTCTCACCGGACAACCGTACTTTAGCGTACGCCAGTGAACGCAACGGAAACTGGGAACTTTACATGGCCAAGATTGCACGTAAGGAAGAAGCTAACTTCCCCAATGCGACTACCATTGAAGAAGAAGTACTCCTGCCTTCGGACAAGACAGAACGTACCTATCCGCAATTCTCGCCGGACGGGAAGGAACTAGCCTTTATAGAAGACCGTAACCGGTTGATGGTGCTTAATCTGGAAACCAAAAAGGTACGTCAGGTCACTGACGGCTCCACCTGGTTCAGCACCGGCGGTGGCTTTGACTATTCATGGTCACCGGATGGCAAATGGTTCACATTGGAATTTATCGGAAACCGGCATGATCCATATTCCGATATAGGTATGGTGAATGCACAAGGAGGAAAAATTATCAATCTGACCAATAGCGGCTATACCAGTGGCTCCCCTCGCTGGGTACTGGATGGTAATGCCATTTTATTCATTACCGAACGTTATGGTATGCGTGCCCATGCTTCATGGGGATCACTAAACGATGTGATGCTGGTATTTATGAACCAAGATGCGTATGACAAGTTCCGCCTGAGCAAAGAAGATTACGAATTGCAAAAAGAACTGGAAAAAGAACAAAAGAACACAACCGAAACCAAGAAAAACGGTAAAAAGAAAGGTGATAACAAAGAAAAATCCGAAGAGAAGAAAGAGGAAAAAGTAAAGGACATCGTGGTGGAACTGAACAACATCGAGGACCGCATCGTACGCCTTACTCCCAACTCTTCCGATTTGGGGAGCGCCATTATCACAAAAGACGGTGAAACCTTATATTACCTCTCTGCCTTCGAAGGCGGCTATGACCTGTGGAAAATGAATCTGCGCAAGAAAGACACCAAGTTACTCCATAAAATGGATGCCGGATGGGCCAACATGGAAATGGACAAGGATGGAAAGAACTTATTCTTGCTAGGTAGCAACACGATGCAGAAAATGGGTACTAATTCTGAAAGCTTGAAACCCATCAGCTATCAAGCCCACGTGAAGATGGACCTCGCAGCCGAACGTGACTATATGTTCAACCACGTATACAAACAAGAACAAAAACGCTTCTACAACCTGAACATGCACGGAATAGACTGGGATGCTATGACCAAAGCCTATCGCAAGTTCCTACCGCATATCAATAATAATTATGACTTTGCGGAGTTGTTGAGCGAATATCTGGGCGAACTGAACGTTTCACACACAGGAGGACGTTACCGTCCGCGCCTGAAAGGAGATGCCACCGCTACCTTAGGATTATTGTATGACTGGAATCATAATGGCAAAGGCCTGTTGATTTCTGAGGTAGTGGAAAAAGGCCCCTTCGACCACGCCCGTTCCAAAGTGAAAGCCGGAGATATCATTGAAAAGATCGACGGTCAGGAAATCACTCCCGAAAGCGATTACTCTGTTCTGTTGAACGGTAAAGCCAGAAAGAAAACACTGGTTACGCTTTATAACCCGCAGACCAAAGAACGTTGGGAAGAAGTAGTTGTTCCTATCAGCAATGGTGTTTTGAATGACTTACTTTACGCACGCTGGGTAAAACAACGGGCAGCCGATGTAGACAAATGGTCGAACGGCCGTTTGGGATACGTGCACATTGAATCCATGGGAGATGACAGCTTCCGTTCCGTTTATTCAGATATTCTGGGCAAGTACAATAACCGTGAAGGTATCGTCATCGATACCCGTTTCAATGGCGGAGGACGCCTGCACGAGGATATCGAGATTCTATTCAGCGGAAAGAAATACTTTACACAAGTAGTTCGTGGACGTGAAGCTTGCGATATGCCCAGCCGCCGTTGGAACAAACCGAGTATCATGGTGCAGTGCGAGGCTAACTACAGCAACGCACATGGCACTCCATGGGTATATAGCCATCAAAAAATAGGCAAACTGGTAGGTATGCCTGTACCGGGAACCATGACCAGCGTATCTTGGGAAACATTGCAAGATCCGACACTGGTATTCGGCATTCCTGTTATCGGCTATCGCTTGCCGGATGGAAGCTATCTGGAAAACTCACAACTGGAGCCGGATATCAAAGTGGCTAACTCACCGGAAACAGTAGTGAAAGGTGAAGATACCCAGTTGAAAGCTGCGGTAGACGAGTTGTTGAAAGAGATAGACGGAAAATAAGGAGAAAAAAGATACAAAAAACCGGAAGAAGAAAACCTATCATTTCTCCTTCCGGTTTTTATTTTTATCTATAAAAGAAATTCTCTTTTTTCTTATTTGGCAATCACCAAATAATAATTCTTCTTCCCGCGCTGAACCAGCAGGTATTTTCCGTCCAGCAGATCAGCAGTTGTAATTACCTGGTCAAAGGCATTTAATTTCTCCTTATTCAACGAAACACCACCGCCCTGTACAAGCTTACGCATTTCACCTTTTGAAGCGAAAACAGCGGCATTATCAACAAACAGGTCTACTGCTTTCACCCCTTCGGCCAATACATCCTTGGACACTTCAAACTGAGGAACACCTTCGAACACTGCCAGCAACGTGTCTTCATCCAGTTTTTTCAATGCTTCGGAAGTGGCGTTACCAAACAGAATGCCTGATGCCTCAACAGCCGCATTATAATCTTCTTCCGAATGAACCATCACAGTCACTTCCTTAGCCAGACGCTTCTGCAATACACGCAGATGCGGAGCTTCAGCATGTTCTGCTGTCAATACTTCCACTTCTTCCTGACTCAGTGACGTGAAAATCTTTATATAACGTGCGGCATCCTCGTCACTTACATTCAACCAGAACTGATAGAACTTATAAGGAGAAGTATAACGGGGGTCCAACCAAATATTACCAGATTCAGTCTTACCGAACTTACCACCATCAGCTTTTGTAATCAACGGACAAGTCAATGCAAACACTTCACCGCCATTGGTACGACGAATCAGCTCGGCCCCGGTAGTAATATTACCCCATTGGTCCGAACCACCCATCTGAAGTTTGCAGCCCTTTGTTTCATAAAGATGCAAGAAATCGTATCCCTGCAACAGCTGGTAAGTAAATTCTGTAAATGACAAACCGTCACGAGCCTCACCGTTCAAACGTTTCTGTACAGAATCCTTAGCCATCATATAATTTACGGTGATATGCTTACCTATCTCACGGGCGAAATCAAGGAAAGTAAAGTCCTTCATCCAGTCGTAATTGTTCACCAATTCGGCTTTGTTAGGAGCATCGCTCTCAAAGTCAAGGAACTTAGCCAACTGTTTCTTGATACAAGCCACATTGTGACGCAATGTTTCTTCAGTCAGCAGATTACGTTCCTGCGATTTGCCGGAAGGGTCACCAATCATACCGGTCGCACCGCCCACCAATGCCAACGGCTTGTGACCGCAACGCTGGAAATGACGCAGCATCATCACACCACACAGGTGACCGATATGCAAAGAATCAGCCGTAGGATCAATACCCAGATAAGCTGTTACTTGTTCTTTAGCCAATAACTCCTCGGTGCCCGGCATCATCGTGTGCACCATTCCACGCCATGTTAATTCTTCTACAAAATTCATCGAATGATTATCTATTTAAATGTTTGATTTATACTTTAATGCCACAAAAGTACGACTCTTTATCTGAAGAAACAACTCTTATCGCTGAAAAAAGATTTTCCGTGTGTTTTCACTTATTCTATCACACAACAAGGAGACTGCCACATCTTTCGCCTCTGCCATTTGCCCGATAACCGTGCGGATATCCAGCGGACTTTCATCTGTTTCGGCCAATAAACGCTCTAAAGGCACATTCTGCAGCACATCAGGCTGATACTTTTCCCCCAAGGAGAAATAAATGTCTTCTTGCATCAGCCGACAGGCAATATTCAAATTATTACGGAAACCGTGTACCACCCAGGGCATCTGCGGCCGATACCGCTTTTTCAACTCAATCAGCTCATTAAACGCCTTCACACAATGAATCACCAACGGCTTTCCTACTGACTCACTCAATAAAATTTGTCGGATTAGCACCTCTTTTTGCAGCAAGATATCAGCCGAAGCCAACTTATCCAGACCTGCCTCCCCTATTGCCAAAACAGATGGATGGCCAGCCGCATCCTCCAGCCGTTTCCAATCCTCCGGCTCAGTTTCCAAAACCTTCCACGGATGAATACCTATGGAATAGTAGCAGCCTTCCGCAGGCTCAAATAGTCCGGGTTCTACATTGAGAATATTTTCTCCCGGAATGCCCTCTTTATGATGTGTATGAATATCCAGCAACATAGGAACAACAGATTTTACGGAACCGGATCATAGCCCGACCCACCCCACGGATGACAACGCAATATCCGACGAACCGCCAGGTATAATCCCTTAAAAGGTCCGTGTTTTTTAATAGCCTCAATAGCGTATTCCGAACAGGTAGGTACAAAACGGCATGAAGGAGGAGTCATCGGAGAAATGTACCCCCGATAGAAATAAACGGACAACAGCAACAGATAGGAAAGTATCTTTTTCATTCCAATCTTTCCACTATATGAAACAGCAACTTCTTCACTTTCTCCTCCACTTCTGCAGAAGAATGAATATGGTTATCCAGCCATATAAAGGCGATAATCAGTCTTTTGTTCCGGGAAGCTAGCGCATCCAGCAACAAATGCTTGTTCTTCCGATAAGCCTCACGTACCTGACGTTTCACCAAATTACGCTTTACCGCACGTTTAAACCGCTTCTTGGGCACACTAATCAGAATAGAAGCTGCCGCCATATCTTCCTCCACAGGCTCTACCGACATATACACCACACGTAGCGGAAAAGCCGGAAAAGACTTGCTTCCACCTAAAAAAAGACGCTCAATCAATGTCTTACTATTCAAACGCTCTTTTTTACCGAGTGTATATTCTACCATAATCTTCTTTCTTTTATTAAAATAAAGAAACCGAGGGTTTCGAATCACAAAGTTACAACTTTATTGATACAAAACCCCCGGTTTTGGGATATAAACTAAAAATTAATCCTTATTGCGCTCGCGGATAAACATATCCAATGCCGCAGTCATGGACGGAGCCTCTACAGTAGGAGCTTCCAAATCCAACCGCAATCCGGCATCCTTTACCGCTTTAGCAGTAGCAGGACCAAAACACCCTATCGCAATTTCCTTTTGGTCGAACTCCGGAAAATTCTTCATCAAAGAATTGATTCCTGCAGGACTGAAAAACAACAGCATATCGTAATCGAACTCTTCCTCGGGAGTAAAATCATTACTTACCGTACGATACATTACTACCTCCGTATGCTGAATTTTATTTTTATCCAATAAAGTTTTGATCTCATCATTGTGTACATCAGACATCGGCACCAAATATTTTTCCGTATTGTGCTTTACGATAGAAGGCACCAAATCTGCGAATTTACCGGTCGCGCCGAAGAATACTTTACGCTTGCGATACTGAACATATTTCTGAATGTACAAAGCAATGGTTTCGGACGTACAGAAATATTTCATTGTTTCGGGCACAGTAACACGCAATTCTGCACACAGATTGAAGAAATGGTCAATAGCGTGCCGCGATGTAAAAATCACAGCGGTATGATCAAGAATAGAGACTTTTTGCTGTCTGAACTCTTTGGCCGACAAGCTCTCAACTTTGATGAACGGGCGGAAATCAATTTTCACACCGTACTTCTCAGCAATATCATAATATGGCGACTTTTCAGAAGTCGGCTTCGGCTGAGATACGAGGACTTTTTTTATTTTCAATGTACTAAAAATTTAAAACCAAAATGTTGTTCGCTAAGATAATCCCTTTCCACAGAACAAAATCAGGGAGTATTTCAAGGGCACAAAAGTACAGAATTAAATGGAAAGCGCCATGAAATTTGTTGAAAAAGTTACTAAAGCACTTATAAAACAGCAGAATTTTAGCAATTATTATAACAAAACCGATAAAATAAGGAGCAATTTGTGGTGACAGATCGAAATACACAATCAAAAGTACAATTGGAAAAAGTAAAAATCCGGCCCCAATTACAACATTAAAGTAAGATTCCAGCCAAATAATATTGCGTGTTTTGTTAAAGAAAATCCAATTTACAAAGCTATAAAGAATCCATTTGATGACAAAGAAAAAAACTATATAACCAATGTAAATACTTAGCAATAAATAATGAGGAACCGTACGGAAAAGGAGCAGGTCGTGATCAGAAAAATAATCGTACACGCAAAAACCGGATAATATACAGGTTTGCAATATCAGCACCAATGTATAACGCACATCAGATGCAGTAGTATCATCAAACAAACTGGCACGCTCTTTAGACAAAGCAAAATTCTTAAATTGCTGTTCAAGGTGTTTCTTGCCATGTGCCAGCACGTATGATACCAGAATAAAACAAAGAAACAACACGCTGGTCACCATCCAGTCCGAACGCAGTTGATAGGGCAACTCCATTCCTCTCATCCCGTCTTCCTTGGACGTATGACACACGTTGTGTGTCAAAGCCGTATCAACACGGCTCTGCTCTTCCGTATAAAGTTGGAGAATATACGCTATTCCGGGATGGCAGGTTTCACTCATATCGCTGCAAATTTACGTATTTCTTTGCTCCAAACAGGCGTTGTATAAAGCAAATTTATTGCTTCTTCGGCTGTTGAAGCCACCTTCCAGATCGCAACATGCTCTTTACGCATAAAATTTTCGTCCACCGCCCTTTGCAGCATTTCAAGCAAAGAGTCATAGAATCCATTGATATTCAAGATGATTATCGGATTTAGGTAAAGTCCCAGCTGCTTCCAGGTGATGATTTCAAGCAATTCCTCCAATGTGCCGCAACCTCCGGGCAATGCAATGACGCCATCGGACAAATCGGCCATCATCCGTTTGCGCTCGTGCATGGTTTCTGTCTCAATCAATCGGGTCAGCCCTGTATGGTGCCATCCCTGCTCCACCATAAAATGAGGGATTACCCCTGTCACCGTACCGCCCGCCTCCAATGTTGCATCTGAAGTAGCCGCCATCAGGCCGATACAGCCTGCCCCGTTAATCAGATTGATCTTCTTTTCAGCCAAAAGACGTCCTAATTCTTCCGCTACATCAAAATACACCTTTGCTATCTTTGTGCTGGAGGCACTATATACACATACATTCTTTATATCATTCATATAAATCCTTATGTTTTCGGGCGGATCCAATCCTCCCCTGTCAGTCAATGATGCTCATTGCCGCAGGAACGAATTGAATTCGCCCGTATACATCACCATATTCGAATCCGTTTCTTACAAACCGAACGCTTCCTTTATCTTATCCACATAATCCAACTTCTCCCAAGTGAATAGTTCCACTTCCAGCGTCTTTGCTTCATGATACATGGATTCGTATGTCTTGGTCACTACTTTCGGCTCACGTCCCATGTGACCGTAAGAAGCTGTTTCCTCATAAATAGGATTACGCAGTTTCAAACGCTCTTCAATGGCTTTCGGACGCAGATCGAACAGTTGGTCTATTTTCTTAGCAATCTCTCCGTCGCTCAGTTTCACATTGCTGCGGCCGTACGTATTTACATAGATATTGATAGGACGGGCCACACCAATGGCGTATGACACCTGCACCAGCATTTCATCGGCAACACCGGCAGCAACCATATTCTTTGCGATATGGCGTGCTGCATAAGCAGCACTGCGGTCTACCTTACTGGGGTCCTTTCCTGAGAACGCCCCACCACCGTGAGCACCTTTTCCACCGTATGTATCCACAATAATCTTACGGCCTGTCAAACCGGTATCTCCATGAGGACCGCCGATCACAAACTTACCTGTAGGGTTCACATGATAAACTATCTGGTCATTGAACAAAGCCAATACTTCTTCATTATGAATTTCGGCAATGACACGTGGCATCAGGATTTCAATCACATCCTGACGAATCTTAGCCAACATCTCTTCGTCAGCCTTCAACTGAGCTTCTTTGGAAGAATCAGCCGGAGTTACAAACTCGTCATGCTGGGTAGAAACCACAATCGTATCAATGCGTACCGGTTTGCCGTTATCATCGTATTCAATAGTAACCTGGCTCTTGGCGTCGGGACGGAGATAAGTCATCACTTTCCCTTCACGACGGATTTCGGCCAATACCATCAACAGTTTATGAGCCAAGTCCAGCGACAGCGGCATATAATTTTCCGTTTCATTGGTAGCATAACCAAACATCATTCCCTGGTCGCCTGCCCCTTGATTCATAGGGTCCTCGCGTTCCACGCCACGGTTAATGTCCGCACTTTGTTCGTGAATGGCAGAGAATACGCCGCACGAGTTTCCTTCGAACATATATTCGCTCTTGGTATAGCCGATACGGTTAATCACTTCACGTGCAATGCGCTGCAAATCTACATACGCCTTGGTTTTCACTTCTCCAGCCAGTACCACCTGTCCGGTAGTCACCAGGGTTTCGCAAGCTACTTTCGAACTGGGGTCAAACGCCAACAGTTTGTCAAGCACAGCGTCCGATATTTGATCGGCCACTTTGTCGGGGTGTCCTTCAGACACCGATTCGGATGTGAATAAATATCCCATTCTAATTTGAAAATTAAGAATTAAAAATTAAAAGTTAATTCGTTAACCACCTTGGGAAGTTATCAGAGTAGATAGATGTAAATAAGAAAGTCAATGTATTTTTTAGCATTTTTTTCTGTGGTTGCAAGCTACTCAAATCTCTCCACTGTTTTTAACGGCTGCAAAGATAAGCATTATTCCTTAACCATTCTATAAATTCCCGGTTCTTTAACATTGGAATCGTAATTATTTAGAAGAAATTAAACCTAATCTGGCCGATTTCCGTTAATTTTGCATCATGAGCAAAGAAAAGATCGCATTTATACCTAAACAATATTTTGCGGTGGTAGCCGTACTGCTGGCTATCATGATGTCCGTACTGGACGGAACCATTATGAATATCGCATTACCCACGCTGGCACACGATTTCGATGTCACCCCCGCCAATGCCATCTGGATTATTAATGCCTACCAATTGGTGATTACCATGACCTTACTATCATTTGCCTCATTAGGTGATATTTATGGTTACAGACGAATATTCCTGACCGGTATCTCCATTTTTGTGGGTGCCTCTGCGGCCTGCGCCCTCTCGGACTCTTTCTGGATGCTGACCGTTTCCCGTATCATTCAAGGTTTCGGTGCAGCCTGTGTGATGAGTGTCAATACCGCCCTTATCCGTTTAATTTACCCGCCGCAGATACTAGGACGCGGAATGGGGGTAAATGCCATGGTGGTAGCTGTTTCGGCTGCTGCAGGCCCGTCCATCGCAGGCAGTATCCTGACATTGGGAAGCTGGCATTGGTTATTCGTAATTAATATACCTTTGGGATTGGCTGCATTAGTAATCGGGCATCGGTTATTACCGCATAATCCGGCTTCAGATGTAAAACATAAGTTTGATAGAATCAGTGCAATAGCCAACGCATTGACTTTCGGCTTGTTAATTTATACCTTGGAAGGTTTTGCACACGCTGAAAACAGAAAATTCATTGCCATACAATTGGTATTGTTAATCATAATCGGCACTTATTTCATCCGTCGCCAACTGAAGGAAACAACCCCTATCCTGCCTGTAGATTTGCTGAAGATTCCTATTTTCGCTCTTTCTATCGGTACTTCCATCACTTCATTCACCGCCCAGATGCTGGCTATGGTTTCCTTACCTTTTTTTATGCAGAATATATTGGGATACAGCGCCGTAGAGATCGGTTTGTTACTTACCCCCTGGCCATTGGCTACCATCTTGACCGCACCACTTGCAGGCAGACTGGTAGAAAAAGTACATCCCGGATTGCTAGGAGGTATCGGCATGACTATCTTCGCTACCGGCCTATTCACACTCTATTTGCTTCCCACCCATCCGGCAGAATGGAATATCATCTGGCGAATGGCACTCTGTGGTATGGGCTTCGGGCTGTTCCAGACGCCCAATAATGTAACCATTGTTTCTTCCGCACCCACTCATAGAAGCGGTGGAGCCAGCGGTATGCTAGGTACGGCGCGTCTGTTAGGTCAGACTTTGGGGACCACATTGGTTGCTTTGTTGTTCCGTATATTCGCCGAAGGACATCGGGCGCAGGCTTGTTTGTTATTAGCCATATTCTTTGCCATTGCCGCAGGTGTGGTAAGCAGTATCCGTATGACACAGGCTTCTCCGGCAGGAAAGAAATAAAGCCCCGGCAAGTTGTTGAACAGAAACATTTCCTTTCTGATAAAAACTTTCTCTTGTTTTTTATCTTTGAGAGCAAAGAAAAAAAGAATGAATTTATCTATCTTTGGAGAGAATTTAAACAATCAAAACCTGATGAATATATGAAAAAGACATTGCCCTTACTTTTTATCCTTCTTTTTGCCCTGTCGGCACAATCACAAAATTCCTTACGGCTAATGACCTATAACATTAAAAATGCAAACGGAATGGATGATGTATGCGACTTCCAACGCATAGCCGATGTAATCAATCATATCCACCCCGAAGTGGTAGCCTTGCAGGAACTAGACAGCATGACCCACCGCAGCGGACAAAAATACGTACTGGGCGAGATAGCCGGACGTACGCAAATGCACGCTTACTTTGCCCCTGCCATTGATTACGACGGAGGAAAATATGGTATCGGACTTCTCACCAAAGAAATTCCCGTCAGCCTGAAAACCATGACACTTCCCGGACGGGAAGAAGCACGTGCGCTGATTATGGCAGAGTTCGACAACTACATTTATTGTTGCACCCATCTGTCTCTCACCGAAGAAGACCGCATGGCCTCACTGGAGCTTATAAAAGACTTTGCCGCCGCTCATAAAAAACCTTTTTTCCTGGCCGGCGACCTGAATGCCGAACCCGAATCCGCATTCATAAAATACTTGCAACAGGATTTTCAGATACTTTCTGACGTAAACCAGCATACATTTCCGGCTCCCGCCCCTACAGAAACCATTGATTATATTACAGCACTGAAACAGAACATGAAAGGCTTCACAGTAACCTCCGCACAGGTAGTAAATGAACCGGTAGCATCAGATCACCGTCCTTTAGTAATAGTGCTTGAACAAAAATAAACCCAACAGAAAATATGGAAATAAATAAAAGAGAGAACATCGGATGGATAGACTTGCTACGCGTCACCGCCTGTTTTTTAGTTGTATTCGCCCATTGCTGTGACCCTTTTGTGGCACGTTTTGACACAGACCGTCCTACTTTTCTGCAAGGGTGCGCATTGGGAAGTGCCGTACGCTGTTGCGTGCCCTTGTTTGTGATGATGACAGGAGTGCTGCTGTTTCCTGTACGAAACGGCATGAGTGAATTTTACAAAAAACGGATCGGACGCATTGCCGTCCCACTTATCTTCTGGTCAGTCATGCTGCCTGTCCTCTATTTCATCTATCTGAATTACATCACCACGACAGACAATCCTACCATAGACATGTCCGCCTTCACCCTGGAAAAGACTATCACGAAGATTTGGACGTTCATTTTCAATTTCAACTATGACACCACTCCTCTGTGGTATCTGTATATGCTGGTGGGACTCTACTTCATCATCCCCATCTTCCATGCATGGCTGGAGCGTGCTACCCGGAAAGATATCAAGCTATTTCTTTCCATCTGGGGCATCTCCTTATTTCTTCCCTACATAAAGATGGCCGCTCCCGCACTGGGATATATCGGCAACTGGGGCAATATGGATATCCTGGGAGTGTGCGACTGGAATGCATTCGGCTCATTTTATTATGTTTCCGGATTTATTGGCTACCTGATACTGGCCCATTATCTGGTAAAATACCCGCTGCAATGGAGTTGGAGAAAAACCCTGGCTATCGGTATCCCTATGTTTATGGCAGGGTATGCCATCACTTTCGGCGGCTACCTCATCATGCAGGAATATTTTCCGGGAAACTACGCCTATCTGGAAATAGTATGGCTTTTCGGAGGCATCAATGTATTTATGATGACATTTCCTGTTTTTGTCTGCATACAGAAGCTCAAAATACCTTCTTCGCCTGTTCTTTCAAAAGTGGCATCCATGACCTTCGGCATTTATCTGTGTCATTTCGTCTTCGTGCAAATGGGATATGACTTGTTCGCCTCGCTGTTGCCTCAGGGGATTCCTGCCATAATACACATTATTTGCATGGCCGTAACAGCCTTTCTCATCAGCTACCTGGTGGTCAGAGGGATGTATGCATGCAAATGGACCAGAAGATTTGTGGCGTAAAAACAACGGATTCAAAACACAAGGAGTTACAGTATCCAGTTGGCTGATTATTTCCTTCAAATTCTTCATTTACTTATTAAGTGTTGATAACCAATTATTTACCATGATTGATTTATTCATAAATCCTTCATCATTTTGTCATAGGATATTTCAATAGAAAGCACAACATTACAACCGTTATAAATGGCGCAAACAAAATGAATTCCGTTCCTGTAACTTGAGTGGTTCCATCGGTATTTTCTCCCAATCTCTGCCTTTTCATTTAATCGTTTCACCTTAGTGATGAACTTTCATCACTAAGGTAATCAAACTTCATCACTAAAGTGATACAGTTTCTTCACTTTAGTGATAAAACTTGATGAAAAGGCAGAAGAACAAAAAACAACAGACAGATTTCACTGACAAGACAAAGAGCTTTCATGCTTTCCCACCTCACTTCCAAAGGAGAAGCCACGGAAAGCATAAAAAACTGACTTTTCCCTCTATCAAATACAAGTTGTCCGGATTTATCACTATATTAGCAAAATATAAACACATTCTTATGAAAGCTTTACTTTTGACAGGACTACTATTCATTCTCATCCTCCCCGGATGTAGAAAAGAGAAAAGCATACTTCCGCTATTACAATCTGTAGAGGAACTGATTCCCATGTATGCCGATAGTGCTTCTGTGCTACTGAACAACATAAATGCCCCCGATGAACTGACTGATAAGGACTTTGCCCACTGGTGTATGTTATGCGGTAAAGTGACGGACGAAGCAGCCACCGGATTACTCCCTATCTACCAATGGCAACGGGCACAACAATGGTTTATGAAACACGGTACACCGGAAGAACAGGCGCAAATAGCCTTGTATCTAGGCCGTGCTTATGTAGAAGATGGGGAGTATGACAATGCAATGCAAATATATGCCGATGCGCTGCAACTGGCCAAAGAACATCAGGCCTATAATGTGGCAGGGTATATTTGTGCCTATATGGCAGATTTGTATGGTTTTAGAGATATAACCAGTGAATGCTTAAAGAAAAGGGAAGAAGCTTGTGAGTTCTTCAAAAAAGCAGAGAACTACAAAAGCTATGCATACTCTTTAAAAGATTTAGCAGGTGAGTGGGCAATACTTGACTCTTTTGCTTGCACTATACCTTTGCTGCAAAAAGCCGACTCCATTTCTCAACTATTACATAATAAAAATCTGACCGCTGCTATTGCCAATGCTTTTGCTCTTATCTATGAAATGCAAGGGAAATATAATGAAGCGGAAACGGCTTATCTAAAAGCCATTTCCACAAGAAGTGAAGAGAGCTATAAAGATTCCATCGGCCTATTAAAAGTATATATAAAGAATAACAAATTGGGAAAAGCATACGAATTGATTAAAGCTATAACAGTACACAATGACATCGCTTATAGTTTCAACCAAGCCTACTACCTGCTTTATAAGGCAGAAGGAAAATACAAGGAAGCACTCCATTACAAAG
>ENA-OPMG01000076-OPMG01000076.1-human-gut-metagenome-genome-assembly--contig:-NODE-76-length-59209-cov-5.033404_pt1 | contig 59209 bp, 49 predicted proteins | sample MGYA00241522_ERZ501741 | MGnify/ENA primary metagenome ERZ501741 (study PRJEB25962, sample SAMEA2042616) | human gut metagenome | biome: human gut; feature: human-associated habitat; material: faeces...
AGATTGCGGTGGCACACCGCCGACCGCAATTTTCAATTTTCAATTTAAAAAGCTCTCGCCTTAAAGCGACTGTCTTCACGAACCGAGAACGGTGGCTCGCCGTCAGTTCTTCTCGCTGTAATTCCTAAGTTCCGCAGGAGTTCTGCCGTATTCGGACTTGCAGAACAGGATAAATGAATTTACATTCGGAAAACCGTTTTCAATCGCCGCCTGTCTGACGGTGATTTTTTTGTTTCTCAAATCATCAATAGCGTGTTCAAGACGAACACGGCGAAGATACTTTGAAAATGTTTCCTCTGTTTTATCCTTAAAATATTTTGAAAAATGAGCAGGCGTCATGCCAACATAATTGGCGATTTCATTGAGCGTGATTTCGTGTTTGTAATTATCGTGCATATATCTGATAGCACTTTTGGCGCAGTCAAAATCATCAGCCTGAGAACCGTGAACATATTGTATATCGTTGTCAATGCAATCACGGATGAGATAGTACGCAACGCTGTACATCACCGCTCTTACCTTCATGCTGATAAGCTTGCTCTCGTACTCCTCATATCCGTGGAATATGTCCATTGCTTTTCTGATAAACTCAAGAGCTTCGCCCTCGGGTTGTTTGAAACTCGGCACAATATGCGGATCGTCAACATACGGTGCAATTGCCTTTGGAATGATATTGAGCATAACAGCCTGAGTATCCTCACCGATGTCCTCGTAGGAATGAACCTCCTGACTGTTAAGAACATAGACATCGCCCGCATTGAGAATAATTTCACAGTCAAGCTTGTTAAGCCTTACCTTACCTTTTTTTATATAGGAAATTTCATATGAACCATGCCACCTGAGTCCCGATTCAAAGGCAACTTTTCTGTCCGGATATCTTGTAACCCTGCCGCTGTAATACGGCTCGGGCGGTAACAACACCTTCTTGTACTTCATGGTTTCACCCTTAACTCAATTAAAATCAATCAATTGTTAATAACATAGTCAGCGCAAAAATAAATATATTTAAGATCCGCAATTACCGCAGAATGGTCTGTTTTTACTACAACTGTTCTGCGTTCTTTTTTGCTGATTTCCTCAACACAGCGTGCAACATTGCACTTTGAAGGCTCGTAGCCGTACTTTTCAAAAAATTCTTCCGCAGTCATAACAAGAGAGCCGTAGCCCTCAAACATATGCAAAAGAGAATAGTCAATCAGCTTGTATTCATCTTCAATAAGGCTGATTCCGATATCGCAGTTTGTGACTGAACCGATGTAATACGGTGCGTCATTGAGGAACAAGCCTGTCTTGAACGAACCGATTGAAACGGTAAGATCCGAGTTTACCGCCGTACTGCACACACCCGTGTCACCGTTGATTCCGCTGTTGATGTCTGCACTTATAACATAGGCGTTTGTCATATTAATCTGCTCAACCGCTTCAAGCATTTCACCCTTTAATTCACCCGAAAAGCCTGTTCCGAGCAGGCAGTCAACTACAATGTCAAATCCCGTGAAAGCCGCCTGTGACATCGGCATCTCCTCGGCACCGAGTGACATTGCGGTTTTATAATAATAAAGGCCGTCCTTTGAAAAGCCGTCGCTTGCTCTGAAAATTGTCGGTGTAAAGCCGTTTTTGCATAAAACACAGGCGAGCGCATAACCGTCGCCGCCGTTGTTGCCCTTACCGCAAACTATGGCAACTCTGCCCACAAACTTTGCCGAATTAAAAATCCCCTGTGCGGCTCTGTACATAAGCTCCGCCGAAGGAGTATGCTCCGCAATCGTCCTTGCGTCGCTTTTTCTCATATTTTCAACCGAAACGACCTGAACAAATTCCATCTTATATTCCTCCGCTTTCTGAAATTTCCATAGCCTTATCCGCCGTTTGCGGCATTGTAAGCCGTCATAACAGCACTTTCATCCATATTACAACCGAGCAAAAACAACGGTGTTTCCTTAAAGAACTCATCAAGCAATTCAAGCAGCTTTTCCATTCTGCTCCGCTCAACATCAATAACCGTTGCCTCAAGCAACTGTTTCATAACCTGTGACGGTAACACCCTGACTGCCGTGTTCTCTTCTGCTCTCTGAAGAATATACACAGCCTTAACAGGTGCTTTTGTATTTGTTCCTATGTCAGCTTTCCCCATCCACGGAGTTCCGTAAACATAAAATTTTCCGTCACATTTTCGTATAACCGGCTTGTCATCGTTAATCATCGTCACCCTGTTGCCAAAATGCTTTCGCCACAGAGCCGTGTGGGTAGACTTGCCCGTTCCGCTGACTGCCGAAAAAACATAGCCCTCGCCGTCAAGCTCAAGACAGGACGAATGAAAAAAGAATCCGTCAAATCCGTCAAGCACGGCGTTGCAGAATTTTGAGAGTATCAGAACATCCTCCGCACCTTGTTCGCTGAGGTTGTCGGAAAGCCTGAGACGCTCACGGATTTCGTCATTCGAAACCGATATTGCAATGTCGGTCTTTCCCGATTCATTCGACTTAACGGCATAGCTTTCAAGCCGTTTCCTGCATATTTTAAATTTTGGATTAACTTCAACATTTAAATCAGCTATTCTGTATATCGGCATATCTGCTCCGCTAAATACCATAATGAAATATTGTAACACAAATTAATGTTTTTTGCTACGGCGAAATGAATAAATATTATTCTACCTTTTAGTGCAAGTTGTTCAGTCGCACAGCTTTAAAGGCAAATATTGCACAATACAAGCCGTATTATTTTGTAACAATGCACATACAGCTTATTTTTTATTCATTTTAAAGCCTGTAAAAAAAGCATTATTTTACGACTTTTTCAATTTTGTTTACTTTACCTGTCCGACTGCTTTTTTGCATACTCTTCAAGGTATGCTCTTTCATAAATTCAAATATCCTGTGCGTAACCGTTCCTATAAGAATCGGAATGAATATTCCTGCGGCAAGGTAGATTATGCAGTAAAAATTTAAGCCGTTCGGACGATAAATGTACCAGATTGTTGACTTGAGTTTTAAAATATCGAAATCTTTGAACAGCGGTGTAATTACGCTCAATCCCCAAAATGCCCATTTTACAATCATAAAGGCAAAAATGTGGTGAATCATAATGCTGTAGGTATTGTCCGAAATCATCCTGACAAGCTTTTTGTTCTTGATAATCGGAGTAATCAGCTTTGCAATCCTCAGCCAGAACGCAATGCCCGTGATTGCGGTTACATAAGGAATGACGCAGCCGTTGTCAAACTTCACGCACTTTGACGGAGTGTATTCAAGATTTTCACAGAATGTGAGGAGAAGAAGCTGAACTCCGAGAACGATTGCAAAATATGCAACGCTGTTGAGATTATCGTGTTTTTCAAGCTTTTCGTGATAAAATCTGCCAAACTCAAAACACGGCAGAAAAAACATTGACCTGAACAACAACAGCAACGCACCCTTTGGAGCAGGATTCCAAATGCAGTATTGCACACCGAAAATTCCGATTGCAAGATACACGGCAAGAATGACATACTCGTTGCCCCTGTGAACCTTTTTGAGCAATTTGCGAAACAATATGTTAAAAACGTAAACACAGAACAGCGGATATACAAACCACGAACCGAGGTTGTAGGCAAAACTTTCGCCGTCAATAAACGGCATAACAAAAAGGTTGTACAGATCAAATTTGCCCTGAGCAATCGTATAGCCGACCTGAGTAAGTGCGAATGCGATTATTCCGTAAACAATGTTCCATAGATACGCTGGAATCAACAAGCGTTTTGTCCGTCCCCATATATATTTGAAAATATGTTCCTCGTGCTTTTCCTTGTAAAAATAGCCCGAAATGAAAACAAACAAGGCGAGATTGTACGAATACTTCGGAAACCAATCATACATCAGCGACACGCCGCCGTTGTAGCAATGCCCCGAAACTATGATAATAATGCCGATTGCCGACAAAATTTTAAAAGTAAAATTAATGTTTCCGTCATCGCCGAGCCTTTTGTTTTCAGCTGTGACACTGTTTTGTTTAAATGCAGATTTACTGCGTGTTTTGTTCTTTCCCATAATTCCCTCTCATCATTTGTCGCAATTTAAAAATTCCGCAAATTCACACGGTAATTGTATCACAAAAGCAATCCGCAATCAATATATCAAATTCACCGTGCTAAACACATATAAATCATTATTTTGCACAATCTCACTTTTGTTTTAACAGGTATTTAAATCTTTTATTTGCATCTGTTCCGCCATACAATTGTGTACATACCCTTAAAAAAACTAAGATTAAAATGTAAATAAATTCAGTCAAAAAGCCGGACAAAGCATAAAATAAAAAAATATGCAAAAAACTATTGACACAACCTTTACATAATGCTATAATAATAAAGCTGTAAAAAACAGCAGAGTTGTATATCGCGGGATAGAGCAGCTCGGTAGCTCGTCGGGCTCATAACCCGAAGGTCGTCGGTTCAAATCCGGCTCCCGCAACCACTAAGAAACGGCTTAACCACTAAGGTTTTGCCGTTTTTCTTTTTATGTTCAATATTTGTTTTCTTACATATTTCTCCAAAATTTCCCTCGGATGACCTGATTTTTCGTGATATTATACTGATTTACAATTTGAATATGATATGAAAATAGCCTGAGTATCCAAGACAAAATTACTCAGGCTGTTTTATTATTTTTTATTTCTCTTTTTTACTTTTTATTATTATAGTTCACGCTCATATGTGCCAACAATTGATCCGTTAGAATATGAGTCATTTCGTATCCATGCATTTTTGTAAAAATCCGATGATGTGTGAGAAGTATAATTTGTTGATAAAGCTTTTGCAGCATTTGCTGAATCTGTTGGAGATAAATGTGCAGGATAACCATTATTCCATTTACCAAACAAATTCCAATTCGTAGGACACTCAAAAACGGCTGTTGTTAATCCCGACTGATAAAATGCGTAAGCTCCGATATAATCAACATAAGTTGGGAAGTAAATATCTGTTAATGCAGAACAACCATAAAAAGCATAGCCTGCTATTTCCTGCAATTCACTGTCAGTGCTGATGTTTACATTTTTTAAAGTGTTGCAACCATAAAAGGCACGGGTGCCGATACTAAGAATACTATTTGGAATATTAACAGTTTTCAAAGTTATAATATTCTCAAATGCATTACTATATATCTTGGTAACAAATTTACCGTTAAATTTTGATGGTATTGTGATTTCTGTTGGATTATCAACCAAACATCCTGTTACGGCATAAGTTCCGTCAGAAAGAAGAGTGAATTCAAGTGTATCACTTTCATTTAAAATAACATCATCACTTTTTCCAATAACCGATTTTGTTCCGTCAGTATAAGTTATAACAATTTCTCCATTGATAATTGCCATATCGGCAATACCTCTGCCATCTTTACCATCAACACCATCTTTGCCGTCAGCACCTTTATCTCCTTTTTCACCTTTTTCTCCTGTGTCACCCTTTTCGCCTTTGACATTACCGAGGTTTAACACTGTGTTATCGGTGAGAAGAATACTCAATTCACCATCAGCTGACAAAGTAACAGTCTTAATACCAATTCCGTCTTTTCCGTCAGCTCCATCTGTTCCGTCAGCCCCTTTTGCACCAACGACAACACCGAGTTTTGCAGTTTCTCCGCTTGTATAAGTCAATATCAACTCACCGTTTGAATTGATTTCTGACTTAGAAACACCTATGCCGTCAGCACCCTTAATGTTACCGAGGTTAAGTACAGTACCGTTGGATAATTCAACGCTCAAAGCACCTTCAGCAGAAATCGTTACATTGACAATGCCTGTGCCGTCTTTACCGTCAGCGCCGTTTATACCATCCTTACCATCTGCACCATTTGTACCGTTAATGCCGTCTGCTCCTACAACTTTTCCGAGATTAGTAGATTGACCATTTGTATATGTAAGTACAAATTCTCCGTCAGCATTGATTTCTGATTTTGAAATACCAATACCGTCTTTGCCCTTGATACTTCCGAGATTTAGTGTTGTTCCGTTTGTAAGTTCAACATTCAAAACACCATCATCAGTAATTGTTACATTGGCAATTCCGATACCGTCTTTACCGTCAACACCGTTAGCACCATCTTTACCGTCAGCGCCATTTGCACCATCTTTGCCATCAGTTCCGTTAATACCGTCCTTGCCGTCTTTTCCGACAATACAGCCGAGGTTAATACTTGATGAATCGGAGAAAGCAAGTTCCAATTCACCGTCTGAATTTATAACTACATTAGAAATGCCAATGCCGTCTTTGCCATCCTGACCGTCTTTTCCATCTTTGCCGTCTGCACCATTTTGACCGTCTTTTCCGTCCTTACCATCAACTCCGTCTTTACCGTTAGCACCAACTATAACACCAAGATTAGAAGAAGTTCCATCAGAATAAGTTATTACTAATTCTCCGTCAGAATTGATTTCTGATTTTGTAACACCGATACCATCCTTACCGTTAGTACCATCTTTACCATTCTTACCATCAGTACCGTTTTGACCGTCTTTTCCGTCCTGACCGTTAATTCCTACAACTGTACCAAGATTTGTAGATGTTCCGTCTGAATACTTAATAACAAGTTCACCGACAGAATTTACTGTTGTTTCAGTAATTCCGATGCCATCCTTTCCGTCTGCGCCATTTGTTCCGTTAGTACCATCTTTGCCATCAGCACCGTTTTTACCGTCAACACCGTTTGTACCATCCTTGCCGTCCGCACCCTTAATATTGCCGAGATTTAATTGTGTACCGCTTGTTAGAGTAATTTCGAGTTCATTATCTGAATTGATTATTATATTCTGAATACCAACTCCGTCCTGACCGTCAGCACCGTTGGCACCATCTTTGCCGTCTTTTCCGTTAAGACCATTTTTACCGTTAGCGCCGTCCTTACCATCTATTCCATTTTTACCGTCTTTACCATCAGCACCATTGATACCGTTTTTGCCATCAGCACCAACTACAACACCAAGGTTAGAAACAGTATTATCTGAATAGGTTAAAACAAGTTCGCCCTTTGAATTGATTTCCGATTTTACAACACTTATACCGTCTTTACCATCAATACCGTTTGTGCCATCTTTACCGTCCTTGCCATCTGTGCCGTTAGTTCCGTTGACGCCATCTTTTCCATCCTTGCCGTCAAGTCCGTTTGCACCTATTACATTTCCAAGATTAGAACGCTGTCCGTTCGAATAGGAAAGTACAAGCTCACCGCTTGAATTGATTTCAGCATTAGTTACACTGACGCCGTCTTTACCATCAGTACCGTTAATGCCGTCAACTCCATCTTTACCATCAGCGCCATTGATACCGTCTTTGCCATCAGCACCTACTATAATGCCAAGATTAGCAACTGCATTGTCTGAATAAGTTAAGACTAATTCGCCCTTTGAGTTGATTTCGGACTTTATAACGCTAATACCATCTGTACCGTTTTTACCATCAATGCCGTTAGTACCATCCTTACCGTCTTTTCCATCTTTACCATCAATACCGTTAGTACCATCCTTACCGTCTTTTCCATCTTTGCCATCAACACCGTTAATGCCGTCTTTTCCGTCCTTACCATCAACACCGTTAGTGCCATCTATGCCATTCTTACCGTCTGCTCCGTTAAGTCCGTCTTTACCATCAGCACCGACAACTACACCAAGGTTTGAACGCTGTCCGTTTGAGTATGTAAGAACCAACTCACCGTTAGAATTGATTTCAGAATTTGAAACACTGACGCCGTCAGTACCGTTCATCCCGACAACCTTGTCAAGATTAACAGTTTTTCCGTCTGAAAAGTTTAGTACAAGCTGACCGTCAGAATTGATACTTGCATTTGTAATGCCAACACCGTCAATACCATTTGTACCGTTCTTTCCGTCTACACCGTCTTTACCGTTAGTACCGTTAATGCCGTCAGCACCATTTAAACCGTTTGCTCCGTCTTTACCGTCAACACCATTTTTACCGTTAGTTCCGTTTTTGCCATCTTTGCCATTAGAACCATTGACGCCATCCTTACCGTTAATGCCGTTAATTCCGTTTGTACCGTCCTTGCCATTAGCGCCATTCTTGCCGTCAGCACCTATAGCTTTGCCGAGATTTAAGACAGAATTGTCGGACAAGGTTATAAGCAATTCACCATCCGACGAAAAAGAAGCGGTCTTTATGCTTGCACCATCCTGCTTTGATGAAGCTTCAAGTGCAGATATCCATTCTTTTTCAGTGCCTGAATAGCCATTATCTACCGCAATATCATAGGCAGATTTACCTGAAAGAGAATCAAGCCATTCCTGCACAGTTCCCTCATAGCCGTATTTTACAGCCAATTCATATGCAGAAAGTCCGTTTTCTACTTTTGAATCACCCTTAAACACAACAAAACCTATTGTGCCAAGCAAAAGTAAAATAATCAGAATAACACTTAGTATCTGAAAAAATTTGCTGTTCTTATTCTTTACTTTTTGATATTCATTTGTTTGCTGTTCTGTTTGTTGTAACATATTCATACCTCCGTGTCAATATAGTATATTAGTTTTATTATATTACTCGTTTCGTAAACTGTCAACGCACTTCGTGTTATTATCTAAAAATTTTTGTCAATACCATATAAGATATATACGAGGTGATTTAATGAATTTTGGTGATAGATTAAGGATTTTAATTGACGAACGAGGCATTACACAAAAAGAATTAGCTTCACAATTAAATATAGCTCCCTCAACAGTAAGCAGTTATGTTCAGAATACCCGTGAACCCGATTTTGCTACATTAAAATCTCTTGCAATTTATTTTAGTGTTTCAATAGATTATCTTTTGGGGTGTCGAACCAACAAAGCCTCTTCTCGTCAGGAGGATGAACTATTAAGAGTATTTCGCAGTCTTACAGCAGAGCAAAAAGAAGTGTGTATTGAACAATGCAAAGTGTTTGTAAGGCTTAATCAAAAAGCAAGAGCAAAATCATCGTAATCGATTTTGAACAAAATAATTTGTAAAAATAAAACTGCCCTTGACTAAATTATAATCAAGGGCAGATACTTTGTCCTGTGCTGACAGCACAGTTTTTTATATTAAATTCTATTTTTCTCTTAAACGCTCTGTAAGGGTTTAATTTTTTCAGCGGAAACGGTTTCGCAAAAAATCTTGACGACCGTATGTGAGCCTTATAGAGCAATATAGGATTGCTTAAGAGTGTTTGAGGGTTTTGTCAAGAGTTGAGCTGTTTAACTGATTGCGAGAATATCGTTCAATACCTCTGCTGCTTGTGTATCTTTTGATTTGAGAGCGTGAGTATAAATATTCAGCGTTGTAGAAGTGTTAGAATGTCCAAGTCTGCTTGCTACTGTTCTGATGTCGGTACCCTCTGCTATCATAAGTGTTGCGTTGGTGTGTCGCAGAGAATGTAAGGTAACTTGCCGTAAATTATGTCTTTTCAAAAATTTGTTAAACCATTTTGTAAGGGAATCAGGATACATAGGAAGTCCGTTCCACTGAGTAAAAAGTCTGTCAGTATCGTGCCATTCACTTCCGATTTTAAATCTCTGCTCAATTTGCCACACTCTGTAAGAATTTAGTATTTTTATAATATCATTACTTAACTTCATCATTCGTCGGCTTGATTTTGTCTTTGGTTCTTTTGTAATCAGAGTTTTATTGCCTATATATTGAGAAGTCCTGACAATTTCCAAATATCCGTTTTCAAAATCAATATCTTTCCATTCAAGTCCGAACAGCTCACCTCTGCGAATACCTGTATAAATCAAAAGCATAATCATTGTTTTGTAGGTTATAGGCTCATCCTGCAATGCTGTCAGCATTTTTCTTGTTTCTTCCTCATTCAGAAAGTCAATTTCTTTTGCAGGAACTTTCGGAGGGTCAGCTCGCCTTGCAACATTTTCTTTTACAAGATTCCATTTTACAGCAGTCGAAAGTAATTTAGAAATAACCCTGTGATGTTCTACAATAGTTTTTGGAGATAATTTTCCATTTGCTATTATATTACCGTCTTCATCACGCTTTGCCTTTAGGTTTACTCCGTCCTCCGCTAAATTTCTATAAAAAGCATTTAAGTGGAGAGGTTGTAAATCCTGCAATTTAATGTGTCCGATAGCCTTATTTATTCTCTTTAAGTATTCACAATAACGGTTATATGTCTTTGGTGCTAAATTCTGCTTTCCGTATTCAAGTAACCATCTTTTAGAATAAGGCTCAAACTTTATATTGCTATTGGGACAAGCTCCTGTTTTTACTTCTTCTTCAAACAAAACTTTTTGCCGTTCAATCTCTTTTTCAAGTTGTTTTGGTGTGAGATTCTTAGGCGGTATCCAGGTTTTGGATTTTACAATTTTCTTACCGTTCATATCACAGCCCATTGATACCCTGATTTCGTATCCTCTGCCTTTTTGTCTTGCAGTTGCCATACTAACACTCCTTTTAACATTATAATTCTATAAAAGAAAATATCTCCCTAACTAATTATTGCAAAAAATTCTCAAAAAAGCAAAAACTTTTTTAAAATATTTCAAAAAATTATTCTGTAATATGTAAGAGAGCGGTGTTAGCACTCTCTGTTATCGATTAATCTGACGAATAGCATCTGTGGCTGTTTGCTTTTTATCACCGAAACGGAAATACTCCAGAAGAGAATCGTAATTAATTAACACTTTTCTTCCCAGCCTTACAGTTGGGACGAGCCCAGACTTTACAATAGTACGCAATGCATACAATGTAACATCCGTGTCGGGATCGTCTTTTTTCAACTGTTCAAATGCGTCTTTTACCAAACGCATTCTTGGCACCTGCAACCCTCCTTAACTTTTTGATTGCTTCATTCAGAGAGGACATATCATCATATGTTATAATGTAATCGCAGTTTGGATTACATTCTGCATAGTTAAGTATTTCATTGATTACATCAATGATACTCAATATATCGCTTTCTGAATTTGAAACTGACTGTTCTTTAATATTAATCATATAAACCAACTCCCGAACTTTTATAATTCAGGTAACAAAGATTGTGTTTATATTAAAGTCAACAAATATAAAGAGATCCTTCTATACACTCCGTTTGTTAATCATATAAACTCCCTTCTTTCTTGTCTTCATCAGTAAGCTCTTGAAAATACACTATCCTGTCACCCTTTACTATTAGCATATAATCTTTTCCAATTTCCATCTTATCAAATCCGCCAACTGAGTTCCTTAATTCAAATTCTGCCGTGCCAACACCTTCTTCAAAACTAACGACATTTGGCTCGGTGTCAAAATTAAATGTGAAATAACAAGAAGTTATAGGAACACTATATCCTTCTCCGTAATCTCTTGTTTCTTCGGGTGAAATGGGCATATCATAAAACTTTGACTGCTTTCCTATTAATTTATAATTGAATTTGAATACATACATAATATTCCTCCAAAATTATATTTTTACTGTTCAACAAACAAAATCTAAACTTTTGATTTGATGAACTTTTTATAATATATTTTATTAAGAGTAATTTCACCGTCAAAGTCCAGTTTGTTAATAGTTAAACTATACTGGTCGGCTAACTTATAATTACCTCTGTCTATCAGAGTGGTAATTTCATATTTATTAGCGGTGAAAGTTACTGGCTTTTTGATGTTCCTCGAATGTCTGAAATATCTGACTCCAGGTTTATAGAGTTCTAATAACTCATTGTCTGCTGTAATTTTCTTGCGGAAATACTGACCGTAGTCGACATTTTTTCGCATTTTAGATATATAGCAGTAACCCTTTGTCCAACATTCTCTAATCGTATAATACGACAGAAACATCTTGTTGTTTTTTACATCTTTCAGCAGTAGATGAATATGCCAAGCTCCCTTTTGAGTAGGCTCTAAAATAGAGATGTAACCCATATCAGGATAACGGTATCTTATCTTTTGCCAAAAGATTTTGAAATCTCGATAGATTTCATCTGTATCTTTTTGAGGTTCACTGTAAGTTAATACACAATGATAACCAATGTTTTTATAAAAGTTAGTGTGAATAAGTTTGTAGAGGTTGTCAGCAGATTTCTTTAACAAGCTGATATTCTCACATCTGTTAACATATTCCTTGGCTTTGATATACTCATTGGTTGCAGTATTAACATACATACCTTTAGATACTTTTTTACAATTAGTTTTTTTAGAACCCTTTCTACCACTATTTGTACAAGCCATCAAATCAAGATACTCACCGTACTTGGTTGCTTTTACATAATAGAAATCATCTAAACCGTTATCATCTTTTTCTTTTCTCACTATAATATTGTCATTTTTCAAATTCATACCTCCTGTGTTATCAATATATAGATAACTTTAGATTTACTCAAATAACAATCATTTTAATTAAAAATGTCATTTGAATATGTAACAAACTTAATGGAAAATCCTTACAATAATATTATTTGCAAAAGCTAACGAAAATTGCTTAATTTTTAAAATTTTTTGTAGAAAACATTTTAGATAGGTAGAAAATGAAGTAATAACTTACTAATAGATAATAATCACACTCTTTTCGTCTAATGTTACAAAATAATAATCAAGTAAAAAGAATTGATTTTTTTATTTATCTCGTCTTATGTTCATCTCCTAATCAAGCATTTCACTATTAGTAACGTTTTAGAAAGATTAAAACAGCATATTTTCTTTGCTGTAAACTTATTTTGTATAAATGCACAAAATTGAACACACGAATTTATATATTTTTACTCTGCAAATTGAAAGATAATTTTACAGATGTGGTAATTCACAAAGATTAAACTTACTTCCTGATATAAGGCTTTTCGTTGCACTATTAAAAACGATGCAAGAAGATAAAAACAGCAATTTTTCTTTTATGAACCAATATATTTGTATTGGAATACAAATTCAGAGGTTTGTTTTTGTAAATTTTAACTATGGTTTTAAATTAATATACCAACATCTATTCAGACACTTAACAAATTATTTTTCGATTTCTAAAAAGAAAAAGAACAAGGAAATTAATAAAAATCCTTGTTCTGCTTTAATGAATATTAAATTGTGAATTGAATTTTGGTTTTCAGCGGTTTGAAATGAATTTTTGACCGTGAGTTTTATAAAAATAAATAAATTTCTCATATTATGTTGAATTTTGTTTCTTTATATAGTATTATTTTCACATAGGGAGGTATTTTATGCATAATTTAAGTGTAACTGCTTGTAGTTTTAAATTTAGAAAGAAAAATAAGAAAAGAATTGATGTAATACAAAATTTGAATGATAGCTTTATATATAAAGAAGGCTCAAATATAGAGAAAATCTTTTCAAGTGCCGAGGATATTTTTATTGATTTTTTTGAAACTTTTAATGATTATAAAAATGATAGTGAAGACAAGAAATTATTTTCTTGTAGTTTAGATAAAAATGACATAGGTGAAACAAAGTATTTTAATTATATTTTAGCAACTGTACGCTCAGGTAGCTACGGATTTCCTTCTAAAATTATAGATAGTGACACAAAAGAAGAAATAATGCAAACAACAAATAAACAAGCCCCTGTTAAAGACTTCTATGTTTTAGTAATAATACCAAAAGATAACAATACTATTAAAGTAGTAAAAGGACTCTTGTTTTTTCAAAACATAGGGCAATATGGAGTAAAGACTATTACAACTAAATATTTAAGTAACTATTTTTCTAAAAATTTTAATTTAACTACAATATGTGGTAATATTGCTCCGAGTATTTTTGTTGAAAAATTATTTAAAAACAGTGCAATACGAGATCTAATTTTAGTCAAAAACTTAGTTTCTGATGATGAAGCTGATAAAAAAGGTTACGGAAAAGAAACTAGAACATTGTCAAAGTTAAAATGGTCTGAATCTCTCATTACTAAATTAAAAAAATTTGCAAGTGGTTCATGCTATACATATGAATTTGAGGGAATCCAATATGACCAAACAAAACTTTATGCTGATTTTGGCGGTAGATTCAGAACTATTGATTTACATAACATAGAGAGATTAAGTGTTATTGAAGCTATTCCTGATGAATACTTATTGGCTGATGGTACAGTTAAAAAGCAAGAATTGCTTGAATATTTTAAAAATTTAGCCCAAGAATATATTGATACGATGTGTTTAGGTGATTAAATGTGTAATATTATTTCAATTATTTTATTTTGTTTTTCAGGAATCTTTTTATTGCTTTATTCTATAAGAAAAAATAATAATTTTATAGATGTTAGAAAGACTCTCACAAACCATGTTGCTATCTTTAAAAATAAAAATAACAAATGGTTAAAAGGACAGCTATTATTCTTTTTTGGATTACCTTGCACTTTAGCAATTGCAACAACTATAATAAAACCAATTGATGATTCTTTTTTAAACTTAATATTACTAATTATTACTATATTTATTTCGATGTTTTTTGCTATGCTCAGTATCATTATATCTTTTAAGGATAGAGAAAATCAAACAAAAAATGAAAAATTAAAGGATAGCAAAGAACAGGTACAAAATAAAAAATTAATTAAACAAACTTGTGATAGTTTAATTTTTGAAAATTTCATCTGCGTAATTATTATACTAATTTCACTAATTTACAATCTTTTTCCAAAGGCGGTTCTTAATTTTCTTCCTGATTATTGCATAGGACATTTAATAAGTATTGCAAATTTTATAATTTACTATCTGTTGTATTGTTTGTTATTGAATTTATTTATAGTATTAAAACGAATTCGAATATTAATCCACAGTGACTAATTTCCCCAAAATTTCCCTCCATCTTTACTTTGTTTTACTTAAACACACTAAAAAACATAGTTACTACACCTAACTACACTTAACACAAATTGACGCAATTAAACTACACAAATTGCAACGCTTCCCCCTCATAACCCGAAGGTCGTCGGTTCAAATCCGGCTCCCGCAACCATTCAATAAGCACTAACCATAATGGTTAGTGCTTATTTTTATTTCTGATACTTCTGAAATTTTTATTATCTCCATAACACACCAGCCTGAGCATTGTTACTTGACGCTCAGGCTGATTTTTTATTACTTATTATGTTTTAATGCGTATCTTCAATGCAGTACACAAAGTTTGTGAGGTTCATATTATCGTCAAAAGTGAAAGTTACATATCCGTCTTTCCGCTTATAGGTAACATCGCCGTGGGTTATGTTATTGTACATTGGCTCGCCGAGTTCGGCATAGACATCGTCATAGGTGCTGTTGCCGTTGATTTCGCCAAAACCGATGTTTGAATTGGCAAGGTTGCCTGATGAGTAATCAACCGTAATGCTGTAAATTTTATTTGTTTCGGCGGTGACCATAACATTCATACCGCTGTAGTAATGAATATACCACTTATCCGACGCTAAAAACGGATCTGAAATTTCTTCGCCAAAGGCATTTTTTACATCGTCAAAATCAGCGTTCAAAAAATTATTGCTCTCAACATCAAGCATTGAACTTTCGGACTTTTTAAGATAAAACTTTCCGCCTATATCCCACATTGATTCGCTGTTCTGATTTGTGACCGTGTTTTCAATATAGATTTCGCCGTCGGAAAACTTGATTTTACCCGTACCGCTGTTCTGCCAGCCGTCATCATCAAACGAAAAAGTTCCTATTCCGTCAATCACCTTTGTTGTCACATTGCTTATTCTCGCAATTCGGTTTTGCGGTGCAGACGAAGTCTTTGTAAAAGTAAATCTCACAACATCATCCTTGACGGAAATTATCTCAAGAATATTGCCGCCGTTTTGAGTTGCGGTTGAAATATCGCTGTCTTTATCGCACCATATTCCGACATATTTTGAATAATCCGAGGTTTTATTTTCAGCCGTTGTCGTGACCGCAGTTGTCGGAACAGTTGTTGCATGTGCGGTAACATTATCCGATTTGCCGCCAAAAATCGTGCTGTTCAAAATTATAATCACCGCAATTACAATGAGCAAAACGATTGCCGCTGCAACGGTAATAATAATCGGTTTTTTCTTTTTTACCTTAATTTCTCCGCCTGTTGTAACATCAATCAGCTTTGTCATACAATACGGACAAAATGTCGATTCAATCGGAAGTTCCTTACCGCAATTCCTGCAAAACTTCGTATCCTTACCCATAACGCCTCACCTCTTTTATATATTTTAAAACAAAAAGCAACGCAATGCAATACGCACTGCGTTGTTTTCGGTTATTCAACTCTGAACGATGAAAGTACATCATCCGTTTCAGCTCTGGCATCAACCATTCGCTGATTTGCGTATTCGTCCTCCAACATTCCGAAGCCTGTTGGATGAATGTACATAAAATACTTACCGTCCTTACTTCCGAGTCTGCGTGAATCTATGCTGACCGTTCCGTCATATGTCCAGTCAATAGCGAATAAAAATCCGTCCGAGCCTGTTTCAGGATGTTCGTGATTATACGATTCATAAAAAGTAACCTTATCACCATCAACCTCATATGTATAATCCTCGGGGACTTCAATTGAAAAACCGTTAAAATAGCATCTTCCGCCACCGTTTGAGTTACCTTCGCCATCATCTTTCGATGTTTCGGGCTCGGTCGGCTTGGCTGTTGTAGGCTCAATCGTAGTAGACTTTGCCGTTGTTGGAATATCTGTAGTCGGTTCAACAGTTGTAGGTTCTGCTGTTGTCGAAATTTCCGTTGTAACCTGTTGGGTGGTTGCTTTAACAGTTTGCTCGGCATTATTATTGCCGAACATTTTCGGCACAAATACAATCGCACATACAGCCAACACAACCGCAATTGCCGATACAACAGAAATTATGGCAACTAATTTTTTCTTTGACTTTTTATCCAACTTTATATCAGTCGGTTTTTCATTAACCGAGGTCATCGGCAAAGGCTTTATCTCTGCACCGCAATGTTCGCAAAACCTGTCGCCGTTTTTAATCTCTTTTCCACATTTTTCGCAAAATGGCATAAACTCACCTACTTAATTTAACCCGAGACTATGATTGAGCTAAATTGAATCTTTCAACACAAATCAGATATAACGCAATAGCACTTTTTTCACTATCTCTTGTTACAGAATATTTTTCATAATCAGTGTCTTGAAAAGTACAACCTGTAACCATAACATTATTATCAACCAAAGCCCCTTTGTAAATTTCTGTATCTAATCTACTTAAACTATCTGACAAAAAGAAAAACTGACCCTTGTTATACATAAATGTCATCTCATCAATTCGGTCACCTTTATGTGCAACTACCCGAACTTCGTACTTATAGTCACTTTCGTTAACAGTAAACTGACAATTATCGTATGTATTTAATAAATCTCCTATTGTTGTACCATAAGGAATTTCAACAGGTTTGTTGTCATTTATATCGCAACGGATATTCGCCCTTTTTACAACATTTATCGGATTGTAAAAGCCTGTAATTGATATTATGGCATAAATTGATATTACAATTACTATAGCACATTCCACAATAACATATCTATGCTTAACAAGAAATTTTTCATTTACAGGTTTACAATGCACAACAATTTGTGCTCTGTTTTTACCCGTATTCTTAATTACAATCATAGTAACAATAAGCGATATTATTGTAAACGCAAAACACAGCAACAGAAGGAAATTAACAAAATAGACTTTACCAGAAGAGCATATTACATAATAGGTAAACAGTACAATTGCTAAAATAGATGTAACCACAAGTAAAACTGTAATCGATGTGTGTTGCAAATCAAATTTATGGCAGATTTCTTCGGCACTTTTTGATTTTGAGTAAATGTTTCTTTTTTTCTTAACAGCAAAAAACACGGATAATGAAACAAAAGAGTATGCCAAAAACATCGCTATACCCGCCCATGAATCCAAATTGATAATTGAAAAACACTCGTATAAATACCCATATTGAAATAAATATTTCTGAATAATACTAACAGTCAAAACAAAGAAAATACAGGTTGATAACAAACTTAATAAAGTTGCAACATTCAACAAAAAAGAATACTTTTCGTATAAACCCACATTTTTCTTTTGCTTTATACCCTGTGCATACACACTTTGTTGCTGAAGCGGAACGGTATTTGTCACATTTGGATTTTCTTCGTTTGTTGTTTGTTCCGCTGTTGGCTGTAAGTTTTCAGCATTTTGATTTGTGTTGTTATCACTAACCCTTGTTCCGCAACCTGCACAGAACACAGCGTCATCATTTATTTGCGAACCGCATTTTGAACAATATTTCATTTTTATTCCTCCCATTTATCAGTCTCATCAAAATTATGCAGAAAACATAAAATACAATCCAAGCACTGCAATTAGTATTCCGCACCCAACTCCTACTATTTTCAATATGGTATCTTTGTTCATCTTTTTGCACTTCCTCTCAAAACTCATTGTGTATTTCGTGCGTCATCTTTCTTGACACCGCATATACAAATTTCTTCAAATGACGGATTGACTCTTCCGCAATTTGAGCAACGCCAAAAATTAGCGTGTGGGTTCTTTCTGTAATTTTCTTCAATTTTTACAAAATAGAATTTGTTTTTCATAACATAACTGTGGATAACAAAGCCGTAAATTGAACCCACAATACCAATCAATCCACCGAAAATTGCGTTATATACGAGATTGACAACATACGGTGCCAAAGCCTCATACTCACCGACAATTCCTGTCGGCACTGTTGCTATCCTTGTACGCATGTTGCTTGTCTTGTACGAACTTACAAAGTTCAATACAGAAACAATTGCAAGCGCAATTCCGTTTATGTAATAATTCCCTGCAAAATCGCCGAGATAATACGAGGACAATGTCATTCCCGTTATAAAAAAGTACACCGCAAGAATTGCCTGAATACTTGCAACAACAATCCAAATTATCATATCTATCTGCAACTTTTTGCGAAGCTCCTCAAGCGGAGAGTTTCCGTATGAAACCTGATATGTCTGATAATTTACAGTTTGCTGATTTCCGTACGGAACGCCCTGTCCGTATGAATAGTATTGATTTGTCTGTTGATTAGCCTGTTGTGTGTACACCGACTGCTGTGTCGCATTATCAGTCTGTTGCTGTGTGTTTACATTCTGATTGCTTGCCACTTTGTTTCCGCAAGCAGAACAAAATACAGCGTCATCATCAAGCTTGTTTCCGCATTTTGAACAAAACATATTTTCCTCCTGTTATTTAGGTGATATAAACCAACTCTGAGCACTATAACTTTTATCGTATTCATATGTAATTTTTACATCACGGTATTCATATCCAACATAACTGTTCTTAGCTTTTGCATCAATTAAAATTGATTCAGCTTCATCATAAGATAAATCAGGATACACTGCACGTAGTTCCCTGACAATGCCGCCCGGCGGTGTATAGCTTTCTTCTGAATCATACCAATATTTGATTGTTTCAACATTACTGGCATAACCCGCCCCATCAGTAAACAACACATATGCCGCATCACTGTATGTCTTTTTATACAAATCGTTACCGTCATCGTTAGTGCTATGTTCAAATGAAGAAAAATCAAATTCAGATGTCAAAACATCGGCATTAGTTTCATTGTAACGCTCAACAAACTCTTTTGGGTTAAACGCAAACACCTTTTTTCCGTCTTTCGATGTTTTTACCACACTTTTGCCAAGCATCATTACTAACGCAATAACCAGTGTAACAACCAGCACTCCCGAAACAATCGGAATGATTATTTTTAACGGATTCATCTTTTTCTTTTGAAGAATCACAACCTCAGGCTGTACGGTTGCTTGTTGTGAAACACTTCCCGATACAGACTGTGCTGTATCTGTGCTATTTGTCATTTCCCCTGACTCTACACGAGTTCCGCATTTTTCGCAGAATACATCATCATCATTTAACTGATTTCCGCATTTTTCGCAAAATTTGCTCACTACTCTTCCTCCTAAAAATTTTATTTATTACAGACAGCAACACTGCGGTCTGTCAAAGTTCATAAAAAATTTATCTGTTGTAAAATAAGTTTAGCACAAATAATGCTACAAGTCAATAATAAATGCTTACAGTAAATTTATTTTTTTGTTCAAAAAGTTTAAAATAAACTATATATAGGATTCTGAGGTTTTACTTATGAACAAAAACATTGATTATACGGCACTCGGTAAAAGGATAAAAAATAAGCGGATTGAAAAGGGTTTTACGCAGGAACAGCTCGGCGAATTGTGCGAACTTTCTGCGGCACACATCGGTCACATTGAGCGTGGAACAAGAATACTTTCCGTTGATGTTCTTTTCCGTATTTCTCAGGCACTTGACACAAGCATTGACTGGCTTGTATTTGATTCGGTCGAAAACAAACATATGCTTAACGAAATTAACAGCGTGCTTAAAGACACCGACAAAACCAAAGTAACCACATTTCTAAACACGGTAAGAGTTCTTGCCGATAACATTGACAAGTTGTAAACAATTTGTTAAAAATCCACAAAATAAATACCGTCCTTGATTAAACTCTAATTAAAGTATAATCAAAGACGGTATTTTTGTCCTGTGCTGTCAGCACAGTTTTATTCTGTTTTAAAGATTTCTTTTCAGTTCTTTCACATTTTGATAGCGGTTGTCGGGAATTGTCTGGGTGCATTTTACAATCACCCTTTTCAGCCTGCCGTTATAAAGGCGAATTTCAGGTGGCTGACCTGTGAGCATAACATTCATCAAAACACCTATTGCGTAAATGTCAGTCCGTTCATCGGTTTGATTTATTCCGTACTGTTCGGGTGCGGCATATCCCATTGTGCCAATAGCCTGTGTGTCTTTCGACTGATAGGGCTTGTACAGCCTTGCCGCATCAAAATCAATCAGCTTTACATTACCGTTGCTGTCAATCATCACATTTTCAGGCTTAATATCCTTGTGTATAATTTGGTGCGAATGTAACAAATCAAGTGCGTCACAAAGAGATGAAATAACTTTTCTCACGCCTGACGGAGAATACAATCCCGTTTGCAGATAATCTGCCACGGTCTGACCGTCAACATATTCTTCAAGAACGGTGACTCCCGTTTCGGTTTTGACAACATCGTAAACATTTGCAATATTTGGGTGTGAAAGCGTTCTAAGTGCAAAGTAAACCTCTCCCGAACCTTTTAATGTGCGTTTTACAATCTGTTTGCCGAGTTCCTTATGCCTGAAAACACAGATTTCCGTTTTATCTGTTCGTTTAAGCAATCGCACAAACTGATATTGTTCATTAATCACCGTATCAATCCAATTATTTCCCATAACATTTCCTCACAATATTTACAGGCACATAACAAAAATATTAGTATAATAATACTTGCTGTGCTTATTATATCATGTTAAAATAGTTTTGGAAACTTACAAAACTTTAATTCAGGGAGTTTTTGATTATGATACGCAAAACCACAACTCAACTTTTAAAAGAACTTGAAAATTTCAACACATTTGAAGAATACGAAAACGCAAACAGGGATTCAATGATAAATAAAAATCTCTCGGAATACCTTACCGACCTTTTGAACGAAAGGAATCTTACAAAAGCGGAGGTCATTCGTAAAGCCGAACTCAGCGACGGCTATGCCTATCAGATATTTTCAGGCTTGAAAACTGCCCCGAAAAGGGATAAACTAATTTGCCTTTCAATAGGAATGGGTCTGTCGGTAAATGAAACCAACAGCGTCCTTAAAATTGCAGGGCTCTCACCTCTCTACCCAAAAATCAAGCGTGACAGCATTATAATCATAAATATGAATAACAACAAAAGCGTTGTAGAAATCAACGAGGCTCTCTATAACGAGGGGGAAGATACTTTGAATTAACAATGAGGGGTGCATAATGGGATTACTTGAGAATGCGAGATATGCGTCTATTGAGCGTGGATACGATTATTATAAAAGAGGGAATGTGATTTCCTTTAAACAGACAAGTAAAAATGAATATGAGGGCAAAGTATCGGGATCTGCGGAAAAGCCTTACGATGTTCACATTGATATTATTCATATAAAAAAATCATTTTGTAATTGTCCGTTTGCGGAAGGTAACAGAAAGGTCTGCAAGCACAAAATTGCAATATATTTTTCTGCATTTCCCGAAAAAGCCGAGGAATATTACAAAAGTCTCAAAAGCTATGATGAACCCGAGTTTGACGATGATTATGACAATGATTATTTTGATGAAGATGATGAATTTGACGAAGATTTCAGAGAGGTTGTCTGCGATATTCTAAATCATAGGATTTCAAAAATGACAAAATCGGAGGCTCAATCTGCACTATATGATATTATTGAGTCAGCCCCCGAATGGATGCTACGGGATTTTGTGAATAATTGGATTTGAACAAATTAGCACAAAGAGGTACATATTATGGCAAGAGTTTATACATTTAAAATTGTCTATATAGGATGCGAGAACAAAATATGGCGAGATATTCAGATTTCTTCAAATTCGACAATGGCTGTGTTGGGCTATGCCGTGCTTTCGTCATTCAGCACCTGTGCTTATCATCTGTTCATGATGACATACAAAGGTACAAATTACGAGTTAGACGATGAAGAATTTCAGACAAAACCAAAACTTATGTCAGAAACGAAACTCGGCAATTTAAAACTTGAAATTGGCGATAAAATTCATATGATTTACGATTTTGGCGAGGAACAGGAGTTTGAAATAACCTTGCTTTCTGATGAAGAAATGTCAAGAGGCAGCGGACGAGCCTATCCAAAGGTTTCTGACGGAGCAGGCAAAGGAATTATTGACGATATGTCGGCAGAAGATTTGCTTGACCTCATCAAAAGAATCGACAAAACCGGCAAAAGCGACTTCATCTACGCTCACAGAGGTGAGCGTGCCCCGTGGGATTACCACAACTATCAAATCGACATTGACAATTGCCTCCTCAAAGGCAGAATAGCAAAAATCAAATCCGCCTACGAAAATCCCATTGAGGATTTTTGAGGTTTAATAAAATTAGGAAAAATTGAATTCCTATTAACAAAAATGCAAGAGGATGTTAATCACCCTCTTGCATTTTCTTAACTATTGATAAGCAACGCATTGTCATCATCAGATTCAGACAAGACTTTTTGAACATAACCGTCATAAAGTTTTTTTAAAAACTTTACTTTATCATCTCTTCTTTTTTCTATTGCATCATTCGGAGAGTTGTACTTCTGATAATTTCCAAGAAATGCTCTCACACATTGCAAAGTTACTTTTTCACTATAGTTTTCAATTTTATTGTTATAATCGTCTTGAACAAAGTTAAAATCCACTGTCCTTTTACCGAGTTTTCGATTAAGGCTTCGGTCAAGATACATTAAATTGCCGATTGAATTTTCAATTTTATCTTCTTCATTCAATGCAGGATTTGAATATCTGTGTGAAATAATATGCTCTATGTCAAGGTCCCATTTTTGTCTGTAGAACATATCATTTTTAACCGAGATAGCGTCAACTTCATTTTCACAATCATCTATATAACTCAGCATAACGAAAAGATGTTTCATTCTGTTTGTAAAAACCGCATTTTTAAAAATCGCTTTAAAATCTTTAAAATCTGCCTTGTTGGTATGTTCGCCGAGTTTCTTCTGCAATATTTCTTCAATATTGTTTGTTTCTCCTCTGTTTAACACATCGGCAATTTCCCTGTACACCTCATAAATCTGTCTTGAATACGATGACGCAAAGATTGAACAGTACTTCCATATAGCGGTAACCGCATTTTCTGTATTTGAAATAATTTCATCTGTTATGATTTTTTCGTTGCAATCCTGTTCATAAACAAAATAGTAATACAGATTTGTCAGCTTGCCGTATCCACTGTTTTTAAGCAATTCTTTGGCACAATGTTTTACCAAATTGATTTTTCCTTTATCGTGTTTTTCTAAATACTTTTGCGTTTTGCTCATACACTCTGCAATTTCACAAAAGACATCAAGCTGTTCTTTTTTTGATAACTTTAATTTATTGTTTCCGTTGAACAAACCGTCCTTTTCAATGAAAAACATATTATTGCTTGCTCTGAGTCTTTCTTGGGTAAAATTATTATTAATTTTCATAATATGAAATCGAAAAACATCAAGAAGTGCATTTTCATCAAGACTGTATACTCCGTCAAATTTTGTGATATTTTCATATGCCTGATTGATTTTTTTAAGAACATCCGATCTTTCAAGGGTGCTATCTTCGCAAAGGTAATCGCAAAAGTTGATTTTAAAAATATCCTTTACATCAAGGCTCAATCCCGTTGTATTTATCGAATTAAATATTTTAAGCGTTGTTGCAATTGAGCTTACTTTTGAAACATATATTGACACGAAGATGATTTTATTATCTATAAAATTCTTAAATTTATCTTTCAAAACCGCATCATTCTTAAAATAATTTTCAATACACTTTCTGTTTTCAACATATTTTGCACTTTTCAAGTTTTCTTCGAGTGACTTGCGATTAATTTCGTTTGAAATATTCGGAAGTTTTTCTGTTCCAAGAAATTTTCTCAAAATGTAAAATGTAGTAATTCTCTGATGACCATCAATTATTTCACAACTAATTTCACCGTCGTATACTTTTGAAAAATTATTTTCAATGATAATTTTATCGGCATTGAATTGAAGCGTTCCAAACAGCAGATTTTCTTCACAGTTTGTATCTATGTGTTCTCGTATACTGTCGAGCATATTGATTATCTCATCTTTACCCCATTCATATGGTCTTTGATATGCAGGAACAACATATTTTCTTTCACCGGATAAAACATCTTTCAACGATTCTTTCTTTGGGTATAAATTCATCTCACGTTCTCCCTTTCGTTGGATTATTTTTTAAACATTTTATCACAGCAAAACCTATAATACAACGCACAACAGCACCGATATTACTTCGGTGCTGTTTTTTGTTTTTATTATAAAGTTTTTGCTGAATAATCAAAGCTTAATGTTATTCATCTCGTCACCAAGGACATCGGCGATTTCTTTCAGGTGGCCTGTGCGTTTGCCTTTTAGTTTATAGAACTGCAAAAGTCCGTAGCCCGGGTACTCGTTGCCCTCAACCATAACGGGACCGTTCTTTGAAAAGGCGATATCCCAACCGATATATCTCACCTGCGGAATCTTTTCCGCTGCCTCAACAACCATGTCAAGAGCCTCTCGAACGCCTGCAATCTTAACCTCGGAGAACTTTTTGCCTGTCATCGGGTGTTTGTCATAAACATTGCCGTAGTCGTCAATTACATTACTGTCGATTCTGCCGTCTGCATCAAGGCTGAGGTAGAGGTCATTTGTACAGCCGATAACATTTGACTCGTCCTGATTTATACGGAGAGCGTTATTTATTATATGTGCCTTGCCGTCCTTATAGAGCGTAACAACTCGCCATGAATTTACAACGCACGGATTGATTTCGTTGAGGTCATCGCTCTGAACGATTGCTTCCTCAACAAGAAGCTGACCGTTTGCCTTGAGTTCATCATAAAGCTTGTTACTGTCCTTTACATCGGCAACGGTGATTTTTGAAATGCCATGACCGCCCTCGCCTGTCGGATCTTTTGCAAAAACGGTTTCTCTGCCGTCAAGGAACTTCCTGAAATCTTCCTTACTGCCTGTGCGAAGGTTGATGAAATCTCTTTTGAGATACTTTTTGAAAAGCTCGTCAAAAACAAGCTTGTCACGAAGAAGAACGATATATTCCTCATCGTTGAGATATTCAAGAATTTTGTAGAAAGTTTTTGCAGTTACAAAGGTTTTTTTCTCTTTAGCCGAAAGGTTTATAAAATCGCAACGGAAATAGTCCGTGTAGCCTGTGCCTCTGATGAGAAAGTTACGGATTATGTCGAACTTGATATAAGCCTTTGACTTACCGCTGTTCTTGGCGATAATGTCAATGTGCTTATCCATTCTGCTGTGGTTAATATCTCTGAATTTATTCAAAAGCCATTTGTGTACCGAAACTGCCATCTTACTTCTCCTTTACAACCTTACCGTCTTTTACATAAAATCTCGGATTGTTCTTGCCTATATTCACAAGCGCCTCGGCATTGCCCATACCCGAACTTCTGCCGAACATTCCAACTGTTATGCCGTCACCGAGGAGTGTTACCTCGTCGTCAATTTTAACCGATGAATCAACCTTAACAGCCGTCATATTCATACACATCTCACCGACAACAGGATATTTTTTGCCGTTGATAACAACCTGTCTGTTGTGATTTGCGTGACCGATGCCGTTGTTGTAGCCGACAGGAAGAATTGCAAGAATAATATCCTCATCTGCCGTATATGACGCATTGTAGCCGAACCACTCGCCCTTGTTCACCTTTTTAAGCTGAAGAATACGGGTTTTCATCTTCATAGCCGGCTGTAAATCTATCTTTACATCAAAATATGTTTCGCTGATGTTGTACTTCTTAATGAAGTAATTGTTCCGCATTTTGCGGAGTTTGTCCTTTGGCGAATTTGAAAGAGAATCGGGGGCAACATTGTAGCCGTAGATTGCAATGCCCATTCTCACGCCTGTTGTAAAAGGCTGTTTCGGGTGGGTGAGCATTGAAACGGAACTGCCCATATGGACAATCGGGATTTTATTCAAATCAATAAGCGATGTAAGCTCCTTGAAGTTTCTGACCTGCTCGTCCCAATGGGGATCAAAAATTCCGGCTGTTGCAAAATGCTGATAAATTCCCTCAAGAACAAAATTTGAACCGTTAATCATATCAACGGCAGTTTTAACCTCGTTCTTATCCTTGAAGCCAAGGCGGTTAAAGCCTGTATCAATCTGGAGATGAACCTTGAAATTGCAGTCAATGTTCAAATCAAGCAACCTTTTGAGGTAGTCAAGCTCATTCACGGCAATGGTGAGATTAAGCCGCTTTGCCTCCTCAATTCTCGAAAGATGAACCGGATGCAGGCACAAAAGCGGAGCGTCCTTGTTGACCTTACGAAAGCTTTGAGCCTCCTCAAGAGAGGACACGGCAAAATAGTTAATGCCGTTTTTGTACATTTCATTTGCCACTTCCATACCGTGACCGTAACCGTCACCCTTGAGAACTGCAATAAAATATTTGTAGTCGCTGTATTTTTGTGTTATCGCACGGGCATTTGCACCGATTTTGTCAAGGTCAATTTCAACATATGAATCCAGCATTCCAAAGCCTCCGTTAATACACTATATCCTTAGAATTATAGCATAATTGCATGGGTAAATCAATAGCGATATTGAACAGTAACGGTGTACGGTTCGGGCATAAAATTGAAAATGGAAAATGGAAAATGGAAAATTATGGTCGGGAAGACAATTTGCAAGAGTGAAAAACATTGTTGCCCGACCGTTTTTGTATATATGGAAGTTGTTGCAAATTTGTATGAGCGGATATTATATGCCTGCAAGTAAAGACTGAAAATTTGTGTTGCATGCAATTTTTATAAATGTCACAAAGCAAAAATTGCATCAATGCCGTATCGGGCATCTGATGCAATTCCTTTATCTAACTATTTTCCGGAAAGGACTGCGGTGTGCCACCGCAGTCCTAAATTTTCCATTTTCAATTTTCCAACGGCTTGCCGTTATATAAGTCCTACAATGTACCTCTGAACTGTGGTTGCGTCAATGACGGTAATATCGGAATCAAAGTTCACATCGGAGTTTATACGCTCTATCTCATTCTGATTGACGATACCCACTATTGCTTTCTGAATTGCGGTTGCATCGGCAATATTTATTTTGCCGTCACCGTTTGCGTCACCGTAATATGCCTTTTCGGCTGAATTGGTGCTTGCAGTCATAACATAGTTTGTCATACCGATTGCAAGGTTGCCCTTGTCAACTCTTTTTACATACTGCAAAGTTGCCTTGTTGTTCGGAGAATCCGACACGGCAACATACATTGCGTCGCCCTTGAGAACCATACCGTAGCAAAGCTTGCCTGATGATGCGGACACACCGCTGATATCGGATGCGACAACTGCCTGTCTGCCTGTTTTAACATCGTATGAATACACGGTGTCGGAGGTGTTGAAATACAGGACACCGTTGTATTTTTCAAGGCTCATAAATGTATTTATCCAGTAGGAATTACCGCCTGCGCTCCATCTTTCGTTCAATTTCAGCTTTTTCTCATATGTATTGCTGTCAAGCTTGTATTTTAACAATGCACCCTTGTTAGCTGAAGAATTGTTGTTGACAAAGCCGTAAAATTCACCGTTAACCTCGCAAAGCCTTGTGTCGAAATTATGGATTTCGTAATTATCATATTTTGTCGAATTTGCACCGTAGCTTATTGTGTAATCATAGTGCTTTGACGGAAGATTCTGAATGGCACTGTCACTCAAAAGGAAGTATGTATGCTGAGCGTGTCCCGGTCTGTCATTAATTGGATCATCCCATGTAACATCAACATTATACCAAGCGTTGCCGATATGAACCTTGTTCCACATATGGTTCATTGAGTTTGAATCAACAAGTTCGGAGTCTATTCCGACAAGTGAAAGCATGTAGGAATATGCAAGTGCATAGCCCTGACATACGGAAGTTTTTTCAACAAGCGAATTGTAAATATCAGCCTTGTTGTAATCTGATGTGCTGTACTCGCTCATAATGGCAAGCTCATCGTGAATTACGAGTGCCTTTTCGGAATCGGTCATATTCTCGTCCACAAGCAAAAGAATTCTCTCAACCTCTTTATCAAGCGACTTTTTCTGTGTTGCATACTCGCTCTTGCTGATTGTGTACTCGGGATAGATTGACGCAACCTTATCCTCTGACGGATAGTAGGAGTACGAAAATCCCTGATTCACATAGTAAAGCTCCGGATGAGTCAAGGTCAGCACCTTAAAAAATTCCGCAGCATCGCCTCTCGGAACATTAAGACTGCTGATATCGATTTCCTCGTCAAAATTTTTAAGGCTGTCAAGAACCATACCTTCAGCCTTACCGTATTTGTCGTACATTGTTTTGTTATAAAAAATTTTGCCCTCTTTCGGCGCTGTGTATGCCGAAGCTGTAAAAATACCCGTTGACACCGCACATGATACCAAAACCGTCACCGTGAGCATCAGTGCAAAAAATTTACCTGTTAATTTTTTCATGTATATCTCCCCTTCTTGAGTCAAAGATGCAAAATGCACAAAAAAATTTGATTTTCTCTGACTTTTACAACTAAATTATACCATTTACAGACACAACAATTCAATTTACATAAACACCGAAGTTATGAACACTAATTTGTCTGTTTATACAAAAATTTAGTATAGTCACAGATAAAACACAATAAAACGCAATAAAACATACTAAGCTATACCGTCATACAATCTGCTTTTTGCACATACAATCTATTACAGATGTCCCCCTAAGGAGGACAGACAGGAGGGCTGTATGTGAAAGGTATCGTAGAAGAAAGAGCGGCAATGCTCGGCGAATACATAATCGAAAGCAAGGCAACCGTGAGAAGTACGGCAAAAAAGTTCGGTGTGAGCAAAAGCACCGTGCATAAGGATGTCAGCCAACGGCTAAAAGTACTTAACCCTGCACTTTACCGACAGGTGAGGGAAATTCTTGACACCAACAAAAGTGAAAGGCACATAAGAGGCGGTCTTGCAACAAAAAAGAAATATCTGCAAAAGAAAGCATCCGAAAGCGAAAAAAGCTGAAAATCAACTGCAATACGGCTCATACACCATACAAAACCGCATTTTCAGAGTATATTTTGGGTATTTTGGAACTTTACTTTTTATGACTTGCGTTGTATAATTTAATATAGGTGTCATTTGCTCGTTTGGCGATTGAAACTTAGAATTTCAGTAAAGATTTAACCTTTTGCCGAAATTCCGATGAGCTGACGCACCTTTGTACTGCTTGCAATCGGTTGCAACTTTTGTTTCGGTTAAAAGAGTGCAATATTTTCAGATTTGTCTATAGTTTGTGTGCGGCAACGCTTAACACAGGCTGTATCCGAGGAGAAATTTAAAATGAGAAAAATTCCCTTTTCGCCGCCTGACCTTTCTCAGGCAGAAATTGACGAAGTTATAAAGGTTCTGAAATCGGGCTGGATTACAACAGGTCCCGAAACAAAGCTTTTTGAAAGCCGTATTGCAGAAAGATGTCACACTGAAAAGGCTGTCTGTCTTTCATCGCAGACCTCTTGTGCCGAACTTACTCTGCGTATTCTCGGCATCGGTCCGGGAGATGAGGTTATCGTTCCGGCATACACCTACACGGCAACCGCATCAATCATCTACCATGTGGGCGCAAAGCCTGTTATGGTTGACTGCAAAAGCGGCAGCTTTGAAATGGACTACGATAAAATGGAGGCGGCAATCAACCACAATACAAAGGTTATCATTCCTGTTGACCTTGCAGGTGTTGTGTGCGATTATGACCGTATTTTTGAGGCTGTTGAAAGAAAGAAAAGCGTTTTCAATCCACGCAACGAGCTTCAGGAAAAGTTCGGCAGAGTTATTGTTATGGCTGACGGCGCTCACGCATTCGGTGCGCAATGGCACGGTAAAATGTGCGGTGAAATTGCCGACTTCACAAACTTCAGCTTTCACGCTGTAAAGAATATGACAACTGCCGAGGGCGGTGCGGCTGTTCACCGTTCACATGACGGAATTGACGAGGAAGAAATGTACAAGCAGTATATGCTTCTCTCGCTTCACGGTCAGACCAAGGACGCATATCAAAAAAACAAAGTCGCATCGTGGGAATATGATGTTGTTGACACTCAGTACAAGTGTAATATGACCGATGTACTTGCCGCAATCGGTGTGGCTCAGCTTGAACGCTACGATCAAATGCTTGAGCGCAGACATCAGCTTATAAAGCTTTACAACGAAGAATTTAAGGATTTGCCTGTTCAGGTGCTTAATCACTGCGATGAAAACCACCGCAGCAGCGGTCACCTTTACTTTGTAAGATTTATCGGCAAAGACGCAGAATACCGTAACAAGTTCTATAATATGATGGCTGACCACGGCGTAATGTGCAATGTCCACTTCAAGCCGTTGCCGTTGCTTTCGGCATACAGCAAGCGTGGTTTCAAGATTACCGATTATCCGAATGCGTATAATATGCACAAAAACCAGCTCACCCTCCCGATGAACTCAACTCTCACAGACGATGAGGCATGGTATGTAATTGAAACATTCAAGCAATGTATGAAAACACTTAAATAACGGCGAGTCGCCGTTCCCGGTTCGTGAAGACAGTTTTATAAATGCGAGAATAAAATCGCCCGAGCGTATGGGAAATTGAAAGTTGAAAATTAAGGTTGGTGGTGTGCCACCGCCCGTAATTTGAGAAGACAGTCAGATAAATAAAATGCATCAGATGCCCGGTAAGGCTCTGATGCATTTTTGTTTTGTAAGGAATCTGTAGGGGCGTTCATTGGACGCCCGCTAAGTAACGGCAGAAAATCTATGTTAAATCCAATTATATAAATGTTGCAAAGTTACTGCTATAATGTAGCGGCGAACCGTGTTCGCCATTTTAAACGATTGTAAAATCGGTTCGACCTAATACAAAATATTTGTTTATTATTTTGTTTGATATATCAAAGATTATGTACGGGCATTTTATTCGTTTTGGTTTTTCAACCAAAACGATTGGCGAACACGGTTCGCCGCTACAGTATAACAATTACATTGTGGCATTTATAAAATATGTTTTACATATAATTTGTGCGGTTACTTGCGGGCGTCCGATGAACGCCCCTACAGAATAACAACAACTTTGCAACATTTATCGGATTTTGTTGCAAACACTATATATTTTTTCTACCCTTGCTTGCGGGCGGATTTTATTCTCTGCTACCGATTATAAATTATAATAAAAAAGGGCTGTAAAAACAACCCTTTTGTAAATTTAAAAATCTAAAATTTTAAAGTGAAATTTGCAGATCGCCAAGTGAATATTCAGCGTCGGATGCTGTATCGTTTTTGATATACCAATACACCTTTGTAACAACAGGATCGTTGTCGGCTTTGCCTTCAATCTTCATATTCGTAACAATCGGAATATACAAGCTTTTAGCCGGTTTTTTGCTTACGGTAAGCTCACATTTTGCCGTTATTTTATCACCGTACGCACCCGTAGATGTAACAGTAACAGTAGTCTTGCCTGCCTTTTTGGCAGTAACCAGACCTTTACCGTCAACTGTTGCAACACCAGTTTTTGACGATGTGTAAGTCACTGTACCCTGTGCCGTTGCGCTTAAGTCAAGTGTCTTACCTACTACAGCTTCTGCTTTAGAATAAAAACTTGAAATTCCGGCAGACTGATCTGACTGTTTCATAGCTGTAGATTTATCCGCTTTAAAAACACAAGTATTATTCTGATTTGTAATTTCTAAATTAATACCGAACCACTTTTCAGGATCTTTAATCCTGAGCTTCGCACGGTCGTGTTCCATAGGAATTGTAACATATGATATTTTATAATCTACATTATCATAATTAACAGACTTACCTTCAATGTATCCGTTAAGATCTGTATCAGAAATAGAGTCTGTTCCATTCTTCCAAGTGTGCATAGTGTATATCGTAGGGTCAGGAACATTAGTAGCTATATACAAATTCTTCTCATTCACATTACTCGGTGTCTTGGTAACATAAGATGTTGTTTGTGAATCGGAGGTAAATCTCCTGTAGGTTCTGAGGGGGCTGTTCACGCCGACAGAAAGGGTGTTAGTATCCGAATTTTTAAGGAACAAAGAAATTGACTGCGGTGCAGTTCCCGTGTTCGTTACCTCGGTACAGAAATATTTAGTTTCATGGGCGGGAACAGTTGTCGAAGTTTTAAAATTAAACGGATCAGTACTATACTCACTGCCGTCAGGTTTTGAAGCAGCATAAGTAACAGCAGTAATATTTTCTCCGTTGGTCACATTGTATTCTCCGCTCCAAGAGAGGGAGTCGCCGTTTTGCACATCAGGACGATTAAACCACGAAAAAGTCGTAGTTGTTCCACACAACAAACACAGTACAAGTCCGAGTACAATAACAAGTGTAAATTTAGATTTCTTCATGGTTTCACCTCCGTTGAATTTTTAATACGTCTCCCAACTGCCTCCATTGAAATTGCCATTAACCTTGAACAAGTTTTTAGTATTATCAATAGTTGTATCAAATCCGTTATAGTAACTGCCGGAAACAGCTCTTGACAAATAAATTTTGCCCTTATCTATCGGAACACTCAATTTATAATAAGTTTTTCCGTCTTTAACCACTTCAGAGTAATCAGACTTATAAGAATCACTATCACTAAACTTATAAGCGAGTACTGCATCATCGCCATTAAACCATGTGCAATCTCCGGTATAAACATATATCTCTCTGATAACATTTTGTCCGGGAACATAGGTCATCCAATAGCCGGTTGAACTTCCTCCGCTATTTGGAGAAGATGTTATAACATAACAATTATTATTGTAATCAATTGTTATATCAGAAGTCTTATTCCAAACATAGCCATTCCAACCTTCCTCTGGGAAATCGTTCAAATTTTTGCTCGGATCATATCTTACAAAAATTACTTGCTTCCATTGATTATTATCTAAAGCAAAGCTGTAATAATTGTCATAGTCAGTTTTAGATACTTCAAGCCATTTCTTATTGCCATTATCATCCCAAACATACGCTGCAAGTTTCGCCTTATCACCTGACCACAAGCCTCCATCATTAAGGTAAAATGTAACGCCTGTATTCAACTCAAACTTAGCATACAGAGTGATTCCATTGCTAACATTGAAGGTTTTACTTGACTCTTCGTTGTTTTCTTTGAAATACGGTTTATTACAAGCCACGTCCTCATACCAACCGGCAAACTTGTAACCGCTTTTGACAATTGCCTCAACTGTTACATTGTCGCCTTCCATAACAGGTTTAGATGAAATTTTACCTGCTTCTTTGTCCGCAACCTTTACAGTACCGGCTTCATCAACATTTTCGTTGTTGTACATCGCTTTGACTTCTACCGTACACAAAGCCTTAAATCTTGCATACAATGCATATGTCTTTACATCAGCGGAATATGGTATCGTCATTTGTTTAGAATAGACGCCGGCATAAAAGGTACAATCTTCAGCCGCTATCTTCGGATTTGGTGCATCTTTACTCTCATACCAACCGATAAAAGCATAGCCGCTTTCAGGCTTAGCATAAAAAGTTACTTCTCCGTTACGACTTACCGTTGTTGTAACTTTCGACGCATATTTTTCATTATTATTGTCAAAAGATACCTTACCGGCTTCACCGGAAGGAACATTATTACCGTGCTGAGCGTATGCTTCTACAGTATAAGTATCAACTTTGAATTTCGCATACAACTTCTTGGAGGTCTCAACATTAGCCAATTCATATTTATCACTTGAATTCTCCAAGCCGGTCTTACAGTCTGCATCTGTGTACCAGCCGTCAAAAACATATCCGTCTTTAGCTTTTGCGTAATATGTAACTGTGCTGCCCTTAACAGCATTGAGTGTAATGTGTGTTCCATCGTTGGAATCTACAGTCGAGTTTTGGTTTCCACACTTAATTTCAACTGAGCCGCCATTTGTGCTTTCAGAAAGGTTTGCACCGTCATATGTTCTGACATAAGCCTCAAATGTCAACGACTCAACATAAACGGCTGTAAAGTTATAGTTACCTGAAGCTGTCGGGGTAAAAGAACCGTCGCTACCAATGCCGTCTGCCACGGCACCTGTATCGCTGTTTACCCAGTTTTTCAATACGAAACCTTTATTAGGATTTGCTATTAGCTGAACCTTTGTACCGGGGGTTACAGAAATTGTAGCACTTGTCAAACTATCATAACTAACTTTAGGATCTCCTGCACCGTTAGTGCCTGCAGTAACAGTAATAGTAGCAGGTGGATCCCAATAACCTGTTTTAGCAGAAGTAACAACAAAAAGCGTTGAATTGCCTCTGTTAGGAGCAGGAATTTTATATGTATTACCGTTATTTGTAAAAGAAAAAGTCATTTTGTCTGCCTTTTCCTTTGCAATATAACCGACCCATTTATTCTTGTCATTAGTAAATGGCATTCTAACTTTACTGTAAGAGTCATTTTTATCCGGAACCATATATACACTTGAAACATTGCCTGTATCAGGGAGTACATCGGTTTTGCTTGAAACACTGATTTCAATCACTTCGCCCCATGTACCGTATCCGGCATCACTGCTATTATGATCGCCATAGGCGGTGTAGTACATACTGTCGCCTGAATTGAGCGACTTCATATCAGTAGTCCAAGTAACACCACCTTCTGAGGTGAACTTAACTACTGTATTTTCTTCGGCGGGTGTATAATTACAGGAATATGTATGCGAATTCTCATTAAACTTCATCGTTACAGGAGTTTTGTCACCCTGCTGAAATGTTACATTCTTTGTCCAATTTTTTGTAGTTTTATTCACAGTACGGTCAACAAAATACACTTTATTGCCTTTTTTGTTCTGAGTTACAATTTTAACATCAGATATTGAAACAGTTTTACCGGCATATTCAGTAGCCGCCTTATCATCCTGAAGCCACACTTTAATATTTATTGTTTTACTGCTTCCTTTATCAACCCTAAACAACTCGGTTGGTTCAGATTCAGGATTAACAACAAAATCGCTAAAAGCACGAACAGTCTCAGGAGTTTGATTGCCCTCTGCTTTACTGACAACATTTTTATTACTTGCCTCAGAACCGCATACAACCGTATTTTGAGTATCGGTATCTGTAATTGCCATTCTTACAAGGTTTCCTGAAACATCTGCACCACCTATAGATATCTTAGGTTCTTGATCAAGGTAAAATTCTGCATGATTCGCGTTAAAGGTTTTATCAACCTTTACATTAAATGAAAAGTCAATATAATTAACATTCTTATCGTTTACATCCGCACATCTGTAAGAATTAGCACCAAAATCAGAAACATCCGATTTCTTTATCGGAAAAAATATATTTTCACCGTCAGCACTTGAAGCCGAAGCAAGATGCACTCCACCCGCAGCACGGAAATATTTAGTCAAGTCAATGGTTTTGCCTGAATAACCATTACCACTGCCAATATCGGCATTAGTATAAACATAGTTGTCAATTTTTGCGCCCTCAGCTTTAATTGTGATTGTTGAAATAGTTTCAACCCAAGCCGAAACGGACACAACCGATATGGCAAGTACTTCAACAAGTGCCACCATAGTGAGTATAAAACCTTTTCTTGTTTTTTTATTCTTGCCAAATGCAAGTCTGTTTTTCAAATACTCCCTTAAAAGAGCAAGTCTTTCTCTCATCGTGACACCTCCTTAATGTGTTAATCAATTAATTTTCCCAATTGCCTACTTTTATTATTTTGCCAGATCCTTCATTTACCAATTCATAGGATATGTTATAAGAACTGCCACCTTCACGCACTACAAATGTATGCTGAATGTTATCAGGCACATCATATCCGCATTTTTTTGTATCTGTATCAGAAATATACAAATCAAATCTTACAAGCTTCGAACCGGCTTTAACACTTGTCCTATTTAGTTTACACTTATCTCCGCTGCTCTCCGGTTTCATTGCATAAGCGGTTTCATTACCGTGTGTATCGCTAAATACGGCTTTTAGTACAAAAACATTCTGACTAAGCAGATTTCTCAGACCTCCGCCGCCGTTATACCAATTATAATCATTAAACCATAATTTGTTATCAATTACGATATCCGCCTCTGCATATGCATCTCCGGTTGTCGGCTGTTGTTCGGTTGTAGTCGGTTCAACACTGCCACCTGAACTGTTGGGATACTTTGTACCCCAATATCCGATACAGGGGGCAACATTTTCAGCAACAGTAGGGGTATCGCCGTAACCGTTACCGTGTACGGCATAATAGGTATTTTCTTTATTTCCGGTTGCAGTTCCGTCATCTGTGCGGTATGTCTGAAGACCGTGTTCTTTATTTATTTGATGTGACCAATTAAACGCTTTTTCACCTTTGCCACTATTATTTGCTTTAATCCAATCATTTACTTCAGCTGTTGTATGCCATACATTATATATTCTGCCTACCTCAACCTCATTAGTTCCGTCAAGCTTAATTTTCTCTTTTACTTTACTATATCGCATAAAAGATATGTTTGTTATTTTATCCTTTGGCAGATAAGCTATCCATTCAATAGGTTGTGGTTTTCCCTCAGCATTAACCTTAGTCTTTGACGCACTCATTACTACTGACTTTGGATTTTGAAAGTTTTCGTCATAATAGGTCATAACAAGGAAACATCCGGCATTGCCAACCCACATGAGTTCCGTATTTTCGTCATTGTCAGCATCACCTTTTGTTTTGTCAACGAAAGTAACATATTCCATATCTTTCCAGTTACTTTCAAGTTCAACTGTAATTGACACATTCTGACCCTCGTAAGCGTCACAGTTCTCTCCGGTTGCCTCAAGCCAAGCAACCATGGTTATGTTTTGGGATTTAAGACCGTCAAGAGTAAAAAGAGGAGCACCTGTACCGAAATAGTAGTCGGAAAATGACCTGCCCTTTGCTTGAGTGGTTGTTGCCGAGCCGAGCGAATTAACAGAGCTTACTGCCTGACATTCGTCAGCGTAGCTGTCAATAATTGCAGTGGGATCAATAACGGTCGAAGCCTCAGCACTGTTTCTGATGAATGCAATCCTTATTGGGCAAGGATTCTGATATGCCAGATATGTCGATGGCTTTTTGTTGCCGTCAACAGTAATATGTGTTGCACCGTCATAAACTTCTGTCTTTTTTGTATATTTATTTGTTACCTCAACTTTGTAACTTTTTACATATACCTCAACCTGACCGCCTGTTTGACCGGTAAGGGTAAAATCGCTGTATATGTATCCGTTATTTTTATCTCCTACTGTGCCTTCACGAAATTTCATTTCGCTTGTGTCAACGCTTTGTCCTTCAACGCCGTATCCGCGATCTACAGGAAAAAACATATTACGACCGTCAACACTTGATGCTTCTTTCAGCTTTGCGTCCTTTACGGTGATTGTATTTCTTATTTCTTCACCCTTATTAACTCTCATTCCGGCAGCAGATTCAAGAGAAAAGGGATCTGAATCAATAGTTGCCGTATCTCTTATTGTGAACCATGAAAAGGTAGATACTGCGAAAATACTTAAAACAAGAAAAAGAGCAACATATGAAGTCGTGACCTTTTTTGTGTTATTCAGTCTTGAGTCAACTAAACCGTTGAGAAAGTCACAAAACTTATCTTTCAACTTCATCAAAAATTCCCCTTTCCTACTTTAAATAAAATCAACTTTCTTTTGTCAATACAAGATTAACTTTAAACTTTCCGTTTACAAGAGCAAGTCTTGCCTCTGCGTCTTCGCCCTCAATCCACATATTACAGGTTACCATAGCGCCGTAGTCGCCGTAGTATGGATCGGTATCGGTATCTGAGGACTTTTTAAGTTGTGCAATGTTTTGGTTTTGACCAAGCTCATAGGTAAATTTTCCGCCGTCAAAACCATCATTATTCACAACAAACGCCTTATCAACATCAGTACTGCTGACTGTGTGTTGTACTCTATTCGTGTCATAGTATACATGACTGTACGATTCTCCGCTTGGCATATCGTCTGACAAAGTGTACTCGTCAGTCGTCTGCTCCAACAAGATATTCGGAGCCGGCAACCACAAGAGCTTTTTTAAAGGAGGAGCGGATTTATAGTCAACAACCGAAAATCTTACTGCACCAACTACGGAATCTCTTGAAAAATTACCGTACTTGCTTTTATTTTTAATGCCCGTACCGTCTTGAGTTGTGAGTTGAGGAGCATCCGGTTTTATTGTTGATTTTTTGCCTATTGATATATTATACTGCGATTTTGAACGAATGTAAAGGTCAAATGACAAATAATGCTCATTTGCAGTAGGCTCACTCCACTCTGCTTTTGTATCAACATGGGCTTGACCGCCTGATTGAATCAAAGCCGGTTTTCTAAAAAATGTGCCGTCACCGGTTATTTCGGTCAACTGAAGGTTCTCAAGAAATTTGCAATTAGTTTTATTAAGCGTAATATTACCCACTGTATATTTATCATTGGCAGGAGCAGGGGCACCGTGCCCAACAACAGCAATTTCAATACCGTCAGGTGCCTGACACTCAACCTCTATACCGTTGGCTTCGGCTGAACGCTTATCCGTAAACCACGCCTGAATGCCGCAAAAGCCGGCAAGTGCAACAGTGAACAGAACTATTAAATTTTTAGCAATCATTCTGCCCGTTTTTCTGTTGGGCGCAGTAGAGTTTTTCATTTTTGCCCCTTATTCTTTACCAAAGTAAACTGAAACAAATCCGTTTGCTTTCAGAGTTTTGTTATGGAAAACAGTTGTTTTTCTTTTGGTTGCATCTCTTACAATGTTTTCAAAATTCATCACAAACGGTCTGTCAACACCGGAGAATGTAATTACAATCGGCAGATTGCTCATACCTTTCAGCATTGAACACAAATCGTTAAATGCAACAGTAAGATCTGCCTGCTTTTTATAAACATTATATACGCTTGCGCTGCTCTGTGAAAAGCCTGCAAGCACAACACCCTTTTTACTTCTGCATATGCAAAGAGATCTTACGCTTTTCTGTGCGTTTATAAGCTCGTCTGCGATTGAAAGCTTGCCGAATTTTGCAAGCTCTTCGGCATATTTTGAAACAACTGCAACACTGCCGAAGCCGTAGTCACGAACGAACAAATCGCCTGTATCCTTGACAGATTTAATTTCATCCTTAGCAAGGCTGATTTTTTCGCTTGCTTTCTTTTCGGCTTTGCGAATTTCAGCCTGAGCCTCTTTTTTAACCTCGGCAACCTTGGCTTTCATACGCTTTTCACAAGCTTTTTCTGCAAGCTCAACCTTTTTGTCAACCGACTTATAAGCCTTTTTAAGCTCAGAAGCGTGAGCGGCATTGCTTGCGGCTGATGATTTAAGGTTGGCTTCCTTAATTTCAACAAGTTCATTCTTGTGAGTCTCTTCTTTATCTGCAAGCTCTTTAAGATGCTTTTGCTCTGTTTCATTTGCCTTTGCCGCAAAATCCGCATTCAGCTTTGCTACATAAGTGTTATGTTCAACCTCTGCATCGTTGAATTTATGGTTAAGCGATTCAACCTCTGCCGAATGAGCGTCATTCATCTGCTGTTTTTCTTCAGCAAAATCGGCATTCATTTTGTTGACTGTTTCCTTATGCTGAATGCGTTCGGTTTGGAGAGTATCAGTGAGCTTCTCGTTTTTGTCAGACAAATCGGTAATCTTACGAGCGTCCTCTTCAATCTGCGCATGACATTTTTCAAGGTTTTCCGTAAGAGCCGTAATCTTTGCAAGTTGCTCGGCAACCTGAGTTTCAAGCTCTGCAATATGAGCCTTCTGCTCGGCGATAACAGTTTCCTGCTCTTTCACCTTTGTCTGCAAACGAGCATTCTCCTGCACAAGCACGAGAATTCTGTTATTTAATTCTACTATTTTTTTATTGAGTGTGTCAATAGTCTGATTGAGTTCATCAATCGTTTTATTCAACTCTTCAATAGTATCTTTTAACTGCTGATTTTCTTCCTCAAGCTCGGCAATCCTCTTTTCTGCCTCCATCAACTTGAGTTTTGTCTGCTGGAGCTCTTTCTTAACCTCTTCAAGTTGGTCTTCAAGAGCAGAAACCCTGCCCCTAAGAGTGAGAATCTGCTGTTCTTTCTGATCAATTATAACCTTTAAATTCTTGATTTCATTCGTGAGGTCAAGAATTTTCTTTTCGCGTTCACGGATTTCACGAAGGCGGATTTCCATCTCCTCTTTACGAACAGCATCAAGCTGTGCCTGCATAACCGCCTCGCGGGTCTTCTGCGGCTTTGATTCTTCCTCGGCAATTCGTGCATTTTCAGCGTCGTACTGTTCCTTAAGGATTGAACGAAGTCCCGGGTTTGTAGCAATAGACATCATAAAATGCTGGAATCCCATCGCAAAGTAAACATCCTGCTGAACAGTATCTGTCATTTTGCCGTTGTATTCCTCGCTTACAACCTCAAAGCCTTTACGCTTGTAGCTGTCGAGAAAGTTCCACAACTCAACCACTCTTTTAAAGTTGGGGTTCTTTTTGAGAAGGTTGGTCTGCGTGAGCGGAGGATGAACCTCAGGCTCTTTTGAGATTTCCTTAATCAACTGAGTGTTTAAAAACTCATTAAGGGTTGTTCTGATTCTTCTGATTCGGTCAAAGTCCGAAAGCTGAGAAACATCAAGAACATCAAGGTCATCTGCAAGAGTTTCGTGAGATTCATTTATATAGTTAAGATTAAAATCTACTTTTTTCTCATTAAAATCAATGTGACGAACCATAGAAATTTTATTATAGCTGTCGTTCGGCACATCTTTCATTTTTGAATATTTATCGTCAACAAAATGAAGTGCTTTGCGAATCAGTGTCATAAGCACACGGTTTTCATAAATAGCAAAGCTTTCCTCACGCTCAATTGTGAGGATTTTGTTAGGCGTTACCATATCACCCTCAACCTTGGCAATAAAGTTAGTGTGCTGCGAAAGGTGCTTAACCGACTCGGGGCCAATCTTTTTTGCAAGCTCAACTCTAACAACATTGTCAACCTGCTTAATAAAACGGCGCTGTTCGTCTATTGCTTTCTGAATGTACGGAAGTGTTTCCTCAATGGCAACAACCCATTCCATATCAATTACCTTTTCGTTGGTCTTACCGTCGAGCTTATCCTCGCCCTTATCGCCGTCCTTAAGGCCTTCTGTTATGTAATTGTAAGTAAAATCATTTTTCAGAATGTCCTGCATATACATATATGCTCTGAAATATTTACCAAAATCAGCCATTGATTTTTCTCCAATCAGATAGTTTTACCGTTTATAAAAGGCGCAAAGTCCTTTCACCAAGCAAAGGGCGAACAGAGTTCGCCCTGAATTGCTAAAATTATACAAGCTTCTTGAGCATACGGAGATAATCCTTGCTCTCAGTCATATTTTCTTCGCCGAAAAGCTCGTCAATATACGCACAAAGGCCATCTATTTCATCACGAATGTATGAAAGATTGAGTGACTCAAATTTTCTAAATACCTTGCGGGCAAGAACATAGTCAAGACCGTCAAGCTCTGTACCGCCTGTTCCGACATAAGCAGGAACAAAGTCACGAAGCTGCTTTACAATACGGTTACCAAAAGCTATGCGGAAATGCTCAATAACATAATCATCCAGAAGGGCAATCTTTTTGAGGTTCTCTTCCGAAACGACAAATTGAACCTTAGCGGCATTGAGGATGTACTCAAAATGTTTGTATGAAATGTATACAGAGTCTGTGAGAGGTGCTTCAAAAGGAACACCCTTTGTGTCGATGTTAATCGGCATAGCACGGTCATAAACCTTATCTGTGATAGCAAATGTCGAGTCATCGTTATTCGCAGTACCGATGTACCACATATTCGGCGGAATTTTGAGCTGACCGTTCACGATATGCTTCGGGTCAGACGGCCAAGAGTTCGGGATAATATCAACAACCCACTCGTCTCTTGATGGCATTTCAAGAATTGAAAGCATTTCTGCAAAGTAATACTCAACTCTTGCGATGTTCATTTCATCAAGGATTACAGCATAGATGTTATCATTGTAGGAAGCCTCGTACATTGCACGGAGAAGCTCGGTTTCGTTGAACTTCTTTGTAAATTCGTTGAAGTAACCGAAAAGCTCTGTTCTGTCGCGCCATGACGGCTGAACGGAAGCAACGATTGAAGGATTGTTTACAAACTTACCAAAGGCGTAAGCAAGTGAAGTTTTACCTGTACCTGAAATACCCTGAAGGATAATAAGTCTGGTAGACGCAAACGCAGCAACAAAAAGTCTGATAAGCTTAATATCGTAGTAAAGACCAAGCTGTGAACAAGCAAAGAGTCTGAAACGCTCACAGAACTCGGGAAGTGTGATATCGTTGTCATAAACCGGCGGAACATAATCTGCCCAAAGCTGGTCGATTTCCGTAAGTTTGTAGAAACGGCTTTCGCCTGTGTCCTCTTCTTCGCCGTTGTTGAGCGACTCGATTTCTTCGCCTGTAAGCTCTGAAATCTCGTTGGGGTTAAGACCAATCTGTGAAACCTTCATAGAGAGAATCTTATCCTTTTCAAGGTTGAGTCTCATAACCTCTTTGTTGAGTGCCTGAACCTCTTTAACAAGAGAATCTGTATCTTTTCTTCTTCTGTGCGAACGAATAAACTTTTTTACAGCGACGACAATGAGCCATACGCAAAGTGCAAGCACAGCTACCAGAAGCACAATGGCAATAATCGCAATTACCCATGCGAGGCCGCCAAGCTCCGTGGTATAGGCATTAATAATGTTTACATAAGCGGAAAAATCAAAGGCATTGCCTACTCCGCCAAATAACCCGGTGATTATTGACCATAATGAGCCAAAAAACTGACCGAGAAATTCAAAAAGAAATTTAAATACTGTATCCACGGTACTTCGTCTCCTTAAAAAAATCTACTCTCATCTTTTGTGTAAGAACACATTTCTAAATTCCTATCTGAAATCTGTCATAAAGGACAGATTCTTCAAGGCGGGCGGCCGATGACCGCCCCTACAGGGGAATTTAATCTGTGAACGGCTTATATCCGCATAAAGATACTACCATTCGCAATAATATTTGTCCATAGTCCATTTCTGTGGATTATTGTCGATATAATTCCAAATTTTTACATAATCATCTTTGTTCCTGATAATATGGTCATAAAACGACTTCTGCCATACGGAACAGCCTACAGCCTTTGTTACAGCTCCTTTTAACTGATTCACGATTTGCGAAACAGTAGGGGCGGTCATTGGCCGCCCGCCTTCATCAGACTTTCTGCCCGATAAAAACAGGATAAGGTGAATATGGTTAGGCATAACGATATGCTTATCCAATTCAACAAGATGATTATACGATTCCTCAATATGACAAATTGCATTTTCGACAATTTGCCCTACATTGGAAAGCAGAACCATGTCTTTTTCATCACAATTGATTTTTACACAGTTCTTATTCACATTTCCAAATAAGCATTTTCTGTCTTTGGCACACACAGTTATAAAATATCCGCCGTCAGAATAATCATAATTTTCAAGTCTTATGTTTTTCCTTATCGGAAGTTTTCGTTTCATAAGATATTTCTCCTATCTGAAATCTGTCATAAAGGACAGATTCTTCAAGGCGGGCGGCCAATAACCGCCCCTACATGTAACTGTATTTCTTTCTCAGCTCTGAGACTGAGAAAGAAATATACCGTTACGATAAACGCTATGAATGCGTTAGGGACAAATTTGTCATAACTTAATCGGAATTATCAGCGGAATTATTACCGTCAGCAGGTGTTTGTACCTCAGGCTCATTTTCCGCCTTGTCCTGATTTTCTCCGACGGAGGCAAGATATTCCTCAATAGCTCTCTTTTTCTGTTCTTCGGTAAGCTCGGCGGAATCAACCGCAAGCTGTGCCTGTTCAAGAGTTTTTTCCTTATTGTAGGCAAGCAGGTTGAGAACAACACGAACCGCTTCATAAACAAAGAAAATAATCATCGGAAGCAGAACGCAGAGGAAAAATCCAAGCTGAGTTCTGATAAAGCTTAAAAAGTTACCCACGCCGCCAATCTTCGTACCTGTGTATTTGGCAACAATAGTTGAAGAGGTTTGAAGATCCTTATCGGGCTCCGGGTTAGTTTTCTTATTGTCACCCTGTGTTCTGTAGTAGGTAATGTTGTCATCCTTAACAACCTCAACAATTCGGTGAGTATTGAGTTCGGAATTACCGTTGATATCCTTATAGAAAGTAACAATATCGCCTTTCTTATATTCATATGAAGGATCATTTGTAACCTCACAGAAAATAAGATCGCCTGTATTAATTGTATCTTCCATTGAACCTGTCAGAACGCTGAGGGGTGCAACACCGAAAACATTGGGGACCCCTGATGATTTGGAAGTTAGTGACAATGTAACGATTAAAACCGACACTGCCAGAATCAAAACTACAATAATGTCAATTATTATGTTTATTATTCTTTTTACAACTTTTTTCATAAGGGGTCTCCATTGCATTTAGATTTTTGCGAAAAATTTACGAATTAGTTTGCCTTGCTGAATGTAAGGCTGATATCGTTAAGTGTGATTGCATTTTCATCAAGACACTGTGGGTCAGTACCTTCGTACCAAACAACGAGTGTGTAGTTCTTGATATCCTGTGGTTTAAATGTTGTAAGAGATGCATTCTTTGCTACTGTTGTAACATTTGTATCACCTGAATGCTCACCAACAGTTGTTGAACCGCTCTTAAGCTGTAATGAATCGCCATCAGCAGTTTTACCATAAACGAATACTGCCTTACCACTCTCATCGAGAATAGCTACACGGATAAAGTCTTCATATCTTTCCTGATCGTGAGCAATTTCAAGGCCCCAGTTTACAGACAAATCTTCAGCGCCTGTATCAGCCTTATAGTAAAGCTGGAAAGGCTTCTCAACAACATAACCAGTAGTTGTGTTAAGCTTTGTGATACTGTTTTCAGCTTCACCTGCTGCGTTGTATGAAGGAGCCAATGCTGTGAACCATGTCTTTAAATCTGTTGATGATACAGGCTCAAGTGTTGCCTTGTTTTCATCGCTATAGCTAATCTGTGTTGCCCAGTCTGTGGAAGTTGGTGTACCGCCAAAATTCTTTCTGATAAGAAGGTTACTTGACTGAATTGTCTGAACTTTCAAGTTGTTAGCTTTTGCTGTTGTTGATGTTGAGAACCAAGCAAATGTTGCTGTACCAAGTGCGAGCATTGCCACGAGGAGCATTGCTACGGAAGAGATTAATAATCTCTTTCTTGATGTTGTTTTCATAGAGAAATTCCTCCTAAATAAAATAATTTTTTGTCCCTAAAACACCATAGGGATTTTTTGCTATATCAGTGCCGAGGCACATAATACCAAGTTGATGTAATACTGTACCGAAAATTACGGTTTTGCTGTGGATTCTTCATCGTCACGAACCGAGAACAGCATTCTCATTCTTACATGACCGTTTCGGATATCGTCGATACATTCGGGGTCGTTACCCTCAATCCAAATTACGATTGTGTATTTGTCAATATCGCCAACCTTGAATTTTTCGGTTGATGTTTTATAAACTTCCTTATCGCTTACAAACTTTGTGCAATCGGTTTCGGCTTTGCTTCTGTCTTTGTACTGACCTTTGCCGTAAATTGAGCTCTTGCCGTTTTTGTAAATCATAACTCGGGTTGCTTCATCTGCCGACTTAGCCGCACCTGTGATTTCAAGCACTGCATCATAGTCAAGCTCAACCTCTCCGTTATTTTTACAATAGAAAGTATAAGCAACATAGTTTTTGCCGTTGTGCGCACCGTCCTTGCTTGTGTCAAGGTCAACAGGAAGCCATGAATATGTAATGTTTGTAACATCCTTAACCTGCTTCGCTGTAAGTGAAGCACACTGAGTTTTGAAGTCAGCGTCTTCGCTAAGCACGATACCTTTTTTTACGGCAGGAGAATCAATGCTGATAATCAAGTCGCCCCATTGCGTTACAAGCGTTGAAACAATGAACAGAATAAGAAGAATGATTATGCAGACCGAAAGGATAATGCTCAAAAGCCGTCTGCGCTTTTTGTATTTTACAATCTCGATTGAATCATTTTTCACATGAAAATGTTCAATCTCGGCATCTGCCATTTTCTTATCGTTTAAGCGACTTAACTCCTCGGGAGTAATCGGTTGTTCAATTTTTGGTTTCTTTTTTCCGAACAAGTTTTTCTCTCCCCTCAAAGTTGTATCCGTTTAACTGTCGGATTGTGCGTATTTCATTAACCCATAATTTTTCTCCTGTCTGAAATCTGCGTTGAATGACAGCTTCTCCAGGGCGGGCGGCCGATGACCGCCCCTACGGGATCTTGTTTAATTATGATATTGGTTTATTGTCCTTATCGCATCCGATAAAGCCAAGCTGTACAGAAAGCTGTGCATCCTGAACATCGTCATCACACTCGGGGTCGTTACCCTCAATCCAAAGGCGAACTGTTACCTTAACAGGTTCGAGCTGATTAAGATGGAAAAGTCTTGTGTTGTTAGAGTAAACCATTGAACCTGACGGCAAATCAAAAGTTGTCTGTCCGTTTACGGGAGTGCTTCTGTTCGGCTCATAAATTGTTGTGCCGTTGCCTGTTCCCTCGGCTGTGAAATCAACTCTCGCACAATTTACTACATCAGCCTTTGCACCGGTTGATTCTGTCGATACCTTTGTACCGTCATCAGCGCCTGCTTTTGTGCTTTCGGTTGTGAGGTGAACCCACATTTCCTCGGTTGCGATGAAGTAGCATTCAAACTCAAGGTAGCTGTGCTTGTTAGGCTCTCTGACTGTGCCGCGCTGATTGGTGAACTCTGTACCCTCTCTTGTTGTAACAGGGTCAAGCACCGTATCTTCAAGGCTTGAACCGTGCTTTTTAAGGTAATCGTCAATCATTTCATTTGTGATTACCTTGCCGTATTTTTCAAGGTCTTTTCCGTGGTTTTCCATACTGACTTTAAGTTGTGCGGCAAGGCTGATATTGAGGTCAAGCTTGTCCACACCTGCAAATGTATTTACCGTGAACCACGCAACCGTTGCTGTTGTCATTGAAAGAAGGGTTATGATTGCAACAAAAACAATCAGCCTTTTTCTCTTTTTAAATGGAACTTTATCGCTGACCATCTTATCAATAATCCTGTTAAAAAGGCCCATAAAAAACCCTCTCCTCTTAAAAAATAATGCACTAAAATGGCACACCGCTGTACAAAATATAATAATATTCTATACCTTCAACGCACATTTTGCAATATTTATTTGTCCTCTGTCATTTTTTTTGGATAAATTCACAAGATTTTCACATTACATTTGTGCATTCCTCTAAACTTTTCTTTTTCGATTATATTTTAACGGACTTAATCTGCTTGTCTTTTATTCATATTCTAACCTTTAAAATGATATAAAAAAACAAAAAATCCCCTTTAATTAAGGGGATTTTAGGTTTACAATAATAACAAACGACATTTAATTAAACTTGAGGCAAAAGTTACAACCGTGTAACTTATTTTGTTATATTGCTGTTTTAAATTATTTAATTTTGTTTTCTCACTATTTTGTACTCATCATAAAGTTGAAAGTAATGACAGGTGTCTGTGCTTCGGGTTAAAAACCTTGCCATTTCGTCCTCGTCAAGGTTGATATTGCAATAATCACCGAATTCGTCATCACTGACAAAGTTTGCACAAAATTCGCATTGGTCAGCCATTCTGCTCACCGTCCTTTTTGAGAAACTCATATTTATTGTAGGTGAACGGAACATAATTCTCGAGCTGATTGAAAACATCTTCTTCGGTATCGGCAATCGTGTAGAGTCTGTTACAGGCATTGGTCATAAACTTTTCACTTACGGCATTGTCAAGCATTGCAAGCATTGAGTTATAGTAGCCTTTTACATTATATATAATGATAGGCTTGGTGTGTCTGTTAAGCTGCTTTAGTGTGAGAACCTCAAAAAATTCTTCAAAAGTACCCATACCGCCGGCACAAATTACAAAAGCGTCCGCTTTATCTTCCATAATACCTTTGCGTTCACGCATTGTATCTGTTACAATAAGTTCGGAGCATTTGTCAAAAACAACACCCACATCAATAAAAAAATCGGGTGTAACTCCGATTGTGTAACCGCCTGCGCTGTATACGCCTCGGGCAGATGCGCCCATAACACCGTATTTTCCTGCACCGAAAACAAGGTTGTAGCCCTTTTCGGCAATCTTTTTGCCGAGATGCTCGGCAGATTCGAGATAGATTTTGTCAATTTGCTCACTTGATGAGCCAAAAACGCATATATTCATACCTATTTATCCTTTCGCATTTGCGTTGTATTTTTTCTGATTTTATCGAAAACAACCGTTGGTTATCTGAACTTAGTTTGAAGATTGCGACAGATTGCAACCATCCGCAATTAGATTATACATCTCAAATACACGGCGGTCAAGCAGTCAGAACAACGGCAATGCACAATTTACACAGAATTTATTTTTTCAAAACATTCAAAACATAAAAACTTATATTAATCATTTTATTCAACGGAGATTACATTATGTCTGCTACTTCTTCAAAACTCAAAAATCCGAACGATTCAGTTATGAATCAGCGCGTAATCAAGCTTGCGTGGCCGATATTTTTACAGCTGTTGCTCGGCATCTCACTCGGCTATGTTGACACGATTATGCTCTCAAACTACAACGAAACCGCCGTTGGTGCAATCGGCAACGCAAACCAGATTCTCGGTTTTCTGACTCTTGCCTTTAACATTATATCAAGCGCAACGGGCATAATCGTCAGCCAGTACCTTGGGGCAGGTAAAAAAGAAAAGATGAATATGATTTACACGGTTGCGTTATCATTCAACTTTGTGCTGAGTATTGTAATCAGCTTTGTTGTATTCATATTCAGCAGAAATCTGCTTGAGGCAATGCAGGTGCCTGCGGCAATGCTTGACGAATCGGATATGTATATGCGAATAGTCGGCGGTACAATCTTTACTCAGGCGCTTATTAATGCTTTTAACTCAATTTTTGCAAGCAATGGCAAAACTGTTTTCGGTATGATTATCGGTCTTGGAATGAACATTATCAATATCTGCGGAAATGCTCTTTTGCTCTACGGACCGCTTCAGGTTCTCGGACTCGGTGCGTCGGGTGCGGCTGTTTCCACATGCGGAAGCAGAGTTATTGCGGTAATTGCATCTGTTATATACTTCTACACGGTTATCAAAGGCAAGTTCAGCCTTAAATATCTTCGCCCGTTTCCGTATGATGTTCTCAAAAGCCTTCTTAAACTCGGCATTCCGACAGCAGGCGAGAACATTTCCTACGACTGTTCACAGCTGTTTTTACAGGCATTCATTAACACAATGGGTATCGTTGCAATCAACGCAAAAATCTACGCTAATATGCTTTCAATGTTCACATATATGATTGCTCTTGCCGCTGCAAATGCAACACAGATTATTGTCGGTCACAGCGTAGGCGCTCACGATTACGATTTTGCATACCGCAGAGTGCTGAAAACTTTGCGTTTCGGTATGATAATTTCAATCTCGGTTGCAATTGTAAACTGGTTGATTTCGCCTTTTACGCTCGGACTTTTCACAGGCGATAAAGCTGTTATCGCACTCGGTTCATCGGTTATGTTCATTGCGATTATTCTTGAATTCGGCAGAACGACAAACCTTGTTATAATCAACAGTATGAAAGCCGCCGGCGATGTTAAATTCCCGACTGCACTCGCAATTTTTTCAATGTGGCTTTTGAGTGTCGGACTCGGCTGGCTGCTCGGAATTTATTTCGGAATGGGACTTACCGGAATTTGGATTGCCATGGCTGCCGATGAAATTTTCAGAGGCGTCGTTGTGTTTATCCGCTGGATAAAGGGCGGTTGGAGAGGCAAAAGGGGTGTGCTTGAAGATAAGACAAGTCCAACCGAAACGGCAGAAGTTACGGCTTAATCCGACAAAGGAATATGATACCATAAAATAAAGGAGATCAAAACTATGAATTTTGCGGAATACAATGTTAAGGACGCAAACCTTGAAGAAGTTTTGCTTGCACTCAAGTCGCTTGATACGGTTGAGGCTGTCGCACTCGGCGGTTCTCGTTCAACAGGTGCAAGTGAAGAAAATTCAGACTATGATATTTATGTTTACTGCTCAGAAATACCGACCGGCAAAACAAGAGAAAATCTTCTGGGAAAATACTGTTCGATTGCAGAATTCGGCAATCATTATTGGGAGAGCGAGGACAACACGGTTATGAATAACGGTATTCCCGTTGACATAATCTACCGTGAAGTTGACAGGTTCGGTCGGTATATTGATACGGTAATCAAGGGTGGCAAGGCTTTTAACGGCTATACAACCGCATTTTGGCACAATATCAAGAACAGCAAGGTTCTTTTTGACAAGACAGGCACTTTCACAAAATTCAGAGATATGGCACAGATTGATTTTCCTGAAAATCTCCGCAGTGCGATTATCAAAAACAACCGCAACCTTTTGAACGGAAAGCTTCCGTCATATGACAGGCAGATTAAAAAGGCTCAGGAGCGTGGCGATATCGTCAGTGTCAATCACAGAATCACCGCTTTTCTCGAAAGCTATTTTGATGTTATCTTCGCACTCAACCGTCAGACACACCCCGGTGAAAAAAGACAGGTTCAGCTCTGCAAAAAGTATTGCACCCTCTTGCCAAAGGATTTTGAAGAAAACATAAACGCTCTTATGAAGTCAATCTCAGACGGCGGTTCATACGAAATCGTCACAGCAATGGTCAATAACCTTGATGAAATTCTTAACGATGAATTCAAATAAAAAAAGCGGTGTCGGAAAGTTCCGTCACCGCTCAATATTTTCAGCCATATAAAATTCAAATGAAATATTGACATTGCTTTTTGCATAATATATAATAAGAACACAAGGAAAACCGTTAAAAGCGGTTAGCCGAAAAAAGAAAAGACAAAAATAGCCGTCCCTAAGTTTTCCGGGCTGTAAGGGCGGTTATTTTTTTATTGCAACAATTATTATTGTAACAAGCAAGGTAAAACAAATTATGTATTCCACCTTTGTCACCTCCTTGCACATATTAGCCAATGCTTTCATCGGTTTGCGTTCGGATGTGACTAACCGCCTTAAACTTCCTTGTATTCTCGTATCATATTGTATCAAGCCGGAATTGCGATGTCAACAATAGATAAATACTACGCTTACTTCAGACTCCGTATCTATACATCTCATCAAAAATTTCTTTTGCCGTAACCGCATTGTCGGTTATGGCATTTTTTAATTCGGTGATATTGTCAAACTTCTTTTCGGGACGAATGAAATCAAGCAGACGGACATCAGCTGTCTGACCGTATATTTCACCGCCGTGAAAGTCAGGCATCCATGTTTCACTCAAAAGCTTTGTTCCTCCGACCGTCGGCTTTACACCGATATTAGTCACACCGCAATAGACCTTTCCGTTTTCAAGCGTAACGGCAGACGCATAAACGCCGTATTTCGGCACGGCAAGATTTTCGGGAAGTTTCTGATTGATTGTCGGAGTACCGAGTTCTCTGCCAAGTCTTTTTCCGTGAGTGATCACGGCAGAAAAGCCAAAATATGAACACAAAAGCTTGTTCGCACGGCGAATGCTGCCCTCACTTACGAGCAGACGGATAAGTGTTGACGAAACAACATCGCCATCGTCACGCTCAGGCTCAATCACTTTAAGCTTTGTACCGTTCTCGTCACAAAGCTTTTTGAGCAACTCGGTATCGCCTTCTCCGTTTTTTCCGAAACGATAGTTAAAACCGCAGACAACAAATTTTGCATTGAGGTCGCCGAAAATAATTTTCTCGACAAAGTCCTTTGCAGACATATTCATCAGCTTTTTAAAGTCAGGACTGAAGGTATGTTCAATACCCAAGCTTTCAAGCGTTTTCAGCTTATCTTCCGTTGTCATAAGCGCACCCTTAGAAGATTTTCCGAGAACCTCCTTCGGGCTTTGAGCAAATGTAAAGCACACGGGCAAAAGTCCGTTTTTCTTCTGCTCAACAGCCGAGAGAATAACCCTTCGGTGTCCCTTGTGAAGTCCGTCAAAAAATCCGAGAGCAACGGCAGTATTCAATTTTTCGTGTTCTGAAACAGTAAAATTCTGCATATATATTTCCTATGATTAAATTAAATTTTACCGCTTTTCAAAAGTGCGGCAGTCTTTAAAACGGCAATCTGTGTTTTGGAGTCGGGTATCATATTGTTAAGCACCATTTCAACGGCTTTGTCAAGAGAGATTTTTTCAACATTCAAAAACTCACCCTCGTCAAGCTTTTGCTCACCCTGTGACTTTACCCGACAGGCATAAAGATGGATAATTTCCGAGGTGTATCCGGGAGACGGATAGACCTGACCGAGAGAAATGTAGGAGTAACCCTCAAGTCCCGTTTCTTCAAGAAGCTCACGCTTTCCGTTTTCAAGCGGAGTAGAACCCTTTTCAAGCTTGCCGGCAGGAAGCTCAAGCACAACCTCCTTGTACGGATAGCGAAACTGCTTTACAAAAGAAAGGTTATTGTCCTCATCAAGAGCGGCAACGCATACTCCGCCCGGATGATTGACAACCTCCCTCTTTGACCTTTTACCGTCAGGAAGCTCCACTTCGTCAAGGACTATATGCAGAACTCTGCCGTCAAAAATTTTCTTGCTGTCAAGAGTTTTTTCAAAAAGCTCCATAATTATGCCTCCGTTTTAAAGATTGAATTATCGAAAGGAAAGGATTTTGTTATGCCCGATTATAATGTTTTTCCCGATTACAAAACACGCAAGGAAATCATAAACGAGCTCTGCGACAGGTACAAGTTCATCAAGCATTGCTTTGCCGGAAAAAGCGTGTGCGGAAGAGGTATTGATGTTCTGCACATCGGCAACACCAAGAATCGTGTACTATACTGCGGCGGTTTTCACGGCTCAGAGTACCTCACAATACTTGCCCTGTTGAAATTTTTTGAAGAATGTTGTGAGGCAATGGAAAGCGACAGAACTGTCGGCGGATGCAAAATCGGGAATTTTTTAAGCATTCGTGGTCTTACGATTGTGCCTTGCGTAAATCCCGACGGCACGGAAATTGCCTTGCATGGCAGTGACGCCGCATTCAAATACAAACCGCTTGTCGAAAAGGTCTGCACCGATACATATAAATGGCAGGCAAATGCCCGTGGAGTTGACATCAATCACAATTTCAATGCCGGCTGGTGCAGGCTTAAACAGCTTGAATTAAAGAACAATATCAAGTGTCCGGCGCCGACAAGATTCGGCGGCAATCATCCCGAAAGCGAACCCGAAACAAAGGCACTTACAACACTTTGCCGTAATATTGACTTTGAACGGGCAATCGCTCTGCACAGTCAGGGACGGGAAATTTACTGCTCATTCGGCAGACACACACCCGTTCTGAGTTTTCGGCTTGCGTCAATGTTCTCACAGGCAAGCGGCTACAACATAGCCTTTCCCGAGGAGATTGCCACAGGCGGCGGCTTTAAGGATTGGTTCATCGAAAAATTCCGCCGACCTGCCCTCACCATAGAAATGGGGCTCGGGAAAAATCCTCTCCCCCTCTCCGATTTTGAAGAAGAATACAAAATCCTGCAAAACATTCTCTGTCTCGGAGCGGTGGTTTAAAAATTTAATTTCATTGTATTTACAGCACTGAACACATATTGTTTGGTGCTGTTTTTAATTAAAAGGGCGCGTTAAAATTACATTTGGGCGCGTTAAGGGCGCGTTAAACACACATTTGGGCACGTTAAGGGCGCGTTAAATTATTTCTTAATGATATATTTAGCGTATCTTCCTTTTTCGGATAGTTCAATCAAATTCTCTTTTCTCATTCGTTGCAATATTATACGGGCTTGTTTTTGTGAAAAGCCACACAATTCTCTTACTAATTCGTTATTAATAAAACCTCTGTCACGGATATATTCCAAAATCATTTCTCTTGCTTTGATATATTGAATTGCTTTATCCTTAGTGTAATCAACAGAATTTTTTAACTCGTCATATATCTTTGCCGTCAACATATATTCATTGCCCGACAACTCAATCAAACCATATCTTTTAAGGTTATTACAGGCATTCTGAGCCTGATCACGAGCTTCTTGAATTAAGCTCTCTGCCTCAGACATTGTGATTTTGCGGTTATCTTTAAGGTAGCGCAAAATCATAAGTTCCGAAAGTGAAAAACTTCTGCTCAGTCCGTTTTCTTCATTGGCAATGAATTTTACAAAATCAATATCATCAATAGCACTATAGATTGTCAGCGAAACCGCATCATTATACGATTTGTATTCGGGAAACGGCTTGCCGGATGATATCATTTCTCTGAAAATAATGTCAACACCTTGTCCTGTTCTCTGAACGTATTTTAGATGTTGCAGAATTTCGGCAATTAATTTATTTCTCGGAACAGACGGATGTGTAATTATATTATTTTCTGTGATACCGTCCAAAAATGCACCGGGGTTTTCTATTACAATTTTATCAGGATAATGCTTTACATAAACCGCACCTTGACTTTGATAATCTCTGTGTGACAAAGCATTGAGTAATGCCTCTTGAAAAACTTTTTCAGGGAAATCGACAATTTCCAATCTGAAAAGTCCAACCTGAACGTTGACAATACGATTTGAGTCTTGTATTTTCTCTGAAAGTCTGTCAATTACCGATATAATAGGAGCCTTCATATCAAGTCTTGCATCATATTCTTCTAAATTCGACTCGGAATAGTGCAAGTAAATTACCTCTGCCTGTGGAAGTAATCTATTGATTGCCTGCTCTTTGCCTACAAATAATAATCCAGCCACAGTCAATTTAATATTACCGCTGTCAGACTTAACCAAAGCAAGGTCACGCAAAAATGCGATATCATCCATATCAGCTAATGTCGATTCGGGATTTCTCGCTTTTAATTTTTCTTTCAACTTATAAACTTCAAGTTTGTTTATATCATCTTCTGTGCTGTCTGACAAAATCCTTCCCGAAAAATCGGAGCTTTGAATTTCGGAATAGCGGTTGCTCATTTCATCGGGATAAAACGGTTTAGAATTTTTTCCAAGTCTTTTTAAGCATCTGCCGTCTGTAGTTGCATGTGTAATTCCGTCTGATGCAACGGTAAGTGCAATCACCTTTTTACCGTTGTATTCTATTTCTTCGGGATCAACAAAAATAGACGGTCTTGTTTTTTCGTAAATTGATTCAATAATGTTCTGCAAATCGTAGTTACCGTCACAACCCGTAACTTCACCGTTATCTTCAACGCCAAAGTAAAGAGTGCCTCCTTTGTTATTTGCAAAAGCTATAAGTTCATCAACCGCCAAATTAATTCGTTTCTTCATATCAGACACTTTATTCCACGATTTGAATTCTGTATTAATCGACTCACCGATTTTCAGAATTTCTGCAAAATCATCAATATTCAAAAAAGCACCCCTTTTCTTTGCAGAGCAGTCATTATAGTATTATTTGATTATTCATCTTATTTATAAAATTTAAGGGCAACCTCGGTTGCCCTTGTTTATTTTGTTATTTTTAATAACTTTGATTAATTTTTATCGTCCTCATCATCAAAGAAAGAGATTGAGTTTACGATATTGTCAACAGCCTCGTCTGAAATTACATTCGGCTCGTCAAGATATTTTGATCTTTTTTCAATGCTGTCAATAGCCATCTGCATCTGCTCCTGGGGAGTTGACGGTTTTTTCGGAGCGTCGTAAATCTCGTTATCCTCCGGATTTGAGATGTTCACATACTCCTCTTTTTTAGGCTCTTCTTTAACCTCGGGTTCTTCCTCAGGCTCAACGATTGCAGGCTCATTGCCGTCATCGGGGACTTCAACTTTCTCTGTCACATCTTCCGCAGATTCCTCTTTTACGGATTCCTCCACTTTTTCGGCAGATTCATCATTTTTTTTTGACTTGTCAACGCCAAAGTTCGGAGCATCGTAATTTTCGTCAATCTCCTCTGCGGCAGCCATAATTACCTCACCGGGAGCGTCAATCTGCTTTTCTCTTCTCGCCTCGGCAACAGCCTTGAGTTCATCAAGGTGATTTACAGGCTTTTCAACCTTTTCGCTGTCCTCATCAAAATAGATATCATACCATACGAGGAACACATAAATTGTCCAAACTCGTCTGCTGTTATCTTCTTTTCCGCTGAAATGACTGTCGAGCCATGAAACAAGGACATCTGTATTGAAGAATTTCTCGGCAGTTTTGCCCTTGAACTTTGTCTTTACAACATTATAATACTTCTCGTCACGAAGCCATACTCTTGTCGGTACAGGAAAACCGAGTTTCTCTTTTTCGGCAGTAGCCTCAGGCATATGGCGAACGGCAGCCTTACGCATTGCATACTTTGTGTTGTGCTTGTTGCAGCGCAGTTTTGTCGGGAGCGATGACGCAACCTTGAAAACCTCCTTATCGAGGAAAGGAACACGAAGTTCAAGCGAGTTAGCCATACTCATTCGGTCGGCTTTAAGAAGGATGTCACCGACCATCCACATATTGATGTCGAGATACTGCATTTTTGTAACATCGTCATACTTACGGCAACGATAATAATATTTTCTTGTAAGATCCTGTGGGCGTGTTGCAATTGACGGATCTTTCAAAAGCTCCTGCTTCTGCTTGTAGTCATACATAAATGCGTTACCGATATAACGCTCCTCAAGCTTGTCACAGGCACGGATGAGATAATCTCTGCCCTTGATGTCGGGGAGCTTTCTGCAAATTGCTCTTATTGCCTTTCTGATGCAATGCGGGACAATTGTCTGATAAATTTTGAACACTCTCGGATCGTTGTAGCAAGTGTAACCGCCGAACAATTCGTCTGCACCCTCACCCGAAAGGACAACCTTTACATAATGGCTTGCAAGACGGGATACAAAGTAAAGTGCGATACATGACGGATCTGCAAGCGGCTGATCCATATGGTACTGAACAGTCGGAACAGCGTCCCAGAATTCTTCACTTGAGATAAGGTGAGTGTGGTGTTCAACACCGATTTTTTCGCTGAGATTTTTTGCCCAGCTGATTTCGTTATATTTTTCGCCAAAGTCAAAGCCGACTGTAAATGTTTTCTGGTCGGCAAAATATGTTGAAACATAGCTTGAGTCAACACCGCTTGAAAGGAAACAACCAACCTCAACATCGGCAATTTTGTGAGCGTTTACGGAGTTTTCAAAAACCTTTTCAATTCTGTCAACAGCCTCTTCCTCCGTCATTTCTTCATCGGGATTGAAACGAGCCTCAAAGTAACGGGTAGTTTCAACCTCGCCGTCCTTGTACCAGAGATAGTGACCGGGCATAAGGCAGTAAACACCCTCAAAGAAAGTTTCGGGTGGAACTGCATACTGGAATGAAAGGTACGAGTCAAGTGCCTTTCTGTTGAATTTCTTTTCAAACTTAGGATATTCAAGAATACTCTTGATTTCACTTGCATAGACAAAGTCATTGCCTATCTGAGTGTAGTGCATCGGCTTAATGCCAAAAAAGTCACGGGCAATAAAAAGTGAATTATCCTTTGTGTTGTAAATAGCAAAGCCGAACATACCACGGAGTTTTGGGAGCATATCTTCTTTCCACTCTTCAAAGCCGTGAACAAGCACTTCACTGTCTGTATCTGTATAGAACTTATGACCTTTTGCGATAAGTTCTTTTCTCAAATCCTTGTAGTTATAAATTTCACCGTTGAATGTGAGAACAAGGCTTTTATCCTCATTGTATATAGGCTGATGACCTGCACCGAGGTCAATAATGGAAAGTCTGCGAAATCCCATGGAAATATTGTCGTCCGTAAAAAATCCGTCCGAGTCGGGACCACGGTGAGTGATAACCTCTGTCATATTTCTGATGACATCGGCTCTGTTTTCAACCTGTCCCATAAAGCCGGCTATGCCGCACATATCACAATTCCCCTTTCAAGGTAATTTTCAAAATTAACCGCATTAGACTAATGCCCTATTTTAAATATTTTATCACAATTTACTCCCAAATTCAACTGTTTGCAGGCATAAGTTTCAAATCAAAGCAACGCCCCTCAGCCTTTTTTATTCTTTAAGTATTCATCAAGCAAATCCGCTGCATATCTGCACAATTCAGGACACGGACGGGCGGCATAATATTTCTCTGTTCGCTCAGACGGAGTCGGGTTATCCTTTGCCTTTATTCTCATACCAAGAAGGTCACGGCAGATGATTGAACCGTTGTCCTCTTTAAACCTTTCGGCAAGCTGCTGAACCTCGGTGTAGACACGCTTTTTGTCGGCATTATCCTTGCTGTCACTGTAACCCCTTGCAAGACCTAAAGCCATATACATTCCCGTAACAGTACCGCATACCTCACGCATTCTGCCTATTCCGCCGCCGAACGGCGATGCAAGCATAAGAGCAGTCTGTTCATCAAATCCCAAATCGTCACAAAATGCAAGCAATACAGCCTGAGCGCAGTTGTAGCCCTGCATAAAATTATTCTTAGCAATTTCACCTTTTGTCATACCAATTTCTCCTTTTATAGGGTTATTTCATATATGCCCAGTATAGCACCGAAAGGCGCATACTGCAACGATTTTTTGCTTGTGAAAGAGATTGCCATATGTTATAATTTAGGGAGTTATGATAATAAATAAATCAATATTGCTTAACCGTAGCGGCGGTC